>JAESFG010000271.1_pt1 | contig 112808 bp, 102 predicted proteins | sample 9269371 | NCBI WGS metagenome assembly JAESFG01 (sample SAMN14506227, study PRJNA617093) | algae metagenome | isolation source: Aetokthonos hydrillicola CCALA 1050 (B3-Florida) and co-occurring... | place: USA: South Carolina | collected 2013-01-01
CAGGCCACGCTCTTGTACCGGCCCAGGTCGATGGCGATAATCGTGTCGGACATCGCAAGCCTCCAGAACCCGAGGGGCGAACACCCCTCACACTACCAGCGCGGCTTGCATGGATTCTTTCGGCACCAGAGGCATGAGCGGTGGGCGAGTGCAACTACTACCTGAAGGCTCGCTTCCGAAGCGCCGGCGACGCCGTTGCCGCCCAACCGCGTCTCGTTGCCCTACTCGCCGAAGGTGAACAGGCATACGACTTCTGGCAGCACTCCCGCCGATGGGACGGCCCTAAACTGTCGGCCGACGAGTTCTGGGCGGGCTTCCGCGGGCGGTTCCCGTTGGTGGTCGGCTACCTCCGGGCGTTGGCCGGCACACCGGACTGGGACAACGGCCTGTCCGGGCACCTCGGCTGTCTCGTCGATCCCGGCCTGGGTCGCCAGCACCCCGCGGCGACGCTCGTTCGAGACGACGGTCTGCTGTTGCTCCGGCTCAACATGATCTGGCACTTCACCGACATGGGCCTCCTGGAGCGGTACTGCCGGGAGGAGTTGGGGGCGGTGGCGGTCGGCAGCATCTCCGACGAGCAGTTGGAGTCCGATCTGGGGTCGGAGTTGGAGGACCCGCTTGCGATGCCGGATGTGGACCCGTTCGAGGCCATCTGGGTGTAGCCCCAGACGCCGAACCCGGCGCTGCACCGGACCCGGCCATGTGGTTTGTTTCTCGTGCCTCCCCGGGTGTCCGTGTCGCGGCTTGGTGTCGCGGCCGGGCCGGTGAGCTTGATCGACTATGAAGCCGCGCACCGGTCAAGCCAAAAACGCCCCTGGCGTCTTCGGTCGTGTTGTCCCGGCACCGGCCCCCGCCCCCGCCGGGCCGGGTGCGGGACAACACGACCCACGGCCCGGCTCCGCACCGGGTCCCCCGCCACCGCCGATCCCCACCACGCGCGGACCGCACTCGACTATCCGAGGTCACGGGCACACGCCCGGCCCCACCCATCCGATCCGCCGCGCCGCCCATTCATTCGGCCGAGGTCGGTCACCCGCCCCAGACCAAGCTCCGAGCTGACGCGGACAGGCCCACGGTAACACTCCGGCGAATCACGTCCGTTCGGGACGTACTGTTCCAACCAAGACTACCACGGGGGCGCTCGGCAAACGGGCGCTGTGTCAGCGTTGATCCCGTCTCGGCTGCCGTCTGACCCACGAAGCACAGAACACGTTGGTCGGAACAGGACTACCGCTCTGGCACGTGTCGGCACGCGGCCAGAGCGTTGCAACTGCGGAACAGGATTACTGTGAGGGCGGGACGGGCATTCATGCCTGGTTGGTGTCCGGTGACACGGCACGCCGGAGCCAGGCGCGGGCGTAGGCCCAGTGGCGGTCGGCGGTGCTCGGCGAGATGCCGAGGGCCGTGGCGGACTGGTCGGAGGTCAGCCCGGCGAAGTAGCGCAGTTTCACGAGTTCGGCCTTCTCCGGGTGGACCGCCGCGAGTAGGTCGAGCGCGTCGTGGAGGGCGAGCAGTTCGTCGTCGGGGGCGGGCGCCGCGATGTGGTCCGGATCGACGGGTTCGCGGTGCTGCTGCCCGCCGCGTTTAGCGGCCTTTCGGCGGCGGGCCTGTTCGACGAGGATGCGACGCATCGCTTCGGCCGCGGCACCGAAGAAGTGCCCGCGACCGTCGAACTGCTGATCGCCGACCAGACGCAGGTACGCCTCGTGGACGAGCGCGGTAGCGTTCAGCGTGTGGCCCGCTTGTTCGTGAGCCAGTTTGGCGGCGGCGAGTTTCCGGAGTTCGTCGTACACGAGCGGCAGTAGCTCCGCGGCAGCCTGCCGGTCGCCGTTGTTGGCCGCCTCCAGCAGTCGGGTAACGTCGGTCACGGCTTCGGCTCCGGCAGCGGCGTCGCGTCGAAGATCTGCCCGCCGTCGAACGGGTGCTGGACGGTGGCCAGCCGGTGGCCGTCCGGGCTGAGGGCCATCCCGCGGATGATCTCGCCGTGCCGCAGGGTGATCAGCTCCCGGCCGGTCCCGGCGTCCCACACCTTGACCAAGCTCTCGGTCCCGGAGCTGAACAGCCGCCGGCCGTTCGGGGAGAATAGCAACTGTTGGACGCCCGTCGCGTGCCCGGCGAGATGAGCGCGCGGGCGGCCGGTCCGAACGTCCCAAAGGACGATCCGCCCGTTCTGACCGCCGGCGGCCAGCACGAGCCCGTCGGCGCTCAGGGCGATGGGGTACGCGAGCAGTTCCGCGTCGCGGATCGTCCTGACCTGCTCGCCGGAGCCCACATCCCACACCCACAGCACCCCGCCCGCCGTGGAGGCCGCCAGGGTTCGGCCGTCGGGGGTCATTGCGATCTGGTGCGCGTGGTCCGTCGGCCCGCTGAATCGCCGCACCCGCTTCCCGGCGGTCAGGTTCCACAGGTCGAGTGCGTGGTCCCGGTGTCCAACGACGAGCTGATCGGGGGTTCCGAACCAAACCCGCGAGCCGGTGAGGCCCTCCGGGGGCAGGGTCGCGACGGGCCGTCGGGTCGAGATGTCCCAGACCTGAATCCGATCCGGCCCGACCCAGGAGGCGGCCGCCACCCGGCTGGCGTCGGGGGACAGTTGGAAGTCGATGCTCGTCGCCATCTGAGGCACCCCTTCGGCCCGCGGCGGCCCGCGGAACCGGACCCGCCCGGTCTCCAGGTCGCTCACCGCGAACTCCGTCCTCTTCTCGTGTCGGCCGAACGTCCGGGTGAGTACCGAGAAGCGACCGGCGGTGTCGCTGGCGATCGCACTGGCGAGCAGTTCGGACCGCGGCCCGGCCTCCCAGGCGGGCGGCGGGGACACGTCCCAGACCCGGGCCGTGCCGTCCGCGGAGGCGGTCGCCAAGGCGCCGCCGTCGGGGCTGAACACGACCCCCGAAACCCGGCGGGTGTGACCCCGGAGCACACGGACCGGGCGCCCGCACGCCACGTCCCACACCGCCACGAGCGGGTTCCCGAAAAAGCCCTGCACCAGCGCAACGGACCGCCCGTCCGGGCTGAGGGCAAGGCTGGACGACGGGGAGGCGAACTCGACCGGGACGACCCCGGCAAGCACGGGGTGCGGGCCCGTCACGTCCCACACCCGGACCTGCCGGTCCCAGGTCAGCACCGCGAGGTGGGTGCCGGACGGGTTGAATTGCAGGTCGTAGATGCGCGTCTTCAAGGCCCCGGCGTCGAAGACCACCCGCCCGGCGTCCCCGCCCGCGGCGTCCCGCAGCCGAACGACCCCGTCCTTGCCTTCGGTGGCGACCCGCAACGCACCGCCGGGGGCGAACACGATCGCACCGAACGCCGGCTCGCCGGTCAGCATCTCGTCCGACCGGACCGCGCCCGTGGCGGCGTCCAGAACCATCAACCGGAGAACGGTCTGGTCACTCCCAGATGAACTGACGAGTGATATCGTCGTGCCGTCACGGGAGAAGCTGAGCGGACTGGACGCCCCGGCGACCTCGCGCGTCCACCGGGGCCGCCCGGTCGCGGCGTCCCACGCGCGGACCTCGACCCGGATCCGCTCGGACCGGCCGGCCGCGGAGGTCAGCACGGACGCCGCCAGTGTCCGACCGTCCGGGCTGAACGCGACCGCGCTCCCGAGCCCGGCCCCGATCGCGAGCGGGGGGTAGATCTCACGACCCGTCCGCCGGTCCCAGACCTTCACCTGCCCCGGCTCGTTCCGCGGGGCGTGGTTGTTGCCGCCCAGGACCGCGAGGGAGTGGCCGTCCGGGCTGAACGCGACCGCGTTTCCGTCGGCGGGGAGCCCGCCGAACGTGGCCTTCTCCCCCTGGACGGCCCGGCGGAGGTAGTGCCACTCCCACCCGCGGAGGTCGCCCCGCTCCCCGGGCGCCAAGCGGGTGAGGCCCAGAAGGTCGCGGGTGCGATCCACCTGCCCCAGTTCCAGCGACGCCGCGGCGAGGTTGATGTTGGTGAAGTAGCTCGTCCGGCGCAACTCCTCGCCGACGCGAACGGCCTCGTCCCGCTGCTCGACCGCAGCGGCCTCGGCGTGTCGGGCGTCCTCGGCGTTCGCGTTCGCTTGCCGCTCGGCGTCGGTCGCCCGCACCGCGAGGTACGCGCCCATCGCCACCGCGCCGAGACAGAGGCACGCGAACGCGCTCGCCACCCGGACCGCCGCCCGGTTCTTGCGGTATGCCTTCCGCAGCCGGTAGCCGAGCGTCGGCGGACAGGCTTCCACCGCGTCGCCGGCGAGGTACCGCTGGATGTCCTTCGCCAGTCCGTTGGCCGTGTCGTACCGCCGGGCGCGGTCCTTCTCCAGCGCCTTCATCACGATCCAGTCGATCTCGCCCTTCATCAGCGCCGACAGCTTCGCCGGGTCGGACTGGCGGGTCGCGGCGATCGTCGCCTTCGCCTGCGAGGTGCTGAGCCGCTGGCTCGGGCGCGGCGGCTCCTCGTCGCGGACGAGCCGCAGCACCTCGTCGAGCGCGGCCCTCTTCATCCGGTCTGCCTCGATGGGCGGGCTGCCGGCGAGCAGCTCGTAGAGGAGTACCCCGAGGGCGTACACGTCGGCCCGCGTGTCCACGTCGAGCTGGTTGAATGTCGCCTGCTCGGGGGCCATGTACGCCGGGGTGCCGACCAGCGCGCCGAAGCCGGTGTAGACAGTCTTCTCGGTGAGCTGCTGGCCGATCGCCTTGGCCACGCCGAAGTCGATGACTTTCGCCACCGGCGTCTCGTCGTGCAGTGCGACCAGCACGTTGGACGGCTTGATGTCCCGGTGGATGATGCCCTTCATGTGGGCGTGCTGGATCGCCTGGCACACCGGGACGAACAGTTCCAGCCGCTGCTTCGGCGTGAGCCTGCGGGCGTCGCAGAAGTCGGTGATCGGGGTGCCCTTGACCAGCTCCATGACGAAGAACGGGCGCCCGTCGGGGGTGGTCCCGGCGTCCAGCACCTTGGCGATGTTCGGGTGGTCCATGACGGCCAGCGCCTGCCGCTCGGCCTCGAACCGGCCGAGCACGCTCCGCGAGTCCATTCCGGGCTTGATGAGCTTGAGGGCCACGCGGCGCTTGATCGGTTCGAGCTGGTCCGCGACCCACACCTCGCCCATCCCGCCCTCGCCGATCCGTTCGAGCAGCTTGTACGGGCCGACGCGGTCGCCGACGGCCGCGGTCGGGGCGGCCTCGTCCGCGTCAGGTTCGTACGCGCCGGTCCGTGCGAGGTCGCGGGGCGGCTGATCAAGTGGGTTGCTCCTGGCGTGTGCCGCGAGCAGGCCCTCAACCTCCCGGCGGAGGGACGGGTTGCCGGCGCAGGCGCGGTCCAGGTACGCGGCCCGCTCGGACGGGCTGCCGATGGCTAAGGCGGCGGCAAAGACGGACTCGTCGGTCACGGCCGATCTCCGGTGTGCGGGGAGGTGTCTGTTCACCCCACCATGCGCAGTCCGCACCCGGAACGCACCACGAATTTCGCGCTTTCCGTGTGTCGATGGATCGGGACAGGGTACGGCGCGGTGCGCGTTGCGCTCGCGGAGGTTCACACGGCTTGGGGATCTTTCACCGGTTGGCCCCGCGTTCGGTTCAAGAGCCATCGATCCGGAAGCCAATCGAGCCGTTGCTCCACCGCCGGGGGCTCGCCCAGCGCGAACAGTCCCGGCAGCGCCCCGCGCAGGTACGCGAACGGGTCGATCCCCAGGTGCTTGCACGTGCCCACGACCGAGTACAGCACCGCCGCCGTCTGGCCACCGACTTCGCTGCCGATCACGCCCCACGCGTTCCGGCCGAGAGCGATGGCCCGAAGTGTTCGTTCGGAGAGGTTGTTGTCCAGGGCCAGGAAGCCGCGATCCAGGTATCGCTTCAGCGCGCCCCAGTTGTTCGAGGCGTACCCGATCGCGGTCCCCAGCGGCGACTTCGGCAGCGCACCCGGCTTCTGTTCGGCAAGCCACTTCGACAGTTCGTCCCACACCGGCCCGGCGTCACGTTCACGCAGTGTCCGCCGCTGCTCTTCGCGTTGACGACGTTGCTCCCGTTGCGCCGGGTCGTCCGACGGCGGCAACAGCGGCGGCAGCGCCCGCTCGACGGCGTACAACTTGCCGAATAACTCCAGTGCCTTCGCGGCCCGCTCGTCCCCGGCGTCGCAGGCCGCCACGAACTTGCGTCGCGCGTGAGCCGAACAGCACACGTGTTTGACCTTGTCGTCGCCGTACAACCCTTCGTACTGAGCCAGTGCGTCCGCCTGGAAGTAGCCCTTGTAACCGGCGAGGAATTGAGTCGGCCCGTCGGCCGTGTAGTCACTCGTGAAGTCAAACAGCACGTAGGGATAGTCCGCGTCCCCGATGTACGTCCACAGGTGCGCCTTCTTGGTGCGATTACTCCCCGGCACACGCAACTTTACGCCCGTGTCGTCGCCGTGAATCACTCGCGACAGGAGCAACCGCGTGTGCATCAACTCGCACAGCGGCGTCAGCAACTCGGACGCCCGGAACAGCCAGTCGCCCAGCGCCGAGGACGCAATCGTCACGCCCGACCGGGCCAGTTGACCGGCGAGTCGATGCACGGGCACATGATCGGCGAACTTGGCTGTGACGACGTGCGCCAACAGGCCCGGACCGCACAATCCCTTGGCGATCGGACCGACCTGAGCGGGTCCGGCGGTGCGCGGGCGCTGCTCCGGCGGCACGGTCGCGGGATCGCAGTGCCGGCACGCGTAGCTCTTCTTGACGGTGCGGAGGACGAAGAACTTGACCGGTTCGAGATCGAGTTGTTCGGCGATCTGCTCCCCGATGCGCACCCGCGACCGGCCGCAGCACGGGCACAATCGCTCCGCCTCGGTCAAGTCGTGGACGACCTCGCGGCGTTCGAGGTGCGCGGGCAGCGGCGAGCGCCCGTGCTCATCGCGCTTGGGCGGTGGCTTCTCGCTGGCGGGCACAGGTGGGACGCAACGTTCGCTCCGGCGCCCGAACCGATGTTTCAGCGCCGCGTCCAGTTTGGTCTTGAGTTCGGCGTTATCGGCGCGGAGCTTGGTGAGTTCGGTGAGCAACTCACGCACCATCGCCTGGAGCGTGGGTACGTCGGTCGGCAGCGGCGCATCGGGAGCAAGCGTGGTGGCGTCCATGCCCTTCGAACACCGCTCACGCCGACGGGTAGCGCGACGTTACCGCAGCAGGAGGAGAATACCGCTTGAAGCGTCGAACGCGGGACACGTCGATGCCGTTGAGGATCATGGCGAACTGGGCGGCCGTCAGTTCAATCCCAGTCGCCGTGGCTTCGGGGAAGTGGTACCGCCCGACTTCCAGTCGGGCGCACCACAGGCACAACCCGTGACCGCCCCAGTACAGCACCTTGACGCGATTCGCGGATCGGCTGGTGAACACGAACAGGTGCCCGGAGAGCGGATCGGCGGAGAGCTGAGTGCGGACCAGGTTCGCCAGCCCGTCGAACCCGAGCCGCAGATCGACGGCGGACGCGAACCACAACTTGGGAGTGGGCGGGACGGTCAGCACGGGCGGTCCTCCAACCCACGCAAGACAGCGACGATCAACTCCGGGCGGGCGTCGCCGGGGAGCCGCAGGACGGTGCCGGACGGGAGCGCCAGTTCGATGGGCGTCGCGAGTGCGGGAGCCGGTGCGACGCGGATGGGCACCACCGTCGGTCGCTTCGGGGCGCTCGCGGGCGGTTGTGCGAGGCGTCGCCGCCACAGGTAGAAGTTGGACGCGGACACGCCCTCGGCGGCGCAGAACGCGACCACCGTGTGGTTGCCGGTCGAGAAGCGTTCGAGGCGCTCGGCCCACCGCCGTGTGGCGGCCGCGTCGGAACGGGAACGGGCAGACGAGTCGGACATGATGGCATCCTCCGAGAACAGGAACGGATGCCACCCACCATAAATCACACGTCAATCACGTGATCCGCCGGGCAGGTACGGCCCACGTGTGTCCGATCGGCGACCTCATCGCTCCGACGGTCCGCCCGGCCGCGGCCGCCCGGTCGTGCACCCACCCGGCGTTGCTGCACGCCTCGAGCACCACCACCGCCCCCGGGTGCCGGGCCAGCACCCGGTCGAGTTCGGCGGGGGTGGTGTCCACGGTGCGGAACTCATGCGCCCGGGTGGTGCGGTGGTAAACGCAGGCCACGCTCTTGTACCGGCCCAGGTCGATCGCGATAATCGTGTCGGACATCGCAAGCCTCCAGAACCCGAGGGGCGAACACCCCTCACACTACCAGCGCGGCTTGCATGGATTCTTTCGGCGGCGGAGGGGTTGGGGATGAAGTGGTCGTTGCCGTGGGCGGTCTGGCTGTCCGCGGTCGCTGCCGGCCAACCTCCGCCGGACAAGCCCCGAGTCGAAATGCCGACCCGCTGGACACTGGGTGACGCCACCACCGTCTGGCCGGTGGCCGCCGACCAGCGCCTCCCCCACGGCGACTTTCTCGAACAAGGCGGACTCCGGTGCGGGCAGATCGTCGAGTACCTCCTGGACGCCGACCGCAAGCTCCGCCTGAAGCGGTTCGTCGTCTGGCCGGGCCTCCGCACCATCCCCAACAACACCGAAGGCAGCTTGAACCGCAGGTACGAGTCGGGCGCGGAGCCAAAGATCAGCGTCGATGGCACGCCGCTGGGTTCGCTGGTCGTGGACCGCGTGGTGCTCGACGGCACACTGACCTTCGAGGGGCGGGCGGGCGATTTCACAGTCACGCGCTGCACCTTTCCTTGTCCGGAACGCCGCTGTGCCGTCGACCGCTGGACCCTGAAAAACGCCGGCACGACGGACAAAAAGCTCACGGTGGCCCCGCTGAAACTGACCGCCGACGTGCCCGGCCCGTACGGCAAGAATCACACCGAGGTGAGTTGCACCGCACCGGAAACGACCACCCTCAAGCCGGGGCAAGAGGTCACGTTCGCCGTGCTGTTCCGCGCCTGGCTCGACGGCGAGAAAGCGGACGCGGTCGAAGTCGCCCAGAGCGAGAAGCTTCGCCGGGATCAGGTCGCCGCCCTCCGAGACGCCCTGCGTCTGGAAACTCCCGTTCCCGAGTTCGATCGCGCCTTCGCCTTCTGCAAGCTGCGGGTGGCCGAAGCAATCAACCAGACCCGCGGCGGGCTGATGCTCGCGCCGGGCGGCACCACCTTCTACGCCGCGGTGTGGTGCAACGACAACGTCGAGTACGCCGGTCCGTTCTTCCCCTTCCTCGGCGATAAGAACGCGAACGACGCCTCCCTGAACACCTATCGCCTTTATCGCCCGTACATGAAGAAGGACTACGGGAAGATTCCCTCGTCGATCATCGCCGAGGGGGTGGACACCTGGGGCGGGGCCGGCGACCGTGGCGACGCGGCCATGTACGCCTACGGCTGCGCCCGCTTCTGCCTGGCGCGGGGCGACAAGAAGATCGCCGAGGAGTTGTGGCCCGGCATCGTCTGGTGTCTGGAGTACGGCAAGCGGAAGACCACGACCGACGGCGTTGTCGCGTCCGACTCGGACGAACTCGAGGGCCGACTGCCCGCCGGGAAAGCCAACCTTTGCACTTCCACGCTTCAGTACGGCGGCTTACGGTCCGCCGCTGACCTGGGCCGAGCGTTGGGCCACGCCAAGGAAGCCAAGGAGTACGACCGGCAGGCGGATACGCTCGCCAAGGCCATCGAGTCGCACTTCGGCGCCAACGTCGAGGGCTTCGACACCTATCGCTACTACGCCGACAACAAGGTGTTGCGATCCTGGATCGGCCTGCCGCTGAGCATGGGTTTGACGGAACGCCGGGCCGGCACCATCGCCGCACTCTTTTCGGACAAGCTCTGGACCGATAATGGTCTGCTCACCCAGTCCGGCGGCAAAGATTACTGGGACCGCGCCACCCTGTACGCCCTGAACGGCGTGTTCCAGGGAGGCGAGACGGCGACCGGAATGAAGTACCTGACCGACTACACCCGCCGTCGCCTGTTGGGCGACCACGCCCCGTACCCGATCGAGAGCGGCCCGGAGGGGGGCCAGATGCAACTCTCCTCCGAGAGCGGGCTGTACTGCCGCGTCTTCATCGAGGGCCTGTTCGGCATCCACCCGACGGGTCTGGATCGCTTCCGCTGCACGCCGCGGTTGCCCGACGGTTGGCCGAAGATGGCGCTGCGTTCGGTGCGGGCGTTCAACCACACCTGGGACCTGGTGGTCGAACGGGACGGCGAGCAGGTGAAGGTCATCGCCGAGCGGGGCGGGAAGCGGGCCTTTGCCAAGAGCGTAGCACCGGGCGCCGCGGTCGAGATCGTTCTGCCGTGACCGTCCTGCTCTTCCCAGTGTACGGGTCGGGCGGGAACCAGTTGGCGGGCGTGGATCGGTACTGGAGCGACCCAGCCGCCGAACCCGGCGCTGCACCGAATGGCACTTCCTGAGGGCGCAAGTTGTGGCGCCAACAGGGTCTGTACGCGGGAACCTTCGGTGGTGGAGAATGGGGTTGCTGAGCTCCCAACTCCGGCCGGAGGCCCCCGATGCCCGATTCTACCCCGCGGCCGCGCCGGCGCGAAGACCCGCGCGCGCGAACCGATGGCCCGGTACTCGCGGACCTGCTCCCGGCACAACGCATCAGCGACGCGCTGCGTGCCGAGGGGGTGAGCTGGCGGCACAAGGTGTTCACCCCGGCGGTCACCGTGTGGGCGTTCCTGGCTCAGGTGCTCCACCCGGACCGCAGCTGCCGGGGCGCCGTCGCCCGCGTCCGGGCCTGGCTCCTCGGCACCGACCGGGGGGCACTCGGGCCGACCACCGGGGCCTACTGCAAGGCCCGCGCGCGGCTCGGCGAGGCGGTGCCCCGGCGGCTGGCCCGCGAGACCGGGTGGGAACTGCACCGCCGGGCCGCACCCGGCTGGTTGTGGCGCGGGCGCCGGGTGAAGGTGGTGGACGGCACCACCCTCTCGATGCCCGACACGCCCGCCAACCAGCGGGAGTACCCACAACCGACGGTTCAGGAGCCCGGGCTCGGGTTCCCGATCGCGCGGGCGGTGGTGGTGTTCTGCCTGGCCACCGGCGCGGTTCTCGACGCGGTCCTGGCCCGGTGCCACGGCAAGCGGACCGGCGAGTCGTCCCTGCTGCGCCAGCTGGGCGACGCGCTGGAGCCGGGCGACGTGATTCTGGCCGACCGCGGGTTCGGGAGCTTCTACGAGCTGGCCCTGTGGGGGTCCCGCGGGGTGGATGTGGTGGTCCGGTTGCACCAGGCCCGGCGGGCCGACTTCCGCACCGGGCGGCGCCTGGGCCGGGAGGACCACGTGGTGGTGTGGGCCAAGCCCGATCGGCCCCCGTGGGTGGACGACGCACTGTTCCGGTCCCTGCCGCGCCGGCTGTCGGTGCGCGAGGTCGGTGTGCGGGTCTCGCAGCGCGGGTTCCGCACCCGCCGCCTGGTGGTGGTGACCACGCTGGTGGACCCGGCGACGTACCCGGCCGCGGCTCTGGCCGGCCTGTACCGGATGCGGTGGCACGCGGAGCTGGACCTGCGGTCGTTGAAGGTGACGCTGGGCGTGGACGTGCTGCGGTGCCAGAGTCCCGAGTTGGTGCGGGCCGAGTTCTGGATGCACGTGCTGGGTTACAACCTGATCCGGGGCGTGATGGCCGATGCGGCCGTGGGCGTGCGGTGCGCGCCGCGGGAGTTGAGCTTCGCCGGTGCGGTGCAGGCGGTGTGGGCATTCGGGGCGTGGCCCGCGTGCTCCCCGTCTCGGGCGACGGATCTGCGTCACGGCCTGTTAGTGCTGGTCGGATGCCAGCGGGTCGGTGACCGCCCCGACCGGGTCGAGCCGCGGGCGCGAAAGCGAAGACCCAAGCACGGCGCCTTGCTCACGATACCCCGGGACCGAGCACGGGCGCGATTACGACACGGACTTGGGGCTTAGGGAAGTGCCATTCGGCGCTGCACCTGACCCGGCGGGCATGTAGGCTTGCCCAGGACCCAAGCTCCCCGCGCCCGCCGGGCCGGTGAGCTTGTTCGACCATGAAGCCGTGGGCAGGTCAAGTTGAGCGAACGGCGTTTCCTGTTTTTCTCTCGGGGCTCTTCTGTTCTTGTTCTTCGGGGTCCGCTGAGACAACACCCCCGACCCGTCCGCGTGACGGGTTCCGCTCCATTGCGATGCTAAAGAACGTTATCAAGGGTCGGGGCTGTGCGGCTCGGTTGCCGCCTCCGCTCCCCGACCCGTCGAAACGGCGGCTCAGGTCGGACGTATTCGTCCGGGTTTCAGCTCCGAATTGCTCTTCGATGTTGTTGCCCGGCTGGGCGTCGGCGTTGCCCTCGTCCGAGACGGGCCAACCGTCTCTGGAGACGAAAGGGACGGCGGGCGACGTGAGGCGCCGAAAGCCCCCGGGAAGCGGCCGTCCGGCGCAGGGCCGTCACAGGTCAAATAGGCTCCGCTGCGCCTGCGAGGAGGACGAGGACGAGGAGCAGTCTCAGCGCCCGGCGGCGTGACGGCCAACGCATCTCAGTTCTCCATGTCGATTTAGTTCAGTCCGAGTCGGGCGAGGGCCGCTTCTGCCCCGGCGCGGCGGACCGGGTGCGAGTCGGCGGCTCGGTATCGCAGTACGAATTCGGCCGTGGAGCGCTTCCGCCCGCCGAGCTTCCACAGGGCGACCGTCCCCTCTTCCAGGCGGGCGGTGTCGATGGGGGCCACGCTCTCGAGGTCGCCGTTGCTGCGCCAATTACCCCACCAGTAAAGGTCGAGCGCCTTCGCGAAGCGCTCGCCGCTCGGGCCGATCTGGTCGCCGACGGCCGCGAGGATCAGGACGGCTCGCTCGGAGAGCAGCGTTCCGAGTTTCGTCTGCAGCGTTGCGAGTTTCGTGTCCCCGAACGGCGGTCGAGTGCCCGAACACGGTACGTCTTTGCTCTGCATCTCCTTGATTGCCCTGATCGTCCACATCTCCTCAGAGGAGGGCACCCACAGCGTCTCGAGCAGGCCCGGCACTTCGGGCCAGGTGCCCCACTTGGGGTCGATCCTGGTGAGGTGATCGACCGCGGCGCGATCGCCCTCGAACGCGACCTTGAGCAGCGCGGCCCTGACTTTGGGCGTGAACGCCGGAGCACCCGCCCGGCCGAGTGCTTTCCGCGCCCAAATGCTTGGCAGTCGTTGTTCGAGTTGGCGGGCGAGGGCGGCGTCCGTCTGGGCGAGTGAGCCGAGCCAGTCGGCGATCTGAATTTCCCCGCACCATGTCTGCTCGTGGTTGCCGGACCACACGGAATCGAACAACTTTAGAACCTGGGGCAGGTGCGGTTTCGCAGCCGGACCATACACGGCCAACATCTCCCCGACCGCGTGTACGGCGCTGACGTCCGTGACGCTTCGGGACTCCACCAAGTTCAACATCTTTGCCAGCGTGTCCGACGCCTCGACAGAGGCGAACCAATCGGGGTCGGCGGCGCGCAGGCCGCGAACCCAGACGTCGCCGCTCGTGACGAGCAAGAACGGGTTGGACCCACACTGCACCAACTTGGATTGCAGGGCGCGAACCGCTTGGCGGGCTTCCGGGCGGGCGCGCCAGTTTGGCTGGACGCGGTCGAGCGCCTCCGCGCTCCTGCCGGCGCGGTCGAGCGCGGCGATGAGGTGCGGGATCGCAGCCGAGCCGAACGCCTCGAAAGGTGCCGGGGCCCACTCGCCGTTGAGCGCGACGAGTTTGGGGAGGAACTCGCGGCCGGCCTCGGTCTCGCCCCACCGCGGGTCGATGCGGGCGAGGACCGCGAACGCCTCGATCCAATGCCCGCCCCACGACGGGTTCCGCTCGATGAACGCCAGCACGGCGGGAATCGCGGGCTTCGCCGCCGGGCCCCACGCGCGGAAGCACCACAGGACGACGCGGCCGTACCGCTCGTCGTCCTTCTCCGCGCCCTTCGAGAACAGCTCGATCGCCCTCGCGACCGCGGCCTCATCCGGGCGCAAGCGGGCTGCAGTCTTCCACAGGGCGATCGTCAGGTGGATGTGCTCGCGCTCGGGGATCAACTCCAACAGCGCCCTCAATGTGTGGTCCGCTCGCGGCCCCATCGCGCCGAGCGCCACGACTGCCCGCTCGCGATTTTCCACGTGCTTCTGCCGGTCCTGCACCAGTTGCAGGAGGTAGGGCACGACCCTCCCGGTCGCGTCCTGGATCCGAACCAGCGCCTCGAGCGCCACGGGGTTCCAGAACGTCGAGTGATCCGAGTTCGTCACGATCAAGGGGACTGCCGGTTCCGCCGCCGCGCCGATCTTCCCCAGCGCCTCCACGACCGCTACCCGGGCGGCAATCCACTCCATGGACATTTCGTTTTGATTTCTCGGCTGAAGACGTTCCATCAGCTCGGGCACGGCCGTGCCCGCGAACGGCCCCATGTCCCCGAGTTGTTCTGCGGCCGGCCGCACGGAATCCGGGTCCGAGGAGGAAAGCTGGGTCATCAGTTCGTCGCGGTGCCACGCCTTCCGCGCGTACCACGCCCCGTACCCCGCGCCTGCGAGGAGGACGAGGACGAGGAGCAGTCTCAGCGCCCGGCGGCGTGACGGCCAACGCATCTCAGTTCTCCATGTCGATGAGTTCAGTCCGAGTCGGGCGAGGGCCGCTTCTCAGCCCACCGCGGGCATGCGAGTCACTCACTCGTCACGCCGGTTAGTTGCAGACTGCACTTTCCGTGATTTCATAGGTTCTCGGTGCGTGACCAAAGCACTCGCCCATCGACTGTGGTGATGGCTCGCAGTTCGGCGAAGCTGACGTGTCGTCCGTGCTGCTGGTTCCGCGGGTGCCTCTTCGGCAGGGCGGCACACAGCGCCCCGGCCCCCTCGGGGTCGTCGGCCGGTGGGGTGACGAGCACCCCGCTGCCGCGGAGGAGGCGCTCCCGCGTGCCGTCGGCGTACTCGACGACGAACTCACTCGGCCAGGGTATCGCGCACAGGTTATCGTAAATCGGCATGCGTGGCACCCGGGCGACGGGCGGTCGGAAGGTGGCCGGTAGACAACGGCCGGCCCGGCCGGGACGATGGCGGTAACCACACCAGCCCACCGCCCCGGACGGACTCGGCCGTGCCATCATCGCACCCACTGCCCCCGTCGTGCCACTGGTTTTCCCGCCTGGCGTCGGCCCTCGACCCGCGCTCGGCCCCGCGCCTGGCGTGGCTGCTCGTCGGGGCGGTTCTGGCCCGCGGCCGTCGGACGGTCACGAGTTGGATTCGGGCCGCCGGGCTGAGCGCCGAGTTCCGCCAGTGCCACTCGACGGTCTCGGCCGCCGGGAAGCGCACCGACCTCATGGCCGCTCACCTGGCCTACGAGGCGGTCAAGCCGCTGGTGACCGGTACGGAGCGCCTGACGTTCGCCTTGGATGATACTCCGACCGAGCGGTACGGGCGGCATGTGCAAGGGGCCGGAGTTCATCACAACCCGACACCCGGCCGGTGGGCCGTTCGTGTACGGGCACGTGTGGGTGGTGCTCGGGTTGCTCGCCCGCCACCCCGCGTGGGGCATCATCGCCCTCCCGCTCCTGGCCCGGTTATACGTTCGGGAGAAGAACCTCGTCGGCATCGCCCCGGAACACCGGCCGGCGTTCCGAACCAAGTTGGAACTGGCCGTCGAGCTGGTGCGGTGGGCGGCGTCGTGGCTCGGGCACCTGGGCAAGGGCGTGTGGGTGGTGGCCGACGGGGCGTACGCCAAGGCCGCGTTCCTCAAGCCCACGCGGGCGCTCGCGGTGACGGTGGTGAGCCGGTTGCGAAAGGATTCGGCGCTCTGGACCGTTCCGGGGCCGCGAGCCCCGCACCGGCGCGGACCGAACCGCACCTACGGGGAACACCGAATCGACCTGGCGAGGCGAGGCGGGCAGAAGCGAGGTCGGGCGACCGGGACGTTCGACCTGTACGGCAAGGCGACCGAGAAGAGGTACAAAACGTTCGTGGCGACGTGGCGACCGGCCGGCGGTGCCATCCGGGTGGTGCTGGTGGACGAGCCCAAGGGCTGGGTCGCGTTCTTCTGCACCGACCCGACCGCGACGGTGGCCGACATCCTCGAAGCCGTCGCTGGTCGGTTCTCCCTTGAAGTCGCGTTCCGCGACCTGAAGGAAGTCGTCGGGGTGGGCCGGCAACAGGTCCGGCGGGTGGGGGCGAACGTCGGCGCGTTCCACGTCTGCTTGTGGGCGCACACCACGACCGAGGCGTGGGCCTGGGGGCGGGACAGGGATGGGTTGGTCGGGCACCGGTCAACCTCCCCGTGGGACGACGCGGCGGGCGTCCGAGTCATGCGGACAAGCGGCGAGCGTGGCGTCGGGAACTCCTGGCCGAGCAAATCCACACGGCTCTCCGGTCGGGCTTGACCGAGGTGGAAATCCGCGACGCCGCGGAACGCCTGCTGGACCTCGCCGCTTGATACTGATGAAGTCGCGCAAAGAGCAGATATGTCGATTTTGGGGTCGGAAACACGCAACCTGCAATAAGTAGCGCGTAATGGAGGGATCGGCCCCTTCACGCGGGAAACACCATTGGGTTGGTCACCCGGCGGCGGGAAGCAGAACAGCTACAACAAGGGGTTGAAGAAGCGAGTGCGTCGTTTGAAGCCCGGTCCGGTCGGTAAGAGGGGTCACTCGACGAGGCCGGCCGACCTCAGAAAGGCCACCAGTTCGACGCCGTAGACCGTGCAGAACTGCTTCAACTCGACCACGTCCAGCCGCCGCTCGCCGGCCTCCACCTTCGACACGAAGCTGGCGTACAGGCCCAGCTTCTCGGCCACCTCGGCCTGGGTCAACTCGGCAGCCTCGCGCGCCCTGCGCAGCGCCGCCATGAGCTGCTTGTAAGCGGAGGTGTGCTGACTTTTCTCCATTCCGCCCGCCACCAAGAAACGATGGCGGCAACCTAAAATGGGAAGTACAATTTCCCAAAATGGGAAGTCGTCCGGTGGCAACTGGAGCGGCCGCTCACCGGAGGACGTGGAATACGAGCCGTCGAAGGTGTGGCCGAGCGCGACTCGGCGGGCACCGGCCACGCCGCAGCCGTGATCCGATTCGGTATTCGGTTTCTTCCGCGCCCGGGTGCGGGTGCTCACACACGAGGATCGTCCGATGCGTGGAACAGTGACCGCCCTTGTACTCACCGCCGGTTTGGGAATGGGGTGCGGCTCCGGCGGTGGCGGTGCGCCCGCGGCCCCGTCCGACCCGGCGGCCGAAGTGAGGCGGGTCAACGACCGGCTGAACCGGGTCACGTTCCCGAAGGACCGGGACGAGGCCAAGCTGCGGGCGGTGGTGAGCGAGATCAACTCGATCGACATCTCCCGGTGCCCGGAAGACTACCGGGCGGCGTACGCCCGACAGGCCGACGCGGTCGGGGCGCTGGTGGACTACATGATCGAGACCGGGTCGTGGGAGCACCGGGTCTCGACCGGCGTCGAGTCGTTCCTGCGCGGGTTCACCGGCACCGACCCGTTCGGCGGGGTGCGCGAGGCCCGCGAGCGCCACCGGCAGCTCCAGACGCGGATCACGGAGGCGACCGGTCACTACCAGCGGACGCTGGCCAAGTACACGAACTGAGGGCTGGAAACAGGGTCCACGCATCTTGAACTACTGACGCCGTAACGGGATCGGCATACATCGGTGGTAGTCAAGGAGACGCCGCGATGCCGAAGGCCGAGATCCGTTTCGCGCAGTATTTTGCCGACCTGCCGGACCCGCGTGTGGATCGGACCCGATGGCACCGGCTCGACGACATCCTGGTGATCACCCTGTGCGCGGTCATCTGCGGGGCCGACAGTTTCGAGGAGATCGGGCGGTTCGGCAAGGCCCGACACGACTGGCTCAAGACGTTCCTGAAGCTGCCCAATGGGATCCCCAGCCACGACACCTTCAACCGGGTGCTGTCGGCGTTGGACCGGGACCGGTTCTCGGCGTGCTTCGCCCGTTGGATGACCGACCTGTGTGAGGCGACCGGGTTGCGGGTCATCGCCATCGACGGGAAGGCGTGCCGGGCGGCACCGGGGGGCACGTTCAGCGGGTGCCTGCACTTGGTCAACGCCTGGGCCGTCGAGAACGACCTGTTCCTCGGTCAGGTGGCGGTGCCCGACGGGTCCAACGAGATCGCCGCGCGGCCCGCGTTGCTGAAGGTTCTGGACCTCAAGGGCGCGCTGGTGACGATCGACGCGGGCTTCTGCCAGAAGGAGATCGTGAAGCAGATCCGGGCGCAGGGCGGGGACTACCCGGTGACCGTCAAGGGGAACCAACCGACGTTGCACCGGGCCGTGATCGCGGCGTTCGAGAAGGCGGGCGAGTCGGCGTTCGCGGGCTGCGACGTGAGTGCCTCGGTGGAGGACGGCCACGGTCGGCACGAGGAACGATACGTGACGGTGATCCGCGACCCACAGGGCTTGCCGAATGGCTGGCCGGATGTGGGTGCGGTGGTGGTCGTGGGCCGGGAGCGGGCGGTGGGCGGCAAGAACGCGAGTACGTGCCACTACTACCTGACGAGCCTGCGTGTGGGTGCGGCCGAGTTGGGCGGTTACGTTCGGGGTCATTGGGGCGTCGAGAACGGACTGCACTGGTGCCTCGACACCGCCTTCCGAGAGGACGAGAACCGAACGAGGGACACCAACGCCGGGGCCAACCTGGGTGTGATCAGAAGAGTGGCCGCCTCGCTCCTGAAGCAGGACTCCGGCAAGGGCAGCATCAAAGCCAAGAGGTTCAATGCCGCACTCGATCACAACTACCTGATCCAGGTACTGCAAGGATTCACAGCGAATTAGATGCGTTGACCCTGGGGCTGGAAATGAGCGTTCCGACGAGGTTCGTCCTCTCTGCCGGTGCGGCGGTACTCGCCGCGAGCTTCTGTGGCTGCGGCGGCGAGCGGGTGAAGCTGGAGCACGATCCTGAGCGGTCGGCGAAGCTGCTGGAGGGCCTTAAGGCGCAGTCGCCGAACTGGGCCGCCGCGAGTGCGGACTACAACCGCAAGGTCAACTACTTCTACTGCGCCGGGTCGGTCGTGCTGGGCGGCAAGAAGTACACGATCGCGGGCTCCCCGGGTGCCGCTCCCGCCAAGCCGGGGATGAAGTACGGCGACTCGTACAGCGTCTTCAACGGCGAGATCGAGTCGGTCCACCACTCGCCGGCCCGGGAGGTGCAGATCGGCCAGTTCGAGGTGACGGGCGACGGGTTCCGGGACTGGGGGAAGCGGCCCGACGCGGACCACTACGTGCCGGAGGTGATGCAGGAGGTGAAGCCGTACGTCGTGCAATTCCACCAGGCGCTCAAGACGACGTTTCCGAAGTAGTTGGTGCCCGCCTTGGGGTGCGGGCACGATTAGCCCACGCCCCTCTTGGCAGGGGCTTGCAAGCGACACCAGATGTGGGCGAATGCGGGCGGCTCGACGAACCACATCGCCGGACCGGTGGTCTTCCTAGAACTCAATCCGCCCGAAACCGCAAAGGTGGCGGGCGAGGTATCGGCTATCGAGTCACGTCCACCGCGGCGTGACAGTCCTTCGCTCTTCAACCCTCCGCCCGGTCAGCGACCGAGAGTGTGCCACGGCAACACGCCGGTCTGCGACGGCCGATGCGACAAGATTCGCGGCACCGCCTTCAGATCTGGCACGAACTCTAATTTCCCCGATCGCCTTGCTGTGCAGCGTTTTGCGCCGATTGCGTCCTCGCAGAAACCGTCCCGCTCCTGCAAAAACTCCCTCCCGACACCCAAGTACGGGGGGCCATGTGTGGCCGGGCCTAACCCGACCGGGCAACTGGGACATGAATTCGAGCCGCTGGGGGATGCTATGTCGCTACGTTTGACGTCGTGGACGCCCTTCAAGTTCGAGGGCGAACTGCCCACCGTGCTCGTGACCGGCGAGTGCGAGGGCAAGGGGTGTCGCGTGTCGGTGGAGGAGGGGCCGGACGGGACCGTCACGAAGGTGTCGATGTCCGCCCCTGGGCGGGTCACGCTGAAGCTCAAGAAGCGCGCCGAGGGGAACATCCCGGCCATCCTGCCGTTCCCGATGCCGAAGCCGTACAACGGGAAGCCGGGTGGGCCGGAGAAGCGGACGTTCTTGCTCGACGAGAATGGCGAGATCGAGCAAACCACGTTCGAGTGCCTGACCGAGGAGGAGTTCGAGCAGGAGACGGCGGGACCGCCCGAGTCGATCGTCCCGGTCGAAAACCGCAAGCTGCCGTTCGGCGTCTGCGTCGAATACAAGAACCGGCCCTTGGCCACCCCGACGTGGACCGTGACGATGCCGTTGTCGATCTTGCCGACGCACCCCAGGTACTGGCGCTGCACGCCGGGCGTGCGGTCGCCCTTCTTGGCGCAACTGGTCTCGTCGATCACCCCGACGGTGCCCACCGGGTCGGCGGGCAACTCGCCGAGCACCTCGGCCACGCGCCGGTGGAGCTTTTCGCGCGCGGCCTCGTGCCGCCAGTCGGCGGTGGCCAGGAACTCTTGCAGCGTGCGGACCGCCGTCCCGCAGGCCAGCGCGATCGGCTCGCCGCTCTTGCGCGGCAGGTCGGACAGCAGCCCGCGACAATAGTTGTCGAAGTGGCCGGCGGTGCGTGCCTGCAAGAAGCAGTCCCGGTAGTGCTTCAAGTACCCGGCGAACGCCGGTCCCAGCGCCGCGATTTCTCGGTCCGTCATCGGATGCCCTCCGATCGACGATCTTATTCACCGGCGGAGAACCCGCGCTGTAGTGCTAGGCGTTCGGTTTCAAGGGCCGAACGGCAACCGTCTGGAACGCATGACGAAGATTAAAAGCGACGTGAAAAAACCGCCGCAAGCTTGGGTGTTGGAAGCTTCCGCGATCGTCGCCAAAGCCTACGTCGAACCGCAGACCAAACGGAAATCCGCCACATGGGATGAGGCGATTAACGCCATTCACCCCACCGCAACCGTAACCAGCAAATCCACACTGACCGCCTACCGCAAGGCGGTTCGCATCCTTCGCGAAACCCTCGATGCGAACCGCATCAAGACGAACGGCCCGGCCGACATCACCGAAGAACTCGCCGAACGCTTCTTTAAAATTTATGTGAAGGGCGTTTACTCCCGCAGTCATGCCGAAGACGCCACCGAGTACAACCGCGAAGCCGTTACGATTAAGTTCGTAATCGCCCAACTGTCGGCAGTCTGGGGTAAGCAGTTCGTGGAAGACGGGTTGGTGAAATCGAACGTCTGGAAGCCGATTCGCAAACTGGCCGTTTCGCACGTCGTCAAATCCGCAGAGGGCAGCGACGACGAACCGCGTAAACCCGCCCCGACCGATGAGGCGATTGCGACGTTTTTCGAGTACGTCAAGACCCGTTACCCGCAGTGGAAGGCGCTTCACGCATTCTTCGAACTCAAGGCGCTTTCGGGCTGTCGCCTCGAAGACATCTGCTCTCTTGAGTCGTCACAGGCGGCAGACGGCTTCGTTTCCTTCCGAGCGAACCAAACCAAAAACAAAAAAGCTCGGAAGGTGAAGACGCCGGAAACGCTGTTCGCAACGCTCTCCGAGGTTTCCGGCGATTCGTACCTCTGGCAAGGCATCGTTGACGGGCTGAGTACCTTCCGCCGAAGCAAGCGGCACAAAGGCTACGGCAACCCGCAACGCACGGTTTACCATGTCGCTTATAATATCTTCAGAGAGTTTTCGGAAGCTCACCCCGAACACGCCATGAGTTCCCATGCGTTCCGTCGGTGGGCACTGACAAAGGGAGTGTCGATCACTGGCAGCATTGACGCGACCGCGTACCAGTTCGGTGTTACCGCGAAGACGATTCGGGCGAACTACCTCGATCCCGAAAAGGCGTTCAAAACCGCTCAGACATGGGACGCCATGGCGAAAGCTCCGCCCACCAATCCGCCCACCAATAAACCGAACAAGCCGGAACAGTAAAGAACATCGGCGAACAATCAGATAGTGCGGATTTACTTAAAAAATAGGGGTTTGGTGCGAAGTGCTGGAAAAGTCGCGGGTTCGTCAAAATCATATCTGAAAACTGAAAATCGCTAGGTCCCCGGTTCAACCCCGGGACTGCCCACTCAAACAACCCCTGACAACGTCAGGGGTTGTGTCGTTTCCGGGGCGGTGGCGATTCCCGCAAGTCCGAAAATCCCCCGCAAATGCCCTGCAAATTTCTCTAGTGTTCCACCACACCTGAGTTGACCCGTTTCCGTAGGATCTCCCTTCCCACCGGATGGAGATCCGCCGTGGCTCTGAAGGACAAGTTCCTGGTCCGCTTGACGTCGGGCCAGCGGACCCAGCTGGAGCAGATGATCGCGGCCGGCCGGCACGCCGCAGCCGCTTTGGTTCACGCCCGCAGCCGTACCGGGAGCTGGGGCCTACCATTTCGACCAGAAGGATCCCCAGCGACTTGCGAACCGCTGGATCCGGCGGCTGCAAGAACTGGGACTGAAGGTTACTGTCAAAACACAGACAAACGTTTGGATTCGAGGGTTTCACACCAGCATCGCTAGTGTTGAGAACATGGATAACACGGATATTGACGACGACATCAAGTACATACTTGCAAACCTGCTCCGTCTGGATGCGTTGCTCCGTCGCGAAGTGCTCTCGTTGAAGGCCCGATCTGCGAGGGCTGACGACCCTTACCGCGGTCTCTACCTCAGCGAGGAGGATGTCCAGTTGGTCCTCGAGTCCCACCGCTTCTGGGGGCTCCTCGGGACTCATCTGCCGCCTGACGGGACTGCACTCCAGGACTTGGAGGCGGCCGTTGCGGGGTGGGACGACACCCTCAGCCGGATGAGGGCCGAGCGGGCCGAGGCGGGGGGGAGTCTCCGCCTGGATCGTTTTGCCGGCCGGTTCGGGCTTTCCGCCGGGGAGTTGCAGGTGGTCCTCGTCTGCCTCGCGGCCGAGGTAGACGTGCGGTACGAGCAGGTATTCGCCTACCTTCAAGACGACGTGACCAAGAAGCGGCCGACGGTCCAGCTGACGCTGCTGATCACTTGCCACACGTTGGTCGAACTCCTCACCGCACGCCGGTGGTTCGAACCGGGTGCCCCGCTGGTCCGCTGGCAGGTCGTGACGCTGCACGAGGACCCGAACACTCGCCGGTCGGCCCTCCCGTCCCGGTATCTCGCCCTCGACGACCGCGTCGCCGGGCACTTGCTCGGTTCGCCGGGTCCCGACCCGCGGCTGACGCCCCTCGTCCGCTGCTCCCCGGACGGGGTTCCGCCGGCCGCCGACGTGGCCGAGCGGGTGCATGCGGCGGTGCGGGAGTGGGCGGCTCGGACCGGACCTGCCGAACCGGTCCTCGTCCTGCGGGGGAACGCCGGCACCGGCCGGCACGCAGCAGCTGGGCTGTGGGCGAAAGGCCTGGGTCGGCGGATACTCTACTTGGAGATGGATCGACTCCACGAGTTCGAAGGGGGCGTCGAGGCGGGAGTTCGGCTCGCCGAGCGGGAAGCGTTGCTTGAAGACCTAGTCGTGTGCTGGTGCGATGCCGACCGGGGGGAGGGCGACCCGGCGTGGGTGGAGGCTGCGCGGAGGTTCCACCGGGCTGTCGCCGTCGGTCGACGGAGTGCCGTCATGACGGTCGGGCCGGAGTGGCGGTGGCCCGCCGGCTGGGGGTCGCGACCGGTGGTGGTGTGCGACCTCCCCGACCCGACCCACGACGAACGGACGCGGTTGTGGGCGGCCGCCCTCGCCCACAACGGCGGGTTCGACGCCAACATTCTCGACTCCCTTGCCGCGCGGTTCCGGCTGACCGGCGGGCAGATCCGGACTGCCGCCACGGAGGCGGCGGCGGTGGCACGCACTCAGGGGCGAGCCGAGGTCACGGCGGCGGACGTGGACGCCGCCTGCCGGGCGCAAACCCGAGGGGGCATGTCTCTGCTAGCCAAGCCGGTGCGGGTGCGGCACACCCTGGACGACGTCGTCCTGCCCCCCTTGCAGCGGGCGGAATTGCGACTCCTGTGCGCGCGGGTGCGGGAGCGGTCGCGGGTGTACGGCGAGTGGGGGTTCGGCCAGGTGATGGCGTACGGCAAGGGGGTGCTCGCCCTGTTCGCCGGTCCGCCCGGGACGGGCAAGACGATGGCCGCTCAGGCCGTCGCCCACGACCTCGGCCTCGACCTCTACCGCATCGACCTGTCCGCGGTGGTGAACAAGTACATAGGCGAGACGGAGAAGAACCTGGAGCGGGTGTTCGCCCAGGCCCAGCGGTCCGACGCGGTGCTCTTCTTCGACGAGGCGGACGCCCTGTTCGGCAAGCGGTCGGAGGTGAAGGACGCGCACGACCGGTACGCGAACATCGAGACCGCGTTCCTCCTCCAGCGGACGGAGGATTACGACGGCCTGGTCGTCCTGGCGAGCAACCTGAAGGGGAACATGGACGAGGCGTTCCTCCGCCGGCTGCACTTCGCGATCGACTTCCCACTGCCTGAAGAGGCCGAGCGGCTGGAGATCTGGAAGCGGACGCTCCCGCCAGAGGCCCCGACCGGCAGTGACCTTGATTTGCCCTTCCTCGCCCGCAAGTTCAAGGTGACCGGCGGGAACATCAGGAACATGGTGCTCGGGGCCGCCTTCCTGGCGGCCGATTCCGGCGGCCGGATCGGCATGCGGGAACTCATGCAGGCGGCCGTCCACGAGCTCCGCAAGATCGGACGGCTGGTGGTCTCGTCCGACCTCCTGCCCTATATTTCACTGATTGAGGACGGCCCTCCGTCACCGCCGTAGGCGGATCAGGACGAGATCCCCGTCCTGATCCCGGTACCCCAACACCTGGGTGCCGGCGAACCCGTACGCCGTAAACTCGCTCCACACGACAGGCAGACCGGGCAACAGGGTGTTCAGCTCGATATGGCCGCCGTCCCACTGACTCGGATCCCTTCCTCGATCGGGGGTGTACCAGAGGAGGTGAACGTGCCCGACCTCGTCGTGATAGGCAACGTAGTGGTGGTCGTCGGCGTGTGAGCGGTACGACACAACGTCCCCCTTCTCATGGACAAGGGGGGCACCCGCCCACTGGGGCAGTCGCACCTGGACCCAGTTTTGGGTGGCTGGGTTGCCGATGAAGAACCATAACAGGACGTAAACCCGCCTGTCGCGGCCTGGGTACGCGAGGTGGTAGGACGTCACCTGCCCGTCGTGGATGTGTGCGGCCGGGCGGGCGTGGCCGGCCGCAGGGACCGGCGTCGGCACCTCGTGCGCTGTCCAGCAGTCGGTCGTGAGCGTCCAGTGGAGCAGTCGGACGGTCGTGCCGCTCGGGTAAAAGACGGCGAGGGTGGCTTTTCGCTCGCTGGCACACACCACCGGGTCGCCGCTCGCCGCCGGGGCATTGGTTACCCCACTCAGGTCCGCCAACTCCCATTTCGGGTCCTCGTCACCTGGCCAGGTCCACTCCCGGATGTGGTTATTGCGGTCGCGGAAAACGACCCGGGTCTTCCAATCCGTATTGGCCCAGTGGCTCAGTGACAGACGGCCGGCTAAGCCTTCCTCAAGTTTGTTCGTGTACCCGATCACCTCCCACTTATCGGTTTTGTTCTCGTAGCAGTAGGTGGTGAGGGAGTCCGTGCCATCACTCGACTGGCAGGTGGCCAGCAACAACTTTGGCTCGCCCCCGTCGCCGGGCGAGTAGCAGAACACGGCCGGGTTGGTTATGTTGTCGCGCGACACCTGTTTCGGTCCGACCGGCATATTCGGCTGTGTCAGTTGGTCGTTGGGGACGGAGACGAAGTAACATGTCCCGTCGGACGACTTGTAGGCGAGGTGGTGGATGGGGTGGGTGGCCGTAGTCGGACCGCCGGAGGGGGCACCGGCGGACTTAGCACTGAGCACAATCCTGTGGAACGACTCGACCCGCCACGGTCGGGTAGCGGGCCACTGGACGGTGACTTTGATCGGCACCGGAGGAAGCGGTTTCCGGGAAGACCCGAACCGGTATTCGCCCTCGAGCGTGAATTCCACCGGCCGCGACGGCTCGTTGCCGTCGCGCGTCACCTGCACCTTGAGTTCTTTTGGCGGGTCGGTCGGCGACAGGGTCAGCGCCGGCCAACTCACCAACTGGGTCGTACCGGCTCGGATGTCCAGTTCGGCGTTGCTGTTGTTCCGGATGATTCCGGTCATCGTCGTCGTTCCCGCAGTGGGGCCGTCGACCGGGTGCTGTGGGGCGAACTCGGCGACGGTCACCGCGGGGTCGAGGTCGATCCCCACTTCCAGGGTGGCGGGGGTGGCAGCGGCGGGACGGTTGCCCCCCGAGAGAGTGACTTGGAGTTGGACCGGGTAACTGCCGGGGTTCCAGGGCTGCTTCATTTTCAGCGTCACCCCCGTGTCGCTACCGGAGGCCGCAAGGTCACCCGACCACGACTCGGCTTGCACGACCGTTCCGTCCCTCCCGCTCATCTGCACGGCCGCCGGGGTCGACGCCAGACCGAAGTAACGGAGGTCGAACCGCACCTCCCCCTCCCGCACGGACGGACCTCTCGTCCGGCTCACCCGCCCGCCGGGCAACTGGAACACGACCGCCGGCCACGCCACGGGCACCAAGGAGAGCGTCGATGTCACCGCTTGGCCGGCGGGATCCCCGACCAGTTTCGCCACCCCGGAGAGCTTCAGTGTGCCGCTCAACTCGGCCGGGGGTTGGCCGGTGGCGGTGAGCCTCACGGTACAGTTCTGCTCCCCCCCTCGGAGGACGAGAAGAGGACCGCCAACCACCTCCGACCGCAGGGGGGCCGTTGCCCCATCGACATTGGCGGTGTTGAGTTCCACGTCGGCGTTGCAGCGGTTGGTCACAATCAGGTAGAGGGTAGCAGTCCCGCCTTCGAACTTCGGTGAGGCCTGGGCGAGGGTGAACGAAAGATCCTGCCGCAGATCGACGATGAGGTCGAATTTCTCTCGGCCGACTTGCTGATTTGGCGGTGTGGTGTTCGGGGTAATGTTGATGGCGACGAGTTCGAGCCGAGAGGTGCCGGCTGATCCCTCCCCAGTGGGGACCAACTCCAGGCGGAGCCACTTGTCTTCTTGGCTGCTCAGCCAGAATCTGGGGGGAGACGGAGTAAACTGCCATGTCCGCACCCAGTCTGGACTGCCAACCACCTTGATCTCAGTTTGCATCGAGTCGCTGGTCTTGTTCGTTACCGTGGTCTCCCACACCCATCGGGTCGGGTCGGGTCGTTTCGTCTCTTTGAACTCGATGGCCATAAGTGGTCTCCGCGGGGTGAAGGCGCATTCATCCCGACAGGGAGTCGGTTGGTGGTGACGGCGTCAACGGGATGAACGTGTACGAGCATGCCAGGTACGGCGGACTGTCGGCCTCAAGCAGTTGACGGACGGCAAGCGGCAGGTGGGCGGGGACCGGCACTCCGGCGTCGATCACGAAATTGACCCGCAACGCGGAGGGGTGGACCACACACTCGACTCGGACGGCGTCCACCCCAAGCACGATGGCGACCCGCTCCCGCAGCCACGCGAGGGTCCCGCGGCCCGGTTCGGCACGGTACTCGGTGTGGAGGAGTCGGCGACGGGCCTCTTCCCCCACCCGCGGCGGAACCGCCACCCCGAGGAGCGCCTCCAACCGGCTGAGGGCATCGGTCCGAACCAGGTCGGGGTCGTAGACCGCCGCTAATGAGGCGAGGGTGTTCTCGACATCGGTAAAGACCGTCTCGAAGACACTCAAGAAATTTTTGAATTGCTTGAGGAGTGCTTCATTGCGCCGTTCGGCATCCGAATTCGGGTCCGCACGGTACACCTCCGGCAGGCGGCTCAACAGGTCGATACGGAAAATATTTTGTGTCATAGGGTCCTCCCTGCGTTCACTTTTTCTTCCTTTACGTCCAACACGAGCAGGCAGGCGACCTCGTCCGGGCGGAGGGGTATCAGGTCGAAATATTCTGTTGTTGTGTTTCCGTCGGTTCGAACACGGGCCGCCGCGGGGCTCCAGCTGTTCCCCTTGTACTCGTACCGAAACAGCATCGGGGCGAACGCATACCGCACGCCAGGGACGTTACGGATTTGGGCGAGGATGTCGTCGAGTGATACCGCGGCGCCGAACGGCCAGCCGTGGCCTTCCTCCCACCCAACCAGAGGGTGGCACCACTCGCATAGCCGCCGTGCCACTCTCTGGAGCACATCCTGCCCCTCGTACCCCTCGGCCAATTCCACCCTGACGTCGAACTTGACCCAGATGATGCTTAGGCCTGAAACTTCCAATTGGATGCCGATGGGATGGTTGTCGGCAAGCTTATCGAGGACTCTCGACCTCAGGTCTGGCCCGAACGCGAACTCAGCCTCACCCTGGGCTACCTTATCGTTCGCCGAGCCGCCGGTCGTCCTCCGCCGTTTGACGTAATCGTCGTCGGGTGGGGCGACGCGGGGCAACAAGTCGAGTCGTACCACCCCCGAGCCCTTTGGCGGGTCCGACTGGGCCTGCGTGCCATGGGACGGTGTCGACGCGGCCGACATCTCGGCCACCACGGCCCGCCGGCACCGCACCCTGCCGACGCCCGGCACGGCGGCCACCTGGGATTCGTAGTCGGCGGGCGTGACCAGCACGTTGCGGCGGCGGAGCACGTCCGGGGCGCGCAACCTCAGAGCGTCCACCGACTCGGCGTCGCGGCCGGAGCCGAACGCCTCGTGGTTCTGCACCCCGACCACGGATGGGACCGTCTGGAACAGTTTGTTGATGGTTCTCGGCGAGGCGTTTCCATCCCGGCCGGCCAGCACCTCGTACGGACCAACCTCGATCACGCTGCCCGGCGCCGGCACCGCCCCGTACTGGATGCCGTTGACGAACGGCCCGAAGGTGAGTTCGCCAGACGCCGCGTCGAGCACGGCGTGCCGGGCTTGGGCGGACGAGGCCCGGAAGTGGTCCACCAACTCCCACGGCTCCCCGCCGTCGCCCGGCCGCGTGCCCGGGGGGATCACCGTCAACCAGCCCGGCTGACGGGGTGGCGAGACAATCCCAGACGGCGCGAAAGTGTACCGCTGGCTCGGCAGCCCGGTGCTCACCCCGACCCGGCTCCGACCGGCCACCGATCGGTTCGCTTGTTCGACGCCCGCGGTCACGGCGATCGTTTTGACTGTCACCTTCGACCTGTCGAGCGTCGATATGTCGAACGGCGATGCCACTGGCAAACGGGTCGTGTACCGAATCCAGGTACTCGCCGCCCGATCTTGTTGCCTCGAGGCGACGCAGTGGGGGGGGAGGTGGATGACCTCAGTGGGCGGGTTGTTCGGAGCCGACCCGACGTACAGTTTCTCCTGATTCCGGTTCACCGCGCCCAGTTCGACCCATTCCGATCCGTCCGACCGTCCCTCCGGGCGTGTCAGTACGCTGCCACGCCACTCCTCCGGCCAGCCGGCAAGCGGAAGTGAGATGAGCAGGGAGTTATTGCTCAGTTCGTCGGAAAAACCGAGAAGAACGGTCCGCTGTGCCGGGGTGGCCGCCACCGGCCCGTCCGTGGTCGCGGCCACCGAATCGGCGTCCGGGGACGTGTCCAATAGGACTTGGGCCAACCGGGGCATGACGGCCTTCACCTCGCCGGTGGTGCGGTAGGTGATCGCGTCGGGGGCGCTGCGGCCGACGAAGGTGTTCTTCGGCACGGTCACCTCCTGCCCCTCGGTCAGCGGGTTCGCGAGCCGGAATGTCACCCGCCCGGTGGCCGGCCGGCCCGGCTCCCGTTGAACACCCAGCACCTTCAGGAAGGCGAGGTAGTGTTCGTCGGTGACGTTGCGGAGGCGGTACAGATACGCCTCGAACATCGAAGCGAACAGCTCGATCAAAGTGATCCCGGGATCGCTCGGGCTGTGGTCGGTCCAGTCCGGACATTTCGCCGCGATGTCTCGCTTTGCCTTGTCGACGAACTGCTGGAACGTGGACTCGGTCCGCGGCGGATAATTCGGTGTCATCGTCAGGTGTCCTCAGGCGGTCGCCTGCGGCTCCGGTGGGGTGGTGTCGAATCGGTAGAGCATCGACCCTTCGTCCATGGTCTCGTTCACCCGGAAATCGATGCGAACGGCAATCCCCACCTCGTCCTTGGTATTGTGCTGCTCGAACTCCGCCCGCACGCATAACACTTCCACACGCGGCTCCCACGAGCGGAGGGCTTCGAGCACATGGGCCTCGGCCAGGCCGAGCGTCTGAGCCGTCGTCGGGGCGAACATCAGCTCGTGCAGGCGGCTGCCGAACGTCGGGCGGTGCGGCCGCTCGCCCTGCCGGGTGCCGAGGATCAGGCGCACAGACCGCGCCAGGTTCTCGGTGCCGCCGACGAGCTTCACCCCGCCCGCGTCGAAGCGGAGCGGAAACGCCCACCCATTCCCAATCAGGTCGGCCATGGGTCACCTCTCGGGTTCGTCGCCAGTCGGCTCGCACGGACGCCCGCGCGGGTCGAAACCCAATCCCCCGGCGACACGTCACAGACAGACCGTCTGAGAATCCTCCTCGGCCCGACATCGGCGGTCGACTCGCCCCCGTGTCAGCCGCCCTGGGCGCGTTCGGGCGGGATCTCAGCCTCCGACCAGCCCGCCAAGGACGACCGGCCGACCCACATCCCCGTACTCGAAGGCGACGAGCACCTCGTCCCCGATGCGGTGCGGTCCGCTAGATGACAACCGTGGCGCCCAGGCGCTCTCGTCCAACTCCGCTAGGCCTGGGAAGCGAAGCCTCACCCGCCCCAGGCCGAGAGGGTCGCTGTCGTTGGTCACCACCCCGACCACCGGGCCGGGCAGGCGGTCGACTGCGCCCGCCCGGCTCAGCGTGGCGGCGGTGAACAGGGTGACCATGGGCTGTTTGGCCGTCCAGGAGTGGGTGACGGCGGTGAGCCGGTATGGCCCGCCGAACCGCTGACCGACCCCGCCCACCTCGACCACCATCCCCGGTGCCAGTTGCAGATCGAATTCGCAACTGCCCTCAGCCTCCCGCTCCTCCGCCGCGGCCGTCGCGGCAGCCGCCGCGGCCAGTCGCTCGGCCTGTTCGATGGTGTCACAGGCGGGGGCCGCGACCACCACCCGCCGGGCGGCGTACGCGGTCAGTGACGGGCCTCCAGGCGGTCGGGACGAGCGAGCGACGATCGGCCGCCGGGTGAGCCGATCCCAGGCCCGGACCTCGACCTCCGACACCTGTGCGGCCACCGAGCGCCGGGGGCGGAACGCCCGCAACTCCCGCCCCCAGGTGAGCCGCACCTCGCGGTCGGCTTGGGGGTGCGGCCCGAACCACAACTGCCCCCCGTCCACCCACACCCCGTAGCCGATCGCCCGGCCGCGGCCGGCGAGGAACTCGGCGTTCGTCTGGCCGTGCTGCGGCAGGTACTCGTGGACCACCTCCGTGGGGGTGACCTGTGGGGTCAGCCCGCACTCGAACGCCAGGAGTTCGGCGATTTGCCCGTCGGTTAACCCGGTGAACGACCGGTGGTGAGACTCCCGGTGGAAGCGATAGCTCAGGTCGTAGCCGCGGACCAACAGGGTCGGCCGGTCCGGGTCGAGGTCCGCCTCGAGGGTCGCGATCACGCCCGCGAGTAGCACCTGCAGCCGTGGCTCGCCGGCAGCGATTTCCACCGTCTCCCCCACCTCCAGGGCCGGATCGTCGAGCCACCGAAGGCCGCTGGCGACCAACCGGAGGTGGAACGCGCCGGGCAGACCGACCCGCCGGTCCACCACCGCTTCGAGCAGGTCGGCCGCCAGCCCGTCGGGGGCCGGCCGCCCCCCGAGGCGGATGGTGAGTGGAGAATAATTCGAAGGGCGGGGCATGGCGGCCGGGCCTAGAGCGGTGGGAGGACGAGGGTGGTACCGGGGGGTATGGCCGTCGGGTCGGCGATGCCGTTGGCGGCGGCCAAATGGGGCCAGATCGCCGGGTCGCCATAGAACCGGAACGCCACGAGGTCAAGCCGCTCGCCCGCACGGAAGACGTGCCGCCGGACAGCGGTCGACCAGCCGGGCGGCGGGCTAAGAGCGGCGAGGTGCTCCGGGTCCCGCACCTCCTTGAGCGACAGCCCCGCCGTGGCCCGCACGGGCTCGCCGTCTGGGGCGAACAGGAGGAACTTGACCGTGCAGTCGGTGATGTAGCAGTCGAAGTGGTGCATCGTATCCCGCCCCCATTCCATCCGGCACCGCGGGGGCAGACCGTGGGCGGCGTTGGCCGCCCCGGTGACCAGCGCCCGGTCGATCATCATGAACGCGAAAAGTCGGTTGGCGGCGGTGCGGACGGCGCGATCCGGCGGGGCGTCCGCACCGCCGGCCCTGAGAGTGGTGTCGAACAGCAGTTCCACCTGTAGCTCGCGGGGGCCGCCACCGCCGAACTCCCAGTTCGGCACGTTACCAGCTTTGGCCGGTTGGAGCGTCCAGTTGTTCGACTTCTTGACCGAGTATTCGGTCGGGTTGTAAGCGAACTCCACCGCCAGCCCGCGGAGTCGCCCCTCGGTCGCCACGATTCGGCCGCGAGTTAACATCTTAGGTTCCCGGCACCACGGCTGTGCCCACCGTGGCACGCTCCCGGTCGGCTCGCCAGCGAGCCGTAAGCATCCGGTACAGGTCGTTCGCCAACGCGGCGAGGTCGATCGGTTCGGCCGCCGGCGGTACCGGTGCGGTCTGGCCGCGTGCCGGGATCGCAGGGGCCGGCGGCGCGGGTGGGGCCGCGTCCCACCCGCGCCGCCGCACCGCCGGCGGACCGCCCTCCGGCGCCGCCGTCCGCCGCACGACGAGCGGACTTGGGGTCGGCCAACCATCCGCAAAGATCCGCTCCACCACCGCCTCCACCCGACGAGCCTCCCGCTCCTCGGGGTCGGGCGGGTGCGGTTCCCGGCCCGGCAGGTGCTTGAAGGCCAGTCGCTGCCCAGAGTGCATCAACTCGTGGGCCAAGAGCGCAACCCCACGCGGCGAGCCGAGGTCGAGCCGGCCTGGGGCGGACACCACATGCCGGCCTAGGCGGACCGCTTCCGCGCCGAAACGCTCCACCACGGGCGACCTGTGCAACCGTATGTCTCGGACGGGCGCAGTAGTGAGGAGTCGAAACGGCCGCTGGAGGGCAAGCGGGATTTCGTCGCCGGTCCCGCTTTGGATTACCCCGGTCAGCGCCCGCGCGGCCTCTCCCACCTCGGGTGTGAGCGGCGTACCGGTGTTGTGTGCTTCCACCCGGCCCAACGGCTGACCCGGCACCGGCGGGTACAGCCAGCCGCCGGGCCGTACCCACGGACGGGACGCGGAGGTGGGTACGAACCCGATGCGCGGGGGCGGACGCAGGGGTGGGAGGACTGGAACGAACCCAGCTGTCCGCCGGTGGACCGATCGGACCACCCGCCAGGGGCCGGTCCGCACCACCGCCCGCCACGCGCGGAACGCGGCGCGTGGATTCGGGCGGGGCGATTGTTCGTCGGCTGCCATCCCCGTACCCTCCCTCCCCGTCACACGCCGAAGACCAGGCCTTGGTGTGCGAGCGTCAGCGTCTCGATTGCGACGCCGCTCGACTGGGCGGTCAGCGGCGAGGCGCTCCACTTGACCGGGAACGCCCCGAAGAAGGTCCACCGCCGGGCTTCGGTCCGGTCTTCGTGGAGCAGGTGGACGGTGACCACGGCCGGTCGGACGATGCCGCGAGCTGCGTCCAGCACCCATTGCCACAGCCCCTCACCGTCGGCGGTGATTCCTCGCTTCAGTTCCAGGTTTGCGGCCTTGAACACGCCAGGGAGGCGATGGACGCGAGCCCACTCACCCCCCTCCCGGTAGTCGTAAGTGTCGGCCGTCAGCTCCAACCCGCCACACTCGGTGAAGTGGGCGGGCGCCAGCGACGGCCCGTCGGCGAACTCGACCCGGAACCGGAAGGACGGCGCCGGGTCGCGACGGCGGGCGCTCATCCCACCCCCAGTGGCGGGGCGCCGCCGTCAGCCGGGGTGCGGTGGATCGGGGGATGGTCGGCGGGCACGTCAGGACTCCGGCCAGTTTTGTAACGGGATACCCGCCGAGGCACCGCCGCCCGCGTCTCCGTTCGCCCGGCGGTTGATCTCGCCCACCTCGCGGAGGAACCGCCGGCGGTCGGCGTGCTCCAGGGTGAGGATGTCGGTCAACGGCCAGTGGAGGTAGTAGGCGAGGTAGGCCACCTCGGCGACCAGGTCGTCGAGGTGGCCTACGGTTCCCCCGATGCGGGTTCCTCGGGCCGGAACCGGTGCTGGCAGTTCGGGCACACGACCCGGCCGTCGGACCCGTCGGCGTTCACCCGCTGGTAGAAGTCCTGCAGGTAGGCTAGGTCCCCGGCGAACAGGCTCTCGATCGTGCCGGTGGTCACCTCAACCAGGGTGCCCAGGCGGACCACCACCCGCGCGAGCAGCACTACCGGCAGGTAGGCCGGGTTGTCCCGCACCCGCGGGTCGCGAGCCGGGGCGATCTCGTCCAGGGCAGTGGCCAGCCGCATGACCCCGTCTCGGTGCACCCCGCCGCGTGCGTCCGCGTACCCGCGGGGAAGGCGGAATGGGAACTCGGTTTGGAGGGGCGGGGTCACCGCTTCACCTCCCGCTCGAAGTGCTCGCACACCAGCACGATCTCCTCCACGAGCACCTCATTGGCCGTCGATTTCGGGCCGGGCATGGTCACCTTTTTCGGCCACGCGTTCTCGACGCGGAAGGTGGCGACGTGGCTGCCGTCGTAGTCGCACAGGTGGATGACCCCGTTACACCGCGCCTCCGCCACCTTCCCCTCCTGCACTTCCAGCCCCCACTCCCAGGCGGAGGCGTCGCTCGTCACGCCCCGCTTGAGGGTGATCTCGGGCGGCTTCATCGTCCCGGGCAGGATGTAGTTGCCCGGGCGTCCGCGCTGGTCGGTGAACTTGTACGTAATCGTCTCGAACTCGGCGGCCGACGCCGACACCTCGCTGAACACCCCTTTCAGCTTGGGGAAGTCGACGATGAACCGTGGCGAGGTAAGAGGTTCGTGCGGTCGCGGACGGGTCGCCATGGGCGGCTCCAGGGGGTCAGTTGATGGTCACTTGCGTGCCGCTTGTAGACTGGCTGATTCGCACCTCGATAAACTCGGCGGGGCGGGTGGGTGCCATGCCGACATGGACCACGCACCTCCCGTCGGCGAGGTCCTGCGGGGTCATGGAGCTCTCGTCGCACCGGACGAGGAAGGCTTGCTCGGGGGTCGCCCCGGCGAGCGCCCCCGCACGCCACAGGTCGGTCAGGTAGACCGTCAGGTCGCGGCGGATGGCCGCCCACAGGTTCGGGTGGTTAGGCTCGAACACCCTCGGCTCCAGCCCGAGGCGGATGGTATCGACCGCGTTGCAGAACAGCCGACGGACGTTGATGTAAAGCCACGGCGAATTGGAATTGGAGTCTAATGTGCGGCAGCCCCACACCTTGTCCACCCCGCCCTCGAACGTGCGGATGCAGTTCACCCCGGCCGGGTTGAGCAGTTCGATGTCGGGGGGCGTCAGGACCGGAGACATCCCCTTCGCCTTCAGTCGCTGGTTCGCCGGCGCCCGATGCACCCCCAACTCCCGGTCCACGCGGGCGTACACTCCGGCGACGTGACAGCTTGGCGGCACCAACTCGCCCTCACTCTCAGCCGCCGGCCGCACCCACGGGTAGTACATGGCCGCGTAAGAGCCGTTCTCCTTCAGGGCATCCGCCTTCAACTTCCTGACTCGCTCCACCACACCGGCGACCGTCTTGTCCGGACTGCCCTTATCCGAGGCTACATCTAGAATCGCGAAACAATTCTGTCGTCGCGCGCACTCGTCAACCAGTTTCTTGTATACCCCGCTCCGAAACCCTTCGTCAATCTCGACTTGGACATCAGTCTTCAGATCCGGCATCGCCAAATCCGGACAGGCCACGATGGTCACGTCGGGGTAAGTTCTGAGCTTCCCTATCGCCGCCTCGAACTCTGTCTGCAATCCCTGCAAATCCGGCTTGGCCAATACCGGCAGGATGTGAACTGCCTGACCGCCGTTGTCAAAAAAACCGTACAAACACGGCCTGAGCAGCCCTCCGGACGGTGGCACGAGTTCCGCCAGCTTATTCTTCACTTCGGTCCAACTCTTGAGGGGGGCTCGCCCGCCTGCTGACGGGACCGAACTCGCCTTTGTCACCAACCCGATGATGCCAAGCACCGAAGAGGAGGCGGGGCGCAGTGGGCCAGGCGCGTCCGGAATCACCGTCACGGACACACCGGGCATGGTTGTGTTGGTCATGGCGCACCTCGGTCCGCGGGTTTGGGATTCGGTAGAACGCCGTCGTACACGACCGACGCACCGCCGGGCTGTTCGGACACCTTGACCCGGACGGCGCGGACCGGGCCGGCCGGCCTCACGTCCGGCGGATCGGCGGTCGCCGTATTCGGGTCGAGCGGGAGGGTGGCCGCCAGGTGAACCGAGGGCCGGATGGGCAGGCTCATCGCCCCCCAGAACTCGGCCGGCCCGCGGATCAATTCGGTCGGTTGGGCCACCGCCGTCGGCAACCGCTCCCAGTCGATCAGGGGTTTCAACTCCTCGTGCCACTCGGTCCGCGGGATAGGGGAGAACCGCAACAGAACGCCGAGGGTGACCCACAACAGTCGGTGCTGGTCCTCGAAGCTCTGCCCCCACAAACTGGTCATGTAGGAGAGGCTGACGAGCACCGGAGGCCGCTCGAACCGCCACCCGCCCCCGACCCCGGGTACCGGTACCGTCCCCGGCGACCAGTCCCCTGTTCGGCGGGGCTCCGGCTCACCGCCCCGCAACTCGAGCCGCTCCCGGACGTCGTACAGGTGGAAGTTCACCCGGTTCTTGGTCAGCTTGAGCCATTCGGCGGTGGGCGTCTCGAACGTCACCTCCCCGTCTTCCGGGCGGAGTCGCATCCGGATAAGCCGCTCGAGCGTTTTGTGCAACGCGTGGATCATGGCGGCGGTGGACCGAGAGCGGTCAGTCGGTCGGGAGGTCTTCGCCGACTTCGGCCTTGGGGTCAGGAGCGGACGACTCGTTCTTGCCCTCGTCCTCTTGCCGCTGCACCGCGGTCGGCCCGGTCTGCTGGAGCACGTGGGTCAGTTCGTGTGCCAGCAGGCCGTGCCCCTCGGTCGTGTCGGCGAACTCGCCCGGTGCGAAGAAGACGTCCGACCCGACGGTGAACGCCCGCGCGTTTAACTCCGCCGCCAGTTCCCCGGCGACGACATCAGTGTGAACCCGTACCCGCTCCAAGTTAGCCCCGAAGAATCCCTTCATGGTCCGCGCCACACCGTCCGGGAGCGGTGCGCCGTGCCCCTTCCGGTGCAGCACCTCGGATACCATCTCGGCCTGCGGCAGGCCCACCAACCGCCCGCGACCGGACTGCCATCCGGTCACAACTCTCTGGACGAACTGATTGCCCCGGCTCCGCTGGAGGGTCAGCAGCACCCCGGTTGTAGTCGTGTTCGCTGCCGGGTTTGACTCCGGCGGTGGGGCGAGCCGTTCACGACCGGACCGTGCCCAGGCGAGGAAGGCCGTCCGCACGGCCTCCGCCTGGACCTCGCCGGGAGCCTCATCGAACGCCGGGGCGTGTCGACCCCATTGGTGAGCGGCGGCGTCAGTCGTTGTGTTCCGTCGCGGCACGATCAACTCTCGTCGCAGGCAGAGCTCACCATCGCTCAGCTGGGTGCTCCCTAAGGGGCTCCAGAGCGGCGAGTTGGGGCTCGCGAAGAGTAAATTGGCATCTGTGTTATAGGGTAAGTAAAATGCGACTGGGCCGTCAAGAAAAAAGTCAGCAGTCACGGAATTTGGACTTCTTGAAATCTTCACCAAGTTGTGTCGATGTCGCCGTTGCCATCACCCGTCAGGGGTTCCTGAATGGCGACCCTTACCCAAGGGACGAGGGCCGCCACTCGGTCCGAACGGTCCGCCGGCTCGCGGCGCCCAGCCGCAGGCTACTTCCCTTCGGGCCACAGAATGTAGGAATAAAAATCGTACTCGAACCGCGTGAACTCTGTCCGACGCGTCGCGTTGGCTACCACCTTCTTGACCTGCTCAGACCCGGCGTGCGTCATCCACAGCGTGATCTCCTCTGCGATCCATGTGGGTTTTCTGTCAACAACTAACAGGTTGCACTTGGCGCAAATTAGCATTGGATTTCCAATATGAATATATGATTTGTTTACTATGTAATATTCGGCGATGGCTCGTTCGGCCGGAATCATTTCGGTGTTCGCGTCGTAGGAACCGGCCACCAAGTTGCCGACTTCGTTGTTGCCCCCCAAGCTTCTCGCGATCAGGTGCAGCCACTCCCAGTTCAAGGCTTCCCACCCAGTGAAGTTGGCGGCTTCCGCATACTCCCGCGCCGACCCGCCCATCGCCGCGGCGCGCGTGGGCCTCTCTTCGCCGCCTTTGAGGCGGTCGCTCACCTCGACTTTGTTTCCGAAGTGAGTGCCTTGTGGCCGGTTGAGGTCTCTCATCCGCTTCTTGGTATTGGCCCTGGCTGAGCGTCGAATGAGATCGCGATCCTTCATGGTTCCATAGAATTTGAGTTGTATCATTTCTCCGTCCCGTGTCCGAACAGGCCCCTTTAATATCAGATTCGGTTGATCCGGCTGTGGTGCTTTACCATAACTGCGCGTCTTGAGTCCCACCTTTGTGGCCATCCGTTTCACGATCGGGTTGTCAGTGAAGACGATGCCTTCCGTCGCGGCCGCCCTGCCACGGACGTTGAACGACACCGCGGTTCTGAGGCGCTCGTCCAACTTCCGATCGATCTCCCCGACCAAGCTGGCGATGTGGACTTTGCTGAAATTTACAATGGATATTTCGCCATTTGTGCCGTCTCGATTTATAAACGAAGTCACGAGGACCGATTGAGCTTGGTCACCGTTCGGGAGTGAAACGAGTAGGGCCTTGAGTTCGGAATCAGTTAGCTGCCCTAAAGAACTTGTTAGTATTGACCTTCCTGATTTGGAATATCTCTTAAATTTTGCCGCTTCCTTTTTCCTGGGAAGCTCCGCCTCCGAATCACGTTTCCTTTTCGGATTGATCTCCCCCTCCACCACCCATCGACCGCCGGCCTCGACGGGCACGAGGGTCTTGAGGCTGTAGTCGGATCGGATCGGCTCCAGCAACTCGACGAGTGTTATGCGGTCGACAGGTTTTTTGGCGTGCTTGCGATTGACTTCCCGGACCGCCTCGGCGACCGCCCGCTCCACGCGGCGCTGACGGGGGTCGGACGCGGCCCCCGATCGCTTCCGGAGGGCCGGCGGGAGCCGCCGCCGGGCCGCCCTCAACGCCTGTTGCACGGCCCGCAAGAGCGGCCGCAACACGGCGTCGATCGCCCGGTTCACCGGCGCCTGAACCTGTTGGAAGATCCGCCGCACGCGGGCGGCGATTCCCGACACGCCGGCCAGAGATGCCAGGAAACTGATCGCCAGCGTCAGCCCCGTGGCAAGCGACGCCTCGATCGCGTCGGCGGCCGACCGAACGTTGCCACGGACGATGAGGGTGAGGGAGTTGAGGACCGAATTCACGAAGGCGGCGATCTGCGCGGCCCGCTCGGTCAGGAACTGGAACACGCTGATCGCCGCACGGCAGGCGGCGATGAACCCGCCGGCGGGGACGAACATCGCCACCAACAGCCGGATGCCGGCCTGGATGATGGCCGTCTGGACGTATGCGATGAGCGGATCGATGACCAGCGTTCGCAGGTTCCCAACCGCCGCAGTGATCTGACTTACGAGCCGAGTCAGCCCGCCCTGGGCCACCTCCCGGACGACCCCGGAACTGGTCTCCGCGGCAGCAACGACCTGCGGGCCAAACATCCGCAGCGATCGCTCCCGCACGTTCGCCCAGGTGATGCCGAGCACGTCAAGAAGCAGGCGGAGGATACCCGGCGGGTCGAGCGAGACGCCGGTGAGCCGGGCAAGCCCGAGTTCGCCAGTGAGCCACCCAATAAGGGCAGCCTCGAGGTGCTTCACAAAATTCCGCACGAACTGGTCGAGCCCCCGCTTCACACCCTCCGCCAGGTTGCGGAAGAAGCCGATCGGGTCCTTCAAGATGTCGCCGATGACGCTCGCCACGCGTGCGAGCACCTTGGCGAACAGTTCGACCAACGCCTTGATGGTATCGATTACCCCCTTGACGAACTCGACGGCGCGCTGCACCAACCCCTTGTTTGCTTCTCGCAATGCGGCGATCTTCTCGTCTAGCTCTCGGACCGCCTCGGTGTACAGGTCGGCCACCGTCTGGACCAGTTCCTCCCTGGCCTGCTCGACGGTGGCGACCAGACCCTCGTACTGCCCGCGGATCTGGTCCAGGGCGTCGCGCCCGCTCTCCCGGAGGTGCTGGGGCAGTTCGCCGTACGCCGCGAGGACGTCGTCCCAGCCCCGCTTGATCCTCTGCGATACGACGTTCAACTCGTTGCCGATGGTCACGCCCAGGTCATCGATCACACCGTCCATGGCAGCGATGTACTGCCTGCGTGCCTCATCGAGCCAGGTGTCGTACTCCCGGTCGCCGAACAGGAGGCGGGAGAAGGCGCGACCGCCGCGGGCTGCCGACGCCCCGGGTTCTCCGCTGAACAGTCGGTCATCCTCACGTTCGGACTTGGCGCGATCATAGAGCTTGAAACTCAAGTAGTTATCAAAATCTTTTCTCTTTTCTCTTTCACAGTTCTGAAATTTATTTGTGATGCTATTTCGCAATACAGAAAGTATCGTAGTTACATCTTTATTTGTATTGTTAAATATATTTTGTATTTTTGTTGAAAACTGGGTGAGGGTCGTCTCGTCCCGCGTCTTGGCCTGACCCTGATCGCTCGCGACCGATCTGGCCGCCAGCTCCCGCCCCGCGTGCATCGCTCCGACAGCCTGTTCGTCCGCCTGGTGGGCCCCGGCCTGGAAATGGTCGAGGGTCTGGGTTTCGGCCTGCCGGTACTCCTGCGGTGCGGTGCGGGCGAAATCAGCCTGCCGCCGCTTCTGATCGAGCGCCCGCAGGAAGGTTGGTTCGTTGGACCGGGCGAGCTGTTCGTCGGTCACGTCGGCGGCGGCGAGCGTGCATTCGACCCGGCACACCCCGTCGTCGAGGGAAACGACGCCGGGCGGGACCGGGGCCGGGCTCGCGCGGTTGGCCCGGACGGGGCCGGGCCGCGGGCCGGGCCTTTCCTCCCCCATCGGAGTGACGGCCTTCGGCTGAAGCCCAGACATGTTCACCCGGCCGGCGGGGGTCTCCAATTGCAGGGGTGTCCGGTTGCCGGTGCTGAGGGGGGAGGTGACCGCCGTCTGGGTGTGACCGAAGGCGGCGTTGTTCGTCTTCCCGAGGCTGCTGGTGGCCTGGGTCTGCACCGCGTTCATTTGCGGCCCGATCTTCAGGTCTTCCTGCTTCTGGGCCGAGTCGCGGTTCTGTGGGGCGACGGCCGCGACGGCCTTCCGGACGTCCTCCTTGAAAGCGTCCGCATTGAATGATTTCGGGAGCTCGAGCCTGAACGTGTCGTCGAGCCGGCGGGCCGACGCCTGCCCCACCACCTCGTCCGATGGTCCAGACGCAGCGTCTTGGGCCTCCTTCGCCTTCTGGGCCGGCGGCTCGTGGGTCCGTTGTCCCTCAGCCACTCGGTCGGCTTCCGCCGCGACGGTCTGGAATCCGGGGTCACGACCCGGCGTGCGGGGGGTGAGCGGTTCAGGTGAGGGCGGGCAGTTCTCGCACCCAGCCCTGTCGTCGCGGAGGCGGGCGACCATCAACCCGACCTGCCGATTGCCGACGACGGACTGGAGTTGTGCCAACAGCTCGGCCGGGGGCTGCCCCGCTGGGCGATTCAGGGTGGGCGGCCGGACGACTCCCGCGAACACCCCCCTTCCGGCCGATTCCCTGTCCGACTCCGCGGGCCTGCGATGGACGGCCAGATCCGTCTGGGTTGATAAAATGCCTCGTGAAGAGGTGTGAGGATGGGCTCGCATGTAGGTATTGTATCAGACTACCGTCGGGGCTGCGGGGTAACTTTTGCGTAGTGACTGGCCAGTTGCTCGGCCGTCGGAGACAAGATTGGCCCGCCGGTTCATCCCCAGCGGGCCGATAACGCGTTCCGCATGGCGGGCCGTAGTCAAGACGGAGCGGCGTGCCACTCCGGCGGAACCACCGGAAGCGTTCTCGGGGCGGATGACATCCGGTCCAGCTCCGCACCTCGTACTCTTCCAGCCCGCAGTCTCCCTTGGCCAACTCGAACAGTTCCTCGATGGATCAGCCATGATGCCTCTGAAGGTGGAGGTGGTCGGCCCGGTCGGCCGACGACCGGGCCAGGGAGTTTACCGCGCCGGCCGCGGTTTCGGTTGGTTCAGTTCCGCCCGGCGGGCCCGATTCGCCCACGTCCGTGGGAGCGCGTGCAGCTCGCGCAGGCGGCGTAACTCGTCCGCGTCGGCCCAGATCACGTGGTGCCCGTCGGCGTCACGCCGGACGTTCACCCGACCGGAGCGCACCCAACGGCGGACCGTGTCCCGGCTGACCGACAGGCGACGCGCCAGCCCCGTCGGGCGGTACTCGTCCGGCCCCAGACCGGCCGCGCTCCCGTGCCGCGCACGCCGGGCCAGACCCAGTTGAGCCGTCAGACGCCGCACCATCTCCCCGGTGAACCGGCCCGTCCGCTTGGGCGGGTGGAACCCCGCGGCGTTGAGCCGCTCGGCGATCGCCGCCGAGTTGAGGCGCCCGGTACACAGCTCCCGGAGGCGCTCGACCAGGCGCGGGTACTCCGACCGGTCACGGTACCGCGCCACCGCGCGGGTGATCGTGTGCGCCCGGACCGCACCGCCGACCCAGTGCAGCGCCGCGTCCACCCGCTCGCTCGCCTTGTCTACGGTGACGACCACCCGCTCCAGCAGGAGCCGGGCGACTCGCTGGCGATCCGCGCCGGTCGTGGTCGCGGCGGCCCACACCGCCGGCAGGTCGGCCGCCAGCGCCCGGATCGATGCCAACGCGCTGTCACTCAACTCGCCCGGGGCAGACCGCTGCCACCGCTCGTGCTCGTCGTCGAGTTGCCGCTGCGCCTTCAGCGCGTCCTCCCAGCGGCGCTCCAGGGTCCGGGCCACCAGCCGGTTCTCCGGCTCGCACGCGTGGTACTGGCGCTCGGCCCGACCGGCCTCGATCGCCGCCCGCTCGCGCCTCAGCTGCCACTGACGGGCCAGCTCCTCGCGCTGCCGCTCGACGCCCGCGACCGCCGCCAGGCTCGCCTCCAGCGCCGCCGGCGCGACCGCCGCCAGGAGCTGTTCGGTCACCAGCGCGTCCAGTGCGGCCCCGTCGGACAGGGCCTGACACAGCGGCTCGCCGTAATCGGCTGACCCGCGGGTGCAGGTGTACGACGGGCGATGGGACGGCCCCGCGTACCGCACCACTGATCTTCCCCAGGAAAAATGGAGCCGAAGTTAGCGGTGGGTCTGGTTGTGCGCCCGTTCAAACTCAGCCGGGGATAAGAACCCCAGGGAGGAGTGCAAGCGGACGCGGTTGTGGAACACCTCCAGGTACTCGAACAGCTCCGCCCGCGCCTGGTCGCGGGTCGCGAACATCGGGGCCGATTCGATCTCGCACTTCATCCGGCCGAAGAACGACTCCATCGGCGCGTTGTCCCAGCACTGGCCGACGCCGCTCATGCTGCACACGATCCCCGCCCCCCGCCAGCGCCCGCTGGTAGTGCTCGCTCGCGTACTGGCTCCCACGATCCGAGTGCGCCAACAGGCCCGCGCCCGGACGCCGGCGCGCGATCGCCATCTCCAGCGCGTCGACGACCAACCGGCTCTCCATCGTCTCGCCCATCGACCACCCCACGACCATGCGGCTGAACAGGTCCTCGACCACCGCCAGGTACACCCACCCCTCGCGGGTCGGGATGTAGGTAATGTCCGCGCACCACTTCTGATTCGGCCCGTCGGGATCGAACTCCCGGTCGAGGACGTTCGCGGCCACCGGCAGCCGGTGATTCGAGTCGGTGGTGCGGACGAACCGCCTCGGGGCCCTCGCGCGAATCCCGTGTCGGCGCATGAGTTCGGCCACCGTGTTCTCCGAGCACTCGTGCCCCCGCGCCTTCAACTCGGCGGTCATGCGCGGACTTCCATAGCGGCCCTTCACGTCGGCGTGAATCTCCTCAATGGCCGCGACCAACTCGGCGCGCCACTCCGCCGTCGGGCCGTCCGCGCGAGCGGCCCAGGCGTAGTACCCGCTGACGGGCACCTCCAGCGCCTCGCACATCCAGGCCACGGGCAGTTCACCGGCGTTGTCGGCGATGAACTGGAACGTCAGGTGGGTGGGCTGGCGAAGTACGCGGCGGCCTTTTTCTAGTCCGGCAAACGTGACTGGATGAGCTTGTTTTCGAGTTCTTCCGGGTAGGCATCCGGGTCGCGTCGGAACTGGCGGCGTTCGACCCGCCGCTGCCGTCGTGTTTCCAACTCGGCCCGCAACCGCCGCCACGCCGCCCGATCCGCACCTGCCAACTCGGTTGCGGTCACCTCTCGGTGCCGGGTCGCCAGCCCGGCCACCAACTTGGCCGCGCCCCGTAGCACCAGCGACGGGCTCGCGCCCTTGCGCCCGGTGGCCCGCCGCTCGTGGTACCGGTGGCTCCCGAACGCCCGCTCCAGGTCGTTGTTCGTCCGCGGCACCCCGGCCACGTCGTAGCACGCGAACAGCCCCGGCCAGTAGCTCCGGCTCACCTTCACGAAGTGGTCAACGGCCGGCCCCAGCGCGCCGACCACGCCCCGGTGCCGGCGCATCGCACCCAACAGCCCGCTCAGCCGACGACGGACCGCCGCACCGGTCAGCTCGGTCTGTCCCAAGATACGGGCCGCCCGGTGCACCCACCCGAACGCCAGGTACACCGACGCGAACTCCACACCGCTCCCGCGCAACCCGTTGCGGACGATCGTCCCCAGCCGACTCAGCTCCGGCGGCGCGCCCCCCGCGCCTCCACCCGGCTCACGCTCTGCACGACCGCCCGCAACCGCTCGTGCAACTTCAGCCCGCTCGCCTCCAACGGCGGCCGCCCGTCGTCGGTAGTGGCACTGCGCACGGCCGAGCAGTACCCGCGCACCACCTCGGCCTCGGGGTCGGTTCGCCCCTCGACCGCCCGCTCGATCTGGCGGACCCCGCGGACCTTCTTCTTGACCCCCACCTTGGCGTGCCGATCGGCCTCATAAATGGGCTTCGCGGCCTCCCGCAGGTAGTGGAACTGGCACAACTGGTGGGGCACCCCGGGCAGCGCCTTGGCGACCGCCTTGCGGATCGAGTGCTGGCCATCGGACACCACCCCGGCGACCGGCACCCCGCACCCCGCCTTCACCTGCGTCAGCAGCGCCGCCAGGTCCTGATTCCGTGCGGAGAGCAGGCTCTTGGCGAGCAGGATTTCGCCACCGAGCACGTCGCGGATGACCCACAGGATCTCGTGCCCGACGTCGGGCTGCAATCCGTCGATGGCCAGGATCACCTTCCCTTGGGCGGCGAGAATCGCCTTCAACCGGCCGCCGTCGGTGAGGGACGTGGCCAGGAGTTCGTCGTACCGATCGAGCAGGTTGGTGACGGTCCGCTCGGACACGGACACCTTGCGCCCGACGAGGTGGGCGCGGATCTCGGGGACGGACCGGTGCTCGGTGTACCGGAGCCGCCCGATGAGCGCGATCACGTCCAGCCCGAACTCGTGCCGGGGCAACGCGAACGCGCCCTCGGCCTCGGGCCGGTATGGCTTCTTGTGCGCGGCGCACGCCGGGTTGTGGCACCGGCGGATGGTGAGGTTGAGGCGGATGACGCCGGCCAGGGTGTGGATCGTGCGGCGGTTGGCGTAGTCGGCGATCATCGGCCGCCCACACTGCGGGCACCCGGTCCGGTCGGGTGTCAGGTCGTGAGTGATCGTCGGCTCGGCCGCCTTCGCCGTCTTCATGGGCCGTCCTCTTCGGGTGACCCAAAGCCTACGGAACCCGACACTTGCGAGCCAGTCACGTTTGCCGGCCTAGTTTTTTAGCAGGTCCCGCTCGGCCCGGAGGCGGGCGTTCTCGGCCCGCAGCCGCTGCACCTCGTCGGCGGCCGGTGCCGGGTGGCCGTGCCCGGGGAAGGCCGCGTCGCCCCGGGCGAGGAACGCCTTGCGCCACTCGCGCAGCAGGTTCTCGCCGACGTCGAGGCGGCGGGCGGCCTCGGCGACGGACAGCTTCTGGTCGGTGATCATCTTCACCGCCGACAGCTTGAACTCGGCCGTGTACGTCGATCGGGGACGGGGCATCGGTGGACTCCTTGCCTTGAATCTACACCGCTAACTTGGACTCCACCAAACCTGGGGAAGGTCAGTGCGGAACGTGTGGGCGCGGGTGGCGCGGGAGAAAACGCAGGCGACGCTGTTGTGCCGCCCCAGGTCGATCGCGATAATCGTGTCGGTATCCATCGCAAGCCTCCGAGGTCCGAGGGGCGATCACCCCTCACGCTAACACACACGGCTTGCATGGATTCTTTCGGCGGGGGAGCAACATGCTCGACGATCTGGTGCTCAACGTGAGGAAGTTCGGCGCTGCTGGCAACGACCTGCACGACGACGCAACGGCCATCCAAGCGGCGATTGACGCCTTGCCCGCTGACGGCGGGATTGTCTTCTTCCCGACAGGCAACTATCGAGTCGGCAGCACTCTGCGTCTGAAGACCCCCCAGACCAGGTTGATCGGGGCTTCGTTCAGGAACGCCGCACTCCGCCCTTCGCCTGCGAACGCTTCGTTGCTCAGGGAGTTCCTCTCGGTCGAAGCTTCCGACTGCGAAGTGTCGAGCTTGCTATTCCTGCCGGAGGCGGATGGCACCATCTGCGTTCACGTCCGCGACACGAACCGATCCGCAATCCGCTCGAACTGGTTCCAGATGCCGGATACGCAGGGTGTCGCGATACAGTTCACGAACACAAACCCGACGGGTGGAGGCCATTACAACCACTACGTCTGCGGGAATTGGTTCAACGGCCAGCGCCTGACCGGGATTGCCATTGCCGGGCAATTCAACGCCAGCGTAATCCGAGAGAACAAGTTCAACAGCGATTTCCCCATCCGGCTGGAAGCCGAGGCCGGTGGTGCCGGCGGCGCGAACGTCATCCGGGACAACCTGATCCAGTCCGTATCGGGCGGGCCGGGCAACCCGCTCGGAGTGGCGATCAGCTGCAAGAACCAGTTCAGCAACATCATCACCGGCAACTACGTCGAGAGCTTCCGCCATGGCGTCATGAACGGCGACGGCAGCAGCAACAACGTCATCGGCCCCAACCACTGGGACAATGTGCCCAACATGTACGGCATCGAGGGGAGTGGAGCCGTGCCGTCGTACGTGAGCGGCACCGGAGAGGGGGTGCAGGTCGAGCGGCTGTTCGCACAGGATGTTCCTGTCTTGAGCGACAACTCCGTCATCCCGATCCAGCGGTGCATCCACGTCCACGGCGCGGGTGCTGTCCGCCGCGGTTGCGCGCTGGGTGTGAGGGTTCAGGACGGGCAGCAGCTCCGCATCCTCGGTACTTCTGACCCGGTGCAGGTTGTCCCGGGCGGTACGGCCATCTTCCGGGACGACCAAGGGGTCTTCTTCGGCAACGCAGCAGATCCCGGGTTCGCTCCGGTGGTCTCGATGGACTTGACGTTTTTCCGTGGCAAGTGGATTGAGAACTGTCGCACGACACGATCCTAAACCCGCCGAACCCGGCGCTGCACCGAATGGCACTTCTTCAAGCCGGGGTAGCCTGGCGTAATTGGGCTCGGGCTCGGTCTCGCGGGACGGTCAGCAAGGCCCCGTGCTTGGGCCTGCGCTTGCGCGCCCGCGGCTCCGCCCGGTTCGGCCGGTTGCCAACCCGCTGGCACTCGATCATCATGAGCAGGCCGCGGCGCAGGTCCGCCGCCCGCGACGGGCGTGCCGCCCGCCACGCCCCGAACGCGCACACCGCCTGCACCGCGCCGGCGAAGCTCAGTTCCCGCGGCACGCGCCCAGCGCCCCCGGACGCCTCGGCCATCGCCCCCCGGACCAGGTTGTAGCCCAGCAGGTGCATCCAGAACTCCGCCCGCACCATCTCCGGCGTCTTGCACCGCAACACGTCCAGCCCCAGCGTCACCTTCAGCGACCGCAGGTCCAGCTCCGCCTGCCACCGCGCCCGGTACAACTCGGCCAGCGCGTCGGCCGGGTACGCCGCCGCATCGACCAGCGTGGTGGCGACCACCAGGTGCCGCGTGCGGAACCCCGGCTCGGCCACCCGCACCCCGACCTCCCGCACCGACAGCTTCCGCGGCAGCGCGGCGAACAGCGCGTCGTCCACCCACGGCGGCCGGTCCGGCTTGGCCCACACCGCCACGTGGTCCTCCCGGCCCAGGCGGCGGCCGGTGCGGAAGTCGGCCCGCCGGGCCTGGTGCAGCCGGACCACCACGTCCACCCCGCGGGACTGCCACCACGCCAGCTCGTAGAAGCTCCCGAACCCGCGGTCGGCCAGCACCACGTCGCCCGGCCCCAGGGCGTCGGTCAACGCCCGCAGCAGGGACGACTCGCCGGTCCGCTGGCCGCGGCACCGGGCCAGGGGGGCGTCGAGGGCCGCCCCGGTGGCCAGGCAGAACACCACCACCGCCCGCGCGATCGGGAACCCGAGCCCGGGCTCCTGAACCGTCGGTTGTGGGTACTCCCGCTGGTTGGCGGGCGTGTCGGGCATCGAGAGGGTGGTGCCGTCCACCACCTTCACCCGGCGCCCGCGCCACAACCAGCCGGGTGCGGCCCGGCGGTGCAGTTCCCACCCGGTCTCGCGGGCCAGCCGCCGGGGCACCGCCTCGCCGAGCCGCGCGCGGGCCTTGCAATACGCCCCGGTGGCCGGGCGGCACGGCCGCCGCCCGGTGCCGATGAGCCCGGCCAGGAGCCGGGCGACCGCGGCCCGGCAGCTCCGGTCGGGGTGGAGCACCTGGGCCAGGAACGCCCACACGGTGACCGCCGGGGTGAACACCCTGTGCCGCCAGTTCACACCTTCCGCACGGAGCGCGTCGTCGATGCGCCCGGCCGGCAGCAGGTCGGCGAAGCCGAGGGCGTCGGATCGGGCGCGCGGGCCTTCGCGCCGGCGCGGCCGCGGGGTAGAATCGGGCATCGGGGATCTCCGGCCGGAGTTGGGATCTCAGCAACCCCATTCTCCACCACCGGAGATCCTCGTGTACATGACCTGAAGGCGCCGCCACTTGCACCTTCAGGAAGTGCCATTCGGCGCTGCACCGGACCCGGCCGGGTCTGCTGTTTCCCGGCGCTCCCCGGTTTCTGTCGTCGGCTGCGGGTGTCGCGGCCGGGCCGGTGAGCTTGACCGACTCTGAAGCCGTGGGCAGGTCAAGTTGAATGATCGCCGTTTTCTTTTTTCTCTCTCGGGGCCCTTCTGTTCTTGTTCTTCGGGGTCCGCTGAGACAACACCCCCGACCCGTCCGCGTGACGGGTTCCGCTCCATTGCGATGCTAAAGAACGTTATCAAGGGTCGGGGCTGTGCGGCTCGGTTGCCGCCTCCGCTCCCCGACCCGTCGAAACGGCGGCTCAGGTCGGACGTATTCGTCCGGGTTTCAGCGCCGAATTGCTCTTCGATGTTGTTGCCCGGCTGGGCGTCGGCGTTGCCCTCGTTCGAGTCGGGCCAGCCGTCTCTGGTGACGAGGGGGGCGGCGGGCGACGTGAGGCGCCGAAAGCTCCCGGGAAGCGGCCGTCCGGCGCAGCGCCGTCACAGGTCGAATAGGCTCCGCTGCACCGTCCGCGGCGGAGCGGACTCCGCCACCGGCGTCAGCAACTCCGCGTCGTCCGCCGCAACCTTGTTGACCCGCTCGCTCACCGCCCACATCTCCATCCGTTCGGCCGGGTACGCCTGAAGGAGCGGCATCAACTTCGCCGGTGCCGTCACATCCGGGTCGAGCCACTCCGCGAACCGCTCCAGCGGGATGATCCCGGGCATCCGGTCGTGAAGCGGGAGGATGAGGTCGTTGGCCGGGACCGTCAGAACCGCGACGGTCTCCATCACCCCGTTCGGCCCCTCCCACCGGTCCCAAACACCGGCGTAAGCGAACAACCCGCCGCCGGCCGGGCGGATGAGGTACGGGTGCTTCTTCTTGCCCACCGTCTTCCACTCGAAGAACCCCGACGCCGGGACGAGGCACCGCCGCCTCTTGAACGGGTCGCGGAAGGTCGGCTTCTCGGCGGCGGTCTCGGCCCGGGCGTTGACGAACCCGGTCGGCTTCGGGTCGGTGTTCCAGTGCGGCACGAGGCCCCACTTCAGGTGAACCAGTTCCCGGACGCCGTTCGTGACGCGGACCACGGGGACGAGGGCGGACGGGGCGACGTTGTACCGGGCCTTTTCGCCCTCGATCCGGGTGTCGGCGGCCAGCCCGAACAGGTCCGCGATCTCTTTCGGCGCTGTGGTGATGGTCATCCGGGCACACATGGCGGTGTCTCCGAGGTGTGGGTGGATTATCCCATACTCCGGGGCCGGTGCCGATGTCGGATGCGGACCCGGAGGCGGTAACTAAAGCGCCGGCGACGTTGCAGACACTCCAACCGCGCGCCGGCCGGGTGCGAGACAACTGCCGGTGTTCGACCCCGAAAGGCGGAAGACGGGGTGAGTCGGACGGGCCTCAATCACGTTATTTGAGACAGCCGCTCCGGTTAAGTTCCCAGATCCGTGGCGAAAGAGTCCGGCACCGGCGCGCACGCCCCCGACCGATCGTGCCGCACGCGGCGGAATGTTCTTTTCCGAGCACTTCGATTTTTTGTTGATCCCTGGAGCGTCACTCGTCCGCCGGACGGCATGAGCCGTGGCCGAACACGAGGGTCGAGAACTCGGCACCTCTCCACGGCTCGCGCGTGCCGCCCGTCGGCGGGCGCGCCGAAAAATCATTCTCGCGACAAACGAGGAGCAAAGTATGTCCGCAGTAAACGGGACCGACGACGGCTCGGGGAACGTCCGGGTCGTCATTTTCCCCCGGCCGACGGCGATGTCGGAGGAACTTCGCGCACTGGGCGAAGCCCTCGCCGGCTGGATGAGCGCGGCGCTGGACGAGGAGCGCTACCAGGTCGTGACCCCCGGCGGCTTGGACGATCTGCTCGAAGGCGAACTCCCGCAACCGCTCCTGCTGCAAGAGACCCGCCAAGCGGAACGGCTGACCGAGGAGTCCCGGGGCCTACTGGAGGAACTCGGGTTCGACCCGGACGCAGTCTGGTCGAACCCGGACCTGATGGGCGTGGTGGAGTTCGAGCACCCGGCTCAGCCACCGGGGGAGCGGGAACGGCAGCGGGCGCGCCTCGGACGGCACGCGAACCTGCGGGTCGCGCGTTTCATGGCCCTCGGGACCGAGACGAACCGGGCCGAGGTGACGGAGGACTTACGGCGGGTGATCGGTGGGCAGACCGCCCTCGGCCAAGTGTACGTGGACGGGTGCCCGTGGGCCGCCGGTTGAGAAACTCGCGGCGCTGGCCTCGAATGCGGGTAACCGCGGCGCCTCGCCGGCCCGGGAAGCGAGAGCCCGTCGTTCGAGGGCTCTCGCTTCGATTGGTGAGACGGGTCACTCGACGAGTCCGGCCGACCGCAGGAAGGCGACCAGTTCGACGCCGTAGGCCTTGCAGAACTGCTTCAGTTCGACGACGTCGAGGCGGCGCTCGCCGGCCTCGACCTTCGACACGAAGCTGGCGTACAGGCCCAACTTCTCGGCCACCTCGGCCTGGGTCAACTCGGCATCCTCGCGCGCCTTGCGCAGCGCCGCCGTGAGCTTCTTGTATGCCGTCGTGTGCTGGGACTTCTCCATCCGACCGCCACCGAGAAACGATGGCGGCAACCTAAAATGGGAAGTACAATTTCCCAAAATGGGAAATCATCCCGTAGCGGTCTGTGGACAAAGTCACCGACCACAACCGTGCCATGGGCGACCGATTCCTGTCCTTGGCCGAAGCAGAAGGTCCCGAACTTCTCCGTCGTGAGGTGTGCGGATGAGCGCGAGCTGGCACTACCTGAAGGACGGCCGCCCGTTCGGCCCGTTCGCCCTCGATCAGATGCGCCAACTGGCGTCGTCGGGTCTGCTGGCCCCGACCGACATGGTGAAGTCCGACGCCAACGGCGTATGGGTGCCGGCGGGGTCCGTTGCCGCTCTCGACTTCTCGCCGGCTCCGGTCTCTCCTCCCGCGGTCGTCCCTCCACCCCTGCCGACGGCTCCAGCATCAGCCGAGCCGACGACACCCGCGGAGGGTCCGCAGCCGTCTGATACGAGGTCGGTGTTCGCGATGGCGGCCGTGTGGCTGGCCCTTGTGCCGCTCGCCCTGGGCCTGGCGAACCGGTCGCAAGCGGAAGCGGGCAATCGTCTGCCCACAGCCCTCTTGATCGCCGGTGCCGGCCTAGCGCTCGCGACGTGGCTCTACCTCGGCGTGCGGGCCGTGCGGACCGGCGTCCTGCCGACGTTCTCCGGGCGACTGCGGAAGCGGCCACTCGTCCATCGTGTCGGCGGGCTCGCTCTCTTGTTTGTCGGGGCATCCTTGGCGGTCGAGTTGGTGAACGCGGCGCGCCACCGACCGACGGGTTCGGCCGACGTGCCCGCAAGCGCTGCGGGGTACGAGCGGGTGCGTTCCGGCACGAGTGAAGAAGTGCTGTACCGCCCCAGGCAGCGGTCCGACGCCGAGCGACTGGCCGCAGTGCTGCGCGACCTCGGCGAGTTCAACGGCCAGTCCCCGAAGACGTTCGCCGTCGAGAAGCGGGACGGCGGGTGGGTGGTGAAGGTGGTGACGACCGACGCCGCACGCCGGAACCCGGCGGTGCACGCCTTCTACCGCCATAGTTTGGGGGTGCGGATTGCAGCCCGAGCGTTCCCCGGCGAGCCGGTCGAGTTCCAGTTCTGCGACCCCGACCTGAACCCCCACGCGAGCGTCCCCCTGCCCGCGGCCGGCGTCGCCGAGATCCAGGGCAAGGACGCGGTGTACTTCCTCGGCCCGCACCGCGCTGAGGCAGACCGGCTGGCTGCGTTCCTGAAGCCCCGGCTGGTTCCGCCGGGCGAGCGGGCATTCGTCCTCGCCCGAGCCGACGCAACATGGACGTTCGCCATCTTGAACGCCGACGCCGACGCGCTCACGCCTGCGGTGGAAAAGCTGTTCGCCAAGGAAGCAACCGACGTGTCCCGAGCGGTGTTCGGCGGGGCAACGGCGGAGGTCGTCGTGTACGACCGCGCGTTCCAACCGAAGCGCACGTTCCGCTCGTCGGCTGGGTCGCTCCCGCTCATGTCTCCACCGGGCGACCCGTTCGAGGACTACCAGAAGTGGCGTTACGAGAACCGGGACAAACTGCCGATCAACTGGGACGACTACCGGCCGTCTTACCAGGCGCCGCCCAAGAAAGACCCGCCGTGACCGGCCCGCCGCGCCCCGCTTCCCCGTCAACGATCCACCGGCCGAGCCGTCCGCCGCGAAGTTGATCCGAGGTGGTGCCGACCGTCGAGACCTCGGTGCCCATTCCGATCCAGTGAACGACCATCGGGAGTTGCGAATGAACCAGAACTTCCGTGCGGCGCGACGCCAGCGCGCCCACCTGTCTGCGGTCGTCATGTTCGCGTGGTGCGTCGCGGGTTGCGGCCCAAGCGGCGTGCCCGCGCCCGCCCCGCCGCCCAGTCCGCGAGACGCGGTGGACGCCAAGCTGGACGAGTTCGAGCGGCACCTGGACGCGATCGACCTGATCTTCCGCGACATCGACACGGTGCCGCCCGCGGACGCGGCCCGCAAGTCGGTCGCCGCCGACGAGCACATCACCGCGATGGGCGCGATCGTCAATTCGCTCAAGACGGCCGCGACGACGGACGCCCAGAACGACCGGTTCGCCCGGCTGCTGCCCCGCGCCCAGGCCCACATGAAGAAGAACGTGGAGGTCTCTCGGCGGTTGAAGGGTGGACCGTAGCCGACGGCCGCCGCGACAAGCTCGGCACCGATCCCGGCCGCCCCGGCCCTCCCACGAACTCTGTGCCGCCGAGGGCATCCTTGCGGTGACCCGAAGGGGCGAAGAACCCTGCCGGCACCAAGAGACGCGAGATGATCTGCACCCGCTCCCGCGCGTGTCGCGGCCCGTCGCGGCATGTTATCAGTGATCTGCCGCCCGTCGGACCTTGTGCGACGGGCGATGTCCGAGTACCGTAAATTCAACAAGCCCGCGCAGGGGCCGAAACCTGCGACTCCCGCACGCACCTCGCGTGCCACACCACACTCATCAATCGCGTCCGGCACGGTGCCGGCGCACGACGGCGCTTGCCGCCTCGGGTGCAGAGCGGGAGTACGTCTCGGGGTCCGGCCACGTCCGGCACCGGATCGCCCGCGCGACCTCCCTCCACCCGTCATTGTTGCGTCCGCCCGCGAGTCGGGCGCGTGTCCCCGGACACGCGCCGCGGACCTCCGGTCGGCCGCCCGGCAAGCTCCACTCACACCACGGGTGCCGGACGGCAAATGAGACCACAGAGGGAGCACCAGATGGCGACGAAGGGGCCGGAGTATCTGATCACCCGCGACTTGCGGGCCATGGGGTGGACGGACGGTCGGATCAGGAGTTTCCTGCCGGAGCCCGACGCGACAAGGGCAAACCCGTACTACCAGTCGGCCGCCCCGGTGAAGCTCTACTCGGCGCGCCGGGTCCGGCGGATCGAGGCGACGAAAACGTTCCGGGTCGCCCGCGAAAAGGCGGAGGGACGGAAGGCCGGTGCGGCCAAGGCGGTCGCGACGAAGCGCGAGTGGATGGACCGGCACGTGGAGGAGATCGAGATCGCGGTTCCGGTCCTCCCGCGGGACGAACTGATCCGGCGCGCGTGCGCAAACTACAACTCCCTGGCCCGGTCCGAGAGAACGGATTCGTACGCCAGCCCGTCCTCGGACCCCGAGTTCCTCGCCCGCATCTGCGTCAACTACCTGCGGCACTGCCTCACCGACTACGAGCGGGAGTTGGCGCTGATCCGCGGCCTGGTGGCCACCGCCGAGGGCTACACGCGGATCAAGGAGCGGGTGCTCGACGCGATCGCCGAGCGGTACGACTGGCTCGCCGACGAGTGCGACGAGCAGATCCTCCGAGCCGACACGCGAGCCTGAAAAGCGGCCGGCGGGTCGGCGCACGTTCGCCTCGCGACCCGCGACTGACGGGCCGCCGCCACCGGTCGTCAACCACAGCGACTGCTCCCGCCGTGCCCGACGTGAGTTCCGGCGCACCGAACAGCGCGGCCCGAAATCGGGCCGCCGATAGGTAAACGAGAGGGCCGACACCGCGGGGCGCTCTCGGAAGTGCTCGGTCTGCGCTTCGTCCCGAGCGGGTGAAGCGCAGACCGAATCGCTCCTGCGGACGTCAGGCGGCACAACTCATCCACGGGTGGCTTTCCAGCATCAACCAGAAAGCCACAACCCACAGTGATGTCCGAGTGAGCACAGCATTACCCGGCATCACGGGAGAGCCCGGCTCCGCCGGATTCACTTTCCCGCCGACGGAACTCGGGCAAGCCGCAAGCCGAGGGAGTGGTTCCGGAACGACGGCGGGATCGTGAAACGATTCGCCGCGCGGCAACTCTCGGAGGCGTCGCCCCAGGCGCCACCACGACTCGCCCGAAGCGAGACCCCGTCGGCACCAGCCGCAGAGTCGTCACACCATTCCCAATTGTTTGCGTGCATATCATGCAACCCGAGTGCATTTGGCTCGTACGACCCGACCTGGCACGTTCGCTTCCACGCGCTTCCGCTGCCGGAGTTGAAGTTCGCTTGCTCCGGCAGTAACGTGCCCGTCGGCTTCGCAAAGTAGAAGTCGAACGCGCTGCCCAAGCGGTCCACCGGACCGCCCCGACATGCGTATTCCCACTCCACTTCCGTCGGCAACCGGTACGCCCAACCCGACTCCTTTTCCAGCCTGTTCAGCCCCTCGATAAAAATCTGGCAATCGTCCCACGAGACCATCTCCACCGGGAACTGTTTGAGGTCCGCATCCGAGATGTCCTTCACAAAATCCTTACCCAACCCTGTCCGCGAGAAGTAGCTCGGGGTCAGCCCGGTGACCTTCTCCCACTCCTGCTGCGTAACCTCGTACTTGCCGAGATAGAAGTCGGCCTTGAACTCCACCCTCACCCCGCCCGGCATGTTCGCACCACCACCGAGCCACCCCGTCCCCTTCGGCACCTTCACGAACTCCATCCCGCTGTCGTTCCTGAACGTCGCCGGGGGCGACACGGACGGTTTCGCCGGCTCCGCCTTGCCGACCGGTGCGGGCACTGCAGACGCCTTCGATTCCGGGTGCTTCTTTCCCGTGTCCGCCGTCGCCACGACGGCAGCAATCGCGGCTATCGCGAGGAGCGCGACCGCACCCGCCGCGACCAGCAACCCCTTCCCGCCTTTTGTCTGCTCGCTTCCGCGAGGCGTTGTGAGGTCAGTTTCCTCGGCGTGATCGGGGTCAAGATTCGCGAATACATTCTCTGGGCTCGCGTTCGCACGCACCGGAACGACGGTGGCTGGCATCGGATGGGAGGGGACCGGAATCGCCCCCAATCGCTCGGCGACATCGGCGGCGGTCTGCGGGCGATCTTCGGGTTGCTTCGCGAGGAGTTGGTGGATCAATTCGGCGAGCACCTCGGGCACGTTCGGGTTCAACTCGCGAACCGGTGTCGGCTCCTCGGTGCCCAGCGCCACCAGTACGGCCGTGACGCTCGGCCCGGCGAACGGGTTACGGCCGGTACACAACCGGTACAGGACCGCGCCGAGGCTCCACAGGTCGGTGCGGTGATCGACCCGCAGCCCGCGAGCCTGCTCCGGGCTCATGAACGCGGGCGTGCCTTGTACCGCCCCGCTCGCGGTCAACTCGGTGTCGGTGCCGACGGGCTTGGCCAGTCCGAAGTCGAGCACCTTCACCCGGCCGTTAGGTGCTTCGAGCCACAGGTTCGCCGGCTTGATGTCGCGATGCACCAACCCGAGGTCGTGGGCCGCTGCTAGCCCCAGTGCGGTCTCGCGGGCGATGCGGACGACGTGCGCCAGCGGCGGCCCCTTGGTCTTGAGGAACTGGTCGAGCGGGTAGCCCTGAAGAAGTTGCATGGCGATGTACGGGACGCCGTCGCGCTCGTCGGCCTCGTACACGGTAACCACGTTGTCGTGCGTCACCTTCGCCGCAGACTTCGCCTCGCGCAGGAAGCGTTCCCTCGCCTCCCTATTGGTGGCGAGTTCGGGGAGCATCACCTTGAGCGCCAACCTGCGGCTGAGGCGCGTGTCCACAGCGAGGTACACGGCCCCCATGCCGCCCGTGCCGAGTTCCTTGAGCACGCGGTACGGGCCGAATGTGTCCACCGCGCCCACCGCCGGCACCCCGAGCCACGGTGCGGGCGCACCGCTCAACATAGAAGCGGGCACGATCACGTTGCGGTCACCCGAAGCAGAGGCGCGAGCGTTCCGGGCTGAATTGGACATAGACGGCTCCGAGAATAGGTCGTTGTGCAATCCGTTCTGTTCCGGTTGTTCACCTCCCCCGGCACACCCATAGCGCCGGGAAGGCCCGAATTCTGAAACAAATTTCGGGAAATGAAGTGGCTTGGGCAGTGGGTAGGCGCGAAGTGGCGCCCGCCGCTCAGGGTACGGAGGCGGCGGGCGCGGGGCCGGGAAGGGCTGTTGCAGATACGGGTTCCGCAGATCGCCGTTCGCAAACCCCGAGCAAAATCAGTTATTCTTTGGTCCCGGCTTGATCGTCGCGCTTAATACCTCGACGTTACCGTTGGTGGTGAAGGCGAGGTAGTTGCCGTACCCGGTCTCTGTCAGAGGGACGGCCATAGTGACTGTCTTGCCGGGGGGGAGTGGAATCGGCTTATTTGCCGTCAGAAGTTGCCCCTTTTCTGAGTCCTTCTCGAGGTAACCGAGTTCGACAGCCAACTCGGCTGCTTTCGCCCCAGGGTTCTTTGCCACCACCTCCAGAACGCTCGACGGCGGTGCGTAAACGGGCGGCTGCAAGTCGCCTCCTTGTCGGCACGCCTTCCCGTCTTTGACGACGAACTGGAGAGCGCCGAGCGGGGTCCGCCCGACCATCAGTGACTCATCCTCACGGCACAAAATATGCCACAGCTTGATGGCGTCCTGCCTTTCCAAGACGATCTCCGTTGCGCCGAGCGGTTGATTTTTGGCTCGGGGGACGAGCCGGAGTGCGGTGATCGTCAAAGCCGCGCCTTCGGGCCAAGTTATTGGCGCCCCGTTCGGGGCTCGAACGGCGAACGAGTTCATGGAAATCAGATTCTTGTTGTCGGCTGGGTCGGGGATTTGCTGTAGCGGCACCGACACTCGGTAAAGTTGATTGAACGCGAGTGAGCACGGCTCGATGCGACTCAGAAAAGTAGTCCGCTGTGCTTTTGCGTCGAAGTATACTGGGTGCGGCTCGAACGAAAGTTTCGTCGGGGGCATACCCTTCCCCTTCGCATCGTAGCTCGCAACGACCTTTAGCTCAAGCAGTTGGCCCTTGACGTCAACTCCACCCGGCACCGGACCCACGGCCTCACTCGGTTGCCGCAGCCAACTACTGGAGTACAGCCTGTTGATTGGAACGTTGATGCCCGCCTTGGGGTCGTTAACGGGCCGCCTGACCGTTACCCCGGTCAGACGAGTCGTGGCAACCTGGAAGTCGCCGTCTGCGTGAACGAACTGATCGAGCAGATCAACCGGCGATTCGATCTGCTGGGGCACCTTCGGTGCGCCGCCGACGATACTGTAGACGACGGTCGATTCGAGGGGGACTTGGCTTCCGATTTGGATCTCGTGGAGTTGACGCAACTTCGTGGTCCACAGCACCTCTTCGATTCCGTACCCGAACCAGTGCAAGAGCATGACGTCGGTCGGCACGGGGCGTCGGTCGGCCACCCGACTCACAATCTCCTTCATTCGCGCGTCATAACGCAGTCCACGTGCCAGAGCGGACGTCAAGTCGTCTTTGCGATCGTCCGTGTTTTCTCCCGCCGCCGTCGCATAAAGAACTGTTACGTTGGCGTAAGGAGAGGATGTGATGCGGCGTGCCCCCTTAATTACCGCGCTTTCCGCCGGGGCCGCTTGTTGGGCCGCAGGCTGAATGTTCTTCATGGGCTTGCGGCACGCGTCATACACCACAACGACCCGCAACGAAGGAAACGCAGCCGCGGCCTCGCCGATGTCCGCCACGGACACGCCGCCCTCACCGGCCTTATCGTCCGGCCCGAGGAGAACGGCCCCTCCCGGTTTTTGAACGCCTCCGGATTCGGCGACGGGGGATCGCTCCTCGCCGTGCCCGCAGAGTACCACAACCGCGAGCGGAGCTTGGGCTTTCGAAGCCGCCGCAAGCCACGCGCGAATCTCCTCGCCGATTTCCTTTCCCGTCTTGAAAGCCTGGACGCTCTCCGGCTTGAGCTTCGCCTGTACGGCTTTGAGCGATCCCACGTCGGTTGCGAACTGAACTTGGTACTTGAGGCGATCAAGGCCGATCGCGAGATCGACGGCGTTATTGACGGTGTGCTTGAGCTGCGCGTGAGGCGGCGCGTAGTTTTCAAACGACAGCACGAACGCACGTGGCGCGGGCTTTTCTTTGCCGTTCGGTTGCGCCGGCGGAGGCGGGGTGACCTTCGGTTGCGCGTCCGCACTTCGCGACGCGGCGAGGGCGGTGCAAAGAACAAAGAGTACGACGAAACATACGCGGTTCATTGGGACTCCGATTTCGGGTGTCAGGGGCTTAGTCGTGAATGACGCGAAAGGCTTGCAACAGCAGGATGTCTTCTTCCGACCCATGCCAGTCTTGGCTCCGCAGGGCCGCTGACACGGTCGAGCGGACGGCCGCCAGCGTGCCGCCCGGGGCAGACAGAGCACATGCGGCCTGCATCTCGTCGTACTGATCCAGCGTCAGCCACGACGGCAAGTCATTCGCCGTCCCACTGTCCGCCGAGTCGGCAAGTACGAGTACCAAAATCGCGTACCCCGGAACGCCACTCCAGTCGAACTGCGGGCATTCGACGACTAGCGTACCGTCTGTGTTGCGCTCGTATTGGCCAACGCGAGTGACCTTCTCCGAAGAAATAATGAACAGATGCCCCCAAGTCTTTTGTGTGGTGAGCTCTGCCCTCAGCTTGAACGTACGCGCCGGCCGCACCTCAACGAGGCCAGTCGGTCCCTCTGAGCCTCGTACCGTTTTGACCGCGTCGTCGCTGAGCCAACTAAAGTTGTTGGTCAGGACTCGTGTTGTGGTCGCCACCTCCGTCTTGTCTGGGCTCTTGTGAGCCACCAGCGGCAGCTTGCCGGGTTTCTGCGGGTCGGTACGCGAGGCGAACATCAGAACCGCGACGACCGCGGCCACGAGCACGACCGCTGCGGCCACGGCCACGACCGGCCGGCGGCTCTTCCGGGGTTGGGGCTGCGGGGCGACTTCCACAACAGCGGACGCCTTCGAGGCCAACTTCTCATTGGCCATCGGCCGGCGGGTCGCTTGCGCAAGCCGCACGAACACCACGAATACGAACTGATCCCCGAGCCGGGCGATGGCGTCCGCCCGCGTGCCGAAGTCGGCTGTCCCGCGACACCCGCCACCCTCCGTCGGCTCGTTCAGTTGGATCGTCTTGCGGATCGAGTCTTCGGTCCGGTTGCTCGTTATGGCAACGGACACGACGGCCCGCTCGGGACCTGCTGCGTCGCGGTACGTCGCCTCACCGACCAACCGGCCGTCGTCCCTTTCCGTCACCACGACGTGGAGTCCCTGCTCTGGATCCTCGAACACGTACCGGAAGCCTACTGCCGGCACGAGTACTGGCTGCGACACCGGGGCCACCCCGAACTTGCGGGTGTGGATCTTGATCCCCGAGGGGAGAGGGAACAATTCTTCGAGCGTCGGTTTGCGGTTGTTGCTCATGACTCTCTTGTGCAAGGGTGTTTAGATTCACTACACGGCCTGCAAATCGGCGAGCGTTGCGGCCAGACACGTTCGCGCAGCATCCAAGCGGCTGTACACTGTCTTCGCGCTGACCCCGAGGAGTGCCGCGACGTCTGCGACCGCCCGCCCCTCGAAGTAACGCAGACAGATGACCTCGCACAATTGAGGCGCGAGCGCATCAACCGCGGCGCGGAGTCGCTCTCGGTTCTCGGTCGCGATGAGCGCGTCTATTGCGGATTCGTCCAGCCCGGTCTCGAACCTAGCCGGGAAATCGATGTCCTCGTTGAGCGACGTGTGCGGGTGGCGATTACTCTTGCGGACGTAACTAACGGCTTGGTTGTGAGCGATGCGGAACAACCAGGCTCTCAGCTCTCCTTTTTCGGGGTCGAACTGATCACATTTCTTGAGTGCGTGGACCCGAAACGCTTCAAAGGCGACTTCGGCGTCCACGTCGTTCTTGACGATACTCCGAATCCGGGCGTAGAGGGCCCGCACCTCACAGTTGATCACATTTTCGATGTCGTTGTAACGTTCGGGACCGTTCGGCGTGGCATTCAGTGGAGGTTCGTCCATCAACTTCCTCCGGGCGATTTTCTCGCGGTATACGAAGTACGGCGAAACCGGTGAGTTTTCCCGATTTTCCCCAATCGGTCAATATTGCTGAACCGTAAGTGACGAATGGTGTAGGATTTACGGCGTTTTCGGAGGGCATCCGATGAGACGGCGAAGGGGGCCGAACCGACGATGATCCGTGACCTCATGCCCGACCTGACCGAGTGCCCGGGGTGTGGGGACCTGATATGGGAGGCGAGTGGAGATCAACCCGGGTAAAGATGGGACGGCGCACCTGTTGTTATGGCCCGCGTTCACCCTATCAGTACCGGGACGCTAACGCTGCGCCCCGCGGTGCCTATTGCCAATAGGTAAAGGAAATCGAACGGCGTTCGTGCGGATGCGCCAAACGTTCCGGCCGCGCTCCGTCCCGATTGGGATGAAGCGCGGCCAGAGCCGTTGCGTCGAACTTCAGGCGGCGCGATCGAACGCGCGCGGCCCGACCTCCTCGTCCCGCACCGGCGCGGCGAGCGAGCGGGCCGCCTCGATCACCTCCGCGCACAGCCCGGCGAGCGCTCCGTAACTCATCAGCCCCGGCGCCGCCAGTCCGCCGAGCGCCTCGACCGCCGCCTCGCGCAGGTCGCCGCCGGCCGCCGTGCGGGCGGCCCGGAACAGTCCTCGCCCGACCACCGCCGCGTTCGTCACCACGCCGCTGCCGGCCAGGTATCCCAGCCCGAGCACCGCGATCGCGTTCAGCATCGTCGTCTCCTCGCCGCCTGAAAAGGTGACGGCACGGCCCCAGGCGGAGCGACCGTGCCGTGTTCGCCGTCGAAGTCGCAAGAGACCGCGGCACGAGAAACGTCGGCCGAACGGCGTCGGCGGGCGTGAAGTTCGCACGGGCTGAGGCGACCGCCCACGGGCGGGACGCCGTGACCGGCCGACTACACCGCCACGCCGATATTCGGGTGACGCGCTTGCGCCGTATACGTTCAGTTCAACAGGCCGATTCGACGGGCGGCGCGGGTGAGCCACTGACCGACCTGTGCACCCACGGCGGCGACCGCCGCCCCGACCCCGCCGACGGCCGACGCGACCGCGTGCGGGGCCAGAACGCAGCCGACGCCGACCAGCGCGCCGACGGCCAGCCCGACGACGAGCACCCGGCGCACCGGCAGCGCCTCGCCGGTCGCCCGGCCGACCGCCGCCACCGCCTCGCGGGCCGCCGCGCACCGCCGGGCCGCGGACGCCTTCGCGCGCCCGGCGACGGCGGTCGCGGCCCCGCCGCAGACCGCGGCGGTGCTCGCGATCCGGCTCCAGACGCCCTTCGTGGACGCGGACCGACGTTCGGTCCCCGGCACCGCGGTGGGGGCCGAAGCGGGCGGCGGGACGAGGAGGGCGCGGAGTTCGGGGTTGGTCAGCAGTTCGGTGACGATCTCCTTCACGGCCACACGGGTGCCCTCGCGGGCGGCGTCGGCGACCGCCCCGTTGAGCCCCTCGGCCAGCGCGTCGATGATCGAGTCCAGGCGGTCCAACTGGTCGGCGAGCTGCTTGCGCTGCGGCTTGCCGTTGGTCGCGGTTGCGGACGACATGGGAACTTCCTCCATTGAGAATCGGGTTCGGTTGGGTGTCAATGACGGTCCGGCCACGCCGAGCACCGTCGGGTGGTGATGCGAACAAGAACCGGGTAACGGACGTCAGGACGGGTCGGGGCGGGCAAGGGCGGACTCGGCGGTGAGGACGTCGCTCGCCGCCGCGAGGACGGCGAGTGCGGCACGGGCCACCGGGCCGCCCGCGAGCCCGAGTGCTGTGGCGAGCACGCCGAGCCCGACCGCCGCGGCGAGCGTGCCCCGGCGTGCCAGCCACCAGCGGCCGATGTTCACCCCGACCGCCACCGCCGCGGCGGTCGGAACGACGGGCTGCGTCCCGACTTCCTCGGGATCATCGCGGCCGTACCGGACCGGCCCCGGGTCGCGGTCCTCGTCGGGCTCGTCCCACGGGTCTTTGCGGTCGCCCCAGTCGTCCCGCTCGCGATCGTCCTCGTCCCGCCAGCTCGGCACCTTGGGTGCCGGCGGGCGGGGCGAACCTACGCGGTTCGGTGCGGCGAGGCGGTCGATGAGGGACACGACCAACACGTCGCGAACGGCGGTCCCGACGGCGGCGGCCAGCTCGGTCGCCAGCGCCGCCCGGACCTTCACCTTCAGCTCGGCGAGCGACTCGGCGAGCCGGTGGCAGCGGGCGGTCAGGACGGCGCTCACGACGACCCTCCCAGGTTGAGCTGCTTGAGGTTGGTCATCAGCGCCGTCAGCAACTTCTTCTGCTTGCTCCCCTGCCGCAGGGCGGCGACCAGCCGGGTCGCGGCGGACGCGGCCTCGGCGAGGGCGGCGCGCAACTCCTCGGCCAGGTCGAGCGGGTCCGGCGGGTCACCGCGGGGCGAATCATGACCGTTGTTTTCGGACTTCACGGGCGGTCTCCTTTCGAGGGCGGTAGGCGGATCGGTCGGTTCGGGCCGGTTCGCGTCGGTCGCGGGCGGGGCGATCAGCGCCGGGTCGAGCGGCGCCGCGACCAGCGTGCAGTCGGGGCCTTCGAGGACGACCGGCTTGTCGGGCGTCAAGCGAACGGTGCGACAGCCGAGGGCGAGGGCGCGGGCCAGCACCCGGCGGTCGAGGACGATACTGTCCGGCGGACCGGACGCCGTTGAGCGTGTGAGCTGCACTTCCCTGATCTCGCCCGCCTTTCCGCCGCTCTCGGCTCGCCCGCGGACCCGCACCACCGTGTTCGCGTCGAGCGTCACCGGGCGCGACTCGTGCTCGCCGCCGGGCAGGCCGGGCAAAACGGGGAGCAGCGCCGCGGCGTCGGACGGGTCGATCGCGACCGTGGTCGGGGCGACCCGGGGGACGACGCCGGCGACGTCGGGAAACTTCGCCTTCGTGTCGGTCGGGAGCCACACCGACCACGGCCCGGCCGCGAGAATCAGGTGCGTCGCAGTACGCCCGAGCTTCACCTCCGTGATCCGAGCCAGCGGCTTGGCCCCGAACACCGGCAGCGCCGGCACCAGCGCGTCGTCGGCGAACGGGAAGGTGAAGCCCGACCACAGCAGGGCCACCTTGCCGTCCGTACCGATGACCCGCCCGGCCTTCCCCTGGAGCTGCACCCGGCTGAGGGCGAACCGGCCGCTCTCCTTCGCCGCCGCCCGTCCGCACTCGTGCAGCGCCGCGAGCAGCTTCGCGGACACGGGCGCGGGCGCGAGCGTCGGCGGTGCGGGCACCTCGTGCTGCTTGCCGGGCAGGATCAGCTCGACGGGGAGGGTTCGCGGCTCGCCCCCGACGTGCCACCGGACCACCCCGCGGAGCTTCGACGGGCGGTCCAGCGCCACGTCCTCGTCGGTCCCGCCCTCGACCTCCGCGAGGACCGACGCCGGCAGCACCAGCAGGTCGTCGGGCTCCTGCGGGGCGAGAGCGGTGTGGGCGAGCGTGACGCCGTCGGTCGCGGTCGCCACCAGCGTCCGCGTGCCGCCCGCCAACCGGATCACGACGGGCGGAGCGGGGCCGCGGGGCCGACCGGACGTGCACCTGGCGAACAGCAGCCGGAAGTTCTGCGCGACGGCGCGCGTGAACACGATCATGCGGACCTCGGGTTGGTGACAGGGTCGGATGCGGAGGAACACACCGCCGCCACGAACGCGGCGGTCTTCGGCTCTGGCGTGAGGGTTTCCGTCCGGCCTCTCAAGCGATCCGTCTTCGGGTCAACGGGTGGGGCCGCGCGTGGGTTCGATCACCGGCAGCGGGAACCGTCGGGGGCGCCCCGGGCGCCAGCACACCCCGCACCGGTCGCACGTGACGGCGCGTTTGCGCGCGACGCCGTCCTCGCCCGGGCACACCGGCGGGCCGCCGGGAGCGACGGGCCGGCGCCGGAGCCGGCGGACGCGGAACACCAGATCGAGCCCGGCCGGGGGCAGGTCGTCGTCCGCGGTCGCGAGCCAGGCGAGGCGCACCCGGGCCGGCACGGCCGGCGGCACCCCCGTGTCGCGGTCGCACGAGTACCAGGCGACGCAGTTCGGGAGGGCGGCCATCCGCTCGACCACCGCCCGGACGGCCGGCACCCGCCAGGAGCGGGTGTAGAAGTAGAACGTGACCCGCGGCGAGAGGCGCATGACGCGGAGCCACTTGCGGGCGTACCCGGGGCTGTAGAAGTCGCCGCCGGTGTGCACCCGGACGACGGCGACCGCGTGGGCGATCAGGAACGCCCGCACCCGGACGACGAAGTCGCGCCGGCGCGAGCGAGCCCGGTTGCGCCGGTACGCCGCGGCGGCGGCCGGCCGGTAGCGCTCGACGGCCGCGGCGTAGCAGTGCGCCCGACAGGTGAGGGACATCCCGGGGCACGCGGCGGGCGTGCCCGAGGGCAGGCCGAACCCCCAGATCCGACGACCGCCGAGTTTGCGGTTACCGGGCGTGAGCATGAACTCTCCTCGTACAAGGGGGAACGCGGGCCGTGCGCGCCGGACGGCGGGCGGGCACGGCCGGGCGGGAACGAATGAGAATCCGTCGTCCACCGGGACCGACGGATCAGCACGTGGATGTCGTCGGGGGAACCCGCCGGGCGGTGGTGAACCGACCGTAAACCGCGGGTGAATTGGATCAGGAGGATCACCAGGAATCGGGTCAGTCCACGCACCACCCGCCCGCGGCCAACTCCTCCGCGGAATCGAAGGTCTCGTGCGGCAGCGCCAGGAACTGCTCGAAGCTCGGCGGCAGCAGGAAGATGTTCGTGGCGAAGACCGTCGCCGAGAAACCGGTCAACTGTGCGGCCCGCGCGTCGAACACCACGCCCAGTTCCTCCCGACCGTGCGTGCGGCGTACGACCGGCAGGAAGGGCCAGTACACCCACAGCGCCGGCGTCGTGAGGAGCAGCACCGTCCGGTCCCGGCAACTCGTCGCCCGCGTGCTCATGCTCGGCCTCCAGAAAGGACGAGGGCCGGCGCCGCGAACGGCCCCGGCCCGGGTGGGAATGAACTCGAATGGGAGATTACACGGCCACGGACTCGGCGGTTCCGCCCGCGATCCGCTCCACCTTCGCGCGCAGCTCGCGCTCGGCGTCGCCGACGGCGCGTTCGAGGCGTTCCCGCTCGCCGGCCAGGTACTCGGCGTAGGCCGTGAGCTTGAACTTGGTGGTGCGGATCTTCTCGGCCGCACGGGCGAGGGTGTCGTCGCGGGTGTCGGCCCCGAACTGGGCCACCGCCGCCCGGTGCTCGGCCACCACCGCCGCCAGCCCGTCGGCCACGGCCTGCGTCACCGAGCGATCGCCCTCGGGCGTGCCCGCCGGCACCGGGAACCGCAGCAGCCGCCCGCCGACGCGGCCGAGCAGGTCCTGGATCTGGCCCACGAACCCGACGTGACAGGCCGGCGTGAAATAGCACCCGCCCTGCGGCCGAATGGGGAACAGGTCGGCCTGGCGCTCGAAGAGCCGCTGCACCACCTTCGTGATGTCCGAGCCGGTGCGGGCCGCGATGCACCGGTCCAGCTCCTCCTGCGCCAGCGTCGCGAGCCCGGGCAGCTCGCAGGTGACCGCGCCGGTCTGCTTGTCGAGGGTCAGCGTGGTTTCGAGCCGGTACTCGTACCGGTCGCCCTCGCGCGACTCGTGGGTGAACTGGAACTTGACCGCCGCGGCGTCCTCGCTCACCGGGCGGATGATGCGCTGGTCGCTGAGCCGCTTGCACGCCCGGCTGAAGGCGTGGCGCGGGGCCAGCTCGCGCGCGACGCCGGCGTCCAGTCCGGCGGCTTCGAGCGCGGCGACCAGGGCGGAGTGCGTGATGCTCACCCCCGGGCAGGCCCAGCTAATCACCTCGCCCAACAGGCGGGTGCCGGCGCCCGCGGGCACCGGCGGGGGAACGGTCGCGGTCGTCACGGATCAACCTCCTTCGAGAAGAGTGAGCGGAAATGGAGCGACCCGACAGACCGTCTGTCGGGTCGGAGACGAGGCTGGTGAACGGTGAGGCGGTCGGTGGACGTGGCCCCCAGCGATGCCACGACCGGCGTGACGGGATCGAAGCAGTCGGTGCAGCACTGGGTTCAAATAACGTAATTTACGACCGCCGGATACTCGGTCGCGATTCACAGCGACAGGACGCGGCCGACGGCGTCGCCGGAGGGGTCGAGGGAGCGGACCGCGTGCACCTCGTCGCTGACGGCCGCCAGATCGCCCGCCGGGCTGTCGAGGACGAGCGACACGACGCGGGCACGGGCGGCTTTCTTCCACGCACCGAACCGCTCGCGTAGCCCGGTCGGGATGCGCACCCGTGCGTCGGTCACCATCACCACGTCGGTGACGCCGGGCGGTGCGCCGATCTCGCGGTACATGCGCGGCAGCTCCTCGATCGGGACGTCCAGGTCCGACCCGCCGCCGATGAACGCCGACAGCCAGTCGCACAGCGCCGACTCGTCCCACCGGGACGGCGGCAGCGCCAGCAGGCGCTCGCCGGACTTCCCCGAGTACGCGATGAGGCCCGCCCACCGCCGCTGCCGGCGCGCGACCCACGCCAGCGCCAGGGCGAGAGCCTTGGCCGTGTGCGCCTTGGCCCCGTCCATCGACCCGGACTCGTCGCACACAATCAGGATCGGCCCCTTGCCGACGGGCTCGACGGCGTGGTGTTCCCTGCACATCGCGTGACGTTCGACGATCCGGCGGAGGGTGTCGAGTTCCAGTTCCGGCACCGCGAGTTTCGCCAGCTCGGAGGGCAGCAGCCGGCCGATGTCGCCGCCGGGTTCGACTCCGACCACGTCGTCCAGACCGTGGCTCACTTTCATCCGCTGCTTCGACTGTGCGACCCGCCGGAACCGCCCGGCCAGTTCGCTGATCCGCCGCAGCGCCGGGTTGTGGCGCACCCGCTTGTAGATTTCGGCGATGGCCCGCGGGTCATTGGCTCCGGGCTCGCCCGGCCCCAATCCCAGCGCCGCCGAAGCGTCGCGGAGTTCGTCCACCTCCTTCCTCGCCTCCGCGACCGCCTTGCCCACCGCCCGCAGCGTCGCCATTTCACCCGCCGGGTCACCGGAACCCGACACCTCCGGCGGGTGTGAACCGCCCGCGTCCTCTTTTTTGAGTTTGGCGAACTGCTCGGCGAAGTGCCCCGCGGCGATCGCGGCGGCCGTGTCGTCGAGCCGGGTGTCGGCGTGCAGCGCCCGGTACTCGGGCGTGTCCAGCAACTGGGCGAGGAACCGGTGCCGCGTCGGGTCGGCACACCCGTCAGCCAGCTTCGGCTCCGGCTCGAACCCCGCCGTGAAGAAGTCGGCGGCGGCGAACTCGTCGGTGCCGCAGGCGCGGAGGCGTTCGCTCTCGGCGACCAGGTCGCGCCCGCGGCGCAGCCCCCACTCGTCCACCTCCAGCGCCGTCGGGCTCGCCGACGGAGCCGGCACGGCGTCGGGCGCGAGCGGACCCGCGCCGTCCGGTGCCGGGTCGGCCCGCGCGCCGAGGTCGAGCAACTTGAGCAACTCGTCGGAACTCACACTCACCTCCCTTCGGAACAGAACGTCACGAATCAGCGAACAGCCCGCGGCGGAGATTCACCACTCGGCCCGGGCGGTCAGCACCGCCAAAGCTGGTACTGCGTCGAGCAGCGCCTGTACCGCACGGCGCACGGCGTCGAGGAACGTCGGATCGTCGAGCGCCGTGCGGATCGCATCGGTCGTCGCCTCGTCGGCGCCCGGGGGCAGGAGCAACAGCACCAGGAACCGGTCGAACAGCAACAGGTCGGACACGAGCACCTCACGCGACGGGACAGACGGCCGGGCGCTCAGCCGCCGCAGGGGAACAGCGGGGTGTCGTCGAGGTCGGCGAGGAAGTCCGACCACGCGAACGACCGACCCAGGCCGACCACCGACGTGAGATTCGGCTGCGCGTTCGCCTCGATCGCGAGCGCCCGCTCCAGCAGGTCCGGGTGGTGTTCGCGGAGCCAGACGATCTCCCGCTTCTTCGACGCCGGACAGAAGAAGCAGCTACTCTTGGGCGGCACCGGCAGTCCGGCGTCACGAATCGACCGCTCGCACGCGGCCCGGTCCATGCCCCAGTCCGAGCACAACGGATACCAGTACGTGAACACGTGCGCGTCGAGCCACGCTTCACGCGACGGCTTGCGATCGTCTTCACCGGCTTTGGGCTCGGCCCACGTCCGTCGGTGCTCTTCGCCGGCGTCGAGTCCGATCGCCTTCACGATCCCGGCGTACGTGCGGCGGCGCTCGCCCGCGTCGAAACCGATAGCCCGCACGACCCGCCGACGGCGCTCCCGTAACGAGGCGGGCGGAAAGTGCTGAAGGATGATCTTGTCTTGCGGGCTCCTCTTAAACTTCAGGCTGCACGTCTTGCCGCCGTAGGCGAGCGACGGGAGCGTGCCGGTGTGCAGGCACTGCCCTTCGAGCGTCGAGTACGGAGCGGTCTTCGGCTCGTACCGCGCCGTCACCACCGGCGGGAACGCCACGCGTTTCAGGTACGCCTGGATGATTGGCAAGTAACGATAGGTCTCGGGCTTCTCGCCGCCGGTGTCGGCGAACAGGATCAGGTCGGGCCGGATCTCGCGTTTGGCGAACTCGACGAGCATGGCGGTGCTGTTCACGCCGAGCCCGTAGGCGACGACCAGGGGCCAGTCCGGGTGAGGACGCGGCGGGTCCATGACGAACTCCGGGGTTGATGAGGAAACGAGAGACCGGAACGGCGGACCTGTTGAGCCGCCGTTCCGGTCACAGTCGAGTGAGGGATTTCAGACCGCTTCGATGCTGGCGAGCTTGAGTTTCTTGAGCTGCTCCTTCAGATACAGCCGCGCCTTCTCGACCCGGCCGCTGCCCGACAGCGCGCCGAGCTGTTTATCAATCTCGGCCAGTTTCGCGGCGGCCTTCGCGGCGTCGGCCAGGTTGCGCACGTCGGTCGCGGCCAGCACCGACTCCACTTCGAGCAACAGTTGCGTGACGCGCATGCCGGTCGGGTTGGCGATCTTCGCGATCACCTGCGCCACCTTGATGGGTTGCTCTTCCGGGGAATCCCACAGGGTGTGTTGAGCCACTTCGAGGTGCTCGGGCCGCACCTCGTCGGCCCCGCACAGGTAGGCGAACGCCCGCACCACGCCCACCGTCTTGAACTGCCGCCGGTCGCCCGGCTGGACTCCCTCGCGCGACAGTTCCCGCAGCACCGCCTCCATTGCCTCTTTCGCCCCGCTCGACCACGGCACGGCGCCGGCCGCACGTCGCGCTTCCTCGACCTCGGCAGGCGTGACCGTGGTGGAGAGCTTCGGCGTGTGGTCGGCGGTCCACAGGAGCCGCTGCCGACCGGGCTGAGTGCGGATCGGCGCGACCGACCGCCGCAGCACGAACCGATCGAAGAGAGCGGATAACTCCTTCCCGGTGTCGGGCGACGGCCACTCGTTCGACGCCCCGAGGCAGAGCTTCAGCGGCACCGCCCGGACCGCCCCGTCGCCCGCGTCGAAGGTGCGCTCGTTGAGGATCTTCAACAAACAGTTCAGAACCGCCGACGATCCCTTGAACACCTCGTCGATGAAGGCGAAGTCGGCCTCCGGCAGCTTGCCGGTAGTGACGCGCACGTACCGGTCGGCCTTGAGTCCGGCGAGGCTCACCGGCCCCATCAGTTCGTCGATCGTCGTGAATTTCGTCAGCAGGACGGTGAACCGCGTGCCGCCGGTCCACGACAGAACCGAGTCGAGCAGCAGCGACTTGCCGCACCCCGGCGGGCCGACCAGCAGCACGTGTTCGTTGGCGAGGAATGCGGTCAGGACCAGATCGACCTCGTCGTCGCGTTCGATCAGCGACGACGACAGCTCCTTGCGGGCGGTGTCGAACTTCGCGCGAACGGGATCGGCGGGCGGGACGAACGGTTTCACAGAACAAACCTCCGGTGGTTGTGAGACAGCAGGGCGGTGTGGGACGGCGGCCGAATCGGCCGAAACGGATCGGAGACGTTTCGAGGTCCGCGTCCGGTTCGGGTAAACTGGTCGCGTGCGGCGTCAACGCGTCCTCCTTTCGAGGGACGTACCGCAGCCCGTGGGGTGTGGGGCGGGGAATACGCGCCGACGCCGCGTGCGTGCGGCGTCGCGCGGCCGGCCGACGGTTAAGCCCTCGGTCGAGTATTCTGTCGCGATCCCGGTCGGGATTTACCGCCCGGGCGTGCGGGGGAACGGAGATGACCGACCGGGAGCGGGTGGACGAGTTGCTCGACCGCTGGGAGTCGGCCGCCGCGGCCGAGCCCGGGTTGTCCCCGAGCGAGTATCTCGGCCGCGAGACCGGACCGCACCCGCCGGGTGTGACGGCCCAGTTCCTGTATCGCGCCGCCGCCCTCGCCCGCGTCGGTCGGAAGCTGAGTGCTCTGCGCCCGCCAACGGTCGCCGCGGTCGCACTCGTCCCCGGGTTCGAGCCGGTGCCCGGCTACCGGCTCGACCGCCCGCTCGGGTCCGGCGGGTTCGGGCAGGTGTGGCGGGCGGTCGGGCCGGGCGGGGTGCCGGCGGCGCTCAAGTTCGTGCCCCTCGGGCGGGCGGTGTCGGCGGCCGAGTGGCGGGCCGTGCGGCTGATGAAGGAGGTCCGCCACCCGCACCTGATCGCGGTCCACGCCGCGTGGGAGGCGCACGGGTACTTGGTGGTCGCGATGGAGCCGGCCGACGGCTCGCTGGCCGACCGGCTGCGCGAGTGCGTCGGGCGCGGGTTGCCCGGCGTCCCCCGCGACGAGTTGCTCGTGCTCCTGGGCGACGCGGCGGCGGCGCTCGACTACCTGAACGAGCCCCGGCACCCGGTCGAAGACGGGCGGGTCGGCGGCATCCAGCACCGCGACGTCAAGCCGCAGAACCTGCTCACACTCGGCGGCCGGGTCAAGGTGGCCGACTTCGGGCTGGCGCGGGCGCTGACCGGCGAAGTCACCGGGCACACCGGGGGCATGACCCTCGACTACGCCGCCCCCGAGTTCTTCGACGGCTGGACGTCGGCCCACTCCGATCAGTACAGCCTGGCCGTCACCTACTGCCACCTGCGGGGCGGGCGGCTGCCGTTCGGCGGGAACCCGGCCGAGGTGACGATCGGCCACCTGAAACGGAAGCCGGACCTGTCCATGCTCCCCGCCGCCGAGCGGCCGGCGGTGGCCCGCGCGCTCGCCAAACGGCCGGAAGATCGGTGGCCGTCCTGTTCGGCATTCGTCGCCGCGCTGCGGGGTACATCCGAAGCGGCGGAACCGCCAGCCGAGATTGCCCCGACGCGCCGCCGGAGGGCCGTTCGGCTCGGTATCGGTGGGCTCCTTGTCGCGACGGCGATCGCTCTCGCCGTCACGGTTGTTCGCGGTCGTGGGCCGAACCTCGCCCCGGACGCGACCGGCGGTGCGGCGACGGCGGCAAACCCGATACGGCCAGTCGAGCCGGACAAGACGGCAACGGGTGCGATCCGCCCGGCCCGCCGGATCGAAGTCGGCACGCACACCGCCGCCCTGGCGGTCTCGCCGGACGGGCGGTTCGCCGCGTGTGGTGGTCCCGTGCCCCCGGGTGGAAGCGGGATCGCCGTCTTCGACCTGCGGACGGGAGCCGCAGTCGAGCGGGTGTTCGCCGGGCGCGACGGAATCCCGGGCCACACGCGGCCGGTCCGGTCGGTGTCCTTCTCGCCCGACGGCGATCACCTGGTCACGGCCGACGACGGCGGCCTCCTGGTGTTCTGGGACGCCGCCACCGGACGGCTCGAAGCCGCGAAGTTCGGGCGGCTGGCGGTGTACGCCCCGGACGAACCGGTCGTGCTGGCCTCCGCCGGCGGGGCGCTCGACCTGAGCCTTCACCGACTGGACGGTGCCCCGATGGGACTCGGTGCGGTCCCGGGGCCGGTGGCGGGCCTGGCCCTCTCGCCGGGCGGCGGTTACGCCTTGGCGTGCTCCGCGAAGGGCGAGGTGAGCGTGTGGGATCGCAAGCGCGGGGAGGAGGTCGGCCGGTGGACGGTTCCGCGGGGCGGACTCGGGCGGCCGGCGTTCAAGCCGGACGGTCGCCAGGTGTTGCTCGGCCACAACCTCTACGCCGTTCCGGACGGGGCCAGAGTGGGCGGTCTCGATCCGCCGCCCGCGGAGGTGACGGCCGCGGCGCTGGCACCAGACGGACGACGGGCTGCGGTCGCGACGGCCGACGGGACAGTGATCGTCTGGGACACGGACACGGGTAAGGAGATCTGTCGCCTCGCCGATTGCCGCAGCGAGATCCACTCGGTAGCGTTCGCTCCAAGCAGTGTGCGAGTGGTGGCCGTCGCGGCGGACGGCGGTCTGTACGTGTGGGACGTGCCGACCGGCTGACCGGTCAGCGGGCGAGCATCTCCGCCATCCGCTCCCGCGCCTCCCGCCACCGCCGCTTGACCGTCGGCACCGACACCCCGAGGGCCTCGGCCGCCTCCTCCTGGGTCAGGTGGTTGTAGAAGAGCAGATCGACCACGTCCCGCTCGTCGTCCGGCAGCCGATCGGCCACTTCATGCACGTCCAGCAGTTCGGCCGCGGCGGCCGGATCATGGCCGTCGTCCGCGGCCTCCGCGACCCGCGGGCCGTCGCCCGACCGACCGGGCGCCGGGTGATCGGTTTCGTGCTGACTCGCCAACCCGCCGCGGCCCTTCCGCACCTCGCGCGCCAGATCCCGCAGGCAGTGCCGCATCTTCCACGCCGCGATCCGCAGGAACTCGCGGGCGGTCGCCGGCGGCTGGTCCCGGAGCATGGTGATCAGGTCGTGCGCGGTTCGCTGGTAGAGGTCGTCCGGCTCGTACCACCGGGCCATGCCGTCGCGGGCGAGGAGTCGGGCGGCGAACCCCCGCAGCCGGTCCATCGAGTACGCCAGCAGAGCGTCCGCGGCGGCGCGGTCGCCGGCGTTGAGGCGGGCGACCAGCGGCTGAAGATAGGCGGTTGTCGTGCCGTCTTCGGGAGGCATGAGACACCTCGCGGTGGCGGATCAATGTCGGCGGTTTCGGCGCCGTGTCACCGGGTTGATGCGGGTGTTGTAGTGAGCCGCAAGGCCGTTATGAGGCGGATGAGCCGGCGGGACGGACCGGCGGATACGTGGCCGGTTGTGGCCGTCCCGGCTCTCACGCGATCTCTTTTCCACACGCCGGGCATGCCGCCCGACGGGCCAAATAACGTTATTTGAGGTCCGCTCTGCCGCGCTAGATGACCATGCCGGCAACCCCGTTCCGTCCCGTCGTAACGTGCGAAATCGGCGGCATTTGGGTCGCCTCACGCCGGTCGCTCGAAGCCGGCGGAAGATTTTCTCGTTTTTTCCCGGACGCCGACAGAAACCCACACGTTGAGAGGAAGATGTCGCCGCCGGCCCTGATCACGGCGGGCAACGAATAGATGAAACGGGAGTCCGGTATGAGCATGCGCGTCGTGGTCGTCGGCGGCGGGGTGGCGGGACTGGCGGCGGCCCGAGAGCTGCGAGCCACGGGGGTGGCCGTCACGCTCGTCGATCGTCACTTCCCGCTCGGCGGTCGGTTCCGACCCGTCTCCGCCGACGTGGCGGGCGTCGGAAGGGTCGCGTTCGACCCGTTCCCGAAGGCGCTCGGCCCGTCAGAACACCCGGACGAGGTGCCGGACGCGGCGCTCGGGTTTCCGGCCCGCTCCCTGCGAAGCAGTTTATTCCCCGACGAGAGCAAGGGGCTCGTGCGCGTTCCGATCCGGCAAGTGACCGGTTCCGGCGCCGCTCCTCACCCGACGTTTTGTACCGCACCGGCGGGCGGCGCCCGGGGGCTTGTCGGCGCATTGCTCCCGAACGGCATCGACGAATACTACAAGGACGGCCAAGATCAACTGGTCAACGAGTTGATCCTGGCGGGCGGTCACGCGGTGCTCGACACCCGCGTGCCCAACGTGAAGTACGTGGAGCGCCTGACCGCGGCTCAGAAGGCGGCTCGGGAGGGGAAGAAGAACATCTGGGACGAAAAGGAGCCGCTGACCGAGTCGCCGGCCGAATACGCGAAGAAAGCAGCCGAGAAGAAGCCCGATGTGGGGGCCCTGGAGAAGTGGGAAGCGGGGTGCGTGATCGGCAACAAGAAGACCAAGAAGTACCACGTTGTCGGCGGCCAGTATTACGAGTCGTCCAAAACCAGCGACAACGCCGTGTTCTTCAAGACCGAGGACGACGCCAAGAAGGCCGGATACGAGAAGTCCGCGCGTTGATCGACTAAACCCACACTACGAACGCAAGCACGCGATCCTTGTCCAGAATGCCCCTGTCCACTCCGCCGCGAGCGGACTTCGGAGTGTCGGACCGGAGCAGTCAAGATGACTCAGCCAAGGCACGTGCGTGGCACCTGTTTCCTTCCAGAGGGGGACCAAAGTCAAGGGCGGCAATCACCGTATAAAGTCGATCAACGCTCGAACGTGGTAAAGTGGTGTCACCTCGCAGGCATCGGCGAACCTCGTACTACCCCGCCGCGTCTTAATCTGTGCTTTCTACCACCTTCAAGGAGGAGTAATCCATGGCAAGTCGTCTGGAACGAATGTAACAAATCAACGCCTACCTTTTTTTCGCTTCCGGTCGGCTTTCCGCTGATCGGCGCGTTGCTTGGGCGTCGGCTTCGCATGTCCGTCAATCGAGGTGTCAGGCAAATTGCCTTTGAACTGCTTGAGCACCTTTGACCACGCCGCCTTTGATGTGGCAATCTCCAACGGCGTCAGTTCTGCCTTTTGCATGTCATTGATGGCAGTCTCGCATTCTATTTGCGCGGCCTTATCCCCCACGAATATCGCCCCAAGATTCCTCAAGATTACGGTGATCGCTTGGCGACCGGTTTTCCTTCGCCGAACCGCCTGGAGGAGGCGCTTTGCAATCTGCTGCTTTTTCCCGGCATCGGGACCGTGCTGCCAGATCAGTCTTAAGGATTGAGCGCAAACCTGCACGGCACCGTCATCCATCAACTCAGACAGATTCAGCCAATCGGCGGCACACTTTATTCCCGGCGCATCTGCATCCCATGACGCATCCCGGCAGGCTGCCAAGACGACTTCAGGTTCCAGGCGAGTGAAGTAGTACCGCCACTGGAGCAGGAACAAACCCAGTTCGTGGAGAACGTCCGGAGGCGCGACCGAGCGGAACACCAGTTGTGTCCAGACACGTTTCGTGATGCCTGTTCTTTCCCGGCCAAACTCTGCGACACCCAGGTCGTCCGTCCAAAGTACGGCAGCGCTCGCCGCAGCTTCAGCCATCGCGTGTGCGGTCGGCGCTCCGAACAGACCGATCAGTTCTTCACGAGCTTCCGGAGCCAGCTTAGCGAAGCTTTCACTCGTCCTCAGCGTCACAAGCGACTTGATCTGGGTTAGGAAGGTATCGAACCTCTTTTCCAGTCGTTCGCGCTCGGCCGGAGTGTCTTGCCGGAAGAAATACTTTCCTTTGATTTTCCCCACGAATCCGTGGGAGGAGCCGGAGCTTTTCTGACGCATCACCGCGTATTCATCCAGGGCGCTTTCACAGAGCACGAGCTTTCCCGGCATCAACCGAAGCTGTTCGTACTGGTTGCTAAAGAACAGCGTGGCCAGTGCGGTCGGATCGAGGATGAATTGCTCGGCACCGGAGAGCGATTCTTCCGCCCGCTTCAGTTCGACGGCGTTGCCCAGGCAGCAGCGGATCGGCAGATTGCCTTCTGATGCGAGATGGTTGAGTGATTCCAGCAGCCCGGCGTCGCTGATTCTTGCAAACGTTGTTGCCGAGATCGGGTTGGCGCGGTACAGCTCGTGCATTTCCTCGATCTGCTTCTCCCTGAGATCGAGCGCCTTCAGTATCGGAGAGATGTCCGGAGAGCCGTCCGGTTTGGTCGGCATCGTGTATTTTCGGACAAAGAACTTGTCCTCGTCCGGAAAGCGATCCTCCCAGCCGTCGATGATCTCGAACTTGCGGTATACGTACTTGTTGACGATCCCGATGATGGTCGCCGATCGAGGCTGAATCGGATCGCGGCGTAGGTGAAATCGCCCTCCGGGAACTTGCCCGAGCAACTCCTTAACCCAGATGTGGTCTGGGCCGTACTCATCCCTGCCCTGATCGGGATTCGCTGCGTCTTCAACGATCAGCCACTTTTCGTCATTGCTGTCGTCAGGTTTGTATTTGACCGCGCAGCCGGGGCCAACGGTCGATACGTCCGGGAAGTGGTACTCATCATCGCCTAAACCGATAATCGCGACATAGACTCCTCGGGCGGTGGGGTCGTTATAATTCCGGCGCACTAACTCGTAAGCGTATTCTATGCCCCGCATGGGGTGTGGACCGTGTCGTAGAGCGTTTGCTGTGGCGGCTCCGACCATCACCGGCTTCGAGTCAACGGGCGGAAGTTTGGCAGGGTCGCTTTCAACCAGTTCAGGCTTTTCAAGCCGTATGCCGAGCAGTGTCAGCCGCAGACGGAACACCTTCGCCAGCTCACCTTCCGGGTTGTCGGCGAGGTAACCGTTCATCACATCGATCGCTTTGTCGAAAATCCTGTACTTCTCGAGCGTTAGTACCTCCAGTTCCAAGGTTTGCGGAGACAGCGCCCGTGCCGCGCGGAGCTGCTTGCAGAACGACATGATGAATTCGTCGTCGCCAATCTCACGAGCCAACTCAAGGGCCATGCTAACGAAGTGATCGATGTGGTCCGGCTTGAGGACTTGCTTTAATTGCTTGAGAGCATCCTGTTTCTCGCCAACGGCATATAGCGCCTCAACGACGTGCAGGCGTTCCGTCACAGGGGAATTTGCCACCAGTGACTGGACGGCCTGCAGGACACTCGCCAGAGCCTCTTCCTTTTTCCCCGCCGCCAAGACGGTTCGTGAGCGTATCGCACTCATCATGGCGGGCGAAAGAAACGAAGTTTCCAAACCATCAAGAAAAGCAATGGCTTCGTCGTGTTTCTTCTGCCCGGACAGCAAGTGCGCGAGCAGCCCTACCATGCCGGTACGCAATTCCGGCTCGGGCTTTTCCGCAATCGTCTCTCGCAGGAGCGAGATGCTCGACTCTACATCCCCACCTTTCTTACTGTCGCTCAGAAGCCCCGCGAGAATCAGACGGTTGCGGTGATCCTTTTTGACCTTGTCCGACTGACGAAGCACGTCGATGGCAGCATCGTAGCAGTCGTGCCTCTCCAGTAGCAGGACGAAGCGCCGCGCCAAGTCCGTATTTTCCTTGTCAACCTCGCATGCCGTACTGTAATCAGAAATGGCGGCTTCCGTGTTCCCCAGTATGTCGTATGCCTCTGCCCGTGTCTGACGGAGGTGAGCCTCGTGCGGTTGCCCGCGATGCTTGGCGATGCGCGCCGTCAGGGTCTCGACTGCTAGTTCGACCCTTGCTTTGTTGACCTGTCGCTTTGCCAGGTTTGCGCTTCCTTCCTCATGCACGATTACGACTGCGAGTTGCTCTTTGGCTTCCGCTGCGTCGGGGTGATGCTTCAGCGCGATGTCTATAATGCGATTTGCCGTGGCCGAATCCCCCGTCGCAACCGCCCGCCAGACCAGCGCGTGGAGGATGTCGAATTCTGCCGCCACTGCGGCAGGGACGCTCGCCTCTAAAGCGTCGAGCGATACCTCTGGCGGGGCACTGCGTATGCGTACAGCCAGGGCGATGGCGCAGTTCGGGTGATCCTTTAGTACATCTCCGGCCAGTTCATACGCTTTCTCTTTTTGGTCGAGGTGGTAGAAGGCGATCGCTTCCATGGCGCGTGCCTTCTCATCTGCCGGTTGGTGTTCCTTGGCCTCCAGGTAGTACTTGGCCGACTTCCTCAGTTCCCCCTTCCTCTCCAGCGCGTGCCCCATGTTGGCGGCGGTTCGGTGTTTTTCTCGTGCGCTCAGCGTGTCCCACCGCTTTCGGCGCAACTCCTCCAGCATGTGGATCGCGATGTCCGTATCGCCAGCCTTCAGCCGCTCAACGGCCAGTTCGATCTCGGCATTGGCGTCCGGCACAGCCGCCCGCACGAGGCGTGCGAGATCCTCGATGCTTGGCACCTGGTTTTGATGGACGTTGACCGTGTTGTTGCTTCCGGAGATCCCCCCGACGTTGACCTGCTGGACGAATTGCGCCTCACCACTCACTGCCTGTTGTGCCTGACTGAGATGGCCCGCCGCTACTGGCACGGCGACTTGCGACGGGCCTTCTAAGGGCGTTGAGCTGCCCCCCCGTTCGGGTGCAGTACGGGTGCATACTTCAGTGAATTGACCACGAATTCAGCCGCGTTCTTTGCGGCCAGTTTCTGCCGCTCCTCCTTCTCAACGCCCTTGTTGCCGTCGGCCCAGTCGCAGATCGCCTTGATGACGATCCAGTCCACCTTGCGGTCGTAGCTGGAGACGTACAGCCCGGCGCCTTCCATCTCGCCGCCTACCGCCTCCGACTCGAGCTTCACGAGCGAGTCGCGGTAATCGATGTTGTCGATCAGCTTCTCTCCGCTCAGCACAACGCCGAACCTGACCTTCGCTCCTGCCCACTTGGTCTGCTGGAAGCTGCGGAAATGGCTCATCAGCCTTGGCGAGGCATCAGGGGAAGACCCGCGAGGAATAATTTCGCCCATCTTGCCGACCCGCTGCTGCTCGTAGAGCCGCAACAGCTTCGACACGAGGATGTCGCCGATCTTCTGATCTTTCTCGCTTACACCGAAGGCGATCCCAACCGCGATGACCGCTCCGGGTTCGAGGTTGCTGATGGCCTTCTCGACGGTTTGCTGCATCGCGCCCGACCCGCCAGATCCCATCTCCGAAATGGCGTGGTAGACCGTGGTCTCCCCGATCTTTCCGAGGTCGTGGTAGGATCGCCCGCCTCGTGAGACTGGCTTTGCCTCAGTCCCGGTCGCGGCTAATAAAGCGTCGTGAACCGCCTTCGTCTCGTGTTCGTTGACCGTCACCAAGACGACGTCCGGTCTCGGCGGTGCGGAGGGGAGAGGCGTGGAAGTTGGCACCAGATTCTGCTCCAGCGAAGCCAAAAGGGGAGCGAACTCCTTCTGAAGGAATTCCGTCCGCTCCTTGTAGGTCGGGTACTTTCCCTTGATGAACTGCCACCATTCCTGGAGGGTGTGGCAACTCAGAACCACACTGGGGAGCGCATTGCGAATCGGAGAGGTGACCAGGACCTCTCGGGCTTGGGCGTAGTCTTGTGCCAGCGGTTGGCCGCCCCGCGCACGGTCGTTCATCAAGCCTTTGAGCTTGGCGACCTTCAGCAGGTAGTCACGGGCGTCGATCATGTGTCGTTGTGAACCTGCCCAGTCGAACCCGAGTACTCAGGCTGCATCGCTCTAATCGGCACGGGCGTGAGTTTCCTATTTCACGGCGAGCAACACCACTCCCTCAGCCGCAGCGTGCAGGGCTTTCGACTTCGGGTTCGCGGCATTACTCAATATACCCTGCGTTGGGTGCTCCGGTCACCTCGACCGAGGCGTGAAGACACTATCCCGATCGCCATGTGCCGTGGCGTGGTCTGCCCACCTTGAGGCTGTTCGCTCGCGATGCGGCAAAGTGACGGACTGTCGTCAGCACGGCCTCGAAATCGCGGCCGGCCGAATCGACCGGCTGGGATCTTGCCCGACATCTTCCCCTCCGTTTTAATCGTTCCTATGCCCGTCGCCCCGCCCCTCATCGGCACCTACACCCCGCCCGCGGTCCGCGTCGGCGAGCGCGTCATTTGTATGCTCCGCGACTGCGAATGCAAAGTCACGTCCCTTTCGAGCGCGCCGCTCCCGTGGCCCCGAGTACAACCGCTCGAACACCTCGGCGGTTCTGGCCTGTGGGTGTGCGACGAGCTGGTGAGGGCGATCAAGACCGAGAGCGCCGCGGCCCTCGGGCACCACTTCGGGGTGAGTGCGGGCGTCGTGTGGCGGTGGCGCAAGGCGTTCGGCGTCGGCGGTCGGGCCACCACCACGGGCAGCAAACGGGCGATCCGCGCCGCGGCACAGTTGGGGGCCGAGGCGATCAAGGCGAAAGAGTGGACCGACGACGAACTCGACGCCAAGGCGCAGACCGCCAAGCGAATCGGGTTGCGCCCGCCGAATCGGTGGACGGCGGCCCGCGGCGGATGGACGGCGGAGCAAGTCGCTCTGCTCGGGACCGATCAGGACGACGCGATCGCGCTGAAGCTCGGTCGCTCGCGGGGTGCGACCACGACGCAGCGGGTGAAGCGGAGGATACCGGCATTCTCGGGCTGGCCCGGCGGCGGTCCCGTTTGGATGGCGGACGAGATCGCGCTGCTCGGCACGGATCACGACGAGGCGATTGCGGCACGGGCGGTCGGACGAGGGGTGCCGTGATGTAGAAGCGGTGGGCGCTGAAGGTGCCCGCATTCCGCGACCGACGCACGCGGAGTTGATTCACGGCCGCTGGCGGCCCATCAGGCGCTCGACATGGGCCGGCGCGGTCTGCCCGGCTGGTCGTCGCTGGCGAGGCTGGTGCGTGAGTGCCTGACGTGCCACCAGTAGCGGAAACTCGGACCGCCCACGATAACGTCGTCAACCACGAGGCCGGTAGGAACACCGATCGGCCCGGCGCACTCCCTCACTCTCCAGGTGTCTTGCCCACCGCCCCATCCGCCAGCGACCGGGACTCGACCTGCTTCTGGAACTCGGCCTGAATCTCGGGGTAGTGCTGCCCCAGATACCTGGCCACCCGCGGGTTGTCCGTCAGCCGCTTCAGGTAGCCGGTGACCACCGTCAGGTGCAGCGCGTTCCGCCCGTGCGACTCTTCGATCACCCGCAACTCCCGCGCGTACGACGCCATCTCGTGCTCCATCCGGGCCACGTCCTCCGGCGCCAGCCCCCGCGCCTCCTTCTCCCGCTCCCCGTCCGTCAGTTGGTCGGCCGGTGTCGTGGCCACCAGGCACCGCGCGTACCCGACGGTGAAGTTGTTCGCCGAGACCATCAGCTCCGCCACCTCGATTTGCCGCAGCGGCTTCAGCCGCCGCAGCTCCCGCAGGGCCGGCCCCGTCGCCCGCTTGTCCCGCAACAGGTGCACCGCCTCCGGGCAGATCCCGTCGAGCAGTTCCCGCTTCTGCCGGATGCTCGCCACGTCCACGTTCAAGGAGCGGGCGATCCGCTCCTCGCTCACCCCCGACTTAATGGCTCGCAGGATCATGAAGTGTTCCTGGATGGCCGACAGCCGGTTCACTTTGTGGTTGTACGTGAACCCCTCGTCGTCCGCGGCCACCAGGCACTTGGCCGCCGCCGCGCCCGAATCCTTCAGGATCAGCAGGCGGGCGTGCCCGTCCAGCAGCATGTACCGCCCGGCCGCGTCCGTCTGGGGGAACACCACCAGGGGCTCGATCACCCCCAGCTCCCGGACCGACGCCTCGATGCACTTGTACTTGACTGACTTCCGCACCCGGTCGTCCAGCCGCCGGGTCGGCAAGATCCGGTCGAGCGGTACCTCGATCACCTCCGGCCCGCAGGCCAGCCGCACGTTCGCACTCACGGCGTCTCCTCCCGGGTGGTGAGCTGGTCGGCCAGGTACTCGGGCAGGGAGTCGAGCCCCTCGGCCCGGAGCAGGGTGACGAAGTGGTCGTCACGGAAGAGCTGTCGCAGGGCCGCTACCGCGAACAGGAGGCGGGTCTCGCAGATCTTGGCCCGCTGGACCACCAGCTTCTGCCGCACCGTCTCCTGCTGGAACGTCTTCAGCACCGCCTCGGCCGACACCGGCTTCTCGCCGGCCGGCTGCGGCCCCCGCCGCTGTTTCTTCCCGCCGGCCCGCCGCCGGTCGATCAGCCGCCGCGCCCGGGTCAGCGCTCGGCCCCGCAGGTCGTTCCTCTCGTAGGCGTCTTGGAGCGCCCGCTGGACCGCCGTGTCGTCGGACGTGGCGATGGTGATAGCGATGCTGACCGGCAGGTGCCCCTTCTCGACCGCCGTGAGGAGCCGTTCCTCCCCGCGGTCGAGGAGCTGGAGGATGCCGCGGACGTACGCCGGGTCGAGGTCGGTTTTCCTGGCGATCTCGGCCAGCGTGTGCCCGCGGTCCTTCATCCCGCGGACCTCCCGCACCAGCTCGACCGCCGAGTGGGCGCGGCGGGCCAGGTTCTCGGCCAGGCTGATCAGCATCAGTTCCTCCCGGGTGCCCTCCACCAGCACCGCCGGGATCTCCGCCTGGCCGAGGGCGACGTACGCCTCCAGCCGCCCCTGCCCGCACACCAGGTCGTACCGCGGCTCGCCGTCTTTCGGCTCGGCGGCGGCCAGGGTGACCGGCTTCTTGAGCCCGAGTCGGGCGATGTTCCCGGCGATCTGGGCGAACTTCGCCTTACCCCGCGATCGGGGGTTGAGCACGTTGATCTGCCGGACCGGGACGGCCCTGATCCGGGAGTCGTAGCGGACGGTCATGCGGGCACCTCGATGCGCCGCCGCCCGGCGAGGGCGGCGAACTGGTCCAGGGAGTCGAACTGGTACGTGTCGAGCCGCGTCCCGTTGGTCTCGCACAGGAGCAGCCGCGGGGCGTCGATGTCCAGGAGCGGGAGCAGGTAGTAGTCAGCCGGGCGGGCGTTGGCCGCGTCCAGCCGGGCCAGCACGGTGATGTCGGGTGCCACCGGCCGGTCCAGCCGGACCACCCACCGGGCCGAACCGCCGGCGGTGTACCGGCACCGGGCCAGGACGAAGGCGGCGGTGTACTCGCCGTTGATGACGAGGAGGCCGGTGCCGGCGTCTCGGGCGACGGTGGCGCCGACATCGCAGAGCCGGCGGGTCAGGTCGTCCAGCAGGCCGGGGTACAGCGCCCGGGCGGCCCGGTTGGCGTCCACGTAGGCGTAGTCCCGCGTCGGGGCGATTCCGGCGCGGCGGAGGGCGTTCAAGAGTCCGCCGAACCGGGCGCGGTAGGCCGCCGACGGGGGCATCGCGGCGTCGGCGTCGATGGCCCGGGCGGACATCACCGCCCCGGACGCCGCCAGCCGCCGCAGGTGGGCCAGCATGTCCTCGCTGGACACGCGCCGGGACCGCTCGGCGATGATCCCGCGGGCGACGACGAAGTCCCCGGGCGGGACGACCGGGGCGAACACCCCGTCGGCGCGCACCCACATTTCGCGCGGGTTCTCGACGTGCTTCTTCTTGAGCTTGAACGACGTCCGGTTGTACACGTTGTTGCCGATGTACTTCTCGTTCGTCAGGAGCTGGTGGACGGTCCCGCGGGTCCACGCCCGGCCGAGGTCGGTGACCAGCCCGCGGCCGTTCAGGGCGGCGGCGATGTCGGCTTCCGACTCGCCGTGCCGGGCGAACCGGTCGTACACCCAGCGAACGACCTCGACCTCCTCCGGCGGGCCGGGGACGAGGACGACGCGGTCGGTCTGGAGCCCCTTCCGCTCCCCGCGGGCGAGCACCGCCTTGCGCTCACCGGTGTGGCTCACCAGCATGCGGCGCAGGCCGAAACCGGGCGCCCCGCCCTGGCGGTAGCCGAGTTCGATCAACCGGCACTGGCCCTGGAACACCTTGGCCGACAGCTCGCGGCTGTACTCGCCGGCCATCGCCCGCTTGACGCTCTTGATGATGGTGGCGTGAATCCCGCCGTCGTTCTCGAACTGCTCGGCACAGTAGTGCACCTCGATCCCGGCCCGGCGGCACAGGTATTCGTAGTACGCGCTCTCGTCGGCGTCCTGGAACCGCCCCCACCGGCTCACGTCGTACACCAGGATGGCCCGGTACTCGGCCCGCCCGCCCTGGACGTCGGCGATCATGGCGCGCAGGGCGTCCCGGCCGCTGGCGGTCAGCCCGCTGCGGCCCTCGTCGGCGTACGTGCGGACGACGGCGAACCCGCGGCGGCGGGCGTACTCGCCGATGGCGTCCTGCTGGTTCGTGGTCGAGTACTGCTGGTGTTCGGTGGACATTCGCACGTACTGGGCCGCCGGGACGGTGCCGGCGGACGCGGGAGCCGTGGGGTGGACGTGGTCGAGCATGGGGTCGCGGGGTCGAGTGGCGCGAGTCAGTTGCACGGATTATGCGGTCGCCCGGTGTGGCGGCGCGGGCGGCCGCGGTGTGATCGCGGTGAGAAGTCGCACCCAACTACGCCATGAGTCGGAGGGCGTACCGGCCGGGGGCGGACCCGTCGATGGCGTCGGCCAACTCAGTCATACCGGCGTCGCGGAGCTTTTGACGGAGGACTTTGACGGTGCCGCGGACCACACTGTCGGATCGGATCGCGCCGTCCCACACGTCGGCGAGCAGATCGTCGTGGGTGACGTAACAGCCCGGCCGGCGCGCCAGTCGGGCGAGAAGGCGGAACGGCAGGGTGTTGCCGAGGTGGCAGGTACGCCCGCGGAAGGCGACGGTGAGTCGGGCGTCGTCGAGCACCGGGCGGTTCTCGTCTGCCGGCGGGTCGCCCGCCGGCAGCAGGCGGCGGGCGAGGAAGTCGAGCGGGTCGAGGGCGAGTTCGTCGGCTAGGAGGGCGTAAGCCTGCTCCATCAGCCGCAGGGTGGCGGCGTGGGACTCGGCCAGCGTGCGGAGGGCGAGCCGGAGGGACTCGCGGCGGTCGGGGTTCATGTTCGGCCTCGGATTGGGTGTGGCGGTCGAGCCCGCCACCCGCTCCTTCGACCTTCCGTCGGTCAGGGGACCGCTTCACTCCGACCGCGACGCCGGCAACGGCCGAGCGCCATCCGGCCGCGTCTTGCAGGTCGGAACCGAACCGGAACAGGCGGAAGTTCAAGAAGCCGAGTTACGCCGCTCGCACCCCGAACCCGCCGATCTAAGTAGGTCGGCAGAAGTTCCCGGATGGCCGCTGAGGACGTAAGCTGTGGCAGCGGAGGGCCATGCGATGCCGCTGGTGCAACTGACCGCTCGGGACCGGGAGGTGCTGGAACAGGCCGCCCGACACAGCACCGACGCCCGCGAGACGCGCCGGGCGTTGGCCGTGCTCGACTTGGCCGACGGGCAGACGCCGGGCCAGGTGGCCGCCCGCTACCGGATCGGTCGGTCCACCGTGTACGAGTGGGCCGCTCGGTGGAACGCGGCCGGCAAGCCCAAGGGCGAGCGCCTGCGCGATGCCGAGCGATCGGGCCGACCGCCGGAACAACGGGATGCGGTGGCCGAACAGTTGGCCGAACTGCTGCCCACTCCACCGACCGATCACGGGTATCGGCACCCGACCTGGACCACGCCTCTGCTGGTCGCGCATTTGGCACGCAAGAACCAGATCGAGGCGTCGGAATCGACGGCACGCCGGGCGCTGCACGGACTGGGATACCGGTGGAAGCGGCCCCGGTTCGTGCTGTCCCGGCGCGATCCGAACTGGCGCCACGCCAAAGGGGGCTACAACGGGGCCTGAAGGGGCGAGAGCGGACGGCGGTGCTGTTCTCCGACGCCACCATCCTGACCGAGACCCCGCCCCTGCGGGCGTGCTGGTCGAAGGTCGGGCACCAGGCCGAGGTGCCGATCACCGGCAATCGAGACAAGCGGGTGGTGTTCGGGGCACTGGCTCCCAAGACCGGGGCGGTGTGGTTCGACGAGTCGGCCAAGTGGAACCAGGACGCGTTCCAGAACCACCTGCGGAGCATCCGGAATCGGTGGCGCGGTTGGAAGGTGGTGCTGTTCGTGGACCGGGGCAGCCCGCACACGGCCAAGAAGTCCCGCCAGTTGGCGGCGGAGTTGGGGATCGAGATGCGCCTGCTGCCCACCGCGTGCCCGGAGTTGAACCCGGTTGAAGGACTGTGGCGGCACGTCAAGGGGCGGGTGATGGCCAACGAGCCGACCCCGGACCTGAGCAAGAGCTTGGGCCGGGTGTACGACGAGTTGTTCCAGATGACCAACACCCAACGCCTCCAACTGGCTGGGGTACTATCCGGAAACTTCTGGCTACCTACTTAGACGAGTTCGACATCGACCAGCTCGACGTTGATCTCCTGACCGAGTTGCACCCAGCCGTCGCGCCACCGGTAGACGAGCGCGTCGGACGAACCGCCAGAGTGGATGCGTGCGCGCGCGTCTTCCGCCAGTGATCGCTCCGCTGCACGCTTGGTGCGGTGCGTGCTGACGTACCCGCGCTTCGCACCGTAAACGACGTACCGATATCCCGGAACCTGAACCCCGTCGATCATTGCCGTGTGCAGGGCCATCGGTGAACCTCCCGCGCCCGAAATTAGCACATCGGCCGCGCCGCGCGAAGTTATCCGGCAGGCTGGAGGGGGTACGCGGTGTACGGCGTCGTGGTTTGCCGCAGGAACATCTCGTGAATCTTGAGGTAGTGTTCCGCGGCCTTCATGCGACCGTAATGGGCGAGCTGGCCGATGATCCGCACGTTGTCGATGCTCCAGCTCCCGTCCGGCACGTCGTAGTTCACCCGGTAGTACCGGTCGCCCAGCAGGAACCGGCTCTGAAAGTCTATCCCCTGAGCCTGAGACGCCATGACGAGGTTGACGATCCGCGGCGCCCACCACGCCGTGCCGGCCCCGCCCTTCGGCGGCGCGGCGAAGAACGGCGACTTCCCCGTGCCGATTGACAAGACCTGAACGTCGTTCAGTTTGAAAACCGGGTCGATGTCCGGGCGACGACACTCCTCGCTGATCTCAATCGCCTCGGCCACGCCCACCATTGTCGGGTTGTTCGCCCAAAGGCCGCCGTCCACAAACGCGCTGCCCTCGCCGATGTTCGCGTGCGGGAAGTAGGTCGGCGCCGCCGTGGTCGAGAGGACCACGTCCACCACCCGGTACTTGCGGTCACGGATGAGGCGCGCGAGGTGCGGGGTTTTGAACACGACCGTCTGGCCGCGCGTCAGGTCAACGGCGGGGATGACGAGGCGCGCGTATTTCGCCTCTTCGAGCGTCCGGTCGCCGAACACTTCCTCAAGTGCCCCCCGCAGGTCGGCGTTGTCGTACTTCGGATACCACAGCCAGAAGTGGTCGAAGCCGACCTTCTTCAGAAACGGATCGAAGAGGTAGGAGAGCATGCGCGACAGTTTGCTCGGCTTGCCGCTCGTCGCGTAGTCCGGCAGCTCCCAGCACCGGCGGAAAATCTTCGGGCCGCGCTCCAGGTAGAACTTTTCGATGCGCTCGGCGCGCTCCCCCATCGCGAGCGCTGCGGCGATGATGCCACCGGTTGACGTGCCCGCGATCAGGTCGAAGTACGACGCGAGCGGCTGCCCCAGGCGGCTCTCGATGTCGGCGAGGAACGCGGCAGTGAACGTACCGAGCAGTCCGCCCCCGTCGAGGCTGAGGATGCGGAACGGACGTGAATCCCCTTCAGCGCTTGTCACGATGCACCTTCTTGGTCTTGTTGCGGAAGGGCTTCGCGCCGGGCTCGTGCCCGCCGCCCAGCCACTCACCCGTCGCGTGCCACAACTCGTAGTAGTAGAGCCACTCCGAAGACCACGGGACGACGGTTTCCGCGACGGACATTCCCTCGGTCCACTCGCCGCTCCCCGGCATCCACAGGCAGAGTCGGTCCTGCTCGTACATGTGCGGAATGTCGCCGCCCGGCTCGCGCGGCACGAGTTCCGGCGACTGCACCCACACCTTCGGCCACTTGTTCTGCGGGTACTCGATCCGCACGCGGTACGTTTCCGATAGCGCAGTGGGGGTAATGTCGCCTTCCGCGACGAGGCACGAGTGCCGTCGGAGGTGGGCCTTGAACCCCGGTAGCGCCCGCATCGCGAGCAACTGTTGGAACGGCGACATACCGCGAGCGTGAAACTCAGTTTCCATGAAACGTGTGACTCTTAACCCTGATGGCACCGGCCGCTGGCGCGGTGAGTAAAGTGACCGTGTCGCGTGTGACGTGTCGCGTCGATTCCTTGCGCGCGGTTTCCATCTGCTCGAACGACTCCTTCACCGCGTCCGCCGCCACATCGCCGAACAGATCAACCAGCTCATTGGTGATCTTGTGGATGCCGACGAGCCCCGGTAACGCCTTCCACCGGTCCCGGAGGTTCGCGACCGCCAGCTTGAAGGCCTCGAAGCTCTCGGGCTTGCTCTCCCACTTTTCGGAGATGAGTTCCTTCTTGTTGACCGGGTTGTAAACCCGCGGGCGCGCCTGCGCGAAGCGAACGTGCCAGCGGTCGAGAATCTTGCCCACGGCCTCCATCAGGGTCTGCTCGCCCTCGTAGTCGTCGCCCGCCAGTCGCGTGACAACGATCGAAGGCGTGCTGAGTTCCTCGTTGCCGTGGAACCGCTTGTCGCGCCACCGCTTGATGAGTTGCACCGCGCGCTTGAGCGGGAGCTTCTGGTTGTACGGCTGCGGGTCGGGGATCGGATCAACGCTCGCGCGCGCCTCCATGCTGAACTGGAACACCATCTTCTTGCACATCTCCTCGAACCACGCTGCGAACCCTTCCGGGTCGCTCGCCTTCCAGCGCCCCGCGTTGGTCGGCAGGTCGGGGATCGACAGGCTGGTCGGCGACTCGCTCCCGTCCATGATCGCGGGCACGACGTCCAGGTGAAACTTGTCGGGGAAGTTCACGCGGATGCAGCGGTCCTTCGGTTTGAGACGGCCCTTGTACTCCGGGTTCGCGCTGAGGCGCTTCCAGACGAGGTCGTAGACCTCACGCGGCGACATCCGGTCGGTGGCGGAGCGGAGCAAGCAGATGACGTCCAAGTCGTATTCGACCTGCGAGAGGGGCTTGACCGTCGTTTCGAGCAGCATCGACCCTTGGTGAAACACTCGCGGCCGGTGGACGAGAACCGGGCTGTCGTTCTTGGTCAGCCAGCCACCGACTTCGCCGTATTTATCGCGCGCGGTGTTGAAGTAGAGTTCGGGCAGTTGGAGGCGGTAGCAGATGTAGTGGAGGGCGAAATTCAGGTGTGTGATCTTCTGTTGCGCGAGGGCAAGGACCGACATAGCCGGAATCCCCTGAGACGCGGAAGCCACCGCCGGACAATCCGCGGTGAGGTAGTGTGTGGCAATTCAACCCTCATTTTAACTTCGATGAACAACCGCACAAAGGTCGGTAGTAGGGCGGCGTGCCGTCCTTGTCTTTGCCTCCCCACGCAACCTGCCCACCGCCAAGAACGGGCGCAACCTCGACACCCTGATTGCCCCATTCCCCCTTGTAAAAAAGTCATCGACTTTTGCTGATGACAGTCTGTGGGAAAAACCGAACATTTCGTTGTGCGCGCAGGAGGTGAAGACGTTGCGGTCGGCGTAAGGCGATACGGTGTTGAATGATACGGCTGTCTGTTTACGCAGTGCCGTTGTAAATCCGATCTGAAATACGACCACATCAGGAGGCGCGGGCCGACGTGTTCGATCGCCTTAATGCCTCCGTCTTGGGTCATAATAAACGCGACCGAACCCGCCATGAGGCGGCCACGCAGTCCCGCGCAGTGGCGACCGTGGGCTCTGAACCACCGCAACGGCGTCACCTTCGGCGAGTCCCGCGAGTACGTCACCGGCCTGTTCGAGTGTGTGCTGCGCGGCGCCGGAACCGACCAGGGCCGTTGGGCGGCGCTCTTGAGTTCCATACGGGACGTGCCGGAGAAGCCGTTCGAGCAGCTCTTCGGCCGCGTTTCGCGTCGGACGCACCCGCTTACGGGCAACACTAATGGCGCGAAGCCTTTGCGAGTCGCGTGAGCGGATGCGTGAGGTGCGCACCGCGCGGTCGCGATTTCTGCTGTGCGAGTTGGCCCTCGTGGACGCCGCGTACCCGAAGTACTCGCCACAACCGGTGACGCGGTGCGACGGCCACCGGCACCGGGACGACGCAAAGCCGGACGCGGCCGACCCGCCGAGCCACGACACGTGACCCGTAACCGATCCGGTCGGCGTGCGAGAACGGACGCCGTCAGCGATACACGCTGCGGATCAACGAGACGTCCGGGCGCGGCGACGTCCAGCCGTGGGCGGCTCGGCCCGCCAGCAGATGGTCGAGGGCCGCGACGCGCGGGCCGGTGTAGGCGACGCTTGCGATGGCCGGGTTCCGCTCCGCCGCGGCGGCCAGCGCGTCCAACCCGGCGCGGTCGATCCCCGTCCGGGTCAGGTCCAGCTCGGCCAGGCACGCCGAAGTACCGACCAGTTCCACGAGCGCGGGAACGGCTTCTCCGGTCACGCGGTTCGCCGAACAGCCCAGGACGCGGGTCGATGGGCTGTACCCGAGGTCGAGCCAGGCGAGATTCGGGTGCCCGCGGGCCGCGCGGGCCAGTGCCGCGATCCCCGCCGGGCCGATCCCGTTACTCGCCAGGCCGAGGGCGCGCAGCCCGCGGTTGCGCGCCAGCCCCTCGGCCAGACGAGCCGCGCCGGCGTCGCCGAGCCGGTTCACGTTCAGGAACAGCCCGCGCAGCGTCTGGTTCGCGCCGAGGAGCGCGGCCAGCCGCGGGGCCGTCGATTCGTCGAGCGCGTTCCCGCCGAGGTACAGGCTCTCGACCGCGTTCGGCCAGTCGGTCAGCGCGCCGACCAAATCGCCCAGCGCCGGCTCGCCGGGGGCGACGTTCACAAGGTCGAGTACGCGCACCGCCGTGCCGCCGCGAATCAACTCCGCGACGGCGCGCAGTCCGCCGGGACCGATCGGGTTGCGCTTCAGCCACAGCCCACACACACCGGGGGCATCGGCGACGGCACACGTGAGCCGCTTCGCGCCCACATCAGTGATGCCGTTGCAGCCGAGGTACACGACTTCCAGCACGCGGTTGGCCCCGAGGAGTTCCGCGACCACGGCCGCGCCCTCGTCGCCGATCCCGTTGGTCCCGAGCAGCAGCGACCGCACGAACGTGTTTCCGGCCAGCGCGGCCGCAACCGCCCGGCAACCCGCGACGCCCAGTCCTTGTTTGCACAGGTCGAGCCGCCCGTCGGGCAGCAGCGTGCCGCGGGGGAAGGTGTGCGGCCCTGCGACCGCCCGGCTCGCGCGCAGCGCGTCGAGTAGGGAGCTCAGCTCTTCCGGCGGGCACACCGGCGCCGGGAGCGGCCCCTTGATCGGGCACAGGATCGAGTCGCCGGTCGCCATCGGTCACCACGGGTAGGGGGCGTAGTCCTTCAGGAACGCGCCGAAGAGCGGCTCGCCCGGCTCGCTCACCCCGCGGGCGATCGGGTCGTACACGCGGGCCGCGCCGTCGGCGCAGTCGAGCGGCGTGTGGAACCCGTCGGCCCGCGCCCGCTCGGCCCCGGGGTGCGGCTTCTCGTCGGTGACCCACCCGGTATCGACACTGGTCATGTAGATCCCGTCGGCCGCGTAGTCCGCGGCGGACGTCCGGGTGAGCATGTTGAGCGCCGCCTTCGCCATGTTCGTGTGCGGGTGCCGGGTCGTCTTGGTCGGGCGGGCGAACTGCCCCTCCATCGCCGACACGTTGACGACGAACCGGCGGGCGAACGGCGACCGCAGGAACAGCGGCTTGAGGCGCGACGCCAGCACGAACGGCGCGACCGCGTTCACCAACTGCACTTCGAGCACCTCCAGCGTGCCGACCTCGTGAAGCCGCTGCGACCAACTGTTGCTCGGGCGCAGGTCCACCTGCTGCCCGTCGGCGTCGAGCCGCGCCGGCGGGAACCACTTCTGTTCCGGGAGCAGCGGGAGGGCCGTCCCGGCGCGGGCTTCGAGCAGCGCCGGTGTCTCGCCCGCCAGCAGGTGCGCGTAGAACGCGAGCGGCCGGCGGACCGTCTGTGCCGCGTTGTTGATCAGGATGTCGAGGCTCGAAGCGTTCGCCACCAACTCGTCGGCGAACGCTTCGACGCCCGGCAGGTCGCGCAGGTCCAGGCCGACGACGCGGAGCCGGTGGAGCCATTCGTCCGCGTCGGGCTCGGCCGCGTACCGGCGGCGGGCGTCGTTCGGGAAGCGGGTTGTGACGATCAGCTCGGCCCCGTCGCGCAGCAACCGCAGCCCGAGCCGGTGGCCGATCTTGATCCGCCCGCCGGTGAGCAGCGCGCGGCGCCCGCGCAGGTCGGCCCGCTGCTCGCGCTTGCGGAAGCTGACGTCCGCGCACCGCGGGCACAGGAGGTGGTAGAAGGCGTGAACTGCTGTGAACGGCTCCTTGCAGACGTAGCAGTCGCGCGACCGCCGGTAGGTGCGCGCCGCGGGACTCACGGGCGCGAGGGCCGGCTGCGCCGAGGTTCCGGCCACGACCGCGGTCTGCTCGGCCTGGGCCCGGTCGGCGCGGCGGTCGTCGGCGCGCCGGCGCAGCTTGACCGCCTTCCGCCCGCGGCGGTGGACCTTCGCCACCAGCGTCTTGAACCGCTCGTGGGCGTCCATCACGGCGGGGTCGTCCGCGACGCTCTGGAGCACCTTCAGGCAGGTTTCGAGTTCGTCGGTCGTGAAGCTCATCGGTCACCGGAAAGGGAGCGGCCCCGGGATCGGATTTGAACCGTCGCCTCTGTCCTGCCAGAACAGCGTGCTTCCGCTACACCACCGGGGCGGGCCGGGCGGCCTCGGGGAAGGAGTCGAACCTCCACCTCCGCCGTTGCAGGGCGGCGTGCTTCCGCTACACCACCGAGGCGGTTCGGGCGCGGCCCGACTCTACCGCCCGCGCGACCCCTACGCAAGCGCCCTCATCGCGTCCGGCCGTCTTCCGGGAGTTCGCCGCGCTCGTGCCGCTGGTACAGGTCGAGGAGGCACTCCGCGAGCGCCCGCCCCTCCCGCCCGTCGCCCATGTCGAGCAGCAACCGGAGGAGTCGCGGCAGGTCCTCGCTGCCGCCGTCCTCGTCGGGCAGAACGAACCCCGCACGGCTCGCGCGCCAGACGAGCCGCCGCTGGCACACCCGCACGAACGCCCGCCGCAGCGGGTCTGGCAGCGGGAGTGCGGTCACCGCCCGCGGGAGCGCGGCGAACCCGCTGGCGCGCAGCCACTCGACCCACCGCCGCAGGTCCGCCGGCAGCGCCGCCCGCTCCCGGTACAGCGACTCGAACACCTCGCCTTGCGACTCCGTGGTCCGGCCAGTGAACGCTCGGAGCGACTGCCGTAGTCGGTGCGGCACGCCGTCGGGCAGCGGGATAGCCGCTCCGACCGGCGCCGTTGCGCCGCGCAAGACGAGCTGTTGAAGAGCGGTGGTTCGGTCTCGGATTGCGCGGAGCAGCGCGGACAGGCCGTCGGCGGCGAAGTCTGCGTGCGCGAGGTTGAGGTATCGCAGCCGCCGGAACACGGGCGAGGCCACGAGCGCACGGACGCCCGCGTCGCCCACGCCGGTCCGCGCCAGGTTGAGGGAGCGGAGCCGCGTCAGGTGCGGGGACGCGAGGAACGCGGCCAGCGTCGCCGGGGCCACCGCGGTCCCGCTGACGTCGAGTTCGCGCACCCCGGCCAGCGCCTCGGTCGCCGCGAGCACCTCGACCGTGTCGGCCGTCAGCCCGGACAGGTACACCCGGACGACCGGCGTGTGCACGACCAGTTCCGCGAACGCGTCCACGAACTGCTCGGCGCTCACGGTCACGCGCTCGGCGAACCCGTTGCGGTACTCGCAGGCGCCGATCAGCCCGCGGAACGGCCCCTCCCAGCGCTCGCGGTGCCGCTCCAGCAGCGCGTTCTGGCGTGCCCGTAGGCGCGGCCGCTCGGCGGGCAAGGCGGTGCCGGCGGCCAGCGCGTGCTGGGCGTGGATGAACTCGCCCCGCTCGTTCCGCGCCGGGTCGTCCTGCTCGCGCAGCCAGTCGGCGAACACGAGACGGGCCGTCACGTCGTCCGGGTCGTCGGTCACGCACTTCAGGAAAGCGGATTCCACGCGCCTCTCCGCCGGGCCACCGGTTCGGACACCCGGAACCGCACGCGAGTTCGCCCGACGTGGGGAGAACGCCGCGGCACACCCCGACCGACCCGGTCTCGCGCCTCGTGCGAGGACGTGTCGCAGCACGACGCGCGGCCGACGTCGGGTTCGGCGCGCCGTTCAACAATCGGCCCGGTGGTCAGCGAGCCACCCCTCCAGATCCGCGACCATCTCACCGACGGACGGGTAGCGTCGGCTCGTGTCGCTGTGCAACGCCTGGAGGGCGATCCGCCCCAACTCCGCGACGGCCTTCGGCGAACTCGCCCGGAGAGCGGGTCGTAGGTGGCCTGGTCGGGGAGCGCCCCGACGGCGGACGAGCGCCTGAGCGCGGACGAGCGGCGAATCGTCCGCCCCGGGCGGAACCGGGTTGGGAGGGCCGTCGTACAGCACCCAGTAGAGGATGCCGCCGAGGCCGTAAACGTCCGCGGCCCGCCACAGGCCGCGCCGCACGAGTTCCGTCGGCGGAAATCGGACCTGTTCGGGTGCGGCATATCCGAGATGACAGCCATAGCCGACGAACCCCGCCGCGTCGGCCACAGGGGGAGCCGAAACGTCTTCCCAGCCGCCGGTCAGGAACACGTCGTCCAGCGCGTGGTCGGTGTGCACCGCGCCCGGGGTCAGATCGAGGTGACACGCGCCATTCTCGTGGGCGTAGGCGACGGCGCGACAAATGCCGCGAAGCGCCCGGACCAGACGCGGCAGCGCAACCGACGGTTGCTCGTCGAACGCGCGGAGCCGAAAATCCAGGGGCTGGCCTTCGACGAACGGCTCGGTGAAGTACGGCAGGCGGTCCGGCGTCAGGCCGAAGTCGAGCACCGGCAGCAGGTGGGGGTGGCGGAGCCGGCCGCGGACCTTGACCCGGCGGACGAAGGCCGGGAGGTCGGAGAAGATGTAGGCGATGTACAGCCCCACCTCGCGCCCCGTCACCTTGTCGAGCGCGACCGAGCCGCCGTACGGGCCGTCGAGCCACAAGCGGCGACGGTGCTCGTACCGCTTCTCCAACTCGGCCGCCGCGGCGTCCGTGAGGACGCACCGCATCAGGCTCTGGTCGTCGCGGGTCATCGTCGCACTCACGCGCGGAAGGCGTTGCTCCCAGCGAGATGTTTGAACGCAAGGTGTCGCCGGTGTCGAGTGCGGCTCGCAACACCCGCTGCCGGTCCGGGATGCGGACAGCATACCCGCTCGGCCGCGGCGATCCAGAGGGCACGAGCCGGCAAGTAACCGCCGTCGCGTGGCGGACACGCCGGACGAAACGAGTCGCCCTCGCCGTCCGCTTGCTGCCCGCCTCCTCCGGTCGATACCCCTCCTGTCCCCAGACCACAACGAGGGGCACCCCCGTGCCCGAACGAGTTCGGCTCGAACCGATCCGTGCCGCCACCATGTCGCCCTCCTTGACCGAGTGGGAAGCTGGCTTTGAGGGCGGGTGTGAGGTCATCGACGACGAGGTCGAGAAACTCCTCCGAGAACTCGGATGGCCCTCCCGCATTCGACGTATCACCTCGACGGCCCGTCCTCCGTGAGGACGATCTCGATTGAGGCACTTCGCACTTCCAAATAACGATATTTGGCCTCTCCGGTGTGGGTCGCGACGCCTGTGCGTCCCGTGGAGTAACGAGTGTTGCTTCCACTCGGGCGAGGGTGGGCGATGCGCGAGATCGTCGCGACCGTGTTGCTGGCGCTCGTCGGGGCACCTTGCCCTCTTGATGAGCAATCCTCAACGCAGTTCTCGGTTGTCGCTCTTATCCCGCGACTCCATTTCGAGGGTGGGCAAAGGGTGGGCACCATTGCCCGTCCGAGGCCAATGTGGTATCCTTGCGAAGCCTGCCTGGTTCGTGGTGCAAACGCTGGATTTGCAAGCGGTTCAGTGCGAGTTAACGGCGAAATCGATGCGACCGAAGTGACGTCGCAATTGGGTTCGAATCCTAGCCGGGTAACTGCAAAAAAGCCCTGCGAAACACTGGTCTCGCAGGGCTTGATCATTTGTCATCACGTCTTATTGTCTGTCATCCCACGCTATTCTCGCACCACGCCCCGAGTTCGAAGTGGCGGGTTGCTCCGAACCGTCCGCTCCCCGTCGCTGACTACCCTGAAGTGTGGGCCTTCTGGCGACGTAATGTAGGGGCAGCCGCTCGAACAATTCGTCGATTGTCGCCTGTTCATCGAGGCGACGGAGTGCTTCATCCTCGGATCGACGTTGCACCCAATGGCGATGGCAGCCTTCCGGCGGTCGATCTTCGCGTTCCACGACGCGGTGAAGACCCGCTTCCGCAACTGGTGCGACTTCAAGCGGGGGCTGTTCGGGTGGTCGGCATTGAAATTCGCGAACAGGGTCATTACCCACTCCACCATCCGCTCCGAGTCGAAGTCCGGTTCGTGCGGCGCACGAGAAGCGAATGGGCACGCGCGACTCGTGCGCCGGGCCACATCATTTGTCTTCAGGGAACCCGTTCTTCACCAGATCCTTGAACCCGTCCTTCAGCGGGCGCGCGTCGTACCCCTGCTTCTTGAGGATGTCGGCCGCGACGAGGCACCGCTTGCCGGACCCGCAGTGCAAGTACACGATGCTCCCGACCGGCAGCGCCTTCTTGAGGTCGGCTTCGGGCACGCCCTTCTTGAGGTCCGACAGCGCGACGTGCTTGGCGTCCTTCAGGTGCCCGTCCTTCCACTCGTCGGCCTCGCGCACGTCCACGAGCACCGCCTTCTTGTCGGCCACGTTCTTCTTGACCGCTTCCAGTGTGTCGGTCGTGTGGTCGGCGGCGCACGCGGCGCCCGACAGCGCGAGCACAATGCCCGCGACCCAAGCGAATCGAACCATCATCGCATTCCTTTCAGAAAAACGGCGACCCGCGGGCGCTCACGGGGATGCCCCGCGCCTCACCCCAGCTTACAACGGGACAGCCACATCGACAGGGAAACGAGCTACACGGCCATTTTCGCCACCCGTTTCGACTACGCTGAAATCAAGGTCGTGTCCCGCAACCCGAGCTATTACAAGTAACCGCGGCGCCCAAGACCTCGCTCCCGCACCGGAGAAGAATGATGCGCGTCCTCCTCGCTCTCGCCGCACTGGCGGCTTGCCCCTCCCCCGGGCGGGCCGACGAACCCGCGAAGACGCCGAACGTCGTCTTCATTCTCGCCGACGACCTCGGCGCGTTCGACCTCGGGTGCGACGGGCGCAAGGACCACCGCACCCCGAACCTGGACGCGCTGGCGGCGGCCGGCGCGCGGTTCACCTCCGCGTACGCCGCCGCGAGCGTGTGTTCGCCGACCCGCGCCGCACTGATGACGGGGCAATCCCCGGCGCGTCTGCACATCACCACGTTCCTCCCCGGCCGCGGCGACGCGCCGTCCCAGAAACTCCTCCACCCGACGATCGCCGCGAACCTCGCGACCGGCGCACCCACGCTTCCCGCGCTCCTGAAAAGCGCGGGGTACGCGACCGGGTGCTTCGGGAAGTGGCACCTCGGCGGGAAGGGGCACCAGCCGACCGACCACGGCTTCGACGTTTACCACCCCGGCAAGGCGAACACCGAACCTGGCCCGGACGAAGGCGGCAAGGGCGAGTTCGGGCTGACCGCGACCGCCTGCGCGTTCGCCGAGAAGAACAAGGACCGGCCGTTCTTCCTGTACCTCGCCCACAACGCCCCGCACATCCCCTACACCGCCCGCGCCGACCGCGTGAAGGCCAGCGCCGCCGCCTTCGAGCCGACCTACGCCGCCGTGATCGAATCGCTCGACGAGTCGGTGGGCGTGCTGCTCAAAAAGCTCAACGACCTCGGCGTCGCCGACAACACGCTCGTGATCTTCACCAGCGACAACGGCGGGCTGCACGTCCCCGAGCTGAAGCACGAGCGGGTCACGCACAACGGTCCACTGCGGGCCGGTAAGGGGTTCCTCTACGAGGGCGGGTTGCGGGTGCCGCTCGTCGTCCGGTGGCCCGGTCAGGTGAAGCCGGGCACCGTGATCGACGCCCCGGTTCAGACGACCGACTGGCTCCCGACGCTGCTCGAAGCGGCCGCCGCGAAGCCGCCCCCGGTTCTCGACGGGGCCAGTTTCGCCGGCGTGCTGAAGGCCGCCGCGAAGCCGGCCGAGCGGGCGCTGTACTGGCACCAGCCGCACTACACGAACCAGGGCGGGCGGCCCGGCGGGGCGGTGCGCGCGGGCGACTGGAAGCTGATCGAGTGGTACGAGGACGGCTCCGCCGAACTGTTCGACCTCGCGGCCGACCCGGGCGAAGCGACCGACGTGTCCGCGAAGCACCCCAACCGGGTGAAGGCGCTCCGGGCTCAGCTCGCGGCGTGGCGGAAGGCCGTCGGCGCGCAGGAGATGTCCCCGAACCCGGCGTTCGACGCCGCGAGGCACAAGGCGCTGTACCTCGACCCGGACCCGTCGAAGTTCGCACCGCGGACCGCGTCGGCGGCCGAGTTCGCGGCGCTGCAGGCGTGGCGTAAGCGGATGGACGCCGCCGTTTCGACCAACAAGTGAGGGGCCGGACTGGTGGAAGCGGCTCAGCCCCAACGGCGGCGGGCCGGTCAAGAAGAAGTGACGCCGACTCGCCCCCGGCCGCCACTTCTTGGAGTGACGGCCGGAGAAGACCCCGTGCGGCTACTGCGGGTTCTTCTCTTTCTTGGGCACCGGTTGACCTGTGATCTCGGCGAGCTTGGCCGCCATCGCGGTCACCTTGTCCGGGTTTGCGGCGGCGACGTTCTTCGTTTCGCTCAGGTCGGTCGCGAGGTCGAACAGCGCCGGCCCCGCCTCTTTCGCCTTCGGCCCGCCGGGGACCAGCTTCCAGGTGCCGTGACGGAACCCGAACGGGGCGCCGCCGTTGGACTGCTCGACCAGGAACTCGCGGCCCGTCTTTTTGGTTCCGAGGAGCGCGTCCAGGTGGTTCTCACTGTCCGGCGCCTGCCCCTTCGGGACGGCCTGCCCGGTGAGCGCCGCGAAGCTCGCGAGCAGGTCCATCTGGCTCATCAGCGCGTCCGACGTGCCGGGCTTCACCTTCGCCGGCCAGCGGACCACGAACGGCACCCGCGTGCCGCCCTCGTACACCGTCCCCTTTGTGCCGCGGAGCACGCCGTTGGGCTTGTGCCCGTTGGTGGCGTCCGGGTCGCCGAGCCCGTTCACCTTGTCCGGCCCGTTGTCGTCGTTGATCCCGCCGTTGTCGCTGGTGAGCACCACCAGCGTGTTCTCCGCCAGCCCGAGCTTGTCGAGCGTCTCCAGCACCTGCCCCACCATCCAGTCGAACTCGACGATGGCGTCCCCGCGGACCCCGCAGTCGCTCTTGCCCCGGAACTTCGCGTTCGGCACGCGGGGGACGTGGATGTTGTGGGTCGCCATGAACAGGAAGAACGGCTTGCGGTTGTTGGGGGACCCCGTCGCGGGTTCCCCCGAGCCCCCTCCTGCATTCTTCTGGACGAAGTCGCAGCTCTTTTCGGCGATCACGAGCGACATCTCGTCGTCCTTCCACAGCGCCGCCTTGCCCCCGGTCTGCCCGCCGATGCGCGGGACGCCGTTGACGAACGATTCCTTGTCGCCGCGCTGCACGGCGTAGTCGAGCTTGATCGGGTCCTTGGGGTCGAGGTTCACCACGCGGTCGTTCTCGACCCACACGCACGGCACCCGGTCGCCGGTCGCGGGCAGGACCCAGGCGTAGTCGAACCCGACCTCCCGCGGCCCCGGCTTGATCGCCTCGTTGTAGTTGGTCGGCGTCGTCCCGAGGCCCAGGTGCCACTTGCCCACGACACCCGTGCGGTACCCGGCCTTCTGGAGCAGCGATGGCAAGGTGGTGCGGTCCGGGTCGATGAGCAAGCCCTGCACGCCGGACGCGATCCCGGTGCCCCTCTTGCGGAACGCGTACTCGCCGGTCATCAGCGAGTACCGCGACGGGGTGCACACCGACGCGACGCTGTGACCGTCGGTGAACCGCACGCCGCCGGCCGCGAGCTTGTCGCAGTTCGGAGTTTTGACCTTCGTCGCGCCGTAGCAGCCCAGGTCGCCGTAGCCGATGTCGTCGGCGTAGATGAGGACGATGTTCGGCGTGTCGGCGGCCGAAGCCGGCGGCGCGAAGGCGGAGACCAGAAGTGCGGCGAGGCCGGGTACAAATCGGGGCATGGAGAGGCTCCGTTGAGGCGGGGTGGTCCTCGCGGACGTCCGCCATAAGTTTGGTCGCGCGGGCGAGCACGTCCGTCCCGAGTGGGAGGAACCGCCCGCCGACGCGGCAACCGCCGCGGCACTCGAGTCGCGTTCTGGCGGCCGGGTGCGTCGCCGACACCGGGGAGCGGCGGTTCACCCCCCGCCGTCCTCGGACAGGAGCTTCCCCTCGGGGTCGAAGTCCGCGGTCATCTCTTTCCCGCCCGCGGTCGTGAAGTCGATCTGGTACGTCTTCCCGTTCACGCCCGGCACGGTCAGCTCCCAGACCCCGTCAACCTTCGCCTTCGGGTGGCTCTTGCGGAACGCCGCGGCGACCGCCTTGGGCAACTCCTTGAACCCCATCTCGCGGGCGACCTCCAGGATCTTCCCGTCCTCGGTGACCGTCACCTCGTACGTGCTCTTGTTGTGCTGTAGTGTCACCGTGTACTCGACCACGTCGTCCACGGTCTCGGTCGAGGCCTCGACCAGTTTCGCGTTCGGAAACTGCGTCTTCACCGCGGTCACCGCCTTGGCCGGGACCTTGTCGAGCGGAACGTCCTTCTCGGCGGCACGGGCGACGAACGCGGGCAGAACGAGCACGAGCGCGAGCACGGACGCGGCTACGGGACGGGTCATCGGCGGCACTCCGGGCCAGGCGGAAGGGTCAGGCGACTCGGCCGATCATTCCGATCATAGTAGCTGGCCGGCGGAACGCCGCGCCGAATCCGGGGCGCACCGCGGTCGCCACAGCCCTTCGCCCGCAGTCGGGTTGGGGCACAGCGCGGCCGCGGGCCGCGGCCGGCGGAACTCGCAGCCGCCCGCGGGGTTTATAGCTTATCCCGACAGCCAGATCGTTTGCGAATCGGAATTCCTCTCCATGCGGACGTTGAAAACCGTTGGGCAGGCCCGGCATTCGGATCCCGGCGGCCCGAACCGATTCGCCCCGGCCTCGCGGCCCGAATCCGGGCGTGACGCCGAACCGACCGGCCCCGTCCGCCGGTTGCACCACTCCTTCGAGCGCGCCTGCGACGAGAACCCGACGAACCTCGCCGTCGTCTGCGGTCCGGACCGCCTCAGCTACGCGGACCTCGACCTCCGGGCGAACCGCCTGGCGCACCACCTCGCCCGGCTCGGCGTGAAGCCCGGCGACCGCGTCGGCCTGTTGATGGAGCGGTCCACCAACACCTACGTCGCACTGCTGGCCGTGCTGAAGGCCGGGGCCGCGTTCGTGCCGCTCGACCCGTCGTTCCCGCCCGAGCGAGTCGCGTTCATCGCCGGCGACGCCGAACTCGCCCTGCTGCTCACCACGTCCGACCTCGCCGCGGCCGCCGCGGCCCCCTGCCCCACGCTCGCGCTCGACACCGCGGCCGCCGCAATCGCTGCCGAACCGGCGAGCAGGCCGGCGCGTTCGGACGAGGGCGACGCGCTCTGCTACATCATCTACACGTCCGGCACCACCGGCCGGCCGAAGGGCGTGGCGGTCAACCACTCGAGCGCGTGCAACTTCATCGCCGCGTGCGCGCCGATCTACGGGGTGACGGCGGCCGACCGCGTGTACCAGGGGATGACGCTCGCCTTCGACTTCTCGGTCGAGGAGGTGTGGCCGGCGTTCCGGGCCGGGGCGACGGTCGTGGCCGGGCCGACCGACCACCGCAAACTCGGCACCGGACTGACCGACTTCCTCATCGAACACGGCATCACGGTCCTCGCGTGCGTCCCGACGCTGCTGGCCACGCTCGACCGCGACGTGCCGACGCTGCGGACGCTGCTGGTCGGCGGCGAGGCGTGCCCGGCCGACCTCGTTACCCGGTGGGCGCGGCCCGGCCGGCGGATGCTCAACACCTACGGCCCGACCGAGACGACCGTCACCGCGACGTGGGGCGAACTGGCGCCCGGCCGCCCGGTGACCATCGGCCGCCCCCTCCCGACGTACACCGCCCACATCCTCGACGCGCAGTTGCGGCCGGTGCCGCCGGGCGAGCCGGGCGAGATCGGCCTCGGCGGGCCGGGCGTCGCCGTCGGGTACGTCAACCGGCCGGAGTTGACCGCCGAGAAGTTCGTGCCGGACCCCTTCTCCGACCGGCCGGGCGCCCGGCTGTATCGGACCGGCGACCTCGGCGTGCTGACGCCGAACGGCGAGATCGAGTACCGCGGCCGGATCGACACGCAGGTGAAGATTCGCGGCTACCGGATCGAACTGGCCGAGATCGAGGCCGTACTCTTGGAAGCCGGCCCGGTCCTCAACGCCGTCGTCGCCCTCGTGTCCGGTGAAGGCGGCGCGGACGAGCTGGCGGCCTATGTGGTCCCGCGGCCCGGCGCCGACTTCGCCGCGCTGCGGCGGCAGTTACACGGCGCGCTGCGGCAGCGCCTGCCGGTGTACATGGTGCCGGCGTACGTCGAGCCGATCGGCGCGGTGCCGATGCTGCCGAGCCAGAAGGCGGACCGCTCGCGGCTGCCGAAGCCGGCGCTGCCGCGACTCGCGGCCGGGGGCGACGGCGAGGAGGTGCCGCCGGCCACGCCGATGGAGCGCCACATCGCGGCGGCGTGGGCGAAGGTGCTCGGCCACGAGGTCCGCTCGGCCGAGGCGAACTTCTTCCTCGACTACGGCGGGCACTCCCTGTTCGCCGCCCGCGTGGTGTCCGAACTGCGGTCGCTGCCGGAACTGAGCCGCCTGGGGTTGGCCGACCTGTACGCCCATCCGACGGTCCGCGGCCTCGCGGCGCTGGCGGCTCCGGCGGTCCCGCTCGCCCCCGCGGCCGCGCCGGCCCGGCCCGCTGCGCCGGCCCCGCGGCGCGGCCCGCTCCCGGCGACCGTGGTTCAGACCGCGTGGCTCCTCGGCGAACTCGTACTCGGCGGGGCGGCCCTGTACCTCCTGCTGTTCGCGCTGGTGCCCGCGATCACCGGCGACCTCGGCCCGGTCGGGCTGGTCGTCGCCGCGCCGCTGCTCTCCGCCGTCGGCGTCTGCTGCTACGGCGTCGGCTCGGCGGCGTTCGCGGTCGCCCTGAAGTGGCTGCTGATCGGCCGCTACCGGCCGCGGCGCGAGCCGGTGTGGGGGCGGTTCTACGTCCGCTACTGGGTCGTCCACCGGGCGGTCAAGCTTATCCCGTGGCGGCTGCTGGAGGGTACGGTGTTCCAGTGCGCCGTCCTTCGCGCACTGGGCGCCCGAATCGGCCAGCGGGTCCACATCCACCGCGGCGTGAACCTCACCGACGGCGGATGGGACCTGCTCGACGTCGGCGACGACGTGACGCTGAGCCGCGAGGCCACCGTTCGCCTGGTCGATTTCGACGACGGGCAGATCGTGGTCGCGGCCGTTCGGATCGGCAGCGGCTGCACCCTCGAGCCGCGGTCGGGAGTCGGCCCGGGCACGGTGATGGAGGACGACAGCCGACTGACCTCCCACGCCTACCTCGAATCGGGCGGCCGCCTGCCGCGGGGCGAGCGGTGGTCCGGCGCCCCCGCCCGGCCGGCGGGCGCCGCCCCGGTCGCGCCGCCGCTGCCGGCCGGCAGCCGGGAGCTGTCGGCGGGGTGGTACGGCGTGGTGCTGCTGTCGTCGCGGCTGCTCCTCTCGGCGTGCGGCGTCGTGCCGCTCGCCGCGCTGGCGCTCGTCTTCTCGTGGGTGTTGGGGATCGACACCGTCACGACCGCCGGGTGGGTGCAGCACCCGACGGCGGAGGCGGGGATGTTCCTCGCCTCGCTGTCGCTGGTTGTGCTGCTCGTCCCGGCGCTCCTCGTGTGGCGGTGCCTCTCGATGCGGCTGATGGGGCGAGTGGCCGAGGGCGTGATCCCGCGGTGGAGCTACGCCTACCTCCGCGTGCAACTGAAGTCGGACGCCCTCGACTGGGCGAACGGCTGGCTCGACGGCACGATGTTCTGGCCGATCTGGCTCCGGGGCGCGGGGATGACGGTCGGCCGCCGGAGCGAGATCAGTCGCATCCACGACACGGTCCCGGAGTTGTGCGAGATCGGGGCCGGTTCGTTCCTCGCCGGCGGCATCTACCTCGGCCCGCCGGCCGTCCACCGCGGCACGGTCGCGCTGGCGAAGGTGCGACTCGGCGACGGGGTGTTCGTGGGCAACTACGCGGTGATCGCGGCCGGTCAGTCGGTCCCCGACGGGGTGCTGATCGGCGTCGGCACGGTCGCCGACGGCGCGCTCATGCGGCCCGGCACGGCCTGGTTCGGGGTGCCGCCGTTCGAGCTGCCCCGCCGCGAGGTGGTGGCCGCGGACGCGGGCCTGACGTTCCGGCCGTCGCCGGCCCGGATCGCCAACCGGCTGTTCTGGGAGTGCCTGCGGTTCGCGCTGCCGCTCGGCCCGGCGCTGCTGGCGCTCGGCTGGCTCGCGCTCCTGGGGCTGGCGGCCGGTGCCGTCTCGTTCCCGGTGCTGGTGCTCGCCGTCGTCCCGGCCCTCGACCTGCTGTTCCTCGCCGGGCTGTGCGGGCTGGCCCTCGGGGTGAAGTGGCTGCTGCTCGGCCGCGTCCGCCCCGGCACCCACGCGCTGTGGTCGTCGTGGTGCTGCCGGTGGGACTTCAACTACACCGCCACCCACGTCCTCGCCGTCGATTCGCTGACCGCGCTGGAGGGGACGCTCTGGCTGAACTGGTACCTGCGGCGCCTGGGCGTCCGCGTCGGCCGGAGCGTCGCCCTATACGACGTGTCGTCGTTCTGCACCGACCCGGACATGCTGGAGATCCGCGCCGGGGCGACGGTGAACGCCATCTACCAGGCGCACACGTTCGAGGACCGGGTGCTGAAGACCGGCCCGGTCGTGGTCGGCGAGCGGGCGACAGTCGGGACCGGGGCGATCCTGCTGTACGAGACGACCGTGGGCGACGACGCGCGTGTCGCGGCCCACAGCGTGGTGATGAAGGGCGAGTACCTGGAGCCGGGCCGCGCTTACGCCGGCGCACCCACCCGCCGGGTGTCGTGACTCCCCCAGTGGGAGTCAAGCCCGGTGGGTGCCCCGCCAGCGGCTTCTGACCCGCTATGAACAGCCCCGGCCGCGCCGCACGCGGGTGCGCGGACGGATCGATCCCAGCCAATTGCGCATCCCGACGAGCGGGCACAGCGCCGCCTCACACCGGCTTTCGTTAAATCGTTATGCCCCGAGGTTGACGGCCTGGTGGAATCCGCCGCTTGCTGGCCAGGGCGACGACTGTCGAGCATCAGCCGGATGTCGGCCGCCTCGAACATCTTCACCCACCGCGTTCGGCCGGTGCCGCAGCACCGACTTGTACTCCTCGAGCGCCTCCTTCCACTCACCCTCGACGCGCACCGGAACGCCATTCTCGCGGCGCCCAGGCACCCAAGGAGTGGCTGTGACCGCGGATCTTCTGCCACTTGCCCGACGCGTGAGGCGTCAACGGAAATTCGGCTTACGGCTTCTTTGGCTTGCGAAGGGGTTTACGAGAGGCGCGCGAACCACTAGACTTGCCCATAGGTCGCTCCCGCGTACACGATTGGGGTGATTCGTTCTCACCGGTTGCCGCCATCGGGAGCAATTATTGCCGCCGGAGCGTACCGGTCGTAAAGCCTGGAAGCCTCGAAAGCGGCGGAAAACGCCGAAAAGCTAGACAAACAGGTTTCCGGAGAGGTGGCTGAGTGGTCGAAAGCACCGCTTTGCTAAGGTAAAAACGAGTCTTCGAAGCTCCTCCTGAAAAACGAGTCAACCGCTAGGATTCCTAGCGTTTTTGTCATTTCCGGTCGCGCTCCGAAACATCCCAAATCCGTCCGAAATGACCCGCCGCGGTAGTAATTACTACCGCCCGTTACTGGTCGTCATCGCCGCCAACAGTTCGGCGCGACGGGCGGGCAAGAGGCGGGTGAAGGCGAACGCGGCGGCGTTCTCGGCGTCGCGGCGGGTGTCGTGGTTCAGATCGCGCCACAAGACGTACCAGTCGTCCGGCAGGCAGTGGGGGGCGAGCTTACCATTGGACTGATCACACCACCAGAACACGCTTTCCGTAGAGATCCCGCCCGCGGCGTCCATCGACCGCATCTCTTCTCGGTCGGCATCGCTGAAGACGGGCGAGCCGCGATGGCACGGGCAAACCCGAAGCGCCCCGAGCGCCCGATACCCGTCGGCCCGCGGGTCGCCCCGCTCTTGTAGCCAGTCGGCGAGGATCAGCCGCGTCTGCCAGTCGCCCGGATTCGCGTCGAGCGTGCGCTGAAAGTCGTCTTCGCTGGTCACGATTTACTCCTCAACCCGAATCTCGACCCACGCCGGCACCTCGACGCCGGCCACCACTTCGGCCGGGTGGCGGATCACCCGCAGCGCGCCCTCGACCCGCAGCCGCTTCCCGCGGTCTACGTCCTTCAGCCGGTCGCCCCGCAGCATCACCACTCGTTCGACGTCGTCCGCGTCGAGCGGGCCGCACACGGTCACCGTCCGCCCGCCGACCTCGGCCGTGTACGGCGGGGTGCCGACGGTGAAACTGATCACCACCGACGCGCCGACCTGGACGGCGCGCTCGACGGTGATGGCGTCGAACGGGACCGGGGCGGCGGCCGGTTCGCCGGCGACCAGCGCCAGCAGTGCGAGGGTGAGCATGTACCCGATTGGAACAGCGCGCGGGGGCGCAAGCAACGGTCTGCTACTCCTTGCCGAGCACCAGGTCGCACACCCAGCACCCCCTCACATGCGGCCCCGGCCCGCGGCAGTGGTCGAGGATGTCATCGCTGTCGCACCCGGCGTCCTGAAGGGCGTCGGCTAGGATCGGCATCGCGGAGAAGTCGCGGGCGTCGTACATCTGCCGGGCGAGGGTGACGGCGGTGTCGGTCCGCCACTCCGGGGCGAAGGCGACCGGGCGGAACGGGTTGCCGAAGATGTCGCGCACCAGCGCCGCGTTCGCCCGGCGGGCGGCCTCGACCTCCCCCGGCGGGGTCGGGTTCGGCAGGTCGCACTCGCCGAGGAACGACCGCCACGACCCGGCGACCGCGTCGGCCACCCCGGCGTAGTGCCCCCGCGTCCCGGGCCGCCCGCGCTCGGCGAGCCGGCAGGCCGCGTCCTCGGCGGGCAGTTGGACGCCCACGAACGCGTCCCGGCCGGGGGCATCGGCGACCCGCTCGGCGACTGCGACCCACCGGCGGAGCGGCCCTGTGGTCAGTTCCGGGCGGCGGCCGCACACCGCCAGGGCATACAGGACCGCCCGCCGCGAGAACGTCTCCACCCGGAGGTGGTTGAGCATCGCCACGGGCGACTCGCTGGCCCGCCACTCCGCTTCGGTCATGGCCCGCACCTCCCGCCCCCAGCATGACCGAACCGCCGCCGGATGCAAGGAGCCGCACGCCGGGCCGCGTGCTACGCTTCGGGCTCAGGGCACAGAGGGGCGCAACGATGGTGCTGGACTACACACAGCCGCGGTAGGGGATCCGGGCGATGGACATGCTGGCCGAGGCCGGGATCGTGGCGGTCCTCACTCCGTACAAGCTGCTGGAGCGGGGCGACGCCGCCCCCGGTGCCACCGCATTCCTGGTACACCGCGTCGAGGTGCCGGAGGCCGACGCCGCGCGGGCCGCCGTCATACTCCTCGGGTGCGGCCTGCTGGTGCGCGAGAGCGAACTGACCCGGGGTGAAACGCCAGGCCGAGGGTGAGTGCCCTTCGGCCCGCTTGCGCCGCGCGAGTCCGGTTGTCGGCCCCTACCGCCTCACCGGCGGCGTTCTCGGCGGCCCCTCCCTGTACGGATACCCCGCGCCCGACCGACCCGCCTGGAACCGCCCGGCCTCCCACCGCGCCTGTGCATCCTCGCACCCGTCGCACAGCGGCGGCAGTTCCGCCCGTTCGGGCTCGACCGTCACGAACCCGGCCGCGGCCCGCTCCACGTCGGCCCACGTCGGCCCGACCGCCCCGCAGCACGCACACACGCCGTCAGGCTGCACACGTCGCATGGTAAGCCTCCCCGCTGTGGTTGTTGTGGTGATGGGTAAGGCGAAGGGTGTCGGTAATGCCGACACCCTTCGCCATCCTGATCCTGATCAGCCGGCCCGCTCGCTCGCCTGGTCGCCGGCCCGCTCGCCGGCCTTCTCCAGCCACGCGTTCGCGACCAGCGCGCGGACCGCGTCAACGTGCTTGCAGTGCCCGGCGTAGGCGAACCCGCGGCAGTCGCACCGGTCGGCCGCCGGCGTGCGGCTCGAGCAGAACACGCTGTAGCTCTCGGCCGCCGGGTCGGTGCCGGCGGTCAGCTTCCGCAGCCGGACCGCGCGGCCCGGCCAGTCGGTGGGGAACTCGGCCACCGCGTACGCCACCGACGCCCGGTCGGTGTGGACGGTCAGCACGCCGGCGACCGGGCATGGCGCACCGGCCGCGCCGCCCAGGGCCGGCGTCCAGTTGATCGCGCCGCGCCGGCTCGCCTTGCGTTCGGGCAGCACTTCGGTCAGAGTGGTCATCAGCCTTCGCCCTCGCTAACAGGGTTGGGGGTAAGCGGGCCGGCGGTGCTACCAACACCGCCGGCCCGCGTTCGTTCGCTCCGCCGTCTACGCCTTCGCCTTCTTGCCCTTCGCCGCCTCGATCGGGGCCGCCTCGACCGGCTCGCCCGCCACCCCGGCGACGCTCGCCACCCCGGCCACGGCCGCCGCTGGCAGGGCCTTCGCGGCGCCCGCCGCGCCGCCCACGCTGGCCGCGAGCATCGCCCGCAGCTCGCCCAGGTCGGCGGGCGGCTGTTCGCCCTCGGGGGTGATCGCCTTCACCCCGTCGGCCACCCCCTGCACCACCGCCTCCGCCGCCTTCCGCTTGATCCAGCCGAACACGTCGAACATGGAAGCACCCTCGAAAGAACCACCAGGAACGGGCCGCCCACCGCGAGCGGCCCCGGTCGGCCCGCCGTCAGTTGTTGCCGCCCGTCAGCCCGCTCACGATCGCGGCCACGCACAGCCCGACCAGCTCGGCCGCGTGGCCCAGCCCGCCGCACGCCAGCCACAGCGTCGCCCCCAGGCACCCGCGGCACGCCTGCACCACCAGGCACACCGACCCGATCACCACCAGGACCAGCAGCACCGTCGCGAGCGTCGTCAGCATCGTCGTCTCCCGTTTGTGTCCGACGCGTCACTCGCGTCGTGATAGTAATATAGGTGCGGTATAGGTGCAATGTCAAGTCTGACTCGGGAATTTTCTTTGGTGCGGTATAGGTGCCAGATTGTCAGGCCGGGGCTACTCCGCTTCGCCCCGGCCCGCCGGCCCGTCTCACGCCACCCGCCGCCCGTCGAACACCTTGAAGCCCGCCGCCCGCACCCGCCCGGCCAGCTCGGCCACCGTCGCGTTCCACGCGCACTGGCGACGCCCCCGGCCGCCGGACGGCCGCAGCGTCGGGCAGTACCCGCCGGCCATCGCGGCCGCGAACTCGGCCCAGCTCTCGAAGGCGGTCACCTCCCGCGTCAGCCGGTCCAGGTCGGCGGCGGCTGCCGGCGTCCCGCACACCGGGCACCGGTCCGCCGCGTCGCTCTCGATCCCGCAGGCCCGGCAGCTCATCAGGTTCGTCGCGGCCATCGTCGTTCTCCGTTGGGTGTCCGTCGTTCCCGTCACGATGGTAGTATAGGTGCGGTCTAGGTGCAACGTCAAGGCGGAATCCGGGAAAACATTTGGTGCGGTATAGGTGCGGTGCTATAGTGTGTTCAACGGAGGTGCGTCATGCCGGTACGGCCGAGCAAGAACGTGGTGCAGAAGCTGATCGAGTTCCCGCCGGAGGTGGCTTCGGAGGTGGAACGGTTCGCCGCCGGGCGGGGCGAGACGTTCAAGGCGGTGGTGCTGCACGCGCTGCGCCGTCACCTGAAGTACCCGCCGCCGCCCCCGGAGCCGGAGCCGGCGGAGCCGCTGCCGGACAGCCCGACGGCCGTAGGGGGCGAGCACGGAATCGCTTACGGCCGTATTATTCGCGAGTTTCGTGAGGCCGCCCCCCCGGTCACTCAGGATGAGTTCGCGGCCCTGACGGGTTTACCCCTCGATCGGGTGCGTGCGATCGAGGCGGGTTCGACTCCCACCCACGGCGAACTCTTATGCATCTCGGACGCGATCGGTGACTCGTCCGCCTTCATGACCGACGCTGAGCATCAGATGATGCAGAACGGCAGACAGTCCCGTGCGACGGCGAGACGGGCGGCGAAGGGTAAGGGGAAGAAGTGAGCGAGCCGGCGGAGGGCGTCGGCGGCCGCGTCCGCGCGTTGCGGCGGCGGGCGGGGCTGACCCAGCAGCGGCTGGCCCGGGCGGCCGGGCTGAGCGTGTCGGCCGTGTGCGCCATCGAGCAGGGGCGTACACGGCCCCAAGTCGAGACGCTCCGGGCGATCGCCGCGGCGCTGGGGGTAACGGCCGGCGAGTTGGCCGGGGCCGACGCGGGGGGCGTGAATTCGTGACCGACGGCGCCGACATCCTGGCCCGCGTCCTGGCCGACCCGGCCGACGACGCGGTGCGTCTGGTCTACGCGGACTGGCTGCAGGAGAACGGCCAGGACGAGTGGGCCGAGCTGATCCGCCTCCAGGTCGAGTTGGCCCGGCCGGAACCGGTCGCGCCCCCGTCGGCGTCGAACCTATTCCGGGCCGACCAGTACCTCGAGCACCGCCGGCAGCGCGACGAGTACCACGCGGCCGTCGAGGACCGGCGGGCCAAAGGCGATCGGGCCGCGCGCGCGATGCGGGGCGTGAAGGTGCCCGTCCCGGCCGGCTGGGCGGTGCGGACCACCCTGATGGCCACTCTGGGCGCGCGCGGCGAACTCAGACTGTTCCGCGGCTTCGCCGAGCACGCCCTCTGCCCGGCCGCGGTGTGGTTCGAGGACGCCGGCCGTCTGGCCGCGATGCACCCGGTTCGTCGGGTGACGCTCACGACGCGCCCCGAAACCGCCGAGGACGGCCGGGCCGGGTTGGCGTGGTTCGTCGCCCGGCCCGCCGCGCAGCTAACGTTCGGCCGCATCCACGACGAGGCCAATCGTTTCCGCTCCAGCCCGGGTGACGCGGCACTGCTGGCCATGCTGGCGCTCGTGTGGCCGCGCATCACCTTCGACCTGCAGGGTTAGCCGGCCGCTTGGTGGGCGTCGATCGTCGCCCGGCATCTGCGCTGCGTAGAAGGCAGCGCAGATGCCGGGCCTTGCACACTGGGTTGTTCTCCGCGCCAGTTGCGGAGGAAAAGTCCGCAACTGCGTGTCGATCTCCGACACGCAGGCCCACGCCTTGCCTTGGGGCAACCAGCTGACGGTCACAGTCGTGTCGGAGATCAGCACGACTACAGCCGGCTGAGACCGGGTCACACCTCCCGCTTATTGCACCCCTCGCAACAGCCCCGCCCCTCCACCTTCCGGCCGATCGTACACGTGCCGAACACGCGGCAGCCGTACACCTTCAGGCTGACCGTCCCGCCGCACGTCTCGCAGCCGACCGCGGCGACCGGCTCGGCCGACCGGTGCCGGCACGGCGAGGCTGGCGCCGCCGACTTCGGCGGCGCGGCCGTCGATCCGGCTTCTGCGGCCCCGACCCGCTCGCCCGGCGGCCGCCCCAGCACGTCCCGCGCCCACGCCTCCAGCCCGGCGTCGGTCGTGCCCGGCTCGCCCGGGTTCCACGCGTACCACGTCACGCGGTCGGACCGCTGGGCCACCAGGAACGGGTCGGCCGCAACCACGCTGAGTTCGCCCCGCTCGCTCGCGAACGCCAGGAGCTGGTCGCAGTGGGTGCCGGGCTGTGAGTCCACGATCCCGGCGGCCTTGCCCGCCGCGCGTCGCGGGACCGCGTAGCAGTGGGTGCGGACGACGCCCGCCGCCCGGGTCAGCCGCGGCCCGAGCCGCTCGCCCCGCCCGCCCGGCTTCCACACGTCCCCGCCGACGAACAGGATCTCGGCGTCCGGCGGCACCGCGGCGGCGATCCCCGGCCACGCCTCGGGCAGGGCCGGCCCCCACCGCGCGTCATCCTCCATCACGACCAGCCAGTCGTCCGGCGCGCCCGGCCGGCCGGCGAACCGGTACAGCGCCGCGGCGTGGCTGGCCGCGCACCCGATCGCGTGCCCGACGCCCGGGATCGACTCGGCGTCCACCC
>JAESFG010000004.1_pt1 | contig 110236 bp, 95 predicted proteins | sample 9269371 | NCBI WGS metagenome assembly JAESFG01 (sample SAMN14506227, study PRJNA617093) | algae metagenome | isolation source: Aetokthonos hydrillicola CCALA 1050 (B3-Florida) and co-occurring... | place: USA: South Carolina | collected 2013-01-01
AGGCGAGCGTCGCGCCGGCGTTGTTCTGGATCGTCTGCGCGCCGAGCGTGCGGGTGGCCGCCACGCTCACGCCCATGGCGGCGGTCGAGCTGTTGGTGAGCGCCGTGAGGCCGGTGAAGCTGCCGCCGGTCACGAGGAGCTGAGCCGTGCCGCTGTTGGAGAAGGGACCGTTGCCCGTGAGCGCGCCGGTGACGGTGATCACGCCGCCGAGGTTGAAGATGTCGCCGTTGACCTGGCCGGCGGCCGAAACCGTGCCCTGATTGGTGAGGCCGCCGTTGATGACGCCGGTCGTCGTTACCGTCGCGCCCACTGCGTTGGCGACACCGTTGTTGATCGTCCCGAGATTGGACAGCGTCGCGCCGGCCACGGTGTTGCCAACGCCGCCGGTGATGACGCCGGTCGCGAGATTCTGCACGGATCCGGTGTTGCCGACGCCTGCGGCTGTCCCCGAATTGATGAACGTCGCCGCGTTGTCGACGGGGCTGAGCAGATTACCGGTATTGGTGAGCGTGCCGTTGGTGTTGGAGACGGTTCCGGCGATGTTGGTCGTGCCGGCCAGAGTCAGCGTGCCCGCGCCGTCATGCGTCAGGAAGTTGAGGCCCGTGATCGCGCCGTTGATCGTGGTGGCGCCGGCGCCGCCCACCGTCAGGTTCTGGCCCGCGCCGCCGATCGCCCCGCCCAGCGTCAGCGTTCCGGCGTCCGCGTTGATGCGGCTCGCGCTCTCCAGCGTGATCGGGCCGTTCCAGGCGTTCGCGCCGCTCACCGAGCGCAGCGCCCCCGCGTTGCCGACGCCGGTCCCGTTCAGGAACAAAGCCTCGTTGGCGACCGTGACGCCGCCCTGGATCTCGAGCGCCGCGCCCGCGCGCACCCGCGTCCCGTCGGCCGCCGCACCGGTGCCGGCGCCGAGCGCCGCCGCGTTCTGGACGTTAACCACGCCGGCCTGGATGTCGGTGAGGCCCGTGTACGTGTTCGCTCCGGTCAGGATCAGCGTGCCGCCGCCGAGCTTGTCGATGCCGATGCCGGCGGCCGACGAGATCGTGCTGGCGATCGTCGCCGTCACGCCGGGATCGATGTTGAGGAACGAGGCCGCGGCGTTGCCGCCGGCGACGTTGTTGCCGGTGGCGTTGATCGCGCCGCCCGTCAGCGTGTAGCCCGTGGTGGCGAACTGCAGGCCCTGGAAGCTCTGCGCGCCCGCGACCGTGACGGTTCCCGCCGCCCCGCCGAAGAAGCCGACCTGAGAGCGCCAGAAGTCGTTGATCACGCCGTTCGGGTTCTGCGACCAGTTGGTGCTCGCGGCGTTCCACGCGCCGTTGCCGCCCTGGCCGCCCGCGCCCGCGCCGGTGAAATCCGCCCCGTCCCAGGCCTGCACCAGCTGGTTGCCGTTCTGCAGCAGCAGGTTCACCTGGTTCGGCGCCGCCGACGACTGGTACACCGAGGTCGTGGTCACCCCAGGGCCGGCGTTGATCGTGGTGAAGCCGAGATTCGCCCCGCCGCCCGGCGTGATCGTGCCCGCCACGTCGAACAGCCGGTAGTAGCCCGAGACCTGCGGGGCCACGGTCAGGATCGCGCCGTTGGCGATGGCGAGGTTGCCGCCGACCTGCACCAGGTCGTTGCCCGTCGCCCCCACGCCCCCCACCTGCTGCGAGGTGTTGAGCTCGAAGAGGCTGATCGAGCCGGCCGCGAGCGCGAGGTTGCCCGCCACCGTCAGCGTGCCCGGCGACAGCCCCGGCGCCAGCGTGCCGCCGGCCCCGATCGTCGTGGTCAGCCCCGCCGTGGAGACCGTGCCCGTGCCGCCCAGCAACCCGCCAGCGTTGACGTTCACCGTCCCGCCCAGCGACCCCGTCACCAGGAGCGAGCCCGCGTTGACGTTCGTCGTGCCGGCGAAAGCCGCCGAGGCGCCCGTGAGCGTCGTCGCGCCGCCGCCCAGCTTGTTCAGCGTGCCCGTGCCCGTGATCGCGTTGGCGAAGGTCACCGCATCCGAGCGGTTCAAGGCCAGCGTGCCCAAAGCGCCGATCGACACCGCGCTCGCACCGTTGATCGACCCCGCCGTGCCGCCAGCACCGATCGACAGCACGCCGCCCGTCACCGTCGTCGCGCCCGTGTAGCCGTTCGCGCCGGTCAGCGTAAAGGTGCCCGCGCCAGACTTGGTCAGCGCGCCGGTCTGTCCTGAGTTGTTGTTGATCACGCCCGAGAAGGTGGTCGAGCCGTTGTTGGCGCCCGTGGTCAGCGTCACCAGCGGGCCGAGGCCGATGAAGACGGTCCCGTTGCCTTCCAGCGAGCCGATCGTCTCGTTGTTGGCGACGACGAATTGGCCGGGCGCGTTGACGATTACCGCGCTTGCGTCGGGAATGGCATTGAAATTGGCTGCCTGCAGGATCCCCGAATTGACGGTTGTGGTCCCGGCATAAACATTGGCGCCGAAGAAGCCAACGGTGCCACCTCCGGTATTGTCGACCGTCACGTTGTTGACGCCGGCGCCGATGCTGCCGGAGACCCCAATGGAAAAACCAGCTCCCGCACCGCCGAACGTGAGGTTCTGGCCCGTGCCGTTGATCGCACCGCTCAGGTTGAGCGTCCCGCCATCCGAGTTGATGCGGGTGTCGGTGCCCAAAGTGATCGCGCCATTGTAGGCGTTGATCCCCGAGACGTTGCGCAGCGCGCCCGCGCCGCCGACGCCCGTGCCGTTCAGCGTCAGCGCCTCCGCGCCCACCGTGATCCCGCCCTGCAACTCCAGGGCCGCGCCCGCCTGCACCACAGTGCCGCCGGCCGTCGTGCCGAGAGCCGTGGTGTTCTGGATGTTCAGCACGCCCTGCGCCACCGTCGTCACGCCGCTGTAGGTGTTGGCGCCGGTCAGCGTGAAGGTGCCCGTGCCGGTCTTGGTCAGGGCGCCCGGGTCGCCCACCAAGTCTTCAATCAATCCGGAGAAGGTCGTCGAAGCGTTGTTGCCGCCCGTGGTCAACGTCACCAGAGGGTTGGCGCCGACTGAAACGGTGCCGCTGCCGGCCAGCGAGCCGATCGTCTCGTCACTGTCGACGATGATCCGGCCCGGCGCATTGACGGTCACCGCGCTCGTGTCGGGAATCGCGCTCCCGAGGAAGAGGCTGAGATTCCCGGCATTGACGGTCGTCGAGCCGGTGTAGGTGTTCGTGCCGGAGAAACGGAAATTGTTCCCGGCATCGACCGTGACGTTGGCGATCCCCGCTCCGATGCTGCCTTGGACGAAGATGTCACCGCCGGCGCTGCGGAGGGAGATGTTCTGGCCCGTCCCGTTGATCGGGCCGTTCAGAACGAGAGTCCCGGCATCCGAAGAGATGCGGCTGTCCGAGCCCAGCGTGATCGCGCCATCATAACCGTTGAAGCCCGCGATGTTCCTGAGCGCGCCCGCGCCGCCCACGCCCGTGCCGTTCAGCGTTAGCGCCTCCGCGCCGATGTTGAGAAAAGGACCGCCCTGCAGCTCCAGCGCCGCGCCGGACTGCACCACTGTGCCGCCGGCCGTCGTGCCAAGCGCAGCCCCGTCCCGGACGTTGAGCGCACCGGCAGTGATCGTCGTTACGCCGGTGTAAGTGTTCGCGCCCGAGAGGATCAGACGGCCGGCGCCGATCTTCTCCAGCGGCCCGGGCACCAGCGTCTCGGAGATGATGCCGGATTGCGTCGCCGTGCCGGCGAGCACCTGCAGCTGCGTCGTGTTCGAATTGATGTTGATCGGCGCGGCGATCGTCACGCCGGCCGCGTAATCGATCACCGAGCCTGTCGTCGTGATCGTGCCGAAGCCGGCGGCGAGGTTGGTCTGCAGCGAGAGCGTGCCCTGCTGCAGCGTCAGGCCGCCGGTGTGCGTGTTCGTGCTTGGGTTGAGCGTCAGCGTGCCCGTGCCGGTCTTGGTGAAGGTGGTGCCGGTGAGGAGGCCGGTCAGCGTCAGATTGTTGGCGCCCGTCACCTCGACCGTGCCGCCGGGGAAATTCGGATTGAAGGCGTTGTTCAGCGAGAAGGTGCCCGTCGCCTGCAGCGTTCCGGGGGTCACGCCCATTGCGATCACGCCCGTGCCGATGTTGCTGGCAGAGCCGATCGACAGCGTGCCGACCTGGATGTTGGTGGCGCCGGAATAGGTGTTGTTGCCGGTCAGCGTCAGCGTGCCCGCGCCGGTCTTGGTCAGCGAGCCCGTGCCGGAGAGGGCGTTGGCGACCGTGACGTTGTCCGACCGGTTGAAGGTGAGCGTGGCAGCCACCGCGTTCAGCGACACATTGCCCGCGCCGAGCGTGCCGGTCGTCCCGCCGTTGCCGATCTGCAGAGTGCCGCCGCTGATCGTCGTCGCGCCGGTGTAGGTGTTCGCGCCCGTGAGCGTCAGCGTTCCGGTGCCGGTCTTGACGATGTTGCCGGCGGCCGCGCCGCTGCCCGCGGCGTTGCCGGCGTTCTGGATCACGCCGGAGAAGGTCGTCGAGAGGTTGTTGCCGCCGACAGTCAGCGTCGACCCGCCGACGGCGATGACGCCGGCTCCCTCGATCGAGCCAACGGCCGTGCCTGTCGCGTGCTGCGTGACATCGAGAAGGCCGCCCGCATTGACGATCTGCCGCGACGTGCCGCCCAAGGCCGCGCCGGCGAAGAGCGTTCCCGTGCCGTCGATGGCCGCGCCCGAGGTGGTGGTGATCGTCGCGGCGCCAGCGGTCGAGCCGCCCTGGAACGTCAGCGTGCCGGCGTTGCCGATCTGCGCGCTCCCGGCCGTCGCTGTGTTGGAGAAGACGGCGCTGGTGCCGGTCGCAATGGTGATCTGCGCATTGCCGGCGGTGGCGGTGTCGCGGAACTGGAGGATGGCCCCGCTGCCCGCGGTCTGGTTGATGACGCTGCTGCTAGCGGTCGAGGCATTGGCGAAATCGACCAGGCCCGTGCTGGTGATCTGCGCCGTGCCGGCGGCGCCGCCGTTCTGGAACGAGACCGTGCCGTTGTTGGTGATCGTGGCCGAGCCAGCGCTCGCCGTCAGGCCCGGAGTCGGCCCGACAAGGAGCGTGGTGCCGAGGCCGACATTGATCGCGCCCCCGCCGAGCGAGCCGTTGGCGACGGCGAGGTTGCCGCCGGTGAGCGAGGCGCCGCCGGGCAGCGTCACGCTGTTGACCGCATCGCCGAGCACCAGCGAACCGCCGGTCACGCTCGTCGTCCCTCCGTATGTCAGCGCGCCTGTCAGCGTGGTGGTGCCCGCGCCCGCCTGCCTCACCCCGCCCGTGCCGGAGATCGCATTGGCGATCGTGACGTCGTCCGAGCGGTTGAAGGCCAGCGTGCCGTTGGCGACGACCGCGCCGGCGCCCAGCGTACCCGTCGCGCCGCCATTGCCGATCTGCAGCGTGCCGGCGCTGATCGTGGTCGTGCCGGTGTAGGTGTTCGCGCCCGCCAGGGTGAGCGTGCCGGTCCCGATCTTCTCCAGCGGGCGCGAGCCTCCGATTTCAGAAATGATCCCGGATTGCGTGGCCGCGTCGGCGCCCGTCACTTCGAGCTGCGTGGTGTTCGAATTGAGCACGATCGGCGTCGGGCTGTTGACGCCGTTGGCGAAGCCGATGATCGATCCGTTGGTGGTGATGGTGTTGCCGGCGCCGCCGGCGGCGTTGTTGGCGCCGATCACCAGGCGCGTGGTGAGCCCATTGATGATGATCCCACCGCTGATGGTGTTGCCGGCGTTGGTCAGGGTCAGCGTGCCGGCGTTGACCGTGGTCGCCCCCGTGTAGCTGAGGGCGCCGCTCAACGTCAGGTTGCCGGTCCCGTTCTGGTTCACCGCGCCGGCGCCGGAGATGGCGTTGCCGACGGTCAGCGCATCCGACCGGTTGAAGGCCAGCGCCGCGTTGTTGACGACGTTGCCGGAGCCAAGCGTGCCCGTCGTGCCACCATTGCCGATCTGCAGCGTGCCGGCGCTGATTGTGGTCGTGCCGGTGTAGGTGTTGTTTCCGGTGAGGGTCAGCGTGCTCGCGCCGATCTTGGTGAACGCCAGCGCACCCGCTCCGTCCTGAATCGTGCCGGCGAAGGTCGTGGAAGCGAGGTTGCTGTTCACGGTCAGCGTGGCGGCCGCGCCGCCGTTGGTGATCACGCCGGTGGCGGCGCCGGTCAAGTTATTGAGCCCCGTGGCGAAGCCATTCGCATCGAGCGTCGCATCGACATTGGTCCCACCACCGACAGCGAGACCAATAAAGGAGACAAAGCTGGCTGCAACTGCTGAACCCAGTCGCAGCGTACCCCCATCGACGGACAAGTTCGAGGGAAAGCCCCCGCCGGCTGTTGACAGTTGCAGCACGACCGTCCCTGCCGCCGCGGCGGAGCCGATGCCCAAGGTCGCGTTGGAAGGGAGGTTTATAAATCCATCCTTCGTGAGGGTCTGCCCCACCGAAGCGCCGATCGTCGCCGAGGCGCCGGAGTTGACCGTCAAGGCGTTGCTCAGCGTCGCGGTGACGTCGGAGATCAGCGAACCAGTGCCCGCGAAGTTGACGGTTCCCGTGCCGAGCGCGGTCGCGCTGCCGATGCGCAGGGTGCCGCCATTGATCGTCGTGCCGCCGCTATACGTATTGGCGCCTGAGAGCGTAATGGCGTTCGTTCCGGCGTCGATGCTGAGCGCGCCCGCGCCGCTGATGATGTTGGCGATCGTCGCCGAGCGGTTGAACGACGCGCCGCCGGTCGCGCCGGACTGGTCGAGCGTCAACGTGCCGCCCGTCCCGATGGCGATGCCGCCCGTAATCGTCGAGCCGGCGGCGAGCGCCAGCGTGTTCGCTCCGCCGGTGAGGTTGAGCGCGGCCCCGGCCGCGCCGCCCAAAAACCCAACTCCGCCACCGCCAGCGCCGCCAGCGCCGCCGGCCACCGATGCGCCGGCTCCCAGCATGAGGGTGAGGTTCTGGCCCTGGATCCCGACGCCCCCGGCGCCGCCGCTGCCATGCCGCGCGCCAAAGTCACCCAAGCCGCCGGCGCCGCCGGCGCCGGCGGCCACCGCCGCAGCGATGGCCACGGTCGCCCCGGCCGGATTGGTGAAGACGAGGCCGGCGCCGCCGCTGCCGCCGTTCCCTGCCGACCCGTTTCCAGTCCCCGCAGTGTCTCCGCCGGCGCCGCCGACGCCGCCGGTCACCCCGCTTCCCAGAGTGCTGAGCGCCCCGGAACCGGTGATCACGGCGCCGAAGCCGCCGGCGCCGCCACCGCCGCCGCCACTGCCGCCGGCGGCCGTCGAGGCGCCGCCGGCGCCGCCCGCGCCGCCAGCCGAGACCGCGCCGGGCAGCGCGGCGCCGACCGCGCCATGGGCACCGCCGCCGCCGCCGCCGCCGCCGCCAAAGGCGTTTACGGAGTTAGTCGCGCCAGCCTGCCCTGCTGCTCCGGCGGTGGCTCCGCCTGCGCCGCCCGCCGTTCCGCCGAACCCAGCGCCGCCCGCACCGCCCGTGGCCCCGGCGCCGCCGCCGCCGCCGGCGCCGGCGCTAATGCTCCCGCCTCCGACTGCACCCGTGCCGCCGGCGCCTGTGGCGCTGTCGACGCCGCCGGCGCCACCGAACAAATTGGTGAGTCCAGTGTTGCCAGCGCCGCCATCAGCAAAAGCCGGGAACGGTAAGGCAGCCGCGATCACCGCCGCGACCAGCAGCGCCGAGGCGCGCGTCAGCGCAGCATGGCTGACGGAGGTGTTCAAACGCGTTGCGGAGGAGCGGAGATGCACGACGCCGGGTTCCCTTCTCCCTGGGAGCAGCGTAGCCGGCCCCGGCAAACCTCTCCGTTCGCCGGGCCCGGCAAAGCCGCCAAAAATTCGCAATCAAGACACAATCGCAACCGATGGACTTCACCGGTTCTTAACCAGCCGTCAAGCGCACGCGAATGCCGGCCGCGCCCGCCCACGGGCGTCGCCCGTTGGGTAATCCTTGAACCATTTCATTGACCTGACTGCGGTTTCGCGGATCGTTCCGCGCCTGTTGCGCAAAGGCCGCACACGCGCAAAATCATGTCGGGTTGCAGCCCGCCAGCCGCTCCTGCAGCGCCGGCAGCAACATTTCCTCCGCCCGCCGCATCCCCCCCCAGAGCCGCTCCATCTCGGCGAGGCCGAAGGGCGTGGGCGGGAGCGCGCCGGGGCGGTCGTGCACGACCTCGAGGCCGAGGCGGCGGGCCATCACGCGCTTGCCGTAGCAGAGCAGGCCCTGGATGCTGCGGGTCATGAAGACGATGAGCGGCAGCAGCTCCTTGTGCAGCCCCTCCGCAAGCGCGGCCGCCTCCGGATCGCCGGAGGTGAGCCCCGCGAAGACCGAGACCTGCGCCGCCAGGCAATCTGGAACCGGGCGCAACGAAGTTTTTACCATGGGACAGCCGTGGACTCAGCCGGCGGGGACCCGCTCCTCCCCAATTGCAGGCGGCGTTGGCGGATTTCCGCGTCGGCCAAGCGTCGATTGCCGCAAAATCCGCACAACGCCTGAAAATCCCGGTTGTTGACGCCCCGTTAGCATCGGATGCTCGCGCGGCCGCGGTCTGGCGGGCGGGTTGCGGAGACATGTCGCCGACCGCCGCAGCCGACGACCGAGGAAGCCCCGGCGCATGGCCGCCAGATGGGACGAACGGCAGGCCCGCAACGTCCCCGACAGGCCCGCCCATCGAGGAGGACGCCCCATGGCCCAAGCCATCGCCGGATCTGCGCCGGCGCAACCGCACAAGCCGTTCTACAAGGTCCTGTACGTGCAGGTGCTCTGCGCCGTCGCGGCCGGCATCCTGCTCGGACATTTCTTCCCGCAGGTCGGCGAGCAGATGAAGCCGCTGGGCGACGCCTTCATCAAGCTCGTGAAGATGATCATCGCGCCGGTGATCTTCCTGACCGTGGTCAGCGGCATCGCCGGCATGACCAACCTCGAGAAGGTCGGCCGCGTCGGCATCAAGGCGCTCGGCTACTTCCTCGCCTTCTCAACCCTCGCGCTGTTCGTCGGGCTGGTGATCGCCAACCTGCTCCAGCCCGGCGCCGGCCTGCATATCGATCCGAAGTCGCTCGACATCAAATCCGTCGCCAGCTTCGCCTCCAAGGCCCACGACCAGAGCGTCACCGGCTTCCTGATGAACATCATCCCGGAGACGGTGGTCGGCGCCTTCGCCTCGGGCGAGATCCTGCAGGTCCTGCTGTTCTCGGTCCTGTTCGGCTTCGGCCTCGCCTTCATGGGCGACCACGGCAAGCCGGTGCTCGACTTCTTCAAGATCGCCTCCGAGGCGATCTTCGGCGTGGTCAACATCATCATGAAGGTCGCGCCGATCGGCGCTTTCGGCGCGATGGCCTTCACCATCGGCAAGTATGGGATCGGGTCGATCAAGAACCTGTTCTTCCTCGTCGGCGCCTTCTACCTGACCTCGACGATCTTCGTGGTCGGCGTGCTGGGGATGGTGGCCCGCTATAATGGCTTCTCGGTGATCAAGCTGATCCGCTACATCAAGGAGGAACTGCTGCTCGTGCTGGGGACCTCGTCGTCCGAATCGGCGCTGCCCTCGCTGCTGCGCAAGATGGAGGCGGCCGGCTGCTCCAAGCCGGTGGTGGGCCTGGTCGTGCCGACCGGCTATTCCTTCAACCTGGACGGCACCAACATCTACATGACGATGGCGGCCCTGTTCATCGCCCAGGCCACGGACACGCCGCTCACGCTCGGCGACCAGCTGCTTCTGCTGCTCGTCGCAATGCTGAGCTCCAAGGGCGCGGCCGGCGTCACCGGTTCTGGCTTCGTCACGCTCGCGGCGACGCTGTCGGTCGTGCCGAGCGTGCCGGTCGCGGGCATGGCGCTGATCCTCGGCATCGACCGCTTCATGAGCGAATGCCGGGCGCTGACCAATTTCATCGGCAACGCCGTCGCCTGCGTCGTCGTCGCCCGCTGGGAAGGGGAATGCGACGACGAGCGGCTGCATGCCGCGCTCGACGGCCATCCGGTGGCTGCGCCCGGCCTCGAACCGGCGCTGACCGTCGTACCCAAGGCCGCCTGAGGCGGCCCTTCCGTCATCCTCCCGGCGGTCGGCCGGGTGAGGCGGCGGCGCCTGTCTGGCCCAAGTCCCAGTAGAGACCTGCCATCAGGGCCAGCCCCTCGCGCGCCACCGATATCGGGAGGTGCTCGTCCGGCGCATGCTGCAGGCAGCCGGGATAGGAATGCGGGATCCAGATCGTCGGCAGGCCCAGGCCGTCGCAGAAGATATTGTTGGGCAGCGAGCCGCCGAGGTTGGGCAGGATCGCCGGCGGCGCACCCATGGTCCTGGCGATCGAGTCGGCGACCAGTCGCACCCAGGGGCTGTCCGGATCGAGGCGGCTCGCCTTGAAGACGAGATCGGTCGGGTCCTTCACCTGCACCCGGTCGAAGCCGGCATCGGCCAGCGCCTGCCGCACCGCAGGGACAACGGCGTCCGGATCGACGCCGACCGGAAAGCGCAGCTGCAGCCTGGCGCGGGCGCGGGGCGGGATGGCGTAGAGCGGCTGCGCGAGGTTGCCGCATTCGAATTCCATCACCTCGAACGAGCTCCAGGCGAAGACCTTCTCCTCGGCGCTGAGGCCGGGCTCGCCCCACCAAGAGTCGATCGGCGGATCGCCCCGCTCCGGCGTGATGCGGCAGCTCTTGAGCGCCTCCCTCACGTTCCCGGGGATCGCGCCCGGCGTCAGGGCCGGCAAGAGGATGCGGCCGCGCCGATCGACCAGCGCCGCGATGGCGTGGCAGAGCTCGATGCCGGGGTTCGCCAGGATGCCGCCCCAGTTGCCGGAATGCTGGAAATCCTTCCTGGCCTCGATCGCCACCTCGAAGGAGATTCCGCCCCTCGCCCCCAGGAAGATCGTCGGCCGGTCGAGCGCGAGGCGCGGCCCATCCGAGCCGATGAAGACATCAGCAGCCATGTCCGCGGCATGCCTCTCGCAGATCGCGTCGAGGCCGGGCGATCCCGATTCCTCGCCCATCTCGATCAGGTACTTGCAGTTGAAGCCCAGCCGGCCCCGCACCGACAGCACGGCTTCGAGCGCTGCGAGATTGACGGAATGCTGGCCCTTGTTGTCCGCCGTGCCGCGCCCGTACCAGCGGCCTTCGCGCTCCGTCAGGCGGAACGGCGAAAGGCCATGGCTCCATTTGGCGTCCAGACCGGCGACGACGTCGCCATGGCCGTATTGCAGGATGGTGGTGAAGCCGGGATCCTCGATCCGCTCCGCCAGCAGGAAGGGGCCCGGCGCCGCCTCGTGCCGATAGACGCGCGTGCGGAAGCCGAGGCGATGGAAGAGCGTCGTCAGCTCCTCGTCGACATAGGCCGAGAGGTGTGCGGCGTTGGCGGCGACGCGGCTCGCCGTCGGCATCGCCACGCGACGCGCCAGCGCGGCGGCGAAGGAGCCGTCGTCGATCGTCGCAGTGGCGCGCGCGATGCTCGCGGCGCGCGTCATGCGGGCGCGAGCCCCGGGTGCATCAATTGCCGGCCGGCTTGAAGCTGATCGCCAGTGTGCGCTCGTCTGCGCGGCCCTCGACGGCGGAGACGACGCCGCGCCGCGCCGCCCAGGTCGAGGACTGGAAATGGATGGGGATGATGGCCCCTTCGGAAGCCGCGAGCTTGGCCGCCTCGCGAAGGATCGCATTGCGCCGGCGCGCGTCCGGCGTGGCGAGCGCCTGCGCCGTCAGCTCGTCCACGCGCTGGTTGCAGTAGCGGCTCCAGTTGAAAGGCCCCAGGCCGCGCTCGCGGTTCTCGCAGGCGATGATGGAGCGAAGCGTCGTCGAGATGTCGCCGGTCTGCGCTCCCCAGCCGATCAGGCCGAAGGAGAAATCCCCTTTCGCGCCGCGCCCCGCATAGGAGCCCATCGGCATCGTGTCGACCGAGGTCTGGATGCCGATGCGCGTCATCATCTGCGCGACGGCCTCGACGATCTTGGTGTCGTTGACGAAGCGGTTGTTGGGTCCGTGGATCGTCATGCGGAAGCCGTCGGGCCAGCCCGCCTCTGTCAGGAGCCGTCGGGCGCCGGCCACATCGAAAGGCGTCTGCGGGATGTCGTCGCCGTCGTAGATCAAGGGCAGGATGAATTGGCTCGACGGGAGGCTGGCGCCCTCCATCAGGCGGTCGCGGATCGCCTCGCGCCCGATCGCCATGGAGATGGCGCGGCGCACCCGCACGTCCTGAAGCGGATTGCGCGGCAGCGGCGAGCCATCCTTGGCCGTGACGAAGGGAGTCTGCTCCCGCCCCTGATCCACGAAGAAATAGATGATCCGGAAGGACGGCTTCTGCGTGAAGACGAGGCTCTGGTTGGCGCGCACGGCGGCGATGTCGGAGGTGCCGATCTGGTCGACTGCGTCGACATCGCCGGCGAGCAGCGCGGCGAGCCGCGTGGCGTCGTTGGACATGAACCGGATCGTCACGCGTTCCCAGCCGGGACGACCTCGCCAATGCTCCGCGAAACGCTCCAGCTCGACGCGATCGTCCGCCGCATAGCGGACGAACCGGTAGGGTCCCGTGCCCACGACGCCGACGCCGCGGTTCATGTCCTCGGTCGAGACGTTCTGCGCGGCGCGCTTCGACATGATGAAGACCTGCGCGACATCGAGCGGCAGGGTCGGGTAGAGGCCGTTCGTCTTGAACCGGATCGTCAGCGGATCGACGATCGTCATCGAGGCGATCGCCCGCGTGTAGATGGTGAAGGGCGCTGGCGAACGCAGGACGGTGGGCGGCCGCTCCAGCGACCAGACCACATCCTCCGCCGTCAGTTCCGAGCCATCGTGGAAGCGGACGCCGCGCCTGAGCTTGGCCTCCCATGTCGTATCGTCGATCTGGACGAGACTTTCCGCCAGACCGGGAGTCAGTTGCCCGTCGGCGTCCGGCGTCATGAGCTGATCGAACATGTGCTGCGACACCGCGATGTTCGGCACCAGGTTCTGGAAATGCGGATCGACCGAGGAGATCGGCGAACTGACGCCGATCCTGAGCGGCTGGGCGGCGGCGAGACTTGCCGCGGCTCCCCAGGCCAACAGCGCCGCGAGACACAACCGAGCCAGTCGAGCCATCGAGATCACTCCCTCCATCGCGCCCCGCCTGGGCCGCCGCGACGGCAAGCAAGGAACAGCGACGGCCTGAAGTCAACTATTTCAGGCTTGAAGTTTTTTCCCGCCGGTCGCTTGATGCGGCCCTGGCGCCGCACGGCGGCCGATACAGGACACCCATGCCCGTCAGCCTTCTCGACGATCCCCGGCCCCTCGGCGGCCTGCGCGGCCAGATCCGCGATCTCAAGACCGAGAACATCGCCCTGCTCGCCACCCGCGCTAAGGCGATCCAGGACGTGATCCCGCTCTGGTACGGCGAGGGCGACATCCCGACCCCGGACTTCATCTGCGGCGCGGCGAAGGCCGCGCTCGATGCCGGCAAGACCTTCTACGTCGCCGACATGCGCGGCGCTTCCGGCCTCGTCGCTGCTCTGTCGGACTACCAGACGCGGCTGCACGGCAGGCCGATCGCGCCGGAGCGCTCCACGGTGACGCCGGGCGGCATGCAGGGCGTCTACATGGCCCTCCAGCTCGTGGTCGATCCTGGGTGCAACGTCGTCTTCGTCGAGCCGCAATGGCCCAACATCGCGAGCGCCATCCATCTCGCCGCGGCCGAGCCGAGGCCCGTGCCGCTCTCCTTCGATACCGACTGGCGGATCGACCTCGACCGCGTCTTCGCGGCCTGCGACGCGCGCACGCGCGCCATCATGCTCTCGACGCCGTCCAACCCCTGCGGCTTCACCCTGACCCGGGACGAGATGCAGGCGCTCCTAGACTTCAGCCGCAGGACCGGCATCTGGATCCTCTCGGACGAGGTCTACGCTCGCCTTTATGCCGATGGCGACGTGGCGCCATCGATCATCCAGCTCGCCGACGACGACGATCGCGTGATGTCGATCAACAGCTTCTCCAAGGCCTGGGCCATGACGGGTTGGCGCGTCGGCTGGCTGACGCATCCCACCTCGATCGCGCCGCAGGTCGGCGCCATGACGCAATACGTCAATTCCGGCATCAGTCCCTTCGTGCAGGCCGGCGCCGAGGCGGCGCTCCGCGAGGGCGAGCCGCTGGTCGCCGAGATCCGCGCGCGCATCCGCGCCGGCATGGACATCGCCTACGACAGGCTAGGCCGGCTCAACAGCATCCTGCTGCCGGACAAGCCCCGCGGCGGGATGTACGCCTTCTTCAGCCTGAAGGGCGAGCCCGATTCCGGCGCGGCCTGCATGCGGCTCTTGGAGGAGGCGCGCGTCGGCCTCGCGCCCGGCCATCTCTTCGGCGACGTGGCGCGGCCCTATCTGCGCATGTGCGTGTTTCGCGATCCGGCGATCGTGGCCAAGGCGGTGGACCGCATCGTCGAGGCCCTGGCGTGAGCGCCCCGGCCGCGGAGCTGTTGGACAGGCTCGTCTCCTTTCCGACGGTCAGCAGCGCCTCGAACCTGGCCCTGCTCGACTGGATCGAGGCAACCTTCGACGGCAAGAAGGCCCGCGTCCGCCGCTTCCCCAACGCTGAAGGAGACAAGGCCAACCTCCTGCTGTCGATCGGCCCGGAGCAGCCGGGCGGACTGCTGCTCTCCGGCCACACCGACGTTGTGCCGGCGACGGGCCAGCCCTGGACCGGCGATCCGTTCAGGCTGCGCAGCGACGGCGGCCGGCTGATTGGGCGCGGCGCGACTGACATGAAAGGCTTCCTCGCCTGCGCCATGGCCGCAGCGTTGGCCCAGGAGCCGTCGCGGCTCCGCCGGCCGCTGCATCTCGCCTTCTCCTACGACGAGGAGGTGGGCTGCACCGGCGTCGGCAGCATGGCGCAATGGATCGGCCGCTCCGGCTTGGCGCCATCCCTCGCCATCATCGGCGAGCCGTCGAACCTGCGCCTCATCGACGGCCACAAGGGCGGGCTGATCGGCTGGTGCAACGTGACGGGCAAGCCGGGGCATTCCTCGCAGCCCGATCGCTACGTCAACGCGGTGATGGCCGCGGGCGAGATGATCGCCTTCGTCAACCGCATCCGCGCCGAGATGCGCGCCGGACCGCAGGCCGAGGGCTTCGACCCGCCCTACAGCACGATCCAGGTGAACGTGATCAGCGGCGGCCTGCATGGCAACATCGTGGCCGATGCCTGCCGATTCTTCTGGGAGATGCGCGTCGTGCCCGGCGTCGACGATCTCGCGGTGCTGGCGCGGATGAAGGCTCATGCCGCTGACGTCGTCGAGCCGGCGATGAAGGCCATCGATCCCACGACGGGCATCGCCTTCGCGGTGCAGGCGCGCATTCCGGCGCTGACGCCGGAGACGGCCGCGCGGCTGGCTCCTCTCATGGCGCTGGCGGACGATCCCGCGCCGCTCAAGGTGCCCTACGGAACGGAAGCCGGCATCTTCCAGGCCGCCGGCGTGCCGTCGGTGGTCTGCGGTCCCGGCGACATCGCGCAGGCGCACCAGCCCGACGAGTTCATCCTCGCCTCCGAGCTCGATCGCTGCGTCGACCTGCTGGGGCGCGTGGCGGAGCGGGAACTCTGGTGAGTTAGCCAGCTTGACAACAGCTGATGGCTGGATACCGTATTCAGTATGCGACTTGCACACGAGCAGCTGACGGCATCGGCCGAAGAGCCGATCCGCCGGCTCGCCCGTCGCGACAGCCTCAGCGAGCGCATCTACGTCGACCTGCGGCAGCGCCTGCAGCGCGGCGCGATCTCCCCGGATGACCGGCTCGTCGATCTGGAGCTCGCCTCCGACTACGGCACCTCGCGCATGCCGGCCCGCGAGGCGCTGCTCAGGCTCACGAATGAGGGCTACCTCGTCGGCACCAGCCGCGGCTTCGTGACGCCACGGCTGAGCCTCGACGACATCCGTGAGATCTTCGAGGTCCGGCGCCTGCTCGAGCCCCGCGCGGCGGCGAACGCGGCGCGCGATCTCTCGCCGGCCGACGAGGCCAGGCTGACGGCCGCCATCGCCGAAGCGCGGGCCGCCGCCTTGAGCGACGATATCGAGCGGCTGATCCTCGCCAATATCGCCTTCCGCGCCGCCTGGCTCGACGCCGTGCGCAACCGCCGGTTGGCCGAGACGATCGCCCGCTTCGTCGATCATGTTCAAACCGTGCGCCTCGGCACGCTGGCCGATCCGCAGACGCGCAGCATCGTCAGCCAGGGGCTCGAAGGCCTCTACAGCGCCTTCCGCGCCAGGGACGCCGCGGCCGCCCACGACCACATGGCGGATTTCATGGCCGCAGCCGAGCAGGCCTTCTTCGCCGTCCGCAAGGCGGAGATCGAAAGCGACGCCAGCGCAGCGGGAAGGGCAGCCGAATGAGCGTGAAGGCGAATCCGCTGAAGGGACCGAACCGCTTCAAACTCGGCGTCTTCTCCAGCAACGCGGATGGCGGCCTCGCCATCACGGACGTGCCGGAGCGCTGGCGCGCGCGCTGGGACGACAATCTCACCGCCGCCCGCATCGCCGACCGGGCGGGACTCGAATTCATGCTGCCGATCGCCCGCTGGCGCGGCTTCGGAGGCAAGAACCGGGTGCGGGAGCATTCCTTCGAGACCTTCACCTGGGCGGCTGGGCTCGCCAGCGCAACCGAGCGCATCGGCCTGTTCATGACGGTGCACGTGCCGATCGTCCATCCCGTCTACGCCGCCAAGGCGCTGGCCACCGTCGACCATATCTCCGGCGGACGGGCGGGCCTCAACATCGTCTGCGGCTGGAATCCCGACGAATTCGCCATGTTCGGCGTCAAGCTGGGCGACGACGCCTACGGTCAGGCGGGCGAGTGGATCGACGTCATAGACCGCTGCTACGGCACGGCGCAGCCCTTCGATTTCGAAGGCAGGTATTATCAGTTGAAGGGCGTGGTCAGCCGGCCCGCCAGCATCCAGGCGCCGAGGCCGGTGACGATGAACGCCGCGTTCGGGCCGCCCGGCCGCAACTTCGCGGCCAAGCATTGCGACTATCTGTTCTCGACCTTCGCGGAGCTCGCGGACGGGAAGAAGCACGTGCTCGACATCCGTGAGCGCGCCGCCGCGGCGAGTCGCGAGGTCGGCATCTACACGGTCTGCCATGTCGTCTGCCGCGAGACGCAGGCGGAGGCCGAGGATTACTACCAGCGCTACGCCGTGACCGAGGCCGATCATGCGGCCGTCGACTACCACATGGCCTCCAAGAAGGAATTCGCGAACTCGCACGACTCGTCGGCCTTCGATCTTTACCGCAAGCGCTTCGCCGGCGGCGCCGGATCTTTCCCCCTGATCGGCACGCCGGAGCGGATCGTCGAGACGCTGGCCGCCATCGCCGACCAGGGCTACGCCGGCGCCGCGCTCACCTTCGTCAACTACACCTACGAGCTTCCCTTCTTCTGCGACCGCGTGCTGCCGCTGATGAAGCAGGCCGGCCTGAGGCTTTCATGAGCGCGGCCGCGCCACGCGCCTCGACGATCGCCTTCCGGCGCGGCATGCGCTCGCTGCCCGGCGCGGTCTGCGTCGTCGCGGCGAATGGCGTGGACGGCGCGCCGATCGGGCTCACCGCCACCAGTGTGACGTCGCTCTCGGCCGATCCGCCATCGCTGCTGGTCTGCGTCAACCGCAGCGCGCAGATCGCCGCGGCGCTCTCCGCCGGCGCACCCTTTTCGGTGAACCTGCTGGCGGCCGGCCAGCGCGAGGTCGCCGAGGCCTTCGGCGGCCAGCGCGTGGCGCAGGGCGTCGCGCGCTTCGCCTTCGGCGGCTGGTACCGGTCGGAGAACGAGGTGCCGCTGCTCGCCGGCGCCAACGCCGCCTTCGAATGCAAGGTGGCGGAACTGCACGATTTCGCGACGCATCACGTCGTGATCGGCGCCATCCATGACATCCGCCTGCCCGATGTTCCCGCGCCGGCGCTGATCTATCACGATGGGCGCTACGGCGCGGTGGGGGCCTGACGATGTTCGATCCCGCCCGCGCCACGCTCCGCTACCGCATCGACGCCGGCCGCTGCCTTGGCGTCGTTTGGCTCGCCATGGGCTCGGCGGCGATCGTCGAGACCGTCGCCCGATCGAGGCCCGACGCGATCGTCATCGACCTGCAGCACGGCCTCTGGGAGAGGCGCGAGCTCGAGTCGGCGATCGGCCTCGTGCCGCCCGACATCCCCGTGCTCATCCGCACCGCCGAGAACACGCCTTTCGCCATCGGCATGGCGCTCGACGCCGGCGCGGAGGGCGTCATCGTTCCCCTGGTCGAGAGCGCGAAGCAGGCGAAGAAGGCCGTCGCCGCCGCCAAGTATCCGCCGCATGGCATCCGCTCCGGCGGCGGCGTCCGGCCGCTCGCCGATTTCGTCTCCTATGTCGAGGGTGCGCACAAGATCGTCGTCATCGTGATGATCGAGACGGCGAAGGGCGTCGAGAACGCGGACGAGATCGCGGCGACCGAGGGCGTCGACATGGTCTTCATCGGCACCGGCGATCTCTCGCTGTCCATCGGCACTTTCCCCGCGATGCACCACGACCATTCAATCGCCTGCGCCGAGGTGCATAGCGCCTGCCGCAAGGCCTGGACGCCCTGCGGCATCTTTACGCCGTCGCTGGAGGTCGCGAAGATGCGCCGTGGACAGGGCTATCGCATGGTGGTGACGGCCAACGACATGGACGTGCTGGCGCGCGGCTTCAACCAGGCGAGCAGCGGCTTCGCGGCCAAGCCGCCGGCGGCGCAGGAGATCGCCGCCGCGCCCGCCGCCCCACGAATCAGGGGCTGACGCCGATGGCCGGCTTCCGCGATCGCCTGATGCTGGATGCCGAGGCCGGCGCCTGGTTCGACCAGACACGGCGCTACATGCTGCTGCGCCCGGAGGCGCTGATGGGGATCTTCCGGCGCTTGCCCGAGGCCGAGCGGGCGATGGCGCTCGGCGCGCTGCAGGATTCGGTGTTCGAGCAGGGCAGCGATTCCGCCCGCGCCTACCGCGCCATGGGCGGCACGGGCGAGGCGCTGCTCGGCGTGATCGCGGAATCGGCTCCGGAACTGGGCTGGGGGCGCTGGCGCTTCGCGCGCGACGGAGCGATCCTGCGGCTGGAGGTGCGGAACAGCCCGTTCGCGCAAGGGTTCGGCCCGTCGAAGACGCCGGTATGCGCCGCCATCGCCGGCATGCTGCGCGCCGTGGCGACGCTCGTCTTCGAGCGCGCGGCGACCGCGCAGGAAGTGCAATGCGCGGCGATGGGCCATGAATTCTGCCGCTTCGAAGCGACGGCGGAGAGCGGCGGATGACCGGCGTTCTCTCCGCGCTGCTGGCCGAACTCGGGCCTGACGTCGTCCGCACGGGCGACGCCATCCCGGCGCGCAACCGACAGGACGCCGCCGGCGGCGCGCCGACGGTGCCGCTGGCGTTGGTGTTGCCGCGCGGTACCGGGGAGGTCTCAGCCGCGCTCCGCATCTGCCACGCTCATGGCCAGCCCGTCGGGCCGCAAGGCGGCATGACCGGCCTCGCCGGCGGCGCGCATCCCGCCGAGGGCGAGGTAGCGTTGTCTCTGGAGCGGATGACCGGCATCGAGGAACTCGACTTGGACGCCGGCACGCTGACCGCGCTCGCCGGCACGACGCTTCAGACGATCCAGCAAGCCGCCGACGAAGCCGGTTTTCTCTGCGGCATCGATCTCGGCGCGCGAGGGTCCTGCAGCATCGGCGGCAACGTGGCGACCAACGCTGGCGGCAACCAGGTGCTGCGCTACGGCATGGCGCGGCGCAGCGTGCTCGGCCTCGAGGCGGTGCTGGCGGACGGCACCGTGCTCTGCTCGCTCAACAAGATGCTGAAGAACAACGCTGGCTACGACTGGACGCAGCTTTTCATCGGATCGGAGGGGACCCTGGGCGTGGTGACGCGCGTCGTCCTCGCCCTTCATCCGAAGCCGGCCGGCATCGAGACGGCGCTGGTCGCGGTGCGCTCCATGGCGGAAGCTGTGGCGTTGCTGCGCGCCGCCGAGCGCCGGCTGCCGCGCGGCCTGATGGTCTTCGAGGCGATGTGGGCGGATTTCATCGCGGTCGCCGTCGAGCGGCTCGGCCTCGCTCCGCCTTTCGACAAGACGCATCCGTTGCTTCTCCTCATCGAAACGCCGGGCGACGGCGGGCCAGGGGGCCGCGAGGCGCTGGAGGAATTCCTCGCTGCGGAGCTGGAGGCCGGCCGCGTCTCGGATGCCCTGATCGCCCAATCGGGTCAGGATCGGGCGCGCTTCTGGGCCTATCGCGAGAGCCCCTACGAGTACCGCCGCATCCTGCCGCCGGTCGTCGGCTTCGACATCGCCATTCCCATCGGCAGCATGGGCGAGGCGGCGCGGGTCATGAAAGCGGATCTCGCGGCGCGCTTTCCGGGCCTCATCCAGGTCTATTTCGGCCATGTCGCCGATTCCAACCTGCATCTGATCGCCACGCGGGATGATATCGACGCGGCCCTCAAGAAGGCGGTCGAGGAGGTCGTCTACGCTCATGTCGCCGCGTTCGGCGGCTCGATTTCCGCCGAGCACGGCGTCGGACGGCTGAAGCGCCCCTATCTGACGCTGAGCCGTAGCGCGCCCGAACTCGCGTTGATGCGCAGGATCAAGGCCGCGCTCGATCCGGCAGGCATCCTCAATCAGGGCCGCATCCTCGAGGCGGCGCGATGATATCGGTACACCTCGACATCTGAACACCTGGCAGCAGCGGGAGGCGCGACATGGCCAAGGACACATTGACAAAGCTGGCGAAAGCCATCGCGAAGCGGAGGATCCGCGTCGTCGACCTGACGCAGAAGCTGACGCCCTCCACGCCGGTGATCCAGCTGCCGCCGCCCTTCGCGCCGACGCGGCCCTTCTCGTCGGAGCTGATCTCCCGCTACGACGATAAGGGACCCGCCTGGTACTGGAACAACATCGCCTGCGGCGAGCACACCGGCACGCATTTCGATGCGCCGATCCACTGGGTCTCCGGCAAGGACCTCGCCGACGGCGCCACCGACACGGCCGATCCCCAGCGTTTCGTCGCTCCGGCCTGCGTCATCGACGTCTCCAAGGAATGCGAGCGCGACGAGAAGTTCCTGCTCACGCCCAAGCACATCATGGCCTGGGAGAAGAAGCACGGCGAAATCCCCAAAGGATGCTGGGTGCTGATGCGTTCCGACTGGTCCAAGCGGACGGATCCCGCCCGGTTCCTCAATATGAAGGAGGATGGGCCGCATGTGCCCGGTCCGAACGCCGACGCCGTGCGTTTCCTGGTGGAGGAGCGCGACGTCAACGGCTGGGGGGTCGAGGCCGTCGGCACCGACGCCGGCCAGGCCTTCTCCTTCGAGCCGGCCTTCCCGGCGCATGCGCTGATGCACGGCGCCAACAAGTTCGGCCTCGCGAGCCTCTGCAACCTCGACCAGCTGCCGCCCACGGGCGCTGTTCTGATCGCGGCGCCGCTGAAGATCGAGGGCGGATCCGGCAGCCCGCTGCGCGTGCTGGCGCTGGTGCAGGACGACGAGGATTAGCGGGAGGTCATCCCCGGCGGCGCAGAGCGCCGGGAAGGGGATCCGGACGAGCGTATGCGGCGGACTTCGCAGGCGGTCTGGATTCCCTTCCCCTCCGCGGCTTCGCCGCTCCGGCCGGGAATGACAGCGAGGAGAAGGAGCTGAGCTGATGGCCGAGCGTTCGTTCAAGGAGGAGGTGAAGTCGCTGCGTCTCGGCGCGGGCGACGAGTTCCGCGGCGAGGGCATCCTGGCGATCACGAAGGCGCTCTTGCAATGCGGCGTCTCGTATGTGGGCGGCTACCAGGGGGCGCCGATCTCGCATCTGATGGATGTGCTGGCTGACGCCGAGGACATCATGCTGGAGCTCGGCTGCCATTTCGAGTCGAGCGCCAGCGAGGCGACGGCGGCGGCGATGCTGGCGGCCTCCGTGAATTATCCCCTGCGCGGGGCCGTCACCTTCAAGTCGACGGTCGGCACGAACGTGGCCTCGGATGCGCTCGCCAATCTCGCCTCCGGCGGCGTCAAGGGCGGGGCGATGATCATCGTCGGCGAGGATTACGGCGAAGGCTCCTCGATCATGCAGGAGCGGAGCCACGCCTTCGCCATGAAGAGCCAGATCTGGCTCTTGGACCCGCGCCCGAACCTGCCGAAGATCGTGGAGATGGTGGAGCGCGGCTTCGAGCTCTCGGAAGCCAGCAACACGCCGGTGATGCTGGAGGTCAGGATCCGCACCTGCCACGTCACGGGGCGCTTCGCGACCAAGGACAATGTCCGGCCGAGCTTCACCCTCAAGGACGCGCTGGAGAACCCGGTCAGGGACGTCAACCGCATCGTTCTGCCGCCGGCGAGCTACCTGCACGAGAAGGAGAAGATCGAGAGCCGCTGGCCGGCGGCGGTGAGGTTCATCCAGGAGCACCGGCTCAACGAGGTCTTCGACGGCGACCTCGCCGACATCGGCATCGTGATGCAGGGCGGCATGTACAACACGGCGCTGCGCGCGCTGGAGCTGATGGGCCTCGCCGACGCCTTTGGGACGTCGCGGGTGCCGCTCTACGTGCTGAACGTCACCTATCCGCTGGTGGATGCCGAGTTCATCCGCTTCGCCGAGGGCAAGCGGGCGATCCTCATCGTCGAGGAGGGCCAGCCCGAGTATATCGAGCAGGCCGTCAATACGATCCTCAGACGCGCCGACATCCAGACCAGGGTGCATGGCAAGGACATGCTGCCGATGGCCGGCGAGTACACCGGCCAGGTGATGAAGGAGGGCTTCGGCAAGTTCGTGCGCAGCTACCACCCGGCGCTCGCCGCCGCCTCCGGCTCGCCGCCCGGCGACAACCGGCTGAAGGCGGCGCAGGCCGCGCTCGACGGCAACGTGCACGGCAGGCCGCCCTCCTTCTGCACGGGCTGCCCGGAACGCCCGATCTTCACGGCGATGAAGCTGGTCGAGCGCGAACTCGGCAAGCATCACGTCTCCTGCGACATCGGCTGCCATCTCTTCTCGATCCTGCCGCCCTTCAACATCGGCGCCACGACCATGGGCTATGGCTTGGGCGGCGCCGGCGCCTCGGCCTTCAATGTCAAGGGACCGGACAAGCCGTCCAAGCGGCCGATCGCCATCATGGGAGACGGCGGCTTCTGGCATAACGGGCTCGCCTCCTCCGTCGGCAATGCGGCGTTCAACAAGTCGGACGGCGTCATCATCGTCGTCGACAACGGCTACTCGGCCGCGACCGGCGGGCAGGACATCCTCTCCTCGCATCATCCGAGCGAGCGCCGCTCCACCCAGAACAAGATCGAGACGGCGGTGCGCGGCGTCGGCGTCGACTGGGCCAGGACCCTCACCCGCACCTACGACCTCAAGGCGATGATGGGGACCCTGCGCGAGGCGCTGACCACGCCCGCCGAGGGACCGAAGGTGATCGTCGCGCAATCGGAATGCATGCTTAACCGCCAGCGGCGCGAGCGGCCGCTGCGCGACAAGGCTATCCGGCGCGGCGAGCGCATCGTGCGCGACCGTTTCGGCGTCGATGCCGACACTTGCACGGGTGATCATTCCTGCATCCGGCTTTCGGGCTGCCCGTCGCTGACGGTGGCGCCGCATCCCGATCCCTTGCGCAAGGAGCCCGTCACCCAGGTGATCAATTCCTGCGTGGGCTGCGGGCTCTGCGGCGAGGTCGCCCATGCCGCCAAGCTCTGCCCGTCGTTCTACAAGGCCTCGATCGTCGACAATCCGACGCGCTGGGACCGCTTCAAGGCCGACCTGCGCCGCGCCGTGATCGGCTTCCTGCAGCGCCGGCTCGACCGCCGCCAGTCCGCGGCCGCCTGAGCCATGGCGAGCGTCACCCTCATCGACAAGCTGCGGCCGGCGGAGCCCGACGCCAAGTCCCCCTCCGCTCCGGCGCGGTCGATCCGCATCGCGGTGCTGGCGATGGGCGGCGAGGGCGGCGGCGTGCTGGCGGACTGGCTCGTCGCGCTCGGCCAGGCGAACGGTCATCTCGCCCAGATGACCTCGGTGCCGGGCGTCGCCCAGCGCACCGGGGCCACGATCTACTATGTCGAGATGTTCCCGGAGGCCGCGGCGGGCGGGCGCGAGCCGGTGCTGGCTTTGATGCCGGTGCCGGGCGATGTCGACATCGTCATCTGCTCGGAGCTGATGGAGGCGGGCCGCGCCATCCAGCGCGGCATCGTCACGCCCGACCGCACCACGCTCGTCGCCTCCACCCACCGCGTCTTCGCCATGACCGAGAAGATCGCGATGGCCGACGGCCGCGTGGACGAGAAGGCGCTCATCGAGGCCTGCCGCACCGCCTCCCGCCAGCTCGTCGCCTTCGACATGCAGCGGGTGGCGGAGCAATCGGGCAGCGTCATCTCCGCCGCGCTCTTCGGGGCGCTGGCGGCGTCTGCTGCCCTGCCCTTCCCGCGCGAGGCCTTAGAGCGCACGATCGAGCATGGCGGCATCGGCGTCGCCGCCTCGAAGCGCGCCTTCGCCGCGGCCTACGCCCGCGCCAAGGGCGAGCCAGAGCCGGCGCCGCCGGCCGCACCGCAACCGGCGCCTGCGGCGGCTTCAACGGCATCGTCGCTCGTCGCCCAGGCGGCGAGCCTGTTCCCCGCCGAAGCGATGGAGGTGATCCAGATCGGCATCGCGCGCTGTCTCGATCACCAGGACCTCGCCTACGCGAAGCTCTATGTCGAGCGGCTGAAGCCCATCGCCGAGGACGAGCGCAAGCATGGCGGCGCGGGCGCGGTGCTGGAGGCGACGGCGCGCAACCTCGCGCTCGCCATGGCCTTCGAGGATACGATCCGCGTGGCTGAGCTGAAGATCCGCGGCTCGCGCTTCGAGCGCGTGGCCCAGGACGTCGGCGTCAAGGACGGGCAGCTCCTGGAGATCCGCGAGTATCTCTCGCCGCGCCTGCAGGAGGCGGCAGAGACCGTGCCGGCCTGGCTGGGGAAGCGCCTTCTGCGGCCGGGTCCGCTGCGTCGTCTCGTCGAGCGCCTCACGGACTCCGGCCGCATCGTCGAGACGAGTTCGATCCGCGGCTTCCTGCTGCTCTACGCGGTTGCGGCGCTGAAGCCGTGGCGGCGCTCGTCGCTGCGCTGGCAGGGCGAGCAGCAAGCGATCGAGGGCTGGCTCGCGACCGTCCGCGAGGTGATCCCGCGCGACCTCGCGCTCGCCGCCGAAGTGGCTGAGCTGCGAGGCCTCGTGAAGGGCTATGGCGACACCCATGCCCGCGGCGCGGCGAACTACGCCGCGATCGTCAAGGCGCTGCCTTCGCTCGCAGGTCCCGCCGCAGCGGTCGAACTCGCGAAGCTGCGCAAGCTCGCAGCCGCCGACGACACCGGCGCGAAACTTGCCGCGGCGCTCGGCGCGCTGACGCCGGGCCGTGCCTGACGCGATGCATCCACACTCTGGGAGGAGAGGAACATGAGCAAAATCGACAGACGCAACATCCTGAAGCTCGGCGCTGGAACGGCCACGCTGTCGGCGCTCGGCCTGCCGCATGAGGTCCTGGCGCAAGCCCAACAGAAGGGGCAGCTGACGCTCGCCTTCCCGACCGACGTTCCGACCTGGGACCCGAACGCCCGCACGCTGGCGGCGGTGCAATCGCTCTATAAGCTCGTGTTCGACCAGCCGCTTGGCCAGAACCCCGATCTCGCGATCAGCCCCGCCATCGTCACCAAATGGAGCTTCGAGAACCCGACGACGCTCGTGCTCGACCTGCGCTCCGATGTCGTCTTCCACGACGGCTCGCCGCTGACCTCGGCCGACTTCCGCTTCTCGTTCCTGGAGCGCGGCAAGTTGCCTGTCCCCGAAGGCGGGCGCCGGCTCGACACGGCCTTCATCTGGCGCAAGGTCTCGGACATCGAGACGCCGAGCCCGACCCGCGCGGTGATGAAATTCTCCGAACCCATGGCATCGGCCGTGCCATGGCTCGCTTTCCTCGCGAGCTTCGTCGTGCCGAAGGCCTATATCGAGCGCGTCGGCCTCGCGGAATTCACGGCCAAGCCCATCGGCAGCGGCCCCTACCGGATCGCTGAATACCAGCAGGGCGCGCGCATCGTGCTGGAGGCGAACGACCGCTACTGGGGCGGCAAGCCCGCGATCCCGCGCGTCACGATCGAGCTCGTGCGGGACCCGACGGCCCGCGTCGCCGCCTTCGAGAGCCGCCGCGCCGATGTCGCCGTCGACGTGCCGATCCGTGAGGCGCAGCGCCTCGGCGGGCAGCCCGGCGTCACGGCCGGGCTCGACCCCATCGCCGACATCATGATCCTGCAGATCACCAGGAACGGCGGCTTCGCGGACGACCGCGCCAGGCTCGCAGCCCACCATGCCATCGACAAGGCGGCGATCAGCCGGGCCCTCTTCGGCGGCGCCGCGACGCCGATCTCGGTGCCGGCGGCCAAGGGCACGCCAGGCTATCCGCCGGACTACGAGTTCCCCTTCAGCGTGGAGAAGGCGCAAGGCCTGCTGCGCGAGCTGGGACATGGACCGGACAAGCCGCTCGCCATCAAGTTCTCCTCTCCCAACGGCGCCTTCCCCAACGACTTCGAGATGGCGCGGGCCATCGTGCAGATGTGGCGGCGCGTCGGCATCGCTGCCGAGCTCGAGCCGATCGAGCTTTCCGTCTACCAGGAACGCCTCAGGGCCGGGACCCTCTCCGAGGCCACGCTCTTCTCCTGGGGCAATGCGGTCGGCGACCCGGAAATGTACGGCGGCTACCTGCTCGACCCGAAATCGATCTTTTCCGCCTTCAAGTCGGACGAGCTCGCGCCCCGCTTCCAACCGCTCCTGACCGAGACGGACGAGGCCAAGCGCTTCCAGGGCTACCGCGACGCGCATCGCTTCGCCGCCGAGCGGGGCTTCACCATTCCGCTGCTGCAGACCGTGAAGACGCTCGTCCACCGCAACGAGGTGCAGGTGACCAAGTTCGACAACGGCTGGGTGCTGCCGAACACATGGTCGATCAAGAGTTGAGCAACCCACAACCTCCTCATGCTGAGGAGGCGACGCAGTCGCCATCTCGAAGCACGCACCACGTTTGTGCGTCCTTCGAGACGCCCGCTGCGCGGGCTCCTCAGGATGAGGAGCGTGGGCGGCAAGCTGGCCGCAGCGCCAAACCCTCATGACCTTCGTCGCCTTCCAGCTCCTGCTCCGACGCACGCTGCTCGCGATCCCGATGCTGCTCTGCGTCTCGGCGATCGTCTTCGGAATCCTCCGTCTCCTGCCGGCGGATCCCGTGGCGATGTCCCTGCCGCCGGGCGCCTCCGCGGCGGATTACGAGAAGCTGCGGCAGGCCTTCGGCTTCGACCGGTCCCTGCCCGAGCAATATGCGATCTGGCTCGGCAAGCTGGTTCAAGGCGACCTCGGCGGCTCGATCTTCTTCCGACGGCCGGTGGCCGAGCTCGTGAAGACCGCCCTTCCGGCGACCCTCGAATTGCTGGTCGCGGGGATGGCGCTCGGCATCCTCCTCGGCGTCGGTGGCGGGCTCGCGATGTTCGCGCTTCGGGGGAGCATCGGCGAACAAGCGCTCGACGGCGCCAGCACGGTGATGATGGCGATCCCGGAATTCCTCTGGGCGATCCTGCTCATCCTCTTCGTCGGCGTGGGGCTGCAGCTCCTGCCCTTCATCGGCCGGCTCGGCCCCGGCATCGCCGTCCCGCCGCCCGTCACCGGCTTCCTGATCATCGACGCCTTGATCGGCGGCCGCGGCGAGGCGCTCCGGAGCGCGCTTCTGCATCTCATTTTGCCCGCGGTCGCGCTGGCGATCGGCCTGGCCCCCCTCGTGATGCGTGTGCTGCGCTCCTCGCTCTTCGAGACCTTCCACGACGATTACGTCGTCCAGGCGCGGCTGCGCGGCCTCTCCGAGCGGCGCATCCTCATGCGCCACGTCCTTCCCAATGCGGCGCTGCCGACCATCAGCCTGATCGGCGTGCAGGGCGGCTTCATGTTCGGCGGCACGGTGCTGGTCGAGATGATCTTCGCCTATCCGGGCCTCGGCGCCTTGATGGTGGACGCCGTGCGCAACCATGACCTCCCCGTCATCCAGGCGGTGGCGCTGGTCTATTGCGTGCTCGTGCTCGGCATCAACGCCCTGGTCGATGTCGCCTATCTCGCGGTGAACCCGCGCCTCAGGCTGGCCGCGGCATGAAGGGGTTGTCGCCCCGTACCCGGGCGGCGCTGCGGCGCTGCCTCGCCAGCCCCCGCGTCGTGGCCGGCGGACTCCTGATCCTGGCGATCGCCGGCCTGGCGCTGCTCGCCCCGCTCCTCGCGCCGCATGATCCGCAGGAGCAGGACCTGCTCGCCACGCTGCTGCCGCCGGCCTGGGTCACGGGCGGCGAGGCGCGCTTTCCCTTCGGCACGGACACGCTCGGCCGCTGCATCTTCTCGCGCCTTCTCTACGGCGCCCGCATCGCGCTCTATGTCGCGGTGGTCGCCGCCGGGGGCGCGATGCTGCTCGGCACCTTGCTCGCCATCGTCGCGGCCTATTTCGGCGGCTTGGTCGACTGGATCATCAGCCGCGCGGTCGATGTCTGGATGGCGTTTCCTCCCGTGGTGCTGGCGCTCATCCTACTCGTCGGGCTCGGCGCCGGCGTCAACAAGGTGATCCTGGCGATCGTGCTCATCGACTGGACGCGCTTCTGCCGCGTGATCCGCTCCGAGGCGGTCATCGTCATGCTGAAGGACTATATCGCTGCGGCGCGGCTCGCCGGCTTCGGCCATGGACGGATCATGCTGAAGGAGCTCCTGCCCGCCACCATCCCGCTCGTCATCACCCTCACCTCGATCGAGATGGGCATCGCCGTGATCGTGGAGGCGATCATGTCCTTCGTCGGCCTGTCGGTGGAGCCCGATGTGCCGGCCTGGGGCGTGATGATCGCCGATGCGCGCCAGACCATGCATCAGGCGCCCTGGGGCGTGGTGCTGCCGCTCGGCGCGATCTTCCTCACCGTGCTCGGCTTCAACTTGCTGGGGGACGGCCTGCGCCGGGCGCTCGACGCCAGGCTGGTGCTGACGCGGGCGGAGACCGCCCGATGACGCTGACGGCGAGAGGCCTGACCATCCGCGCCACGCTCGGCGGCCGCGCCACCGATGTGCTCAGGGACATCGCGCTCGATCTGGCTCCCGGCAGGGTGCTCGGCATCGTCGGCGAATCCGGCGCCGGCAAGAGCATGATCGGGCGCGTCATCGCCCGGTCGCTGCCGCAGGGCTTCGCGGTCTCTGCGGGAATGCTTCAATTCCACCAGCCGGGAGGCGGCGCGGTCGATCTCCTGTCGCTGCCGCAGGCCGACCTTCGACGCCTGCTCGGCGACCGCATCGCCTTCATCCCGCAGGAGCCGCTGACCGCACTCAATCCGCTGCTGACCATCCGCGACCAGTTCGCCGAGCATCTCACGCGGCTGAACGTGCCGCAGAGGACTCAGCCGACGCGCATGACGGAGGCCCTTGCCGAGGTGAAGCTCGGCGCGGCGGTCCTCACGCGCTATCCCTTCCAGCTTTCCGGCGGCATGTGCCAGCGCGTGCTGATCGCGCTCGCCTTCGCGGGCAATCCGGCGCTCGTCGTCGCCGACGAGCCGACCACCGCCCTCGACGTCTCGACTCAGGCGACCGTCGTGCAGATCATGCGGCGGCTGCAGCGGGACCATGGCACGGCGATGCTTTTCATCACGCATGACCTGAGGCTCGCCGCCCATGTCTGCGATGAGATCGCGGTGCTTTATGCCGGCGAGATCGTCGAGCGCGGCCCGGCCCGCCTCCTGTTGCGCGCGCCGCTCCACCCCTACACCCGCGCCTTGCAGGCCGCCAATCCGCCTCTCGCCGGCACGCTCTCGCGCCTCGCGACCTTGCCCGACCAGATGCCGGGGCTGGCGGCGCTGGCCGCCATCCCGGGCTGCCGCTTCGCGCCGCGCTGCCCGACAGCCGACGCAGCCTGCCGCGAGCGGACACCTGCGCTGCGCGAAGCGTCGCCCGGCCATTGGGTGCGCTGCGCCGAGGCCTGCAGTGTCGCCGGGCCCTCTCCGACCGGCCCGCAGCGTCTCGAAGCGATTCGCGCGGCGGAAGCGCCGGTGCTCGTGGTGGAAGGCGTGGCCAAGCATTATCCCGGCAGGCGCGACTGGCTCGGCCGCCGGGCGCCCGGCGTCGATGCGGTGAAGGGCGCCACCCTGTCGGTGCGTCCCGGCGAGTCCGTCGGCATCGTCGGGGAATCCGGTTCTGGGAAATCGACGCTGGCGCGCCTCATCATGGGACTGGAGCCGCCGAGCGCCGGCCGCATCCTCGTGGATGGCCGGGATGTGACCGTGCCGGGAGCGGAGCCGCGCCGCATCAGGCTCGGCGCGATGCAGATGGTCTTCCAGGACCCGCAATCCGCGCTCAACCCGCGCCGCCCGCTGGAGCGGCTGGTGACGCAGACGATGGAGGGGTCCGGCGCTGGCGCCACGGCCGAGGAGCAGCGCCAGCGGGCGCTGGCTCTGCTGAAGGAGGTCGGCCTGCCGCCCGAATTGGTCGATCGCTATCCGGCCCAGCTCTCCGGCGGCCAGAAGCAGCGCGTCAACATCGCCCGCGCGCTCTGCATCGCGCCCCGCCTGCTGGTCGCGGACGAGATCGTCTCCGGCCTCGACGTCTCGGTGCAGGCGCAGATCCTGAACCTGCTCATCGATCTGCGCGCCGAGCGCGGCGTCGGCCTCCTGTTCATCTCGCATGATCTCGCGGTGGTGCGGTATCTCTGCACCCGCATTCTGGTGATGAAAGAGGGATTGGTCGTCGAGGAGGGCGAGACTGAGGAGGTGTTCCGCGCGCCGCGCCATCCCTACACCCGCGCGCTCATGGAGGCCGCGCCGCCGGAGGACGATCGCCCCTGGCCGCCGGAAAGCGCAGCAGTTCCGCAGTCCGCAGACGCTTAAGCCTTCGCGAACTCGCGCCTGAGGCTCGCCCAGCGCCGGCCGGTCTCGCGTCCGCCCTCCATGTGGCCCTCGGGCGCGAAGATGTAGGGTGGGCGCGGCGGTCCGGTCCTGACGAAGCCCGAGCCCTCGATCCGTGCATGGGCGATCGGGATGTTGTAATCGACGAAGTTCTCGAGCTTGCCGCCCGGAAACATCGGCGCCTGCGCCCAGGCCATCCGCTCTGAGATCGCATCGACCCGCTCCCAGTCTCGCGCCGCCACGGCCGCCGCGAGGGCCGCCAACGGCTCCGGCCCATCCGCGGCGTTGCCGGACCAGCAGGCCGTCGCCTCTTCGGGAAAGGCGCGGGCGAGCGCCCCCCATTGCGTGTCGAGCGGCAGGATGCGCATCCGGCCCTCGACGGCCTTGAGGTCGTCGGCGATCGCCGGACCGCCGATATGCTTCGCGCCGATCACCGCCGGGATGCGGCTGAGCGCAGCATAGGTCGGCGTATCGATCTTCGCCTTGAAGGCGAACTGGTTGTCATAGACCACGAGCGGCACGCCGGGCAGCGCCTCGGCGATGTCGGCGTAGTAGCGGACGATCGCCTGCGGATCGAGCGACATCCACATCGGCCGGCCGAGGAACAGCCCATCGGCGCCGGCGTCGAGCACGGTCCTGGCGCGCTTGATCGTCTCCCGCGTGTTGAGCGTCGTGACGCCCGCGAAGAGCAGGCCGCGGCCCTTGAGCACGCTGGCGATGCAGGCCGTGAAGTCCCGCTGCTCGTGCTCCAGCAGCGTGGCCCCCTCTCCCAGGCTGCCGTTGGTGAGCAAGATCTTAACGCCGCCCTCCAGCACCATCCGCGTCATCGCCTCGGTCTCGGCGAGATCGACAGAATTCTCGCAGGACCAATGGTCGGCGTCTTGCGTCGAAGGCGTCGGCACCATGCCGAGCACGCCCGAGAGATCGTCCTTGGTCACTTTCATTGGGTCGCGCCTGTCACCGTCGCCGCCGCCGGAGGAGCGATCGGCCATCCTGTCGTGATCCCTGTCCTATGCGATCGGCGCGCGATTGAGAATGCGCCCTGTGCCTGGCGCATTTCACGGTGGTGCAGCAGCCACCCTGGACACCGTGTGCCCATGCGGAAGCCGCGCCCCGTTCGGGTTTACCAATCTTCCCAATTATTCCCCCGGAACGGCTCCAAACCATCTCGCTCGGGCTATAGTCCGTGCCGCGTAAGTAAATTTGAAAGCATGTTTCGATGTGCGGCTTCAGCGGATACTTCGGCCCTGTCCGGGACGGGAGATCGCTCCTGGAAAGGATGATTGCCGCCATCGCGCATCGCGGCCCTGACGAGCGTGGATACTTCACCGCGCCGGCGGTTGGTCTCGGCCATGCGCGGCTTTCGATCGTCGGACTGGGTGACGGCCAGCAGCCGATGTCCGACGCTGCTGACGACCTGACGATCGCCTTCAACGGCGAGATCTTCAATTACGTCGAGCTGCGCGAGGAGCTCTGCGCCCGCGGCCGCCGCTTCCGGACGGGGAGCGACACGGAGGTGATCCTGCATCTCTACGACGAGAGGGGCGAGGATTGCCTTTCGGCCCTCAACGGCGATTTTGCCTTCGCGCTCTGGGACCGTCGCCGCCGCCGCATGCTGCTGGCGCGCGACCGCATGGGCGTCCGGCCCCTCTTCTACGCACGTCGGGGCGGGAGCCTGTACTTCGCCTCCGAGGTCAAGGCGCTGCTCGAAGTGCCGGGCATCGAGGCCGCGATCGACCCTGTCGCGCTCGACCAGATATTCACGCTCTGGGCGCCGATCGCGCCGCGCACCGCCTTCCGCGACATCCAGGAGCTCGAACCGGCGCATCTGATGATCGTCGACGAGAGCAGCGTCATCACGCGCCCCTACTGGAGCCTCGACTATCCCGACAGCAACGACCCGCCGAAGCACCGCGACGAGCGCGCCGCGGCCGACGAATTGCGCACCCTGCTGACCGACGCCACCCGCATCCGCATGCGGGCCGACGTGCCGGTCGGCGCCTACCTCTCGGGAGGCCTCGATTCATCGGTAATCTCGGCCCTCGCCGCCGGCATGGCGCCGGGCGGCCTCAACACCTTCTCCGTCACCTTCGACAGCGCCGAGCATGACGAAAGCGCCTTCCAGCAGGAGATGGCCGCCGCGCTCGGCACGCGCCACAGCGCCGTGGCCTGCCGCGAGGGCGATATCGCCGCCGTGTTCCCGAAGGTGATCCGCTCCGCCGAGCGTCCAATCATCCGGACAGCGCCGGCGCCGCTCTACCAGCTGGCGAGGCACGTGCGCGAGGCGGGCCTCAAGGTCGTCCTGACAGGGGAAGGCGCAGACGAGGTCTTCGCCGGTTACGATATCTTCAAGGAGGCGCGGGTGCGCCGCTTCTGCGCGCGGCAGCCCGGCTCGCGCCTGCGGCCGCATCTCTTCCGCAAGCTCTATCCCTATCTGCCCGGCCTCCGGCAGCAATCGGCCGAGTATCTCGCCTCGTTCTTCGGCGTCGACGGCAGCGGGCTCGACGACCCCTTGTTCTCGCACCGGCCGCGGCTCAACGGCACGGCGGCGGCTAAGCTCTTCTTCTCGGGCGACCTGCGCGCCACCCTCTCTGGCTATGACGCCGCCGAGGAACTCGCCTCCCGCCTGCCGTCGGCCTTCGGCCGCTGGCACCCCTTGCATCAGGCTCAGTATCTCGAAACGCGCTTCCTGCTGCCGGGCTACATCCTCTCCAGCCAGGGCGACCGCATGGCGATGGCCCATGGCGTCGAGGGGCGCTTCCCCTTCCTCGATCATCGGCTGGTGGAATTCGCCGCCGCTCTCCCGCCCGGGATGAAGCTCAAGGGGCTCGTGGAGAAGCATATCCTGCGCGAGGCGACGAAAGACCTGCTGCCGCCGGCGATCCATCGCCGCACCAAGCAGCCCTATCGGGCGCCCGACAGCCGCTCCTTCGTCGGACCTGCGGCGCCGGACTACATCCGGGCGGCCTTCGGCGAGGCTGAGCTGCGCGCCGGCGGCCTCTTCAACCCGAAGGCGGTGGCCAAGCTCTACGAGAAATGCGGCCAGCGCCCTGCCGAGGGTTTCCGCGACAACGCGGCTTTCGTCGGCATCCTGTCGACGCAGCTCTGGCTGCAGGCTTTCGCCGGCGCCAGCACGTCAAAATCGATGGCCGCCTGACGCGGCGCAAGGATGGAGAGCGACATGATGGATACGCTTGCGGCCGAGGTGAAGGCCTTCGTGATCGAGAATTTCCTGTTCGGCGACGACAGCCAGCCGCTGGCGGAGACGGATTCGCTGATCGAGAAGGGCATCGTCGACTCGACCGGTGTGCTCGAGCTCGTGGCCTTCCTGGAAGACCGCTTTCGGATCATGGTGGCCGATGCCGATATCGTGCCGGCCAATCTCGATTCGCTGGCGCGCATCGCCGCCTTCATCCGGGCGAAAGCCCCCTCGCCCGTCATGGCCTGACGAGGCGGCGCCATGCGGGTCGAGCAATTCCTGATCGCCAGCGCGACCCGCCATGGCGCCAAGACGGCGCTGGTCGCCGAAGGACGGCGGCTGAGCTATGCCGAACTGGACGACTTGTCCACGAGGCTCGCCGCCGCGCTCGCCGCGAGGGGCGTCAGGCGTGGCGACCGCGTCCTCGTCTTCATGGACAATTGCTGGGAAGCCGCCGTCGCGATCTTCGCGATCCTGAAGGCGGGCGCGGTCTTCAGTCCGATCAACGCCTCCACCAAGGCTGACAAGCTCGCCTATGTCATCGACGACTGCGAGCCCACGGCCATCCTGACGCTCGCCAAGCTGCTGCCGATCGTCAGCCAGGCGGGCGCGCAGGCACGGCACGCTTGCCTTATCGTCTCGACGAGGCCCCCGGAGGCCCTTTGTCCGGATGGCGTCGTTTCATTCGAGGACTGCCTCAAGGCCGCACCCGAACCCGTGCGCCATGGCGGCATCGACTTCGACCTCGCCATGCTCATCTACACCTCGGGCTCCACGGGCCGCCCCAAGGGCGTGATGATGACCCACCGCAACATCGACGCCGCGGCGGAATCGATCACGCAATATCTCGGCAACACCGCCGACGACGTGATCCTCAACGTCCTGCCCCTCGCCTTCGACTACGGACTCTACCAGCTCCTGATGGCGATGCGGCTGGGCGCGAGGCTCGTGCTCGAGAAGTCCTTCGCCTTCCCGCAGGCCGTGTTCGAGCGCATCCGCGCCGAGAAGGTCACCGGTTTCCCGCTCGTGCCGACGATGGCGGCGATGATCCTGCAGATGCGGGACCTCGCGCCAGGCTTCCTGCCGAGCCTGCGCTATCTCTCCAACACCGCGGCCGGCCTGCCGCCGGCGCATATCGCGCGGCTGCGCGCGCTTTTCCCTCAGGCGCGCCTCTATTCGATGTACGGCCTGACCGAATGCAAGCGCTGTACCTACCTGCCGCCTGAGGAGCTCGACCGCCGGCCGGGCTCGGTCGGCATCGCCATCCCCAACACCGAGGCCTTCGTGCTCGACGATGAGGGCCGGCCCGTGCGGCCCGGCGAGGAGGGCGAACTGGTGATCCGCGGGCCGCATGTGATGCAGGGATACTGGCGCAACGAGGCGGCCACAGCAGCGATGCTCCGCCCCGGCCGCCATCCCTGGGAGAAGCAGCTCCACACCGGCGACCTGTTCCGCACCGACGAGGACGGCTTCCTCTATTTCGTCGGCCGCAAGGACGACATCATCAAGACCCGCGGCGAGAAGGTCGCGCCGAAGGAGGTGGAGACCGTGCTGCATGCCCATCCCGGCATCGCCGAAGCGGTCGTGACCGGCGTGCCGGACCCCGTGCTCGGCCATGCCATCGCCGCGGTCGTCGTCCTGCGCGACGAGAGCCTGAGCGCGCGCGAGATCATCCGGCACTGCGCCATGCATCTCGAAGATTTCATGGTGCCGCGGCACGTGGAATTCCGATGCGAGCTGCCGAAGACCGACACCGGCAAGGTCAGCCGCAGGCTGGCCGCCGAAACCCTGGAGGCCGCCGAATGACCCTCGCCCTCGCCTCCATCCGCCCCGCCTTCTCGGCCGCGGCGCTCGAGCTCGACGCCGCGACAGAGATCGAGCGCATCGTCCAGGCGCTGCGCAGCCAGTTGCGCGCCATGCGCAAGCGCGGGCTGGTGCTCGGCCTCTCCGGCGGCATCGACTCCAGCGTCTCGCTGGCGCTCGCCGTGCGGGCCGTGGGCGCCAGGAACGTTCTCTGCCTGTTCATGCCTGAGAGCGATTCCGATCCGGACAGCCTCCGGCTCGGCCGGATGCTCGCCGAGAGCTTCGGCGTCGAGGCCCGGCTCGAGGACATCGCCCCGGCCCTCGCGGCCCTGGGCTGCTACGCCCGGCGGGACGCCTGCATCCGCGAGCTGGTGCCCGAATACGGTCCGGGCTGGACCTTGAAGGTCGTGATCGCCAATGCCCTGTCAGGCGAGGGTTACAGCCTCTCGTCGCTCGTCGTGCGCTCGCCGGAGGGCGAGCTGACCAGGCACCGAATGCCGCTCTCCGTCTACCTCGGCATCGTCGCAGCGACGAACATGAAGCAGCGCACCCGCAAGCAGATCGAATATTACCACGCCGACCGGCTGAACTTCGCCGTGCTCGGCACGCCGAACCGGCTGGAATACGATCAGGGTTTCTTCGTCAAGAACGGCGACGGCGCGGCCGACGTCAAGCCGATCGCCCATCTCTACAAGAGCCAGGTCTACGCGCTCGCCGCCGCGCTCGGCATCCCCGAGGAGATCCGCCGCAGGCCGCCGACCACCGACACCTATTCGCTGGCGCAGACGCAGGAGGAATTCTATTTCTCCCTCCCCTATCATCAGATGGATCTCTGCCTCTACGGGCTCAACCACGAGGTGCCGGCGGACGAAGTGGCTGCAGCAGCGGGCCTGACGACCGTCGAGGTCGAGCGGGTCTTCGCCGATATCGCCGCTAAGCGCCGGGCGACCCGCTACCTCCACCTCGGTCCTCAGCTCGTCGATCCCGTCGCGGAGGTCGCCCAATAGCCCGAGGATCAGTCGAAGCGCCCTCCGGCGAGTCGGCTCCAGTTCTCGCCGGCAAGGCCGTTGAAAAAGCCCTGCCCGGTCTGGAACGCCTGCAGGAGTTCGGCCTCCTGCGCATGCACGACGGTCGCCGCTGGCTGGGTGAAGACGGTCTTCCGGCCGACCATCGCCGCCAGCAGCGCCGGTTGGGTGCGTCCTCTGAGGCCCGCCGCCCCGCGCGCCGCCGCATGGCCGATGAGGCAATCCAGAACAGGGCCAGCCTGGCCGTGCAGGGCCAGCACCTGAAGGACGCGACCGATCCTGCCGGGGCTGGCGTGATAGACGAAGGCGCCGACCAGCGCGCCGGTCGGCGCATGAACGGCCACGAAGGCCGCATCGCCGTACTCCGGCTTGTCGGCGGCCTCGGCGAGGATGTGATCGAGCTGCTCGGCGCTCCAGGCGGGCCGCAGGGCGAACGGCCGGAGCAGCGGCTCGAGCAGCGCCCCGAAGCCGGCCTGGTCCGTCTCGACGGCGGTGAGGCCGCCCTTCGCTTTCCATTGCTCCGGCACGCCCGTCCAGCGCAGCTCGTTCTCCTGCATCCCACCACGGAGGCGGCCATCGACCGCGCGCGCCAGCGGTCCGAGCAGGCGGGCCGCGCCAACCCGCCGCGAGGCAAGATCGAGCGCGAAGGCCGCCGGGCGGATGACCCGCATCCAGTCGAGGCTGTACTGCGGAAGCAGGATGCCGCGCAGGCCCGTCCACATCTGGGCGGCGACGGCGTTGGCGGTCTCGCTGAAGGAGATGTCCTGCGCGCCGCCCAGGAAGGCGCGCAGCAGCCGGGGGCCGGCCATGGCGTCGTGGGCCCGCGGATCGACCATGATCGAGCTGGCGATCGCCGCGCGCAGCCGCCGCTCCCCGAAGCTCATCGGCAAGACATGCACGCCGATGAAGCCGACGACCTCGTCCACCTCGCCGGCATGGACCAGCGACGGGATATCAGGATCGCAGACCGGCGCCTCCAGATAGTGGCTGCGCAGATAAGCGCTGAGACCGGACGGCGGCGGCGTCGCGCCGTCGCGGAATGTACTTTGGAAGAGCCCGGTGATCCCCGGGATATCGCTGTCCCGCAGGGGACGGATGCGGCTCATGCGCCGCCCGCCGCCGCCGGCACGCTGGCGCCGAGCATCCGCAGCACCGCCACGCGCGGCGTGCCGGCCTCGTCGCTGACGAAGCTCACCGGCTCATAGGCCTTGGCCCTCGCGGTGAGGGCGGCGACCTGCCGGTGCTGACCCTCGCCGAATTCGAAAAGCAGCCAGCCCCCGGGCTTCAGGAAGCCGACCGCCTCCCTGACCAGCCGCTGGTGGATCGAGAGGCCGTAGGGCCCGCCGTCGAAGGCCTCTCGCGGCTCGCTGCGGAGCAGATGGGCGCTATCGCCATCCAACCGCGCGGTGGAGATGTAAGGCGGGTTGCAGACGACCATGTCAGCCGCTTCGGCGAGGCTGTCTCCCTCGAAGGCGCCGAACAGGTCGCCCTGCCGCACCGTGACGCGGTCGCCGACTCCGAGACGCTCGACGTTGCGGCGCGCCGCCATGATCGCGCCATCGGTGAGGTCAGCGCACCAGACGCGGCTCGCGGGAAGCTCGCTGGCGATCGCCAGCCCCAGGTTGCCGGAGCCGCAGCACATATCGATCACCATCGCGCTGGCCCCGCAGCGCTCGCGGAGAATGGCGATCGCCTCGCGTCCGAGCGCCTCCGTCTCCTGTCGCGGCACCAGCACGTCTGGAGCCAGCTCGAGGGACACGCTCATGAAGCGGTGCAGGGTCGGCGCTCGAGGCTGATCCGGCGCTTTGGCTCCTTGCGGCACGCTGGCTTCTCCCGGCAAGGGACGGCGAAGCGAGCATACCTAGCGCGCGCCGGTAAACGCCTGCTGAAAGTAAGCACACGTTCCGCAGCTATCGGTCGAGGCGGGACGAACCTGGAGCGGCCGAAGTCCGCGCCGCCCTACTTGAGGCTCGAGGCGAGGAAGGCTTGCAGCCGTTCGCTCTTCGGCGCGCCCAGCAGCTCGGCCGGCGACCCTTCCTCCTCGATGACGCCCTTGTGGAGGAACACCACGCGGCTCGCCACCTCGCGCGCGAAGCCCATTTCGTGCGTCACCACCAGCATCGTGCGCCCTTCCTCCGCAAGCGAGCGCATCACCCGCAGCACCTCGCCGACAAGCTCGGGATCGAGCGCCGAGGTCGGCTCGTCGAAGAGCATCACGTCGGGCTCCATCGCGAGCGCCCTCGCGATGGCGACGCGCTGCTGCTCACCGCCCGACATATGCGCGGGATAGGCGTCCTTGCGGTGCGAGACTCCGACCCTCTCGAGATAGCGCTCGGCGCGCGCCACGGCCTCGGCGCGCGAGAGGCCCAGCACCTGCATCGGCGCCTCGATGACGTTCTGCAGCGCCGTCATATGGGACCAGAGATTGAACTGCTGGAAAACCATCGAGAGGCGCGAGCGCAATCGCTGCAGCTGGCGCGGATCGGCGGCGTCCAGCGCGCCGTCCCGGCCGGGCTTCAGCCTGAGCTCCTCGCCGCTGACCACGATGCGCCCGGCGTTAGGCCGCTCCAGCAGGTTGAGGCAGCGCAGCACCGTGCTCTTGCCCGAGCCGGAGGAGCCGATGAGCGCGATGACGTCGCCGGCTTCGGCGCGCAGCGTCACGCCCTTCAGCACCTCGACGGCGCCGAAACTCTTGCGCAGCCCCTCGGCGACGAGCTTTTCGCGGGCGGCCGCATCAGACGAAGGTTGGGACAAGGAATAGGCCTCCTTCAAGGGCTGAGCAGCGGTCCGGTCCGCTGCGCCGTCGTGCCGGCCACCTTGCCGAGGCGGCGGCCGGGACGGGCGTAGCGGTTGGCCGAGCGAGCGAAAAACATGCCATCGCAAGGCGCAGGCACGCGCAGCGACTCGCCGGTCAGCGGATCGGTGATCGCGGCGACGGTCTCCCCCTCACGCACGCTCTGGCCAACCTCGCGATGATAAGTGAGGATGCCGCAAGCCTCGGCGATGAGCGGCAGAGAAGCGGCGAGCGGCGTCGGCCGGCAGAGCGCCTCCGGCGGCGGCCCGCCCACGCCGGCGACGGCGCCGAGGTCGGCGAGGAAACCGACGATCGCCTCGGCGTCGGCTTCGGCGAGGCCTGGCGCGACATCCTGCTGGCCGCGCAGCTCGACGGTGGTCGAATGGCAGGCCATCGGCACCGGCCGGCCCACCGCCGCCTCGGCGAGGTCGGCCCAGGGCCGGCTCAGCGCCTCGTCGAACGGATCGCCGCCCGAAACATCGGCCACGAGATATGCCTTGGCTGCGAGCCGCGCCGCCAGCGGCGCGAAGACCTCGGCCGAGCGCGAATGGGTGTAGAGATGCATCGCCGCCTCGGAATCGCAATGCAGGTCGAGCACGATGTCGGCCGGCGCGGCGGCCGTGAGCAGCGCCTTCTTCAGCCGCTCGGTCGCCGTGGCGGCAGGCAACTCGGCGATGAGCTGAGCCAGCGCCTCGCGCGCCAGGGCGACGTTCGCGGCAGCGTCGTCAGTCAGCCTGTCGGCGACGCGCGCGGCGAGGGAGGCGCCCAGCGCGGGATAGTCGCGGTTGAAGTTGCCGCCGCCGCCGAGGTCGAAGCGGCCGACGTCGGCGCCGAGCACCCGCTGCGCCAGGCCGACGGGATTGGCCACCGGCGCGAGCACGATCTCGCCGCGGATGGCGCCGGCGGCTTCGAGCTCCTCCAGCCGCCGCCTCAGCGCGGCCGCGCAGGCCATGCCCGGGATTTCGTCGGCATGCAGCGCGGCCTGCACATAGACGAGCGGCCGCGCCCCGGCCGCGCCGAAGCGCAGCATGGCGAGCTCGTATTGCGCGCCGCTGGCGTCGGCGGGAATGATGGTGCGTTCAAGGATCATGCGCGGACCGGTGCGGCTCCGGAGCTTTTCGGCCTCAGATGCTTCAGGAAGCGGGCTTCCAGAAGCTTCACGAGGCCCACGAGCGTGAAGGTGATCACGAAATAGAAGGCGGCGACGAGGCCGAAGGCCTCGAGCGGGGCGAGATTGTTGTAATAGACGTCGCGCGCGGTGCGCGTCAGTTCGACGATCGTCACGGCGCTGGCGATCGAGGTCGCGTGCATCACCATGACGAGTTCGTTGCCGTACTGCGGCAGCGCCCGGCGCACGGCGCTCGGCAGCAGGATGCGGCGGTAGATCGAGGGCGTTGACATGCCGAGGCTGCGCGCCGCCTCGACTTCGCCCGCCGGAGTCTGGCGCAGCGCGCCGGCCAGGATCTCGGTCGTATAGGCGGTCGAATTGAGCGCGAAGGCGAGCCAGGCGCAGAACCAGGCGTTGCGGAACAGCGGCCAGGCGGCGCTCTCCCTGAGCCATTCGAACTGCGCGAGGCCGAAATAGATCATGTATAGCTGCACCAGGAGCGGCGTGCCGCGGATCACGTAGGTGTAGAGGAAAACCGGCTTCGCAAGCCAGGGATTGCGCGAAACCCGTGCCATGGCGAGCGGCACCGAGAGAAGGAAGGACGCACTGACGCAGATCAGCATCAAGAGCAGGCTGACCTGCAGCCCGCGCCAGTAGGCGGGCAGGGATTCGGCGATCAGGCCCCAGTCGACCATCAGAACTCGGCCTTCCTGACGCCCAGCGAGAAGCGACGCTCCAGCCAGCCGAGGCCGAGGATCGAGACGGTCGTCAACGCGAGATAGAGGCCGGCGATCGCCGCGTAGAAGGTGAAGGGCTGCCGCGTCGCCGCCGAGGCGAGGTTCGCCCGGTGCACCATGTCGTCGAGGCCGATGATCGAGAGCAGCGCCGTCGCCTTGATCATCACCAGCCAATTGTTGGTGAAGCCGGGGATGGCGTGCCGCACCATCTGCGGCAGCGTGATGCGGCTGAGCACCTGCCAGCGCGTGAGTCCATAGGCGAGGCCCGCCTCCATCTGCCCGGCCGGGATCGCCAGGATCGCGCCGCGGAAGGTCTCGGTGAGATAGGCGCCGAAGATGAAGCCCAGCGTCGTCGTACCGGCGATGAAGGGATTGATGTCGATGTAGCCAAGCCCGGCGCGGTCCGAGAGGTTGTTGATCAGGATCTGTCCGCCGTAGAAGATCATCAGCAGCAGCACCAGCTCCGGCAGGCCGCGGATCAGCGTCGTATAGACGTCGGCGGCGACCCGCGCGGCGCGCGCGTTCGACAGCTTCGCGCTGGCGCCCAGGAGCCCGAACAGGCAGGCGATCATGAGCGACACCGCCGAGACGAGCAGCGTCGAGCGCAGGCCCTCCAAGATGGCTGGCAGGTAGCCGTAGAGCATGGGTCACCAAAAGGACGGCCGCGCGCCGCCGTCGGCGGTAAGCCGGACCGCGGCGCGGCCCGGCGTCCGGTCCTGTCAGGAACCGGAGATGTCGAAGTCGAAGTACTTGTCGGCGAGCGCCTTGTAGGTGCCGTTCGTCTTGATCGCCTTGAGAGCCGCGTTGATGTTCTGCCGCAGCGCGTCGTCGCCCTTGCGGACGGCGATGCCGACGCCGGAGCCGCCGCCGATGCGGACCGCCGGGCCGAGCTGCGCATAGCCCTTGCCCTCGGGCTTCTTCAGGAAGGCCTCGCCGGAGACGACCGAGGAGCCGAAGGCGACATCGGCGCGGCCGACGGCGAGCTCCATGTAGACCTCGGATTCCTTGCCCGCGAGCACGACCTCGCTGTCCTTGTAGTTCTCGGCGAGGTATGTCGCGCGCGGCGAGTTGCGCAGCACCACGATCTTCTTGCCCTTGAGCGTCGCGGGCGAATGATCGGCGAAGGCGCCCTGCTTGGAGATGAACCGCGACGGCACGTCGTAATAGGGGTCGGAGAAATCGACCGCCTTCTGGCGGGCCTCGGTGATCGTCATGGAGGCGACGATCAGGTCGAACTTGCGGGCGTTCAGCGCCGGGATGATGCCGTCGAACTCCTGCTGCACGAAGCTGCATTCCGCCTTCATCTCGGCGCAGATCGCATTGGCGATGTCGATATCGAAGCCGCTGAGCTTGCCGTCGGGCGCGATCATCGAGAAGGGCGGATAATTGCCCTCGACGCCGATGCGCAGCTTCTGCGCCTGCGCGAAGGCCGGCGCTCCCGCCGCGGTCAGGGCCAAGCCGCAAAGGGCGGCCAGAAAGGTACGCTTGCGCATCATCGACTCTCCTCGTTGCCGATTTCGGTTGTAGGACGGCTTCGGGCTTCACAATGGCGAATAGTTTTCATACAGTCAACTCATGAAAATAACTCTTCACAAACAATCCCCGCGCGGGGCTGCCGGCTTCGCGCAATCCGACCTCGGCGCGCGACTGATCGACATCCATCAAACCGGCTCCGCCTCCCATCGGGCGATCGCCGACGAACTGCTGCGCAATCCCGTCATCGGCGCCTCGCAGTCGATCGAGGATCTCGCCGCCGCCACGGGCGTCTCGACCGCGACGCTGTCGCGCTTCGCGCGCGCGCTCGGCTTCGATGGCTTCCCCGAGTTGCGCCTCGCCCTCGCCGACACGCTGCAGGGCCTACTGATGCCGGTGGAGAAGCTGAAAGGCGCGCTCAGCCGCCTCGCCTCTGATGACCCGCTGCGCGAGAGCCTGCAGCAATCGCTCGGCAACCTGCGCGCCACGGCCGAAAGCCTCGAACCGGCCACGATCGGGCGTATCGTCAGGCGGCTATCGGAGGCGCGCTCCATTTACGTCCTGGGCTTCGGCCTGTCGGCGCATCTCGCCAGCCTGCTGACACTGGGGCTGCAGCCGTTCTGCCGGCAATTGACCAACGTGGTGGAGTTCGGCGGCACGGAGAACGCCGCGGGACGGCTGATGAACCTGGAGGCCGGCGACCTGCTGATCGCGATCTCCTTCCCCCGCTATGCGGCGGACGCGGTGCATCTGACGAAATTCGCGGCCGACAAGGGCGCGGCCATCGCGGCCATCACCGATTCCGTCGCCTCGCCGCTCGCACCCATGGCGGATGAGCTGCTGTTGGCCCCATCCGCCCACCCGATCCTCTCATCCAGCAACCTGGCGGCCGTGCTGGTGATCGAGGCCGTGGTCGCCGCCTTCATGGTCTCGAACCCCGACAATGTGGAGAAGGCGGCGCGGCTGACCGACGCGATCTCGGCCTATCTCATGCCGGCGTCGAAAGGGCGCTGAGGAACCACTGGATCAGGCCGCCTCGGCCCTGAGCAGCATGCCGAAGAGATCGCGCGGGTCGTCCGGATCGGCGAGCAGGTCGAGCTCGTCATAGGCCTGGCGGCTTTCGACCTCGCCGGCGAGCCAGCGCAGCGCCGAGAAATCCTCGATCGCGAAGCCGACGGAATCGAAGAGCGTGATCTCTGTCCCCGACCGCCGCCCAGCCTCAAGGCCGGCGAGCACGCGCCAGATCTCCGTCACCGGGTGATCGGCGGAGAGCTGCTGGATCTCGCCCTCCACGCGGGTCTGCGGCGGATATTCGACGAAGATCGAGGAGCGGCGCAGGATATCGGGATGCAGCTCGGTCTTGCCCGGACAATCGCCGCCGACCGCGTTGATGTGGATCCCGGCTCCGACCATGTTGTCGGTGAGGATCGTGGCATTCGCCTTGTCCGCCGTGGCGGTGGTGACGATCTCGGCGCCGAGCACCGCCGCCTCCGCCGAGGGGCAGATCTCGATTGCGAAGCCGAAGCGACCGAGGTTGGCGGCGCAGCGCCGGCTCGCCGCCGCGTCGATGTCGTAGAGCCTCAGCCTGTCGACGCCGAGCAGGGCCTTGAAGGCGAGCGCCTGGAACTCGGACTGCGCCCCGTTGCCGATCAGCGCCATCGTTCGCGCTCCGGGCGGCGCCAGACGCCTCGCCACCAGCGCCGAGGTCGCGGCGGTGCGCAAAGCCGTCAGGATCGTCATCTCGGTGAGGAGCAGCGGATAGCCCGTCTCGACATCGGCCAGCACGCCGAAGCCGGTCACGGTCTGCCTTCCGTCCCGCGTGTTCAGCGGATGGCCGTTGACGTATTTGAACGCGTAGCGCCCGCCGTCGGTGGTGGGCATCAATTCGATCACGCCATCGCGGCTGTGCGAGGCGATCCGGGGCGTCTTGTCGAAGCTCTCCCAGCGCAGGAAATCCTCCTCGAGGCAGCGCGCGAGATTCGAGAGGACCTGCTCCACGCCGATCGAGAGCACGAGGCGCATCATCCGGTCGACGCTGACGAAGCGAACGACATTGAGTTTGCGGTCCAGCATGTCAGTAGCTCCTGGTCGGCCGGTCGAGCACGGAGCGGCCCATCAGGCTGGCGGTCAGGTCGACCATCAGCCGGGCGGTGCGGCCGCGCTCGTCGAGGAAGGGATTGAGCTCGACGAGGTCGAGCCCGGTGACGCGGGCGCTGTCGTGCAGCATCTCCATGATGAGATGCGCCTCGCGGAAGGTGGCGCCGCCCGGCACCGTCGTGCCGACGCCGGGCGCGATCTCGGGGTCGAGGAAATCGACGTCGAGGCTGACATGCAGCATGCCGTCGGCGGCTTCCACTTCGGCGAGGAAGCCGCGGAGCAGCGAGGCGACGCCGTTCTCGTCGATGGCGCGCATGTCATGCACGCGGATGCCGGTCTCGGCGAGCAGCCGGCGTTCGGCGGCGTCGACGCTGCGCAGCCCCATCATGCAGACCTTGGCGGGATCGAGCTTCGCGGCGAGCGGCGGGAAGAAGCCCTCGAAGCCCGGAAGCCCGAGCGCATAGGCCATCGGCACGCCATGCAGGTTGCCGCTTTCGGTGGTCTCGAGCGTGTGCAGGTCAGGATGCGCGTCGAGCCAAAGCACGAAGAGCGGGCGGCCGGCTTCCGCAGCGCGGCGGGCGTGGGCGGGCAGCGTGCCGGCGGCGAGGCTGTGGTCGCCGCCGAGCACGATCGGCATCCCCACCCCGGCCGCCGTGTAGACGGCGTCGCTGAGGCCTGCCGCCCAGCCGGCGATTTCCGGCAGCGCGCGGAGGCGCTGGTTGGGATGCGCGGCGGGAGCGGCCGCGGCCGGCGCCAGATTGCCGCTGTCCCGCACATCGTAGCCGAGCGAGCGCAGCGCCTCGCCGATGCCGGCGGCCCGGAAGGCGCTGGGACCCATGTCGCAGCCCAGCCGCCCGGTGCCGTCCTGGACCGGCGCACCGATCAGGATGCAGGTCTTGCTCGCGTTCTTATCGCCGTTCCCAACGTCCATTCCGTCCCCCCTGTCCGCCCGCGCAATGTCCTTCATGTCTTCGCGCCCAGCATAGCCGCCAGCGATGGCGCTTCGAACAGGCTGGATTGGCAATCTGCTTGGCGCTAATGCGCAATCTGGTAAGATGCTATGACCGGATCGGCCATGCTGGATGACATCGACCACCGCCTGATCTCGCTGCTGCGGCATGACGGCCGCCGCTCCGTCTCCGATCTCGCCCTGGAGCTCGGCCTGTCGCGCGCCACCGTCCGAGCCCGCATGCGCCGGCTGGAGGCGGAGGGCGAGGTGATCGGCTACACGATCGTGCTCAGGGCCGATGTCATCTCGGCCCCGGTGCGCGGCATCACGCTGATTGGCCTGGAGGGCCGCGCCAAGGACCGGGTTGTCGATGCGCTTTCCGGCTTCGCCGAGGTGACGGCGGTGCATACGACGAGCGGCAAGTGGGACCTGATCGCGGAGCTCAGCGCCGACAGCCTGCCAGGCCTCGATGCGCTGCTGAACCGCATCCGCCTCATCCCCGGTGTGGTCAACACCGAGACGAATCTGCTGCTTGCGACCCCGCGCAGCAGCCAGGCGCGCCTCGCCGCCGGCCGCGCCTGAGCGAAACCGGCTTACGGCAGGTTATCGCGCAGGAAGACCTCGATGCGGATGCGCTCCTGCTCCGGGAGGATCGGCTCGCCGTTGCCATGGGCGAGCAGCACACGCGCGGCGGAGCGCGCCTCATGGCCGGCGTCCTGGTGGATCAGCGCATCGAGCGTGCCGCGCAGCAGGAAGGCCCGCGTATGCGAGGTCAATTCATGCGCGATCCACACGATGCGCGACGCCGCGCCGGCGGCCTCCAGCGCCCTGGCGATGCCGCGGTTGCCGGCGCCGATATTGTAGATGCCGATGAGGTCGGGGTGCCGGCGCAGGAGTTCGTGCGTCAACGCCTCGTTGCGCCCGCCGTCGTCCCGCCCTTCTACCGGCTGTAGCACCTTGAGGTCTGGAAACTCCGTCGACAGCACCTGGTGGAAGCCGAAATGCCGCTCCGCGTGGTCGCGCAGCGCCATGGATCCCGCGATCAAACCGACCGTGCCGCATCGCCCGGCCAGGAACCGGCCCATCAGCGTGCCGGCGGTGCGGCCGGCGGCGGGATTGTCGATGCCGACGTAATGCAGCCGCCGCGACTGCGGCACATCAGAGACCAGCGTCAGCACCGGCAGGCCGCGGCCGGCGAGATCGTCGATGGCGGCGCGGACGCGCGCGTGATCGAGCGCCACCACGGCGACGCCGTGATAGCCGCCCGGCAGGCTTTCCAGCGCTCCCGCTAGGGCGGCGGGATCGAAGACATCGGTATGCAGGACGTCGATGAAGACCCGCTCGGCGGCGAGCCGCTCCGCCGTACGACGCACCTGCTCCTCGAGCTGCGACATAAAGCTGTTGGCGCCCGAGGGCAGGATGAATGCGAAGCGGTGCGTACGGTTCCGGGCGAGCCGCGCCGCCAGCGGATCGACGCGGTAGCCGAGCTTGAGGATCGCCCGCTCGACGCGCGCCACGGTCTCGGCCCGGACGCCGTCGCGCCGGTTGACGACCCTGTCCGCCGTGGCGACCGAGACGCCGGCCTCGCGCGCCACATCCTCCAGCGTCTTGCGGCCCGGGGCCGCCGTCTCGCTACGGGTCAGCGCGCCGCCCAGAGCATCCCCCTCAGCATCAGCGTCTTGATCGCCGGCACGTCGAGCTCATAGGCCCTGTGCCCCAGCGCCGAATAGAAGACGCGGCCCTCGCCGTAGCGCTTCTTCCAGACCTGCGGCATCACCACTCCCTTGGTCCAGGGCGCATGCTCGCCCGAGAAGGTGGTGGTGGCCAGCACCTCCACGCCTGGATCGACATGCAAGTAATACTGCTCGGAGCGATGCTCGAAGCTTTCGATGCCCTGCATGATGGGATCGTCGGGCTTTGTCACGTCGACGCGGTAGTCGATGATGTTGCCGGGATGCGCGACCCACTGGCCGCCGCACAGGAACTGGTATTCGACGCAGTCCCGGAAGGCGTCGCACATGCCGCCGTGGTGGCCGGCGAGGCCGACGCCCTTCTCGACCGCCGCGGCCAGGTTCTGGCCATGCGCCCTCTCGATCTTCGACATCGTGTAGATCGGGATGATGAGGTCGAGGTCATGGATGGCCGGGTCGCCGAAAGCCTCGGTCGATGTCTCCATCCTGACCTCGAAGCCTTCGCCCGCGAGCCAGCCGCGGATCATGGAGGCGCAGAGATCGGGGTCGTGCCCCGCCCAGCCGCCCCAGACGATGAGTGCCTTCCGCATGATCGCTTCCCTTCAATCCAGTTGGCCGTCGGGAGCGCCCGCCGGCAGCATCGCCGGGCGCTCGACCGTGGTTTCGAGCTTCACGCGCCGCCCCTCGTCGGAGGAGATCTGGAAGGCCTCCATCGCCTCCAGCACATGCAGCGCCAGCGCGCCGCTCGCACGGTGCGGCCGGTTGTTCAGGATGCCGGCCGCCATGTCGGCCACGCCGATCGAGCGGAACTCGCCGTCCGAATGGCCGTGGCTCCATGGCACGGGCTGCCACTCCCCGCCGGCCTCCGCCCGCATCACCTCGCCGCCGAACCGATTGGGATCCGGCACCAGCAGGCTGCCGCCGGTCCCGTAGATCTCGATCGGCGTATGTTTGTGCTTGGGCACGTCGAAACTCATCGCAATCGAGACGACGGCGCCCGAGACGAACTCCAGCATGCCGGCGACATGCGTCGAAACCTCGACCGGGATGCGCGCGCCGTTCATCGGCTGGCTGGTGACGATCCGCTCGGAGCGCAGCCGCGTCGCCGAACCCATGACGCTGGCGATCGGCCCGAGGAGCTGGACGAGATCGGTGATGTAGTAGGGTCCCATGTCGAGCATCGGCCCGCCGCCGCGCAGGTAGTAGAAGCCGGGCGCGGGATGCCAGCGCTCGTGGCCGGGATTCATGAAGAAGGCCGTTCCGCCGACGGGTTGGCCGACGGCGCCTTCGTCAATGAGCTTGCGCGCGGTCTGGTGCCCAGCGCCCAGGAAGGTGTCGGGCGCGCAGCCGACGCGCAGGTTCTTCTTCTCGGCGAGGTCGATCACCTTGCGCGCCTCGACCATGTTCACGCCGATCGGCTTCTCGGAATGCACGTGCTTGCCGGCGTTGAGCACGGCGAGCGAGACGTCCGTGTGGGCGAGCGGCACGGTCAGGTTGACCACGATCTCGATGTCGTCGCGCTTCAGGAGCTCGTCGGTCCTGAGCGCCGGCACGCCGAACTCGGCCGCCCGCGCCTCCGCCGGCGCCTGCTGCATGTCCGAGACCGCCTTCAGTTCGATCTGCGGAAACCGTTTCATGGCGGTCATATAGGCCCGGCTGATGACGCCGCAGCCCACAACGCCCACGCCAACTTTTCTCATCGAAAACTCCCGTTGAATGTCATCTTGAGAGAGCGACCGCCGCCTCATCCCTTCACAGCGCCGGCGGTAAGGCCGGCGACGATGTACTTCTGCGCGAACAGGAACAAAAGGATGGTGGGCAGCAAGGTGAGGGTGATGAAGGCGAGGATCAGGTGCCATTCGGCCGAATACTCGCCCTGGTAGACCATGATGCCGAGCGGCCACGGGTAGCGCGTGTCGGTGTTGAGCATCACCAGCGGCACCAGATAGGCGTTCCAGCTGTGCACGAAGGCGATGGTGCCGACGGTGGCGAGGATCGGCCGCGACAAGGGCAGCGTCACGTAGCGGAAGAAATTGGGATAGCTGCAGCCGTCGACCACGGCGGCTTCGAGCAGCTCGTCCGGGAGGTCCTTGAAGAAGCGCCTGAGCAGCAGCACGCTCATCGCCAGTGAGAAGGCGACCTGCGGCAGCACCACGCCCATGTAGCTGTCGAGCAGGCCAAGATCGCGCACCTTGATGAACAGCGGCAGGATGGCGGTCGCCGCCGGGAAGAGCAGCCCCAGCGTCAGGTAGCTGAGCAGCATCTCGCGCCCGAAGAAGCGGACATGCGCGAAGACGAAGGCCGCCATCGACGAGACGATCAGCGAAAGCGCGACCGTCAGCGTGGAGATCACGACCGAATTGCCGAGGAGCTGCCAGTAGCGCTTCGAGAACAGGATGTCGGCGTAGTTCGCCCATTCCCAGACCATGGGCAGGCCGAAGGGATTGGAGCGCAGCTCTCCCAGCGATTTGAACCCGCCGAGCGCGGTGGCGACCAGCGGCGTCGCGACGAAGATCGCCACGGCTGCCAGGAACAGGCCTTTGTAGAGGGCGACGGGATCGAACCCCGGCTCGCGCATGGCCTCATTCATCGCGCAGCACCCAGCGCTTGTAGGTGAAGGCGAAGGTGACGCAGATCAGGAACAGGATGACGCCGATGGCGCTGCCGAAGCCGACGCGCATGCGCAGGATGCCGAAATTGTAAAGGTAGGTGACGAGCGTATTCGACGAATCCGCCGGGCCGCCCCTGGTCAGCGGCATGACGAGGTCGAAGAGCTGCAGCGAGCCGATCACGGCGAAGAACACCGAGAGCTTGATCGTGGGCTTCAGCAGCGGCAGCACGATGTAGCGCAGGCTCTGCCAGCGGGAGGCGCCGTCGATCCGCCCCGCCTCAATGAGGCTCCTGTCCATGCCCTGCAGCGCGGCGATGAACAGCATCATGTGGAATCCGAAGTATTTCCACACGATCACGATCAGGATCGCCAGCATCGAGGTCTGCGGGCTTGCGAGCAGATGCGGCGCCTCGGCGCCGAACAGCCGGTAGATTGCGGCCAGAAGCCCGTAGTCGCCGTCGTATACGAAGCTGAAGATCAGCCCCGTGGCCGTTTCCGCCAGCACATAGGGCATGAAGAACAGCATGCGCAGCGCCACCGAGCCGCGGAAGCGCTCGGCCAGCATCAGCGCCAGCGCCATGGCCAGCGGCAGCTGGACCAAGAGCGAGACGACGATGATCAGCAGGTTGTTGCGGAGCGCGATGCCGAAGGCGCGATGGTCGATGACCTGCCGGTAGTTCTCGAGTCCCACCCAGTTCTTCGGCGTCCCGAAGCCGTTCCAGTTGAAGCCGCTGTACCAGGCGGCCTCGCCGATCGGGGCCACAACGAAGAGCGTGAAGAGCACCAGGGCGGGCGGCAGGAACAGGGCCGCGGTGGCCAGCCTGCCGTCGCCCAACGTGCCGGCCTTCGCCCGCTTCACCGACAACTCTTGTCCGAAGGGAAGAGGCCGCGCAGGAACTGCGTTGACGCGGCTCATTTCCTGTCCCGACGTCTCAGTTGCCCATCCGGTAGGCATCCTGGACGGCTTTGGCCGCCTGCTGCGGCGTCATCGTGCCGCCGGCGATCTCCGCCGTCGCGTCATTGACGACGCGGCCGACGTTCGGCCCCAAGTCCTGGTCGTAGAAGTTCTGGTGGTAGCGCGAGGCCGAGATGTTCTTGGCGATGTTCTGCAGGAACGGGCTCACCAACCCGACTTCGGCGCCCTTGTAGGTTGGGATCAGGAAGCCGCCCTGCGCGAGCCTGATCTGGTTCTCCTTCGAGATGAAGAACTTGATGAACTCGGCCGCCTGCTTGGGCGCGCCCTTGGTCACCAGCCAACCGTTGATGCCGCCGAGCGTATCAGTGGGCTCGCCCTTGCCGCCGGGCACCTGCGGGAAGTCGAACCAGCCGATGTTCTCGTCGGTCACGCCCTGCTTGTTGGCGGAGAGCGAGCGCTGCGTGATGTACTGGCTGCTGATGGCGAGCACCATGGCGGCCTTGCCGTCGCCGAAGAAGCCCAGCGCCTGGGGGTTCTTGAAGCCGAGGAAGCCGTTCTGGAACGGCTGGAGATCGACGAGCTGCTTCATCATCTCGCCGGCCTTCAGATAGGTCGGCCCGGCGAACCCGCCGTCCTCGCCCTTCAGCGCCGCCTGGAAGCCCGCCTTGCCGCCGATGCGGACGGCGAGATGCGTCCAGTAGAAGTGCAGCGGCCACTTGTCCGCGCCACCGGTGACGATGGGCGTGACGCCAGCAGCCTTCAGCGCCTTCACGGCGGCGAGGAGGTCATCCCAGGTCTTGATCTTCGAGCCGTCGACGCCGCCCTTGGCCATCAGCTCCCTGTTGTACATGAAGCCGACCTGCGACACGGCGTGCGGCAGGCCATAGATCTTGCCGTTGACAGTGAAGGCCTCGACGGCGCCCGGCGCGAGATTGGCGGCGTGGTCCTTCACCTGCGCGGTGACGTCCTCCAGCACGCCGGCCTCGACCTGCGACTTCAGGACGCCGCCAGCCCAGCTATAGATGACATGCGGCCGGTCGTTCGATTGCAGCATCGTCGGCAGCTTGGCCTTGTAGGCCTCGTTCTCGAGGAACTGCATCTCGATCTTGACGCCGGGATTGGCGGCCTCGAAGGCGCGCGCCGTCTCCTCCCAGATCTTCACCTGCGCGGGATTCACCTCGAGATGCAGCCACTTGACCGTGGTCTGCGCGAGGGCCGCGCCGCTCGTGATAAGGGCGCCGAGCGCAGCGGCGCCGAGGGCCGTCAGAATTCGCATGCCTATCCTCCCGATCCGCCTTGCCGACGGTTGGCCACACCATACGCAGACCTGTGATGTTCGCAAATCGAAAATTGATGTTTTTTCATCAAACTTGATGCTAGCCTTCCCCGACGCGTCGGACCACAGGCGCCGGCAATTGGAGGCGAGCATGCGAGCGAGCGCGATCTATCCCGATCTCAAGGACAAGACCGTCCTCATCACGGGCGGCGGCAGCGGCATCGGCGAGGCCATCGTGAAGCGCTTTGCGGCCCAGGGCTCGCGCACGGCCTTCATCGACATCAAGGAGGCGCAATCGCGCGCGCTGGAGGAGCAGGAGACGGGCAAGGGCCATCAGGTCCGCTTCGAGGCCGCCGACCTGACCGACATCGGCGCTCTCCGGGGCGCGATCGCCAGGGTCCGCGAGCGCTTCGGCCCGATCCAGATCCTGATCAACAACGCCGCGCATGACGAGCGCCACGCGACGCCCGACGTGACGCCGGAATACTGGGACCAGCGCATCGCGGTGAACCTGAAGCACCAGTTCTTCGCCGCCCAGGCCGTTCTGCCCGACATGGTGGCGGCTGGAGCCGGCTCGATCGTCAATTTCGGTTCGGTGTCATGGATGATCGGCCAGGGCGGCATGGCGGCCTACACAGCGGCGAAATCCGCGGTTCTCGGCCTGACGCGCTCGCTGGCCCGCGACTACGGCCCGCATAACATCCGCGTGAACGCCATCGCGCCGGGCTGGATCATGACCGAGCGGCAGAGGACGCTCTGGCTGACGCCGGAGAGCGAGAAGGAATTGATGCAGCGCCAGTGTCTCAAGCGCCAGCTCATGCCGGACGAGATCGCCGCCGCGACGCTGTTCTTCGCCTCTGACGAGGCCTCCGCCTGCACCAACCAGCAATATGTGGTGGACGGCGGCTGGGTCTGAGCCCCCGTTTAGGCCCATCGCAGCGCCATCACGTCAAGGTCCCTGGCGATCTCCAGGAGTCCCGCCTCCGCCGCCGGATGCGGCCTCCGCAACGGATGGCGCACATCGTCGCAGGCGATGATGCCGCCCGCCTTCATCAGGATCTTCGCGGTGATCAGGCCGCATTGCCTGTTCTCGTGGTTGATCAGCGGCAGCCAGCGCCCATAGGCCGCCCGCGCCGCGGCGCGATCGCCGGCGAACCACGGATCCATGATCTGCCGGATGCCGTCGGGATAGCCGCCGCCCGTCATCGCGCCGGTGCAGCCCGCATCGAGATCGGCCATCAGCGTGATCGCTTCCTCGCCGTCCCAGGGCCCTTCGATGGCCGCGCCGCCGAGAGCGAGAAGCTCGCGCAGCTTGGTGGCGGCGCCCGCCGTCTCGATCTTGAAATAGGAGACGTTGGCGATCCGCGTCGCGAGCCGCGCCAGGAAGGCGGGGGACAGCGGCGTCCCGGCGACCGGCGCGTCCTGGATCATGATCGGGATGCCGATCGCGTCGGAGACGACCTGGAAGAACTCCTCGATCGCGGCCTCCCCCACCCGGAAGGTCGCGCCGTGATAGGGCGGCATGACCATCACCATCGCCGCGCCCATCGCCTCGGCCTTATGCGAGCGCTCGGCGCAGACGCGCGAGGAGAAATGCGTGGTCGTGACGATCACCGGCACGCGGCCCGCGACATGCTCCAGGCAGAGCCTGGTCAGCACCTCGCGTTCCTCGTCGGCGAGCACGAACTGCTCCGAGAAGTTGGCGAGGATGCACAGGCCCTGCGAACCCGCGTCGATCATGAAGTCGAGGCAGCGCTTCTGGCCTTCGAGGTCGAGGCCCCCGGTCTCGTCGAAGATGGTGGGAACGACGGGGAAGACCCCGCGATAGGGACGCGGCTGCGCCAGTGTCATGAGCGTGATCCTTTCTGATCGATGATGGGGCGGCGGCGGGACTCAGCCCTGCTTCTGTTGGGACGGAGCCGAAGCGCCATCCGTCGCGAGATGCATCCGCATCCTGATGTCCTGGTCGTGGTTGCCGAAGCCCTTGCCGAAGATGTTGACGCCGCCCGGCCGCCCGACCTCCTCGTCGATGCCGAGCCGAAGCCTGATCGAATGATGCTCGTCGAGCCGTAGGGCGCCGATGGAGACGTCGCTCAGCTTCTGGTCTCCCACGAAGGTGCCCTTCTCCGTGATCATCCAGTTCGTCAGGATGCCGTACTGCGATCCCTTGAGCCGCCACCACGGCGGCGTGAACCGCCCGCGCTTGTCGCCGTAATCTCCAGGACAGCGCCAGGTGCCCACTTTGATCCCGTTGACCCAGAGCGCGATGTCGGAGGGCCAATCGGCGTTGGTGCCGGGCACTTCGGAGGAGAGCTCCATCACGAACTCCAGCGCCTTGACCGCGGCGTTCAGGACCTTGGCGTTGTTCGGGAACTTGTATTCGACATGGCCGCGGCCGAACCAGATCAGCGCCGCCTTCACCCGCGCCGGATCAAGGAACAGCTCCGGCACGTCGAGCATGCCGAGGATCTTCTCAGTCGAGCAGAGACCGCAGGGCGCCGAGACATTAGCGGCGGTGTAGAGGCCAAGCGGCATCTCCACCTCGACGACGTCCTTGGCATGGCTCGCATCCTCCTGGTCGAGCTTGACCACGACCTCCGCATAGCGCGCGGCGCAGACCTTCTGCTGCCCCTTCGCCGCCTTGCCGATTGTCGTCGAGATGAGGCTCGAATCCTCCAGGATCTGGACGTTGGTGGCGATCGTCGATTGCGGCTGGTCGAGCGCCTCGGCGATCTGGTTGATGTTGAGCGGGCCGCGCCTGAGCAGCAGACGCAGGATGCGCAGCCGCAGCGGCGAGGCAAGCCCGCGCAGCATCTGGTGGTCCTGCAGGGCATTGACCACCAGGAAGTTCCGGACGGGACCGGCCGCCTGGCGTGCGCCCTCGCCCTCCGTCACCGCGTCCCCCCGGAGCCGATGGGCGCTCAAGGCGCGAGCTGCACGACGTTCCAGGACGCCGGCTTCAGCGCGAGCTTGATCTTGCCGCCGTCGACCGAGACATCCTCGAGCGCCCGCGGCTTGACCCGCAGCGGATCCGTCTTCGAGTTGATCGCCTTCAGGTCGTCCTCCTGCAGCTCCTCCGCCTCCTTGACCTGCAGCCGGCCGAAATTGCGGGCGTCGATCGCGACATCGACGCCCTGCTTGAGGTCGCGGTTCAGCAGGAAGAGCGTCAGGCCGCCCTGCTCGTCGGCCACCGCCGAGGCCTTGAGGTAGGGCGTCTCCGGCATGGGGAAGTAGAGGTCGGAGGCGCCGCGCGGGTCGTAGTAGCGGGCCGAATAGGTCTCCGAATGGACGCGCGCCCTGAGCACCTCGCCGCGCCCGAGCCGGCTCATCTGCGCGAAGGGCCAGAAGATCGTCTGCCGCCAGGCCGGGCCGCCGGTCTCGGTCATGATCGGCGCGATCACGTTGACGAGCTGCGCGAGGCAGGCGGATTTGACCCGGTCGGCATGGTTGAGCAGCGAGATGCAGGCGCCGCCGAACACCAGCGCATCCTCCATGTTGTAGATCTCCTCGAGGATCGGCGGCGCCACGGGCCAGCCTTCCTTGACCCGGTCCTTGCGGTTACGGCGGGTGCGGTACCAGACGTTCCATTCGTCGAAGGAGAGCATGATGCGCTTCTGCGAATGGCGCCGCGCCGCGACGCCGTCGACGATCGCCACCACCTCGTCGATGAAGCTGTCCATCATGTCCGGGCTGGCGAGGAAGCCTTCCAGGTCGTCGGCGTAGTTGTTGAAATAGGTGTGGAGCGAAATGTACTCGACCAGCTCGAAGGTATGTTCGAGCACCTCGTCCTCCCAGCGGCCGTAGGTCGGCATGTTGCGGCCGGAGGAGCCGCAGGCCGCGAGCTCGATCGAGGGATCGATCCAGCGCATCATCTTGCCGGCTTCCTTGGCGATGCGGCCGTATTCGGTCGCCGTCTTGTATTCCATCTGCCAGGGGCCATCCATTTCGTTGCCGAGGCACCAGAACTTGACGCCGTGGGGCTCCTTCCAGCCGTGCGCCTTGCGCAGGTCCGACCAGGCCGTGCCGCCGGGATGGTTGCAGTATTCGACGAGGTTGCGGGCCGCATCGCCATCCCGCGTGCCGAGGTTGACGGCCAGCATCGGCTCCACCTCCGCCGCCCGGCACCAGTCCACGAACTCGTTGGTGCCGAACGTGTTGGGCTCCGTGGTGAACCAGGCGAGATCGAGCCTGGCCGGGCGCTCGTCCACCGGGCCGACGCCGTCCTCCCAGTTGTAGCCGGAGACGAAGTTGCCGCCGGGATAGCGCATGATGGTCGGGCCAAGCTCGCGCACCAGCTCCAGCACGTCCTTGCGGAAGCCGCGGCCGTCGGCGGTCTTGTGGCCGGGCTCGAAGATGCCGCCATAGACGCAGCGCCCCAGATGCTCGACGAACGCGCCGAACAGCCGCGGGTCGGTCTTGCCGATCGCGAAATCGCGATCGATCATGATGCTGGCTTTTCTCATCGGCACGTCTCCGTCGGCTCGTCAGGGGCTCGGTTGGGGTTCGGTGAAGGCGGCGTCCGGCGACAGCACCGCGGCGCGCAATTGCTGCGAATAGGGATGCTGGGGCTGGGCCAGCACGTCGCGCGCCCGCCCCGCTTCGACGACCTCGCCCTTGCGCATGATGATGAGCCGGTCGGAGATGTAATAGGCCGTCGCCAGGTCATGCGTGATGTAGATGATCGAGAGGCCGAGCCTGTCGCGCAGTTCGCCGAACAGGTTGACGATCGCCATGCGCAGCGAGGCGTCGACCATCGACACCGGCTCGTCGGCGAGGATCAGACGGGGCTTGGAGACGAGCGCCCGAGCGATGGCCACGCGCTGCAGCTGGCCGCCGGAGAGTTCGTGCGGGAAGCGGCCCCTGATCTCGCCGAGCGACAGGCCGACCTGGCGGAGCGCCGCATCGGCGGCCTGCTCGGCTTCCGCCGACGTCGCTGCCCTGCCGAAGCGCCGGGCGGTCATGAAGAGGTAGAAATCGAGCTTCTTCAGCGGATTGAAGGCCTCGAAGGGATTCTGGAAGATCGGCTGCACCTTGGCCATGAAGGCGGGGCGCTGGGCGCCTGTCAGGGCGGCGATGTCCTGTCCCTGGAACACGAGGCGCCCGGCGCTCGGTCGGTGCATGCCCAGGATCATCCGCGCCAGCGTCGACTTGCCCGAGCCCGATTCGCCGATCACGGCGAAGATCTCTGGCTTCTCCTCGTCCAGCGTGAAGCTCACGCCCTTCACCGCCTCGACCACGCGCCGCGACAGCAGGCCGCCGCGCGTGAAGGTCTTGGAGACGCCGTCGAGCGAAAGCAGCGCGGTCACGAGCGCCCCTCCTCGACCGCGTGGCAGGCGACCCGATGGCCTTCCGACGCGGTCAGCATGGCGGGGCGGATCGCCTTGCAGCGGTCGAAAGCGAGCGGGCAGCGGGGATGGAAGCGGCAGCCCGGCGGAGGATCGGCGAGGTTGGGCGGCGAGCCGGCGAGCCCGGCGCGGGGGCGATCGTCGCCGATGCGCGGCAGCGAGTGGATGAGATGGCGCGTGTAGGGGTGGCGCGGCGTGCGGAAGACGTCGCGCGTCGCGCCCTCCTCGACGAGGCAACCCGCATACATCACGCCCAGCCGGTCGGTCAGCGTGGCATGCACCGCCATGTCATGCGTCACGAACAGCACGGAGGAACCCATCTCGCGCTGGATGCCGCGGATCATGGCGAGCACGTCCTTCTGGACGATCACATCGAGCGCGGTGGTCGGCTCGTCGGCGATGATGAAGTCCGGCCGGCAGATCGTCGCGAGGGCGATCGTGACGCGTTGGCGCATGCCGCCGGAGAGCTCGTGCGGATAGGCACCGAGCACCGACGGCTCCAGCCTGAGCCTGGACAGGTGCTCCGTCACCTTCGCCGCGAAAGCCTGTCCGGTCTCGGCCAGATGCGGTTGGGCGAAGTCGCGGAAGGTGGCGCCGATCCGCCGCAGCGGATTGAGCACGTTCATCGAGCCCTGCATGATGTACGAGAGATGCCGCCAGCGCGTCCGCGCCACCGCCTCCGGCGGCGCCTGGTGAAGCGTCGGCGCATCGGGCAGGAAGGCGAATTGCGCCCGGCCGCCCACGAGCTCCAGCGGCGGGCGGATCAGCCCGGCGATCGTCTTGATCAGCGTCGTCTTGCCGGAGCTCGATTCGCCGGCGAGGCCGAAGATCTCGTTCCGACCCACTGTGAAGGTGATGTCGTCGACCGCAGGCACCTCGCGCGACACGCCGAAATGGCGCGTGCGGAAGCGCGCCTTCAGGTTCTCGACCGTGAGGACGGGGCCGCCGCTCACGAGCGGCCCCCGCCCATGCGCGCCAGCCGGCTGCGTGGATCGATATAGGCGTTGACCGAGACCGCCAGCAGATAGAGCCCGACGAAGGTCATCACCACGAGCAGGATCGGGAAGGCGATCCACCACCAGATCCCGGCGACGATGGCGGTGTGCTGGTTCGCCCAGTAGATCATGCCGCCGATGGTCGGCGTGTTGATGTCCGTGAAGCCGAGAACGGCGAGCGTCACCTCCAGCCCGATCGACCAGTTCATGTTGTTGAGCGTGGTCGAGAAGACGATCGGCATGACGTAGGGGAGATGCTCGCGCAGCAGGATCTCGCGCGTGCTCATGCCGGAGAAGACGGCGGTGTCGGTGAATTCGCGCGTCTTGAGGCTCATCGCCACCGAGCGGATGAGCCTTGCGTCATAGGCCCAGCCCAGGCTCGCCATGATGCAGGCCAACATGACGCTCGACATGCTGTCGCGCAGCACGAAATAGAACAGGATGAGGATCGGGAAGAGCGGCAGGATGATGAAGGTGTCGTTGATCGACATCAGCACGCGGTCGACCCAGCCGCCGAGATAGCCGGCGGTGAGCCCGACCACGATCGAGATCAGCCGCGAAAGCAGCGCCACCAGGATGCCGAAGCCGAGCGTGTTGCGGATCGCGATGGTGAGCTGCCAGAAGACGTCCTGCCCACGCGACGTCGTGCCGAACCAGTAGGCGGCGGAAGGCGGCGCGTCCGGCGCCACCACGTAGACGTCGTTCGGCGGATAGGGCGAGACGAACGACAGCAGCGCCATCGCGGCGACGATGGCGATCAGCACGAAGCCGAGCCGGAACTCGCCGTTGGTGCGCAGGAGATCGCGCAGCACCGTGATCATGACGCGACGCCAGTCATCTTGCGACCTGCACGCGCGGATCGATCAGCGGATAGAGCAGATCGATCAGGAGCACGCCGAGCGAAACGCCGAGGATCGACACCGTCGTCACGCCGAGCACCAGCCCGTAGTCGCCGGCGTAGACCGCATCGACGAGCAGCGTGCCGACGCCGGGATATCCGAAGACCTTCTCGGTGATCACGGCGCCGTTGAAGATGCCGCCGAGCGACATGGCGAGTCCCGTCACCTGCGGCGCGAGCGCGTTGCGCATGACGTAGGAACCGAGGATGCGCCTCGGATCGACGCCGGCGATCTCGGCGTAGACGACATGGTCTTCGGTCACGACGTTCGAGACGAGCGAGCGCATGCCCAGGAACCAGCTTCCGACGCCGATCAGGATCAGCGACAACGCCGGCAGCACGGAATGCTTGGCGACCGAGAGAGCGAAGGCCAAGCTCCAGCTCTGTTCCAGGTTCATCGCCGAGCCGCCCGTGATCGGCAGGATCGGCCAGAGGAAGCCGAACAGGATCATCAGCGTGAGCGCGACGATGTAATAGGGCACGGGATGGAGCGCCATCGCCAGCGCGCCCATCAGCTTGAGGCCCCGATTCTCCTGGTAATAGCCGGCGAGCCCGCCGAGCAGATTGCCGAGCAGCCAGGAGACGAGCGTGGCGAAGCCGAGCAGCCCGAGGGTCCAGGGCAGCGCCCGACCGATCAGCGACGAGACCGGCGCCGGGAAGGCCGAGAGGGAGGGGCCGAAATCGGCCCTGAGCACGCGCCGCCAGAACGTCGCGTACTGTTCCAGCCAGCCGCCTTTCAGGCCGTAGAGCTCCTGCAGCGACTTGCGCATCTCGGCGATCGCCTCAGGCGCGGTGTTGCCGAAGGAGGTGACGGCGGAGATCGACTGCTCGACCGGATCGATCGGCGTTGCATGCGTGATGACATAGGCGAGGTTGACGCCGATGAACACCACGAGCGCGCATTGCGCCAGGCGCTTGAGGACGTAGTGGAGATAGGAGCGCATTCGCCCTGTCCGCTGGCCGGCGGCCCTTCCCCGCGCGAAGCGGGAAAGAGCCGGCCGGGATCAGGCTTCAATTCGCCGGCTTCAGCTTGACCAGCATGTAGCGCGAGTTGCCCCAGTTCGTGACCGGGTTGGCATAGGGGTTGTCGGCCGTCGGGAAGCCGGTCCAGTAGGTGTGGTCCATCGCCGTGAAGACGTTGTAGGACATCAGCGGGATCAGCGGCATCTCGCGCGTCACCAGCTTCACGTAGTCGCGGCCGAGCTCGATGCCCTTCGGATCGTCGAAATCGATCTTGCGGACATCCTCGATGATCTTGTCGAGCTCCGGATGCGACCAGCGCTGCCAGTTGCGGAGCGGCTGCGGCTTGCCGGGCTCCGCCACGAAGGCGGAATGCCAGCTGTCCATGAAGTAGCTGAGATCCTGGTGCCCGCCCCAGGTCTCGACCGACCAGCCGATGAAGGCGTCGAAGTCTCCGGCGGCGCGGCGCGTCAGCAGCGTGCCCTGCGCGACGTCGACGCGCGCATCGATGCCCGCCTGCTTCCACTGCTGTACGATCATCGATCCGGCGCGAGTCATCACCGGGCGCAGGTCGCCCTCGACCATGAGCCGGATCACGAAGGGCTTGCCGTCGGGCGTCATCCACTGGTTGCCCTGCTTCTTGTAGCCGGCGCGCTCCAGCAACTCGGTCGCCGCCTGCAGGTTCTGCTTCCACCAGCCGAGGCCGAAGGAATTGGTGATCTCCTTCTCGTCCTTCGGGATCTGGTCGCCCATGGAGGGGCGCAGCATCTCGGCGATCTGCTTGGAGACCGTCGGATCGTAAGGCTTGAACTTCGACTTGCCGGTGTCGACCTCGAAATCCTTGACCCAGGCCTCCATCGGCTTGTGGTAGGCTTCCGGATGGATGCCCGTCGGCGGCACGGCGATCGCTGAGATCGTGGCGGCGCCGCGATAGGCGGCCATCATCACCGCCTTGACGTCGATCATGAGTGCGAGCGCCCAGCGCACGTCACGGTTCTTCAGGTTCTCGTTCTGGGTGTTGAAGATCACGCCGGCGAGGGTCGGATCGGGGTGCCCGTAGGGGAAGCCCTTGAACCAGGCGCGCGTGCCCTTTCCCTCTTTCGCCAGGCGGAACATGCCTTCCGGCGAGATGTCGTGGATCACGTCGAGCTCATGGTTGAGCTGCGCGATCACGCGCTTGTCAGGCGGGCCGGGATCGACATAGGCAAGGTACTTGGGGCCCGGCTTGCCGTAACGGCCGAGAGAGGTGCGCTGCCAGTCGTCCCTGAGCTGCCAGATGTACCACTTGCCGTCGGGATCGTAGCTGTTGAGCGTGTAGGCGGACAGCGTCACCGGCTTATTGAAGTCGAATTTCGCAGGATCCTCGACCTTCTCGAAGATATGCTTCGGCAGGATCCAGATCGCGCCCCAGCGCACGGTGAAGTTGGTGTGGAAGCGGGAGTTCGGCCGCTTCAGCTTGAAGATGACCGTCTCCGCGTCGGGCGCCTCGACGGAGGCGATATTGTTGGCGAGCACGGCTGAGAACCGCATGTTCGGGTTCTTCACCTGGATGTCGACCGTCGCCTTCACGTCCGCCGAGCTGAACTCGACGCCGTCGCTCCAGAAGAGGCCGCGGCGCAGCTTGACGCGCATTTCGGTGAAGTCGGAGTTGTATTCCGGCTTCGCCGCCGCCAGCGAATTGTCCCAGGCGCCGTCGATGCCCTTCTCGGGATCGATGTACCAGAGCGTGTCGAGCGCCGCCTGCTGCAGGCCGTTGGACTGACTGCCGGCGTTGATCGCCCAGATGTTGAACCAGCCCGCGTTCTTGATCGTCCCCTCGGGGTTCTCGAGGATCAAGAGCTCTTTTCGCGGGATGTTCTGCGGTATTCCCTGCGCCTCGGCCGATCCTGTCACGGCAAGCGCAGTCAACATGGCGGCAGCAGCCAGCCACGCACGCATGGTGGTCATCGTCTCCTCCCCTCCAAGCCGCCGGTTGCTCCGGCTGGCGCGATTGGGGGGAGCTTACGAAGTGGCTTCAGCCAAGGCAACCGATGATAGGGTTCATATCGGAAAGACGGATATGAAGCTCAGACGCCGAGCAGCGCCTTCGCCAGCATGCAATGCACGCCCTTGTGCTGGTTCACCGTCTGGGTGATGCGCAGGTCGGCCGCCATGCTGCAGAGCGCGTAGGCCTGGTCGCGGCTCAGCCCCGTGCGGTCGACGATCAGCGCGATCATGGCGCGTAGCGCCGTCTCGACGCAGCGGTCGAGGTCGGGATCCATGCCCATCGTGATGTGATGCGTCGGCGTCTCCGCCCTGGGGTAGGTCAGCCCCGCGCCCTTGTGCAGGATGAAGGCGAAGCGGCCTTTCAGAGCCGTCTCGATGGCGGTGACATTGACTTCGCCGTCGCCCTGTGCCCCGTGCCCGTCCCCGCAGGAGAACAGGCCGCCCGCGGCGAAAACCGGCAGATGCAGCGTCGCACCGGCGACGAGCTCCTTGTTGTCGAGGTTGCCGCCGAAGGCGCGCGGGATGATCGAGGTGCAGCGGCCCCAGGATGGCGGCGGCGCCACGGCCATGACGCCGAAGAACGGCGAGAGCGGCAGATCGAGCCCCCATGGCAGCCGCGCCATCATGCGCTTTGCATCGAGAGGGATATTCATGTGGTGGGTGACTGGGAAATCGTCCGGAAGCGTCCCGGAGAGCGGGCGATGACGGTTGTAGCCCCAGTCCTGGCGAAGGCCGACGTCGAGGATGCGCACCTCCAAGGCGTCGCCCGGCATCGCGCCCTCGATAGCGATAGGGCCGGTCAGGATATGCGGTCCGAAGGGCAGGCCCTTCTCCGCGGCATGGATGGCGAGAAGCTCCGGCGGCACATGGAAGCCTGCGGGCGGCAAGACGTCCGGACTGCCGGAGACCGTCTCGATCTCGACCTCGTCGCCGCTGCGGATCGTCAGTGCCGGTGGGACCGCGGCATCAAGATAGCCCCAGCGGCAGCTGGCCGGCGAGGAAGCGAGGCGATGGAGCATCGGCGGGTCCAACCGGGGCCTGGCGAATAGGATGGACGCTGCCGGCCTGCAGGCCGCGCCGGCGGCGAGGCGAGCATCCGACGATGGCTTCCCGAATGCAAGCGCGGCCGCTCGGGCGGCACATGGCGCCCATGCGGGCTTTTCACGTGCCGGAACCTTCCGCAGCCTGTAGCGTCGAGAGCCGACTCATCCTCGCGTCCGGTTCGAAGAGACCTTCCTTGCCCCAGCCCTCCATCCGGCGCCTCGACCCTTCCGCGCCGGCCGACCGGCGCGAGACGATCGCCCTCGTCGCCAGCATGATCGCGCTGAATGCGCTCGCCATCGACATCATGCTGCCAGGCATGCAGGTGATCGGCGAGAGCCTCGGCGAGCCGAGCGCCAACGCGCGGCAATTCGTCGTCACCGCCTATCTGCTCGGCTTCGGCGCGATGCAGCTCATCTTCGGGCCGCTCTCCGACCGCTTCGGCCGCCGCCGGCCGCTGCTCATAGGCCTCTCGCTCTACACCGTGGCCGCGCTCTGCGGCGGCCTCGCCCCGAGCTTCCCGGCGCTGCTCGGCTTCCGCCTGCTGCAGGGCTGCGGCGCGGCCGCCTCGGTGGTGATCGCCATGGCCTTCGTGCGCGACAGCTTCGGCGGAAGGCGCATGGCGGAGGTGATGTCGCTCGTGATGATGGTCTTCCTGGTGACGCCGGTGGTCGCCCCGGCCCTGGGTCAAGCCATCCTGGCGGCGGGGGAATGGCGGCTCGTCTTCGCCTTCATGGTGATCGCTGGCCTTTCTGTCTCGGCCTGGGCGACCTTGCGCCTGCCGGAGACGCTCCGGCCTGAGAACCGCCGGCCGCTGACGCCGGCCTCGGTGCTCCAGGGCTTCGGCTACGTGTTCCGCAGCCGCGTCTCGATCTGCTACATCCTGGCGATGTCGATGATCCTGGGCGCGCTGTTCGGCTTCATCAACAGCGCGCAGCAGATCTATGTCGGCATCTTCGGCCTGGGCGTGCTGTTTCCGGCGGCCTTCGCGGCGGTGGCGGGCTGCATGGCGCTCGGCTCCTACCTCAACGCGCGCTGGGTCGGACGGCTGGGCATGCGCCGCATTTCTCACTCGGCGCTTCTGGGCTTCATGACCGCGAGCGCGGTGCTGGCGGCATCGAGCGCCGCCGGCGCCCTGCCGCTGGCCTTGTTCTTGCCGCTATTCGCCGCCGCGATGTTCTGCTTCAGCTGCATCGGCTCCAATTTCGGCGCGCTCGCGCTGGAGCCGCTCGGCCATGTCGCCGGCACGGCCGCCTCTGTCCAGGGCTCGATGCAGATCGTCGTCGGCGCAGCCATCGGCGCGATGATCGGCCAAGCCTTCAACGGCACGGTCCTGCCCCTTGCCCTGGGCTTCACCACTTTGGCGGCGGCGGCGATGGGACTGGTGCTGCTGGCCGAGAGGGGCCGCCTGTTCGGCAGCCGCGACGCGACGGCTGCGCGAGTCTGACTCCTGTCGACGACCACTGCGAGCCTGTGCTTTCACCTCACGGGCGCGCGGCTGGCCAGGGTCCGAAGACGCCATCCTCAGCTGGCCTCGCGCCTCGGCGCCTCATGTGCCGAGGCGGTTGACCTCATTGATCATATGATACTACCTTCCGCCCATGAAGCCGAAGAGCTTTCACGCGGCCGTCGTCGATCGGCTGGCTGCGATGATCATCGGGAGCGGAACGGGAATGAGGTCGCAATTGCCGACCGAGGGCGAGCTTTGCCTCTCCATGGGCGTCAGCCGCACGGTCCTGCGGGAGGCCGTGAAGACGCTGGCCGCCAAGGGAATGCTGACCACCGGCCCGCGCACCGGCACCCACATCCAGCCGCCCGGCCAGTGGAACCTGCTTGACCCCGACGTCATCAGCTGGCGCCTGCAGGCCGGAGTCGACCAGGCCTTCGTCCGCGACATCCTGGAGCTGCGCCTGGCCATTGAACCGGCGGCGGCGCGGCTCGCGGCCGAGCGCGCCGACGCTGAGGACCTCGAGTCATTCCGGCGCGCCTTCGAGGCGATGGAGATCGCCGTCGACCGGGGCTGTGGCGGCTATCTCGAGGCCGACCTCGCCTTCCACGAGACGATCCTCGCCGCCACCCACAACCAGTTCTTCGCCGCGCTCACTCCCGCCGTCGATGCGCTGCTGCGGGTGTCCTTCCGCTTCTCGGTGAAGAGCCGGGAGAGCGCCCGCTCCTCCCTGCCCCTTCACGGCGCCGTGGCTGCGGCGATCGCGGATCGTCGGCCGGACGAAGCCGAGGCTGCGATCCGCGTGCTGATCGAGGCCGCGCGGAGCGACATCGAAAGCGACATGGCGCGCGACGACTTCCTGATCCGTGACGGAGAGCGCGATGCAGCGGCTTGAGGAGATGTTCTTCAAGGCGCTGGAGGCGCTGCTCGTGGTTCTGCTCGTCGCCATGGTCATCATGGTCTTCGGCAACGTCATGCTGCGCTGGTTCGCGGACAGCGGCATCCAAATCTCGGAGGAGATGAGCCGCTTTTGCTTCGTCTGGCTGACCTTCATCGGGGCGGTCGTCGTGGCGCGGGAGAATGCTCACCTTGGAGTCGATGCCCTCGTCGGAGCGCTGGGCCCGCGCGGCCGCCTCGTCTGCATGATCCTGTCCGACCTTCTGGTCCTGCTCTGCTGCGCCGTCTTCTTCTGGGGCACCTGGCGGCAGGCGCCGGTCAACTACAGCAATATCGCTCCCGTCTCCGGCATGAATACGCTGCTCGTCTTCGGAGTCGGCTTCTTCACCTCGATCGGCATCGGCGCCATGACGCTGACCCGACTCGTACGCGCCTTCACGGGCACCCTGGCGCCTGACGAGCTCGACGCCTTCGCCGGCAAGTTCTCGGAGGAGGCCGTGGCGACAGGGCTCAAGGGCAAGCTCGAATGACCGTCGTCGTCTTCCTCGCCTCGCTTTGCGGCGCCATGGCGCTGGGCATGCCCTGCGCCTTCGCGCTGATGGTCTGCGGCATGGCGCTGATGGCCTGGATGGTGGCGATCGGCATCTATCCCGCCTTCGACGCGCAGGTGATCGCCCAGAAGATGCTGGACGGCGCCGACAGCTTCATCCTGCTCGCCATTCCCTTCTTCATCCTCGCCGGCGAGCTGATGAACGCCGGCGGCCTGTCGAAGCGCATCGTCAATTTCGCACTCGCCCTGATCGGCCACCGCCATGGCGGGCTCGGCTATGTGGCGATCTTCGCCGCCGTGATCATGGCTTCGCTGTCGGGCAGCGCAGCGGCGGATACGGCGGCGCTCGCCTCCATCCTGATCCCGATGATGCGTGACGCCGGCTACAACGTGCCGCGCTCCGCCGGCCTCATCGCCTCGGGCGGCATCATTGCGCCCGTGATCCCGCCCTCCGTCGGCTTCGTCATCTTCGGCGTCGCGGCGAATGTCTCGATCCCGCAGCTCTTCGTCGCCGGCGTCGTGCCCGGCGTGCTGATGGGGCTCAGCCTCGTCTTCGCCTGGTGGTGGGTGGCGCGGGGCGAGACCTTGAAGGCCTATCCCAGGCGCTCCTGGGCGGAGCGCTGGCAGGCAACCCGCGACGGCGCCTTCGCGCTGCTGATGCCGGTGTTCATCCTCGGCTCGATCCGCTTCGGCTGGGCGACGCCGACCGAAGCGGCGGTGGTGGCCGCGGTCTACGCCCTCTTCGTCGGCATGTTCGTCTACAAGGAGCTGAAGCCTAACCAGATCTACGGCCTGCTCCTTTCCGCCGCCAAGCTGACCGCGGTGATCATGTTCCTGGTCGCCGCGGCCTTGATCTCCTCCTGGCTCATCACCGCCGCCAACATCCCGGGCGAGGTGGGCGGCTTCCTGCAGCAGTTCGTCTCCAACAAGACGGTGCTGATGATCATCCTGATGATTCTGGTGCTGGTCGTCGGCACCGCGCTCGATTTCGCGCCGACGGTGCTCATCCTCACGCCGGTGCTGATGCCGATCATCAAGCAGGCCGGCATCGACCCGATCTATTTCGGCGTGCTGTTCATCATGAACAACGCCATCGGCCTGATCACGCCGCCCGTCGGCATCGTGCTCAATGTCGTCTCGGGCGTGGCGAAGGTCTCGATGACCGACGTCATCCGCGGCATCAATCCCTTCCTGATCGCACAGAGCACGGTGCTCTTCCTGCTCGTGCTCTGGCCGCCGCTGGTGATGGCTCCATTTAGGCTCCTGCAAGGCCGCATCGGCTTCACGCAATTCGTCCAGCAGCTGCTGGGCTACTGACGGGTCGAAAGAACCCATTTCAACGGAGGACGGACGATGATGAAATCCACCCTACTCGCAGCCGTCGGCGCGCTGGCGCTGATGACGGGCGCGGCGAGCGCCCAGTTCTCGGAGCGCACGATCCGCGTCTCCAACGGCATCAACCAGGATCACCCCGTCGGCAACGGCGTCGCCAAGATGACGGCCTGCCTGACCGAGAAGTCCGGCGGCAAGATGAAGCTGCAGGCCTTCTGGGGCGGCGCGCTCGGCGGCGACCTGCAGGCGACGCAGGCGCTCCGCTCCGGCACGCAGGAGATGGTGGTGACCTCCTCCTCGCCGCTTGTCGGCATCCTGCCCGATCTCGGCGTCTTCGACCTGCCTTTCCTCTTCGCCAACGAGAAGGAGGCCGACGCCATCCTCGACGGCCCCTTCGGCAAGTACATCGCCGACAAGCTGCCGGCCGTCGGCCTCGTCAACCTCTCCTACTGGGAGAACGGCTTCCGCAACCTCACCAACTCGCGCAAGCCCGTGACCAAGGTCGAGGACTTCCCGGGCCTCAAGGTCCGCGTGATGCAGAACAACGTCTTCCTCGACACCTTCAAGACGCTCGGCACCAACGCCGTGCCGATGGCCTTCCAGGAGGTCTTCGCGGCCCTGGAGACCAAGGCGATCGACGGGCAGGAGAATCCCTTCGTGACGATCGACACCTCGAAGCTCTACGAGGTGCAGAAGTTCCTCTCCGTCACCAACCACGCCTACACTCCCTTCCTCTTCCTCTATTCCAAGGCGCTGTGGGACAAGCTCTCCGCCGACGAGCAGAAAGCGCTCACCGACTGCGCGGCCGTGGGCCAGCAGGAGCAGCGCACCGTCTCCCGCGCCCTCTCCGAGAAGAGCCTGGAGAACGTCAAGAAGCAGGGCATGCAGGTCAACACCATCGCTCCCGAGGAGCAGAAGCGCATGCGCGACGCCGTGAAGCCGGTCTACGAGCGCGCCAGCGCCACGATCGGCAAGGAGACCGTCGACCGCATGATGGCCGAGCTCGGCAAGCTGCGCGGCACGAACTGAGGTCAGCCGCCTGATCCTACCCCGCCCAGCGGGGGAGGTGGCGAGCGAAGCGAGACGGTGGGGGCTCTCAAGCGTCATCCCACCCGTCGCGGCTTCGCCGCGCCACCCTCCTCGCGCACGAGGAGGGATCTATTCCCCAGCTTCGGACACCCGATCCCATGCGCATCGCCTCCGTCGAACCCCTCATCCTCCACATCCCCGTCACCGGCGGCTCGATCCGCGACTCGACGCATACCGTCACCCATTGGGGCGTCGTGGGCTGCCGCATCCGCACGGAGAGCGGCATCGAGGGATTCGGCTACACGGGCACCCACGCCCACCTGCCCTCGGATCGGCTGATCACCGCCTGCATCCGCGATTGCTACGCAGAGCTGCTCCTCGGCGAGGACGCCCGGGAGACGCAGAAACTTTGGCTGAAGCTCGCCCGCAGCCCGGCCCTGCAATGGGTCGGCCGCGCCGGCATCACGCATCTGGCGCTCGCCGCCGTCGACGTGGCGCTCTGGGACATCAAGGCGAAGGCCGCCGGCGTGCCGCTCTGGCACCTGATCGGCGGCAAGGTGAACCCGCGGGTCGAGGCCTACAACACCGATATCGGCTGGCTGTCGCTCTCCGTCGACGAAATCATCTCAGGGGCGAAGCAGGCCATCGAGGTCGACGGTTTCCGCCGCATCAAGGTCAAGGTCGGCCATGCCGACCCCATGCTGGACGTCAGGCGGCTGGAGGCGGTCCGCCGCGCCATCGGCCCGGACATCACCATGGCGATCGATGGCAACGGCAAATGGGACCTGCCGACCTGCCTCAGGTTCTGCCGCGCCGCGGAGCCGCTCGACATCTTCTGGTTCGAGGAGCCGCTCTGGTACGACGACGTCGCCTCCCATGCCAAGCTCGCGCGCGCGACCGCGATCCCCGTGGCGCTCGGCGAGCAGCTCTACACCTTCGACCATTTCAACGCCTTCCTCGACGCGGGCGCGCTGCATTGGGTGCAGCCCGACGTGACGCGCCTCGCCGGCATCACGGAGACCCTGCAGGTCATGGACCTCGCCCATGGCAAAAGGCTGCCGACGGCGCCTCATGCTGGCGACATGAGCCAGGTGCATGTGCATCTCGCCCATGGCCATCCCTCCGTGGCGCTGCTCGAATACATCCCCTGGATCAAGGACGCCTTCGTGGAGCCGGCCGATGTTAAGGATGGCCTCTTTCTGACGCCGCAGGTGCCCGGCGCCGGCTCCACGCCGAAGCCGGAGGCGATCGAGCGCTATGCCAAGCCGCTCTCGTGAAAGGTCGTGCGTGCTCCGAGACGGCGCGTGCCGCCCCTCCTCAGCAGAGGATCGTCGTGAGACGCCATCTTCAAGGCCCCTCATCCTGAAGAGCGCCCGCAGGGCGCGTCTCGAAGGACGCACCACGGCTCCGCAACCCATCTCCGTGAGACATCCATGAAGATCACTGCGCTCGAAACCATCCGCGTCGAGGAATTCGGCAACCTCATCTTCGTGCGCCTCCACACCGACGAGGGTCTGGTCGGGCTCGGCGAGACCTTCATGGGGCCGACCGCCGTCGAGGCCTATCTGCACGACACGGTCGCGCCCAAGCTGATCGGCGAGGATCCGCTGAGGATCGAGGCGATCAACCTGAAGCTCAGGAACTATCTCGGCTGGCGCTCCGCCGGCGTGGAGACGCGCGGCAATTCCGCGGTCGACATCGCGCTCTGGGACCTCTTCGGCAAGGCGCATGGCAAGCCGGTCTGCGCGATGCTGGGCGGCAAGACGCGCGACTCGATCCGCGTCTACAACACCTGCGCCGGCTACAAGTACATCCGCGATTCCCGCGCCCAGGCCGTGGCCAACTGGCATCTCGGCGAGCAGGGCGGCCCCTACGAGGACCTCGAAGGCTTCCTCAACCGGGCCGACGAGGTGGCGCTGTCGCTGATGGAGCAGGGCGTCACGGCGATGAAGATCTGGCCCTTCGACATCGCGGCTGAGCGCACCAACGGCTTCGACATCTCGCCGCAGGAGCTCGACGGCGCGCTGGAGCCCTTCCGCAAGATCAGGAAGGCCGTCGGAGATCGGATGGACATCATGGTCGAGTTCCACTCGCTCTGGTCGCTGCCGATGGCCAAGAAGCTGGCGGAGCGCCTCGCCGAATTCGACACCTACTGGCACGAGGACCCGTTCCGGCTCGACAATATCAACGATATCAGGGACTACGCCCGGCACTCCAAGGCCTGGGTGTGCGCCTCGGAGACGCTCTCCTACACCCACGCCTTCCGCGATTACCTGGAGACCGGGGCGGCCGGGGTGGTGATGCTCGACCTCTCCTGGTGCGGCGGCCTGACCGAGGCGCGCAAGATCGCCGGCATGGCGGAGGCCTGGCACACGCCCGTCGCCCCGCATGATTGCACGGGGCCGGTGGTCTATACGGCCTCCTGCCATTTCTCGCTGCATGCCGCGAACGCCTTGATCCAGGAGAGCGTGCGCGCCTTCTATACGGGCTGGTACAAGGAACTCGTCACGGACCTGCCGGTGGTGAGCAACGGCGAGGTGACGATCTCTGACAGGCCGGGGCTTGGACTGGAGCTCTTGCCGGAGCTGACGAAGCGCCCCGACGCGCGGGTCCGTCTCTCGGACAAGAGCACGCTCTGAGGCGCGGCGGCGCGCTCAGCGGCTGCGCAGCACCAGGAGCGCGATGAAGGCGGAGACTGTCAGTCCGCCGGTCACCCAGGCGGCTCCCGCGCCCCAGCCGTCCAGCGCCAAGCCGAAGAGGATCGGCGCTCCCGCCTGGGCGAGGCGGGCCGGCGCCGCCAGCAGCCCCTGCCGCAGCCCGTAGCCCGCCGGGCCGAACAGCGCGAGTGGCAGCGTGCCCTTGGCGATGGTCATCACGCCATTGCCCGCGCCATGCAGAATGGCGAAGGCGAAGGCGGCCGGCGCGCCCACCGTCAGCAGCGCCGCAGCGCCGAGCGGATGGGCGAGCGACGCGAGCCGCGCCGAGATCAGCGGATCGACCTTGCGCAGCAGGCCGAACTCGGCCAGCCGCGCGCCCACCTGCGCCGGGCCGATCAGCGTGCCGGCGGCGATCGCGACGGCAGCGCTGGCGCCTGCCGCCTCCAGCAGGCGCGGCAGGTGGCTCGCCAGCGCCGTGCTGACGAACCACGTCACCGCGAAGACATAGGCGAGCAGGCCGAGCGACAATGCCGAGGGCGGAGCCGCTTCCTTTGCGTCTTCCGCAGGCGGATCGGGCGCGCGATGCACGCCGGAGGGCAGGAGCGCATTCATCGGCAAGGCCAGCAGGAGCTGGATGGCGGCCCAGCCGACGCAGGCCCCGCGCCAGCCGAAGCGCGTCTCCATCCAGGCCGAGAGCGGCCAGCCGATCGTGCTGGCGAAGCCGGCGATCAGTGTGATTCCGGTGATCGGCGAGCGGGCCGCGGCGCCGTAGATCGCAGCCAGCGCCGCGAAGGCGGCCTCGTAGAGCCCGATGCCCATGCCGACGCCGATCACCAGCCAGCCGAGCGTCATCGCGACCGGCCCCTGCGCCGCGGCGAGCAGAAGCAGCCCGGCGGCGAAGATGACATTGGCCGCCATCAGCAGCCCGCGGCCGCCCAGCCGATCGATGCGTCTCCCCGCCCATGGGCCGACCAGCGCCGCCACGACCAGCGCGGCCGAGAACGCGGCGAAGACCGCCACCGTGGGGAGCCCGAGATCGGCGGCCATCGGCTCCGCCAGCACGGCGGGGATGTAGTAGGTCGAGGCCCACGCCAACGTCTGCGCCGTTCCCAGCAGCACGACGATCGTCCCGGTCCGCGAGGGCGGCAGCCTCACCGCAGCCTGAAGCTCGCCTCGAGCTCCTCCGCCTGCGCCGGGCTCAGCCGCCGCAGCGGCAGGCCGCGCGACAGCACGGCGAGCTTCGCCGTCTCCTCCAGCTCCTCGATGGCGTAGACCGCCGCCTCCAACGACGGTCCGGCCACCACCGGCCCATGGTTGGCGAGCAGCACGGCCGCATGAGCCGGCGCCTTGGCGAGGATGAGCGGCTTCACCGCTGCATCGCCGGGCTTCGTGTAGGGCACCACCGACACGCGGCCGACGCGCATCACGACATAGGGCGTGATCGGCGGGACGGCGTCGTCTGGATCGGTGTCGGCGAGGCAGGAGATGAGCGTCGCGTAGCTGGAATGGAGATGCACCACGGCCTTCGCCTGCGGCCGCGCCTCGTAGAAGGCGAAATGCAGCGGCAGTTCCTTGGTCGGCGGATCGCCGGAGAGATGCCGGCCCTCGAAATCAAGCTTCGACAGCCGCTCGGCATTAAGGAAGCCGAGGCAGGAATTGGTCGGCGTGAACAGGAAGCCGTCGTCCAGCCTGACCGAGATGTTGCCCGAGGAGCCCGGCGTCAGCCCGCGGTCGAACAGCGACTTCGCGAGGCGCACGAGATCGGCGCGGAGAGCGGCTTCAGACGGGTTCGCGGACATGGCGCCTCGCGGACTATCGCGAAGGCCACGTCGACGCCAGCCGGTTCACGCGTAATGGAAGCGACAGGAAGCGATTTCGAGGATCTGCGCATCGCCGCTGCCGCTCACGCGGTAGACGAGCCGATGCTCCTGCGTGATGCGGCGGGACCAGTAGCCTTGCAGTTTGTCCCTCAGCGGCTCGGGCTTGCCGATGCCTGAGAACGGCGCGCGGGAGGCGGAAACGATCAGTTCATTGATGCGTTCGACCATCTTGGGGTCCTGCGCCTGCCATTGGAGATAGTGCTTGAAAGCCGTCTCCGAGAACAGGACGCGCATCAGCGCAAGGGCTTCATCGTCACCGGATCGACCTCGACGGCCTTGCCTTCATCGAGCTCTCGTATCGAAGCGCGCAGATGCGCTGCGTTGGCAGGATTCCCGAGCAGGTACAGCGTCTCCTCGATGCCTTGAAGGTCCTTAAGGGGCATGACCACCATCGGTTCATGCCCCTGCCGCGTCACCACAAGCTGGTCGCGATCCTGCTCCAGCCGGTCCATATGCGCGGCCATGTTGGCGCGGAACTCAGTGAAATTGACGTGGCCCATGGCTCAGCTCCATTTGTACATCAATATGTACAGGAAAGGTGCGTTCGCCTCAAGTCTCCCTCAATAGATCGGGAACCGCCGCGTCAGCGCGTGCACCTTCTCCTTCACCGCCTCCTCGACCGCGCCATTGCCCGCCTCGCCGTTCTTGGCCAGGCCATCCAGCACCTCGACGATCAGCTCGCCCACGCGCTTGAACTCCGCCACGCCGAAGCCGCGCGACGTGGCCGCCGGGGAGCCGAGGCGGATGCCGGAGGTGATCGTCGGCTTCTCGGTGTCGAAGGGCACGCCGTTCTTGTTGCAGGTGATGTGGGCGCGGCCGAGCGCCGCCTCGGCCGCCTTGCCGTTCAGGCCCTTCGGCCTGAGGTCGACCAGCATCAGGTGGTTGTCGGTGCCGCCGGCGACGATGGCGAAGCCGGCGCTCTTGAGCGTCTCGGCCATGGCCCTGGCGTTCTCGACCACCGCGCGGGCGTAGAGCTTGAACTCCGGCGTCAGCGCCTCGCCGAAGGCGACCGCCTTGGCGGCGATCACATGCATCAGCGGCCCGCCCTGCAGGCCGGGGAAGATCGCCGAGTTGAATTTCTTGGCGAGCTCCTCGTCGTTGGTGAGGATCATGCCGCCGCGCGGGCCGCGCAGCGTCTTGTGCGTCGTGGTCGTCACCACATGCGCATGGGGGAAGGGCGACGGATGCGATCCGCCCGCCACGAGGCCGGCGAAATGCGCCATGTCCACCATGAAATAGGCGCCGATCTCGTCGCAGATCGCGCGGAAGCCGGCGAAATCCCAGATGCGGCTGTAGGCCGAGCCGCCGGCGATGATCAGCTTCGGCCGCGCCTCCAGCGCGATGCGGCGCACCTCGGCCATGTCGATCAACTGGTCGCTTTCGCGCACGGTGTAATGCACGGGCTTGAACCACTTGCCGCTCATGTTCGGCTTGGCGCCATGCGTCAGGTGCCCGCCCGCCGCGAGATCGAGGCCCATGAACGTATCGCCGGGCTGCATCAGCGCCATGAACACCGCCTGGTTGGCCTGGCTGCCCGAGTTCGGCTGCACATTGGCGAAGCGGCAGTCGAACAGGCGGCAGGCGCGCTCGATAGCGAGGCTCTCGGCGATGTCGACGAACTGGCAGCCGCCGTAGTAGCGGCGGCCGGGATACCCTTCCGCGTATTTGTTGGTCATCACCGAGCCCTGCGCCTCCAGGACGGCACGGGACACGATGTTCTCGGAGGCGATCAGCTCGATCTCGTCGCGCTGGCGGCCAAGCTCGAGGCGCACGGCTTCCGCGATCTCGGGGTCGCGGTCCGCGAGCGCGGCGGAGAAGAAGCTGTTGGAGAGATGAGCATGCGTGGCGGCGGACATCGGCTGGCTCCGGTGCGGCGGACGGTTGGCGCGCGCCCTAGCACGGGAACCGCAGGCTCGTCAGCATCGATCAGCGCATGGGAGCCGGGCGGCAGGCCAAATATCCAAGCTTCAGCCGCGCCCGGCGAGCCGCTCCTCCAGCCGCTCGAACAGCGGCGAATGCGCCTGGAAGACGTAATCCCGCCGGATCACGGAAGCCGATTCGGCTCCCGCCTCGACCAGCGCTGCCGCCAGCGCGGCTGCGCGCTCCGCTTCGATGTCGAAGGTAAGGGCCGAGGCTTCGCCCGAAGTCCGCGCGCCTTGCGCGAGCGCCGCTGCGATGACCTCATCCCGCCGCGCCTCCGGCGCGCTCGCCCTCACCTCGCGCGTCAGCCGCGCCGCCTGCTCGGCCGAGATGCGCCCGAGCAGCAGCCGCGCCAGCGCCATCGCCTCGCGGTCCCAGCCCGCTGCGAGCGAGGCCGCGAGATTGGCCTGCGAGCGCAGGATGACGCCGTCCGACAGAACCTTCAGGCCGTTCGCCTCCAGCGTGGCGCCTGTCGTCGTGATATCGACGATCAGCTCTGCCGCGCCCGAAGCCGGCGCGCCCTCTGTCGCGCCGAGGCTCTCCACGATGCGGTAATCGGCGACGCCATGCGCTGCGAAGAAGCGCCGGGTCAGATTGACGTACTTGGTGGCGACCCGCATGCGTCGCCCATTCCGCGCATGGAAATCGGCGGTGATCTCCTCCAGATCCTCCATGGTGCCTGCGTCGATCCAGCCTTTCGGCAAGGCGACCACGACATCGGCCTGGCCGAAGCCGAGCGGCGCCAGCAGCGCCACCTTCGCATCGGCGTCGGGCAGGGCTTCCCGGATCAGATCCTCCCCGGTCAGGCCGAAATGCGCGTCGCCGGAGGCGAGCTTCGCCACGATCTCGGACGCCGAGAGGAACAGCACCTCGACACCGGCGAGCCCGCTGATCGCGCCGCGATAATCCCGCGCCCCACCCTCGCGCGTCAGCGCAAGACCGGCGCGCGCGAAGAAGGCCGTGGCGTTCTCCTGCAGCCGTCCCTTCGAGGGCACGGCGATGGTCAGCCCCGCCTTCATGCCGCCGCTCCCGCCATCGGCGCCTGGAAGCGCTCCACCCAGACCGAGAATCCGACGGCCGGCACGTCCTCCGCCGCTCCGAGGCGGCGGAGCAGCGTGTCGTAGCGCCCGCCGCCGACCAGCGGTCGCGGCGAGGCCGGCGTTTCCGGCACGATCTCGAAGACCATGCCCGTGTAGTAGTCGAGATTGCGGACGAAGCCCGCCGAAGCCGTCACGGAATCGAGGTCGATGCCGCCCGCCGCCATGAAGCCGATGCGCGATTCGTAGCGCTCCAGCGCGGCCGCGAGATCGAGCCCCTGCTGCCGCGCGAAGCGCCTGATCTCTGCGGTCACCTGGTCCGGGTGGCCCGCGATGGACAGGAACTGCTCCAATACCCTGGCGCGCCGCTCGTCGATGGCGGAACCGCCCTCGCGAGCCTTGCGCAGGAAGCGCCCAGCGATCTCCTCGGCCGAGCGGCCGCCGGCGGCGCGCACGCCGCTGATCGACAGCATGTCGCCGACGAAGGCCTGCGCGGCCTCGCTCTCGCGCCCTTCCAGGGCCGCCATCACTCCGGCGTAGCGATCGAGGCCGGAGCCGCCGTTCGCCTGCCCCAGCGCCTCGGCCGGAGAGCGGCCGGCGGCCAGCCTGCGCTTGAGGCGACGGGCGAAGCCGGCGCCGACATCGAGGGCCGCCAGAAGGCCATTGACCAGCCCGGCGTCGCCCATGCGGATGACGGGAGCGCTCAGGCCGAGGGTTCGGGCGGAATCGATGGCGAGCGCCAGGATCTCGGCATCGGCCGCCGCGGCGTCGGCGCGGCCCAGCGATTCGACGCCGGCCTGGATGAACTCCCCGCTCTCGGCCTGGCGATGGCGGAAGACCTTGCCGCAATAGGAGAGGTCCGCCCGGATCGGAGCGGCGCCCGAAGAAACCGCTGCGAGGCAGAGCGGGATGGTGAACTCGGGCCTGAGGCAGAGCTCGGCGCCGGCCGCGTCCTGGGTCAGGTAGAGGCGGCGGCGGATGTCCTCGCCCGAGAGATCGAGGAACAGGTCGGCCCGTTGCAGCAGCGCCACGTCGGCGCGCTTGTAGCCGGCCGCTTCGAGCAGCGCGATGAGGGAAACGGTAGCGGGAGGTTCAGGCATGTCGGGCTCGTCCGCGCCGCCGATAGCAGGTCGGCGGTCGGCGCGCGACACTTTCCCGCGCGAAGGGTTACGAGCGTGGCGCAGTCTTCTCTGCGGCGCGTCAGGCGGCGTCGCGGGCCGCGGCGGCCAGGCGTCGTGCGGTGATCGTCACCACCTCGCCGGCGATGGCGAGATCGACGCCCATGTCGGAGGCCCTGGCGACCATGCCGGCATAGAACGGCTGGATGCCATGCGCGTCGACGGCGCCGCTCTCCGGCGCGCCCGCCAGCGAGGCCTCGACGCCATGCGGGATGCGGGCGTTCTTGCCTTCGGCGGTAATCGTGAAGGTCGGGAAATCGCCGTCGCCCTCGATCGTGCAGGAGAGGCTGCCGCCGCGCGGGATGCAGGAGGAGGCGACCACCAGGAGGTTGAGCAGGAGCTTCACCCGGTTCTTCGGCATCAGCAGGCGCGGGCCGGACCAGGAGAGGCGCAGCTTGTCGTCGTTCAGGAAGCCCTTGGCCACTTGCTCGGCATCGCCCGTATCGATGGCGGAGCCGGCGGAGCCCGCCGCGCCGAAGGCGATCCGCGCGAACTGCAGGCGGGCCGAGGCGGTCTTGGCGCTCTTGCTGATCAGGTCCAGCGCGAAATCGCGCATGTCCTGGTCCTTCTCCTCGGCCAGCACCTCGAGCCCGTTGACGATCGCTCCCACCGGGCTGATCACGTCATGGCAGACGCGGCTGCACAAGAGCGCCGCGAGGTCGAGCGAATCGAGCTGGATCATGGTCATCGTGCACCCGCCTGTTCGGGACCCCGCTCAGCGGTGTCCGGCTGGACATAAGGGACGCCGGCCGGGGACAAAACACCTCCCTCTGGCTTTTCGGGCGCCGCAGCATCATGTTGCATGACATGGTTGAGCAAACCATAACAAAACTGTCGCAAGCCGAGGCTTTGGCCGCGCCTGCAGCAAAAAGGCCACGCGACGCCAGGCAGCCGCTCCTCGACGCGCTCCTGGAAGCCGCAGTGGCCGGCGCGCGCGCCATCGCCGCGGCTGGTCCCCAGCTGATCCGGTTCAAGGCCGACGGAACGCCGCAGGCTGGCGCCGATCTCGCCAGCGACGAAGCCGTCCGCGCAGTCCTCGCACGCCGCCTGCCGGACCTGCCGATCGTCTCCGAGGAAGGCGCGCGCGATCTGCCCCGAGGCTTCGCTTCCAGGCCGTTCCTGCTGGTCGATCCGCTGGACGGCACGCGTGAGTTCATGGAGGGCCATCCCGACCATGCCGTCTGTCTGGCGCTGATCGAGCGCCGCCGGCCGGTTGCCGGAGTCATCCTTGCCCCGCTGCGCGGCCTCGCCTGGCTGGCCGGCGAGATCGCCGTCGAGGTTTCGCTCGGCGATGGCTTCGAGCCGCGGCCCGAGACCGCGCGACGGCTCAGCCTTCCTCAGACCGACGCGCCGCCGCAGCGCCTCGCCGTCAGCCGCTCGCGGCCGGACGCCTCGGTGCGCCGGCTTTTCCCGGCGATCGCCGACGCCAACGTGCTGCCGATCGGTGCGGTGCTCAAGCTCGTGGCGATCGCCAGGGGCGAGGCCTGCGTCTTCCCGACGCGCAACCCGTCCTCGGAATGGGACATCGCCGCCGGAGAGGCCCTGGTGCTGGCGGCGGGCGGCGCGATGCTCGGCCTTGACGGCCGGCCGCTAACCTATGGCCGCAGCCGCAGCCGCTTCCTGCACGAGCCCTATGTCGCCGCCCGCAGTGGCGCCATCGCCCGGCAGGCGATCGGCCAGGCGGCCGATCAGTGGCCGGCCTGCTGACGCACGACCATCGGCCAGGCGCGGACCGCAGTCCGGCGGAGTTCGGCATCGGCGACGAAGCGGCTGCGCCCATCCTCATCACGGAACAGCGCCAGCCGGCCGCCGACCAGCGCGAAGATCGCTGGATCACCCTCGACCATCGCGCCGGCGGCGACGGCCGCGGCGTCGTGCCCGCCGAAGAGCGGCATGTAGGCGGCGGGATCCTGTTCGAAGGCCGCCTTGCTGGCGGCGCTGCGGAAGCGCCACAGGCGCCCGTCGAGCTGCGCCTCATGCTCGGCGGAGCCCAGCAGCGCGGCCTGGTCGAGATGATAGGCGACGGCGTCGTAGCCGTAGAGCGCGCAACCCGTGCGCGGATCGGCGATGACATGCAGTTCGTCCGCCGCCTCGAAGAGATTGCGGGCGGCGAGGGCCTGGCCGAGGCCGGCGGCGGAAGCCGCGGCCGCCAGCGCCATGACGGCGCGGCGCGTCGGTGCGGCCTGGACGGGCGTATGCGGCATGGACGGACCCCTGGGGTTCCTCCCTTGTCGCTCTGGCGGCCTTTCCAGCGGGTTCAGATGTTCGGTAAATATTTATCTTCTCCTGCGATGCTGTGCGCCGTTGTCAGCGGGCGGGGCGACCTGATGGAGCAAGCGATGCGCATGATACGGATCCAGAAGCGCCGGATTCTCGCGGCTGCCGCCGCCCTGATCGCGGCAGGTTTGGCGGCCGGTCCGGCGGCGGCGCAGCGGCGCGCGGCGGCACAGCCGGCGGCGGCCGAGAACCCGCAGACCTTCTCGGGCTCCGAACTCGTGCAGAACGGCCATCGCTTCTTCGGCAGCCTGTCGCGCGGACTGGCGCTGACCATCGAGGAGGCGACCCGCCGCTGGGGCGAGCCGAACGGCTACATCCTGGGCCAGGAGGGCTCCGGCGCCTTCATCGGCGGCCTGCGCTACGGCGAGGGCGTGCTCTACACGCGCAACGCCGGCGAGCGGAAGGTCTTCTGGCAGGGACCCTCGGTCGGCTTCGACTGGGGCGCTGACGGGGCGCGGACGATGATGCTCGTCTACAACCTGCCGAGCACCGCCGCGGTCTACCAGCGCTTCGGCGGCGTCGACGGCTCGGCCTATTTCGTGGCCGGCTTCGGCATGACGGCGCTGACCGCCGGCGACGGCGTGACGCTGGTGCCGATCCGCACCGGCATCGGCGCCAGGCTCGGCGTCAATCTCGGCTACCTCAAGTTCACCGACCAGCCGACCTGGAACCCGTTCTGAACGCCGGCGCTGGCATCGGACCGCGTCTCGTGGCAGAACGGCGCGCGCCTGGCGCCTTTCCGGCGTGACAGAATTCCGCGGTGATTGAACAGAGTCTCTACTTCGCGCTCGGCTTCCTCGTGGCCGCGCTGCTGTCGCTGGCCGTGCTGCCGGCCTTCTGCCGTCGCGCCTATCGCCTGACCAGACGCGAGATCGAGGCGACGCTGCCGCTATCCCCGCGCGAGATCGCCGCCGAGCGCGACCAGCTCCGCGCTAGGGCCGCGATCGAGCGCGTGCAGCTCGAGCAGAAGGTCGTGGCCGCCGAGGCCGAGCGCCACAAGGCCATGGCGCTGGCCGGCGACAAGGCGGTGGCGATCGAGAAGCTCGAAACGTCGCTCGCCGAGCGCCGGCAGGAGATCGCCGCACTCGAGAAGCGCGCCGCGGAGCTGGATGCCGCGCTGGCCGCGACGCGCGACACGCTCTCGGAAACGGAATCGACGCTCGCCAACACGCGCGGCGAGTTGGGCTCTCTGGAGCAGCGCCTCCGCGAACTCGACGCCAACCGCGTCGAGGCGCAGGACACGGCCGACCAGCGGCGCGTCGAGATCGCCGCCCAGAAGACCAACCTGGAGGCGCAGAAGGCGCGGATCGCGGAGCTGGACGCGGCGTTGAAGGCGGCGCGCGGCGAGGCCAGAACCCGTACCGAGGAGCTGCGCGAGGCCGCCCGCAAGCTGCGCGAGGCGGAGACGGCCGCCGCCATCGCGCAGAGCCGGCTCGCCTCCGCCGAGGAGATCGGCGAGCGCCGCGCCCAGATCATCGCCGAGCGCGACGCCGTGGTGGAGCAACTCAGGGAGAAGCAGGCCGCGCTGACCCAAATGGTCAAGCAGGGCGAGATGGCGCTGCGCGACACCCTGCGGCGCGCGGAGGCGGGCGAGGCGGCGGCGGCCGAGCGCGATGCGGTGGTGGCGAAGCTGCGCGACGAGGCCCGCGCCACCGCCGCCGACCTGACCCGCAGCATCGACCGGCTGCGCGCCGACAATCAGAAGCTGCAGGCCGACCTCGGCGAGATGCGCTCCAGGGCCGCCAGGCTGCAGCGCGAGTTGACGCAGAGCAATCGCACGGAGCCCATGGTCGCCGATCTCAGGCCGAGGCCGGCCGCGCCGGAATGACGGCCGCCATCATTTCCCCACGACTGCGGTTTCGAAGGACGCCGATCGAGGGCCTTGACAACCCCGGGTCGAGGCAATTTTCACCACGGATGCTGAGACGGGCCCTGGGCCCGCGCCCCAGGAGCGCAATGTCATGATCAATATCGCCATCGTCGGAGGCGGCCCCGGCGGCCTGATGGCCTCCTGGCACATCGACAACAAGCTCGAGCACGAGGCCAACGTCACGATCTTCGAGGCGACCGACAGGCTGGGCGGCAAGATCGTCACCGGCAAGTTCGCCAAGGCCGACGCGATCTACGAGGCCGGAGTCGCCGAGATCTACGGCTACTGGGGCATCGGGCCGGACCCTTTGCGCGAGATGATCGACGGCTTCGGCCTCTCCACCGTGCCGATGGACAGCGACACCGTCGTGATGGACGGCAAGGTGATGGTGGGCCTCGACGGTCTGAAGCAGGTCTACGGTGCGAAGACCGCGAGCTCCGTCAAGGCCTTCCGCAAGACCTGCTCGCAGATGCTCTCGCCGGCGCAGTATTACGAGGGGGTGGGCAAGGAGGATAACTCCCACCCCTGGGCCAACGTCAGCTGCCAGGACCTCCTGGAGAAGAACGTCGCGGACGAGACGGCGCGCAAGTACTTCAAGATCGCCGCCCGCTCCGACATCGCCTCGGAGCCGCACCTGACCAACGGCCTCAACGGCCTGAAGAACTTCCTGATGGACATCGACGGCTACATCGAGCTCTACTCGGTCGTCGGCGGCAACGAGGAGATCATCCGCAAGCTCGCCGAGCATAACGCCCGGGACAAGAACAACAAGGTCGAGCTGAACAGCCGCGTCCTGCGCTGCGGCCGCAACGAATCGGGCAAGTACTACCTGCACGTTCAGCACAAGGGCCAGGTGACGATCCGCGAGTTCGACATCGTGCTGTTCTGCCTGCCGCACAACTGGCTGGCCACGATCGAGTTCGACGGCGAGAAGCTGCAGAAGGCGATGGTGCGCCATGTCGCGCATTTCGACCGGCCGGCGCATTACCTGCGCGTCACGCTGCTCTTCGACAAGAAGATCTGGGAGCCGCAGGTCAAGCAGAGCTGGTGGATGTCGGACACCTTCGGCGGCTGCTGCGTCTATGTCGAGAACACCCGCCACCGGTACCCCGAGGGCATGGGCGCGCTCGGTTGGCTGATCGCTGGCTGCGACGCGCTCGCCTACGCCAACCTGTCCAAGGAACAGCTGATCGATGCGGCTCTTGATTCGCTGCCGCCCTCCATGGGCGATGCGCGCAGGCATTTCGTGGAAGGGCATATCCATCGCTGGATCTCGTCGGTCAACGCCATTCCCGGCGGCGTGCCGGTGCGCGGCCCCCGCGAGAACCACCTGCCCGAGCCCGACGAGCATTCCGGCCTCTTCGTCACCGGCGATTATCTCTACGACTCGACGCTCAACGGCCTGCTCGATAGCTGTGACATCGCCTCCGACCTCGTGGTCTCCGAGCTGACGCGTCTGCGCTACCAGCGCCAGCTCGAGAACGAGGCGCGGGCCGGCCACACGCCGCGCAACACGATCGATCGGGCCTATTTCGAGAACTACCGCAACCTCGGCCCCTATCGGGAGGCCTGGAAAACCTTCTTCGACCCGGCCTATGTCGACGACATGATCCGCACGGCCTTCAAGCCGAAGAAGAAGTACCGGCTGCTGATCGCCGGCTCCGCCAGCGGCGAGACGGTGGCGGCGATGCGCGCCCGCGGCGTGGATTGCTGGGGCATCGAGAACAACATCCACATCCACAGCCAGACGCCGGAGGCGCTGCAGGAATTCAACATCCTCGGCTCGATCACCGACATGCCCTTCGAGGACGGCGAGTTCGACGTGATCTACGACACCGCGCTCTGCCACGTTCAGCCCAACCGCGTCGAATGGGCGGTGGAGGAGATGCATCGCGTCTGCAGCCTCGGCGTCTATTTCGGCTCGGTGCAGTCGGACCTGCCCTCGGCGATCATCGACCGCTGGGACCTCCTGCGCGGCGTCAAGCGCCTCGGCACCTACTGGGAATGGTCGGACATCTTCTTCGACAACGATTTCGAGATGGCGGTCGACGACGAGAAGGTGCTGGACAAGCTCTGGAAGCGCACGCTCGACGCCGGCAAGGGACCGGGCTTCTGGTACGATGACGCCGAGGCGATCCGCTACTCGTTCTACAAGCGGATCGACGGCGACGAGGACGACGAGTGACCGTTCTCCTCCCCCTGGAAGGGGGAGGTCGGGTGGGGGTAGGTGTTCGTCTGGTGACGGCTTACCCCTCCCCAGCCCTCCCCTTGCAGGGGAGGGACTGCCCGGGCGCCTGACCGTGCGCTTCGACGCTCACCTTCCCATCGACGAGGCCCTCCCGGCCCTCTCCGCCGCGCTCGGCGCCGGCACTAACGCCGTGCTCGTCGCCCCGCCCGGCGCCGGCAAGACGACCCGCGTTCCGCTCGCCCTCCTCAACGCGCCCTGGCGCGGCGATGGCCGCATCATCGTGCTGGAGCCTCGCCGGCTGGCGGCGCGGGGCGCAGCCGAGCGCATGGCGCAGACGCTGGGCGAGCGGCTCGGCGAGACGATCGGCCTGCGTGCCCGCCTCAACGTCAAGGTTTCGGCGAAGACGCGCGTCGAGGTGGTGACAGAGGGCGTCTTCGCCCGCATGATCCTCGACGACCCGGCGCTGGACGGCGTCGCGGCCGTGCTCTTCGACGAGTTCCATGAGCGCTCGCTCGACGCCGACATGGGGCTGGCGCTGGCGCTCGATGCCCAGGGCGCGCTGCGCGAGGACCTGCGCATCCTCGTGATGTCGGCGACGCTGGACGGCGCGCGCGTCGCGGCCCTGCTCGGGCCGGAGACGCCCGTCATCGAAAGCGAGGGCCGCATGTTCCCGGTCGAGACGCGCCATTTCGGCCGTGATGCGCACCAGCGGCTGGAGCCGCAGATGGCGGCGGCGATCCGGCGGGCGCTCGCCGCGGAGAGCGGCTCCATCCTCGCCTTCCTGCCGGGCCAGGGCGAAATCCGCCGCACCGAAACGCTGCTGGCGGAAAGCCTCGGCGACCCTGCGGTCGATCTGGCGCCGCTCTACGGCGCGATGGACCAGCGGGCGCAGGATCTCGCCGTGCGGCCGGCGGCGCGGGGACGCCGCAAGGTGGTGCTGGCGACGGCGATCGCCGAGACCTCGCTGACCATCGAGGGTGTGCGCGTGGTGATTGATTCGGGCCTCGCCCGCGTGCCGCGCTACGAGCCCGATACCGGCGTCACGCGGCTGGAGACGGTGCGCGTCTCGCGCGCCTCAGCCGACCAGCGCCGCGGCCGCGCCGGCCGCACGGAGCCCGGCATCTGCTACCGGCTCTGGGACGAGCCGCAGACGCTGTCGCTCGCGCCATACAATACGCCCGAGATCCGGGCGGCCGATCTCTCCGGGCTGGTGCTCGACCTCGCGAGCTGGGGCGTCGCCGATCCGGCCGCGCTGCGCTGGCTCGATCCGCCGCCCGCCGCCGCAGTCGCCGAGGCGAAGGCGATGCTGGCCGCGATCGGCGCGCTCGACGCCGATGGGCGGATCACGCCGGAGGGCAAGCGCATCCGCGCCTTGCCGCTGCCGCCGCGGCTTGCCAGGATGGTGATCGGCGCGGCCGCGATCTCGCCTGCGGCTTTGCGCGATGCCGCCGATCTCGCCGCCCTCCTGGTGGAGCGGGGCCTCGGCGGCGCGGCCGTCGATCTCGGCCAGCGCCTCGAAGGCTTCCGCCGCGACCGGGGAGCCCGCGCCGCCGACATGCGCCGGCTGGCGGCAGGCTGGGCGGAGGCGGCGAAAGGCCAAGCGACAAGCGCCGCGCCGCATTCCCTCGCCGGGCTCTTGGCGCTGGCCTGGCCGGACCGCATCGCCAAGGCCCGCGGCGCGGCGGGCCAGTTCCTGCTCGCCAACGGCCGGGCCGGACAGGTGGACGCAGCGGATTCCCTCGCCCGCGCGCCCTATTGCGTCGTGGCGGATTTGACCGGCGCTGCGGCGGCGGCGCGCATCCTCGCCGCCGCGCCGATGACGGAGGCGGAGTTCCTGGCCGCCGCCGGAGGACGCTTCACGGCCGGCGAGGAGCTGACCTTCGACGCCGAGGCGCTGGCGCTCCGCGCCCGCCGCATCAGGCGGCTTGAGTCCATCACGCTCGATTCGCAGGCCGTGCCCGTGCCCGCGACCGAGGCCGCCGCCCGGCTCTTGGCCGAAGGCCTCGCGGCGGCGGGCCTGCATCGCCTGTCCTGGAGCAAGGCGACGCTGCAATGGCGCGACCGGGTCATGTTCCTGCGTCGCGCCCATGGGGACGACGCCGACAACCCCTGGCCGGACCTCTCGGACGAGGCTCTGGCCCGGACGGCGGCTGACTGGCTCGCCCCGGCGCTCTTCGGCCTCACCTCGGCCGCGCAGCTTGGTGCGGACCGCCTGCGCGAGGCGCTGGAGGCGCTCTTGCCCTGGAGCCTCAAGCGACAGCTCGACCAGGAGGCGCCGACACATTTCGAGGCACCCACCGGCTCCAGCGTAGCGCTGGACTACGAGGCCGAGGGCGGACCCGTCCTCGCCATCCGCGTGCAGGAGCTCTACGGGCTTAAGACCCATCCCGCGCTTGCCGGCGGGCGCGTGCCGCTCACGCTGCATCTGCTGTCGCCCGCCCACCGGCCGATCCAGATCACGCGTGACCTTCCGGGCTTCTGGAAGGGCTCCTGGGCGGCCGTGCGGACGGAGATGAAGGGGCGCTATCCCAGGCATCTCTGGCCGGACGACCCGGCGGCCGCCGCGCCGACGACGCGGGCCAAGCCGCGCGGCACCTGACTCAACAATGAAATCGGATGGACGGGGCCTCGCCGGCGGGCGAGAAGCGCTGCCGCCTGCATCGCATCGCCTGGGAGCTGGACATGCGCCTGTCTGAGATCCGCATCTATCCCGTGAAGGGCCTGCGCGGTCTGTCGGTCGAAGCGGCTGTGGTCGAGCCCTGGGGCCTCGCCAGGGACAGGCGCTGGATGGTGGTCGACGCCAACGGCCGCTTCCTGTCGCAGCGCGAGGCGCCGGAGATGGCGCGGATCGCGGCGGAGAGCCATGGCGGCGGCCTGCGCCTCACGATGGCCGGCCGCGAGGCGCTCGTGGTCGCGACGCCCTCCGGCTGCGCTGTCGAGGTCGTCGTCTGGCGCGACGCCGTGCCGGCCCGGGCCGCCGGAGCGGGTGCGGACGCCTGGCTGAGCGCGGCGCTCGGCCGCCCCTGCCGGCTGGTCTTCATGGCGGACCCGGCCGAGGCCCGGCCCGTCGACCAGACCTATGGCGAGCCGGCCGACCGCGTCAGCTTCGCCGACGGCTATCCGCTGCTCGCCACCAACCCGGCCTCGCTTGCCGATCTGTCGGCGCGGGCCGGAATGCCCGATCTCTCGATGGATCGCTTCCGGACCAATCTCGTGATCGATGGCGCAGAGGCCTGGGGCGAGGACCACTGGCGCGAGCTGCGGATCGGCGACGCGGTCTTCGCGGTCGTCAAACCCTGCGCGCGCTGCGCCGTCACCACTGTCGATCAGGATCGCGGCGAGCGCCATCCCGAGGGCGAGCCCCTGCGCACGCTGCTCACCTTCCGCCGCGATGCGCGCGGCCAGCCGATCTTCGGCCAGAACCTCATCCCGCGGCGGCTGGGCGAGATCCACGTCGGGGACGCCGTCGTCGCCGTGCCGGCCTAGGACCAGCACCGCAAACGCAGAAAGCCCGGCCGCAAGGCCGGGCGTCAAATCACCGGGAGGCGGAAGGAATCAGGCCGCGGCGGCGGCCTTCTCAAGCTGCTTGCGCACCGCCAGCGCGTCGCGCGACAGCTCGGCCTTGTCGGCCTTCATCAGGAAGGCGTCGAGGCCGCCGCGATGCTCGACCGTGCGGAGCGCGTTGGCCGAGATGCGCAGGCGCACGTTCTTCTTCAAGGCGTCGGAGGCCAGCGTCACGGTGACGAGGTTGGGCCTGAACACCTTCTTGGTCTTGCGGTTGGAGTGGCTGACCTTGTGGCCGACCTGCCCGTCCTTGCCCGTCAGTTCGCAGCGACGCGCCATGGTTAATCACCCTTGAATTCGTAACCCGGAGTTAAGCCTTGCCGGGCAATATCCGCTTCACACGCGCCACGCACGAGAGCGTCGCCGCCGCAGGATATCAACCGTTTCGGATTGAAGCGGGGCCTATACCTTCGGAAGGCCTGACGGTCAAGGCGATCGGCGCACCCATCAGTTCCTTGTTCAGTCGGGTCGCGAGTGGCGTTCATGAGCAGCAAGCATCGGATCAGGCGTCGCCTTCTGGCCCTTTCCCTCCTGGCGAGCCTTGGCTCCGGCGCCGCCACAGCCGGGCCGATCGAGGCCCGCTACCAGCTCACGATCGCCGGCCTGGTGATCGGCGCGGCCGAGCTTTCGGGAGAGATCTCCACCCAGAGCTACCGCGCCACCCTGAACGCGCAGCTCACCGGCCTCGCCGGTGCCCTGACCACGGGCCGCGGCGCGGTCAATGTCTCGGGCGTGATCGCCGCCGGCCGGCCTCTCTCCAACGGCTACGCGCTGTCGGCCAACAATTCCCAGGTCAGCCGCACCATCCAGATCGCCATGGCGCAGGGCAACATCGGTCAGGTGGCGATCGAGCCGCCGTTCGAGCCGAAGGACGACCGGGTGCCGGTGCTGGAGCATCATCGCCGCAATGTCGCCGACCCGGTGAGCGCGCTGCTGATGCCGGTCGCCGGCAATGGCGACATGCTCTCGCCCCTGAATTGCAACCGCACCATCCCGGTCTTCGACGGCGTGCAGCGCTTCGACGTCACCCTGAGCGCCGCCGGCACCCGCCCCATCAACGAGCCGGGCCGCGGCTATGTCGGCCACGCTTTGGTCTGCAACGCGCGCTACGCCGCGATCGCCGGCCACAGGCCGATCCCAGCCACCGAGTTCATGACCCGGAACCGGGACATGTCGGTCTGGCTCGTGCCGGTCGAGGGCTCGCGCACTCTGATCCCCTGGCGCATCAGCGTGAAGACGCAGCTCGGCACGCTCCTGATCGACATGCAGGCCGCCAATGGCCTGGCCGTCGACGCCACCGCGAGCATCGCGCAGCGGCGCTAGGATTTCTACCGGTCAGCAGGGCGGCAGATCGGCCAGCGCCTTGCCGATTTTCGCGTCGCCGCGCAGGTCAAAGCGGTCGGTTAGCAGGATGAAGCGGCCGGTCTCGGATGTCTTAAGATAGGTCGTCAGCATTACGGGACCCGTCGGCATCTCGCCGGCGCGGCAGAATTCCCTGGTCTCGATGCCGACTGCGAGCGAGCCGCGCTTGCCTTCCTCCTTCTTCCTGAGGATTTCCGCCCGCAAGGCATCGAGGCGGTCGGCCTCGGCTTCTGCCAGACGATAGATTCGCGTCTCGTGTCCCAAGGGAGGAGTGGCGGGCCGCTCATCCGCAGCCAAATCCTCGACGAGATGGAAAACCGCTTTGGCGTCGGGTTCTCCGTCGACCCTCACCGTGGAATCAAGCCGCACGCCGCTGCGCGCGGTCCTCACTTCCGCAGGCAGTTGTACGGCGATCCTGAGTCGTCGGAACTCCGTCGTCTGAAAGTTGACGCGGCTCAACGCCAGCATCGACCCCACGGGGATCGACGCGCAACCTGCCAGCGCCAGCGCGCCGAACAGCGCCATCCTGTTCCGTCCACCCATGCTAGCCTCCAAAAAATTAAAATTGCATTTTAATTAAACTCTCCCTTATATGGTTTTGTCAATCACTTGAGGAGGCGGCATGTCGAGCGGGCAGGATCACCAGGAAGCGGCGGCGCTGTGCCGAAGCCGCATCTCCAGGATCGCCACCTTCGCCGGCTGGGCGTCCGCGCTGGCGGCGATGGCGGCCGGCGGCTTCTTGGCCTACGGCCTGTTCGAGCCGGACCATCTCATCATCGCAGCGATCGGCGCGCCGGTCGGCATCCTCGTGCCGCCGTCCGCCGCGGCCAAGGCTGTTGCCCTCGTGCTTGCGGCCGTCCCGGCCCTCGCCTTCCTTGCAGCGATGCTGGAGGCGCGTCGGCTGTTCAAGCTGCTCAGCGACGGGGACGTCTTCGTCGCGGCGACGGCAAGGAGCCTCACCATGCTCGGAGGCTATGCCAACTTCATCGCCGCTGCGGGCGTTGCGGCGCGCACGCCGATCGCCCTGCTCGTGACCAGCGCCAATCCGGCCGGCCAGCGGGCTCTGGTGATCGGCGTCGGTTCGGGGGAGGTCGCGTCCTTCATCGCCGGGCTGCTGTTTCTCTCCTTTGCGCTCGTGATGCGCGAGGCGAATTCGCTGGCCGAAGAAAACCGGAGCTTCGTCTAGCCGATGCCGATCGTCGTCGAGCTGGATGTCATGCTGGCCAAGCGCAAGATGCGCTCCAAGGCGTTGGCTGAACGCGTCGGTCTGACGGAGCAGAACATCTCCCTGCTCAAGTCCGGCAAAATCCGCGGCATGCGGTTCGACACGTTGGAGAAGATCTGCGCCGTCCTCGATTGCCAGCCCGGAGATCTGCTGCGCTACGAGCCGGCGCGCCCGCGGCTGCCCATCGAAACTACCGAATAGAGGCTTGCATTTCCGGGGCACTGCAGGACACGGTCGGGCATGCATCTCGCAACCACCGAACGCGCCCCCGAAATCGCCTTCGCCGATTTCATGAAAGTCGATATCCGCGTCGGCACGATCCTGACGGCCGAGGCCTATCCGGAGGCGCGCAAACCCTCCTACAAGCTCACCATCGATTTCGGGCCCGATATCGGCGTGAAGAAGAGCTCGGCGCAGATCACGGCGCATTACCGCCTGGAGGATCTGCCGGGCCGGCAGGTCGCGGCGGTCGTCAACTTCCCGCCCCGGCAGATCGGCAAGTTCATGTCCGAGGTGCTGACGCTCGGCCTCCCGGACGAGGCCGGCGAAGTGGTGCTGGTGCAGCCGTCGCAGCCGGTCCCGAACGGCGGCCGGCTGTTCTAGGCGCTCACCGCACCGAAGGCTTCTCCGTGCAGGCCTGCGACTGGTAGGTCGGCACGTCGCACTTGCTGCAGGCGCCAAGGCTCGATGCGGCGAGGAGGGCGGCGAGGAGAAGGGCGGCGCGGCGCATCGGGTCGGTTCCGTGTGGTCGCGCAAGCATCTAGCACGTCCGGCACCATCGCCAAACCCCGTCTTGCGGCGATACGGCCCCTGTCGCTCCATGCGCCGCCGTCCTATCTTCTAAGGAACGGAGATCAGCGACCATGGCCAAGACGACCCGCCTCGCAGCCGAGCCGACCGGTGCCTCGCCGCGCGACCGCATCATCGACGCGCTGATGGCGCTGGCGGCCGAGACGCGCTGGGGCGACATCACGCTGCCGATGATCGCCGAGCGCGCCGGCCTCGGCCTCGCGGATCTCCGAGACCATTTCCCCTCCAAGGGCGCGATCCTCGGCGGCTTCTCCAAGCGGATCGACCGCATCGTACTGGAAGGGGCCTCAGCCGACATGCTCGGCGAGCCGGCGCGGGAGCGCGTGCTTGACGTGATGATGCGGCGGCTCGATGCGCTCGCCCCCTACAAGGCGGCGCTGCGCGAGATCGCCGAGGCGGCGCGGCGCGAGCCGCTGATGCTGGCGGCGCTCAACCAGCTCGCCATCAATTCCTGGCGCTACATGCTGGCCTCCGCCGACATCGACACCGAGGACGAGCTCGGCATGGTCCGCATCCAGGGCGCCGCCATCGTCTTCGGCCGCACGCTGGACACCTGGTTCGACGACGACGGCGAGGACATGGCCCGCACCATGGCGCGGCTCGACAAGGAGCTCGGCAACGGCGAGCGCATCATGGGCCGCCTGCAGGACCTGCAGCGCCTCGCGGCGCCGATCCGCGGCCTGTTCCGCGCCGTCATGGACCGCGGCCGCGGGACTGGCCGACGCACGGAGCGCGACGCCGGCGAAGCGCGCGCGAGCTGGTGACACGGGGCGGATCGAACCATGGCCGAGGACTTCTTCTACCGGCTCGGGCGCGCCGCCGGGATGGCGAAGCAGGCGATCCAGAAATCCAAGGCGCAGGAGATCGAGGGCATCGCCACGCTTGATGGGCATGGCAAGCTCTCGATCATCGTCAACGAGAAGGCCGACGGAACCCGCATCGTGCTCCTCAAGGCGAAGGGCGCGGAGGCGACCGTCTATGTCGGCTTCGACGCGCCGCAGTTCGATGCGCTGCGCGGGGAGCTGGCGAAGATCAATATCTGACGCGTTCGCCTTGCGTTCCCGGCGCTGTGAACCATTCCGGACGGCAATCGCGCCTCTTGCCTTGGAAACGGACGCGACCTTGCCTAGATTAGACAGCATCGATCGCCTGTGGTCGGCGCTCCGGCGTCGGCAGGTGATCCGAGGGCCCGATCGATGAACCCGAACCTGCGCAATTTCGCGCTTTGGACTATCATTTTCCTGCTAGTTCTGGCGCTTGTCACCCTGTTCCAGAACCAGGGATCGCGGCAATCGGCGATCGAGATTCCCTACAGCCAGTTCCTGGACGACGTCGACGCCGGCCGGGTCGAGCGCGTGGTCATCTCGGGCAACGAGATCAGCGGCATCCGCTCCGGCGGCGGCCCGTTCAGCACCTACGCGCCGCAGGACCCGCGCATCGTCGAGCGCCTGCATGAGCGCAAGGTGGCGATCCAGGCCCGCTCGCCGACGGCCGACACGCCCTGGTACGTCTCGCTGCTCGCCAACTGGCTGCCGCTTCTCGTCATCATCGGCCTGTGGATCTTCATGTCGCGCCAGATGCAGAACGGCGCGCGCGGCGCCATGGGCTTCGGCAAGTCCAAGGCCAAGCTCCTGACGGAGGCGCATGGACGCGTCACCTTCGATGATGTGGCCGGCATCGACGAGGCCAAGGAGGACCTGCAGGAGATCGTCGAATTCCTGAAGGACCCGCAAAAGTTCCAGCGGCTCGGCGGCCGCATCCCGCGCGGCGTGCTGCTGGTCGGCCCGCCCGGCACCGGCAAGACGCTGACCGCCCGCGCCGTCGCTGGCGAGGCCAACGTGCCCTTCTTCACGATCTCGGGCTCGGATTTCGTCGAGATGTTCGTCGGCGTCGGCGCCAGCCGCGTGCGCGACATGTTCGACCAGGCGAAGAAGAACGCGCCCTGCATCATCTTCATCGACGAGATCGACGCCGTCGGCCGCCACCGCGGCGCCGGCCTCGGCGGCGGCAACGACGAGCGCGAGCAGACGCTCAACCAGCTCCTCGTCGAGATGGACGGCTTCGAGCCGAACGAATCGATCATCATCATCGCGGCCACGAACCGGCCGGACGTGCTCGACCCGGCGCTGCTGCGCCCCGGCCGCTTCGACCGGCAGATCGTCGTGCCGAACCCCGACGTGAACGGCCGCGAGAAGATCCTCAAGGTGCACGTCCGCAAGGTGCCCCTGGCCCCTGACGTCGACCTGCGCGTCATCGCGCGCGGCACGCCGGGCTTCTCGGGCGCCGACCTGATGAACCTCGTCAACGAGGCGGCGCTGCTGGCGGCGCGGCGCGGACGCCGGCTCGTCACGCATTCCGAGTTCGAGGACGCCAAGGACAAGGTCATGATGGGCGCGGAGCGCAAGTCGATGGCGATGTCCGAGGCCGAGAAGAAGCTGACCGCCTACCATGAGGCCGGCCACGCGCTGGTGGGCCTCTCGGTGCCGGCCGGCCTGCCCGTGCACAAGGCCACGATCATCCCCCGCGGCCGGGCGCTCGGCATGGTCAAGTTCCTGCCCGAGGGCGACAAGTACTCGATGCGCTACGTCGAATACACCTCGCATCTCGCGGTCGCCATGGGCGGTCGCGTGGCGGAGGAGCTCATCTTCGGCAAGGAGAACATCACCTCAGGCGCGCAGGGCGACATCCAGCAGGCCACCCAGATGGCCCGCGCCATGGTGACCCGCCTCGGCTATTCGGACGAGCTCGGCACCGTGATGTACGGCGACCAGCAGGAGGAGGTTTTCCTCGGCATGTCGATGGGCCGCCAGCAGAACATGTCGGAGGCGACCGCCCAGAAGGTGGACGCCGAGGTCCGCCGCCTGATCAACCAGGGCCAGGAGGACGCGCGCCGCATCCTGACGGAGAAGCGCGACCAGCTCGAGGCCATCGCCCAGGCTCTGCTCGAATACGAGACGCTGACGGGCGACGAACTGAAGGGCTTGATCGCCGGCCGCAAGATCGAGCGCTCCGACGACGACCAGGCCTCGACGCCGCGCGGCACGGCCGTGCCCACCGCCGGCAAGGGGACGGGCATCGGCCGCCCGAGGCCCGAGACGGACGGCGGTCTGGAGCCTCAGCCCCAGGCCTAAGGGGTCGCCCGTGAGCGGCATCGCCGGAAGCGAGGCTTCCGGCCTCTTGCGTCAGATCGCGGCCTTCGCCGGCGTCGGCGTCGTGGCTGCAATCGTGCACTACGGCCTGCTCATCGGCCTGGTGGAGGCCGCCGGCTGGCGCGCCGTGCCGGCCACCCTCGTCGGCTACGTCGGCGGCGGCATCGTCTCGTACCTGCTCAACCGCACCCATACCTACCGCAGCGACCGGCCACATCAGGAAGCGGGCTGGCGCTTCGCCGTGGTGGCGGGCATCGGCTTCCTCCTCACCTACGGCGTCATGCACGGGCTCGTGGAGCGGCTGGCCTTGCCCTACCTCCCGTCGCAGATCGCCACCACCCTCGTCGTGCTGGTCTGGAGCTTCCTCGCGCACAAGCACTGGAGCTTCGGGAGGTAGCTCCCGCTTCTCCCTTGGGAGAAGCTGCCCGCCGGATGGCGGGCTGATGAGGGAGAAGCCCAGCGTAGACAACGAAGCTGCGTGGTTCTCTCGCATCCGACCCGCGTTCCGCGGGCCACCTTCCCGCAAGGGGGAAGGAAGAGACCTACCCCGCCACCTTCGCCGAAAACGTCATCCGCGCCTGGTTGTGCCCGAAATTCGGGCGAACCCGCTCGCCGGCGAAACCATGCCGGGAGAGCATGGCGAGCAGGTCCTGCTCCGCATGCGTCGTGAAGCCGAGCTCGCCCCTGAGCTTGCGGTAGTCCGAGAGCGCCGTCCGGACGAAGCCCATGAGCGCCGCTCCGACGAAGCCGCCCTTCCAGGCGAAGGACAGGAGCGCCGTGGCATCCGTCACCGGGCTGACGTCCGGCGGCACCACATCGGCCAGCACCAGCCGGCCTTCCGGCTTCAAAAGGCGGCGCCAGAGCGGCAGCAGCGCCGAAAGCTGATCGAGCGTCAGGTATTGCAGCAGCGAATTGGCGACGACGAGGTCGAAGCTCCCGTCGGGCAGCGTCTCGACGGCCTCCGGCGACACGACATCGATCCGCGCGAGCGAGGCCACGCGCTCCGCCAGCTTCTCCCGCACCGCCTGCGCGGCGTCGCAGAGCACGAGCCGCGCGCAGAGCCGCTGCACATCCTCGGCGTAGAGCGCCTCGCCGCAGCCGTAGTCGAGCACGGCAGCATCCCTGGAGCGGACGTGCCGCGCGAAATCCCGCGCGATGCCGGCGGCATGGAGCGCCTTGTGCCGTCCGTTCACATAGATCGGATGATCAGAATTCCAGTAATCGACCCAGCTGGGCATTGATCAAGCTCCCTCTTCTCCCTCGGGAGAAGGTGGCCGGCGGATGCCGGCCGGATGAGGGAGAACCACGACGGTCAGGGATTCTCCCTCATCCGTCATGCGTCCCGCATGACACCTTCCCCCAAGGGGGGAAGGAAGGCGCGCTAACCCCTTCCCTTCGCCATCATCTCCACGAACCGGTCGAACAGGTAATGGCTGTCCCTCGGACCGGGGCTCGCCTCGGGATGATGCTGCACCGAGAAGGCGGGGCGGTCGGTCAACTCGATGCCGCAGTTCGAGCCGTCGAACAGCGACTTGTGCGTCTCGCGCGCATTGGCCGGCAGCGTCGCGGCGTCGACCGCGAAGCCATGGTTCATCGAGACGATCTCGACCTTGTTGGTCGTGAAGTCCATGACCGGATGGTTGGCGCCGTGGTGGCCCTGCTTCATCTTCATCGTCTTGGCGCCGATGGCCAGCGCCAACATCTGGTGACCGAGGCAGATGCAGAAGGTCGGCAGCCTCTCCTCCAGCACCGCCCGGATCACCGGGACGGAATATTCCCCCGTCGCCGCGGGGTCGCCCGGCCCGTTGGCGAGGAACACGCCATCAGGCTTCAGCGCCATGATCTCGGCGGCGCTGGCGGTCGGCGGCACCACCGTCACCTTGCAGCCACGCTCGGTCAACAGGCGCAGGATGTTGCGCTTCACGCCATAATCGACGGCAACGACGTGGAAGCGCGCGTCGCCCGCGGGAGCGAAGCCGCCCGTCGCCCAGTCCCAGTCCGCCTCGCGCCAGTCGTAGCGCTGGCCGCCGGTCACCATCGGCACGAGGTCGAGCCCCGCCATCGAAGGCAGCGCCTTCGCCTTAGCCCTGAGGCCGGGGATGTCGAAGCGTCCCGCCGGATCATGCGCGATCATGGCGTTCGGCATTCCGCGGTCGCGGATCAGCGCGGTCAGCGCCCTCGTGTCGACGCCGGCCATGCCGACGATGCCGCGCGCCTTCAGCCAGGCGTCGAGATGGCGCGTCGCGCGGTGGTTGGAGGGCGTCGTGATCGGAGCATGCAGAACCACCCCGCGCACGCCGGAGGCGGCCGCCATGTTGACGGTCTCGATATCGGCCTCGTTGACCCCGACATTGCCGATGTGAGGGAAGGTGAAGGTGATGATCTGCCCGGCGTAGGAGGGGTCGGTCAGGATCTCCTGATAGCCGGTCATGGCGGTGTTGAAGCAGACCTCGCCGGCCGCCTCGCCGGGCGCGCCGAGGCCCTGCCCCTCGATCACGCTGCCATCGGCCAGCACCAGCACGGCGGTCGCGTCGGGCTCCGACCAGCCGCCGTCGGCGGCGATCGAGGCTTGTGGATTGGCGGTCGTCATTCTATGCCCTCGCGCCGACGGTCTCGCGCGTCGTCTACAGGCCGCGCGGCGCTGATCGAGTTCAATTTCGGCTAGGCGGCGGTGTTAGGCGACTTGACCGGAGCGGTCAACCGCGACCCGCCCGACATCGAGGAACCGGCACATGAGCCTGCGCGATACGCTGATGGAGGACGTCAAGGCGGCGATGAAAGCCGGCGACAAGGCGCGCCTCGGCACGATCCGCCTCATCCAGGCGGCCCTCAAGGACAAGGACATCGAGGCCCGCGGCCTCGGCAAGGGCCAGCTCACCGACGACGACATCATGGCGCTCATGCAGAAGATGGTGAAGCAGCGCCAGGAATCGATCGCCATCTACGCCCAGGCCGGCCGTGCCGAGCTCGCCGCCACCGAGCAGGCCGAGGTCGACGTCATCAACGCCTATCTGCCCAAGCAGATGGAGGATGCTGAGATGGACGCCGCCATCGCCGAGGTGGTGCAGGAGGTCGGCGCAGCCTCGATGAAGGACATGGGCAAGGTGGTGGCCGCGCTGAAGGAGGCCTATACCGGTCGCATGGATTTCGCTAAGGCGAGCCAGCGGGTCAAGAAGGCCTTAGGCGGCTAGGAACTGTCACATCGCTGTCACGGGCGTCGGGCAGCCCGACCCCGCGGATGAGGGACGGTGGACATGGCGAAGGACAAGGTCATCGATCCCGTGGGCCAGGCGCTGACGCTGGCCGCACGTCGCCATCGCGCCCGCACCGCGGCGCTCTTGAGCGAGCTCGGCCTCTTTCCGGGCCAGGACAAGGTCCTTCAGGCGCTGGCCGCCGCCGAGGACCTCAGCATGTCGACGATCGCCTCGGAGATGAACGTGCGCCCGCCCACGGCCTCCAAGATGATCGCCCGCATGGCCGCGCAGGGGCTGGTCGAGCGCCGCGGCCGCGAGGGCGACGCAAGGCTCGTCGTCGTCGCGATCACCGAGGAAGGCCGGAGCCGCATCGACGGGCTGCGCCGCATCGCCAAGAGAGTCGAGCGCGAGGCCCTCGCCGGCCTTGACGACAAGGACATGCGCCGCCTCCGCCGGCTGCTCAAGAAGGTCTCCCGCAATCTCGGCGGCAAGGCTGCCGACGAGGCGGAGACGGAGGACGGGGCCGCACTCGCGGAGGCCGGGCCGGAGCCAGCCGAGGCATCGCTCCAGGGTTCATCGCTCCAGGGTTAAAGGTTAACCTTAACCCTGCCTTAGGAAATATCTGCCAATTTACCCTTCGTGGCATCGGCATCGGGCCGTTGCGTTCTCGGTTCTGGCCATACGAAGGGACATTTGCGCCATGGGCAGCCTCAAGACACTCGCGCTCGCGGGCGCCGCGCTGGCGGCGGCCTCCGTGACCGCTTCAGCCGCGGATCTCCGCGGGCCTATTCCGATCGGTCTGCCGCCGGCTCCGATCGCCGCCCCGATCGTCGAAAGCTCGGGCTGGTATCTGCGTGGCGACGTCGGCGTCGGTGAAATGGACGCGGACAAGTTCCGCTACACCGACAATCCGGCCGGCCTTTCCTTCCGCAGCAAGAACTTCGAATCCCCGGTCTTCGGCGGCATCGGCATCGGCTATCAGTTCAACAGCTGGCTCCGCTTCGACGTCACCGGCGAATACCGCGGCAAGACGGGCTTCCAGGCCCATGACAGCTACTTCAACGCCGGCATCGGCTGCGGCGGCTTCTACGGTCAGCCCGCTGGCGCCGTGACCTGCAGCAACTCCGGCGAGAACCTCAACCGCGGCCAGATTTCGTCGCTGGTCCTCATGGCCAACGCCTATCTCGACCTCGGCACCTGGTACGGGCTGACTCCGTTCATCGGCGGCGGCGTCGGCGTTACGCAGAACCGGGTCACCGGCGTGGTCGACACCGGCTACACCCAGAACGTGGTGACGGCGACGACCATCCCGGCCATCGCTCCGATCGGCCAGACCGGCACCAGCCCCACCTTCGGCTCGGCCGCCAACCGCGACAAGACGAATTTCGCCTGGGCCTTGATGGCCGGCGTCGGCTACGACGTGACGCAGAACCTCAAGCTGGAGCTATCCTATCGCTACCTCAACCTCGGCAAGGTGACGACCGGCACCTACGCCTGCGCCGGCGGCTGCGGCGGCACCTACGCGCTCGAGGCCAAGAGCGTCGACTCGCACGACTTCCGCCTCGGCATGCGCTGGATGCTCGGCGGCCCGACCTACGCCGCGGCGCCCCCGCCGGCCTACCCGATCGTCAAGAAGTACTGATCGCCGCAAAAAGCGTGAACCAGAAGCCCGGCGCAAGCCGGGCTTTTTTGTGTCCTGATCCAGGCCGCGGAGTGCCGCTCCTAACCGTTTGTTAGGGTTAATCAATCATCATCGTCGAAGAGCAGCCCCGATGGCTGCCCCGTGTTTCGGAGATCGCTCCATGCGTGAACGGTTTGTGAGCTTCGGCCTCGGCCTCCTCGGCGCCGCCGCTTGTCCCTTCCTCGCTGCGGCAGCCGACATGGCGCCGCCGCCGGTTCTGCGCGGCCCACTGCCCGCCAGCGAGGCCTCGACCGACTGGAGCGGCTTCTACGCCGGCGGCTTCGGCGGCTTCAGCCAGATGGAGTTCGAGCCGCGCAATGGCGCGACAGGCCTCGTCCGGACCATGCTGACCTCGACCATCTGGCTCAATCCCGGCCGGGCCGACGACGTGGTGATCCAGAAGCGCACGACCTCCAACAAGACGATGTTCGGCGGCTTCGCCGGCTACAATATGATGGTCGACGACTATGTGATCGGCGCCGAGGTGGACTATACCCGGGCGAGCCTCAACGGCACCGCGAACGGCGGCCGCAGCGGCTTCTTCGGCGTCCCCGACACGACCTCCCTGCCCCGCAACGAATTCCGCTACACCACGACCGTCTCGAGCAAGCTCAAGCTGACCGAGTTCGGCACCATCCGCGCCCGCTTCGGCGTGCCCTACGGCAGTATCATGCCATTCGTCACCGCCGGTCTAGCGCTCGGACGCTTCAGCTACGGCAACGACGCGTCCATGACCGGCGAGGGCCGGACCGTCACGTCCTTCACCGACGCGGCTGGCAACACGACCACCGTATTCGGCGCTTGGGGACCGGCAGGGACCTATTCGCTCCGCGACGGCTCGCGCACGCGCTTCGCCGTCGGCTACGCGCTCGGCGCCGGCATCGACTGGGCGCTGACCGACAACATCGTCCTGCGCGGCGAGGTCCAGCACGTCCGCTTCGGCAACGCCGGCGACACAACCGCTTCGATCAACTCCGCCAGGGCCGGCGCCGCGGTCAAGTTCTGAGGCCAGGCCCCGGACTTATTCCGCCAGCACGCGCGTCGAGGGGAAGGTCACCTCCACCAGCGTGCCCTTGCGCGGTTCGCTGCGGATGGCGAAGGCCGCCCGGTTGGCTTCGACCAGAGCCTTGGTGAGCGGCAGGCCGAGGCCTGTGCCACCGCTGGCGCGGGGACCCGGTATCTGCCGGAACGGCTCCAGCGCCCGGCGCACCTCCTCCTCGCCCATGCCGATGCCCGTGTCGCTGACGCGGACCACCACCTCGCCGGCGTCGGTCAGCGAGGTCGAGGCGACCACCTGTCCGCCGGCTTCGGTGAACTTCGCGGCGTTGGACAGCAGGTTCAGCATGATCTGGCGCAGCGAGCGCTCATCGGCGACGACGGCCGGCAGGTCGGCCGCCAGCTGCGAGCGCACGATCACCTTGCCGGAATTCGCCTGCGGTTGGATCATCGCCACGCTCTCAGAGACCACGGCGTTGACGTCGACGCCGCCGAACGACAGCTCCAGCCTCCCCGCCGCGATCTTCGAGAGGTCCAGCAGATCGTTGACCAGGCTCACCACATGCTCGCCGGAGCCGTGGATGTCCTTGGCGTATTGCCGATAGCGCTCGTTGCCGATCGGCCCGAAGCTCTCCGCCAGCATCACCTGCGAGAAGCCGATGATGGCGTTCAGCGGCGTGCGGATCTCGTGGCTGATCTTGGCCAGGAAGTCCGACTTGTGCGCATTGGCGTCCTCCGCCGCGCGCTTCGCCTCCAGCAGGTCGGCTTCGACCTTCTTCCAATGCGTGACGTCCCGGAGCACGGCGCAGAACTTGGCGCCGCCCTCGCGCTCGCCGATGCGGCCGATCGTCATGAACAGCGGGATCGCGCCGCCGTTGCGCTCGCGTCCGCTGACGTCGCGCCCGTCGTTGAGGATCGAATTGACGCCGTTGCTCTTGAGCCCTTCCAGGTAGTCGAGCGCCGCGACATGGCTGTCGGGCTCGAGGAGAGCCGTGAGCCGCTCGCCGGCGATCTCGTTCTGATCATAGCCGAACAGGGCTTCCGCCGAGCGGTTGAGGCTGAGGATCCGGCCCTCTCCGTCGAGCAGGATCACGCCATCGGTGGCTGTGTCGAGCACCGAGCGCAATTCGCGCAGTTCGGCCTGGGCGGCCCTGAGCTCCAGCTCCAGCGCCTTCTGGCGCGGGGGCGCCGCCTCGACCAGCGGCCGGATCACGGTCAGCGCGGCCGGCCCGCCGTTCCACTCGATCGGCGTGAGGCTGGCTTCCACCGCCACCGACTCGCCGTCTCGCCCGCCGATCTCGAAGCGCCGCAGATCGGAAGGCGCATCCGGCGCGCCGCGCTGGAACAGGAAGCCCGCCCCGCCTTCAGCCTTGAAGCTTTCGAAATCGGCATGGCCCGCGAGGTCGACCAACGCGCGGTTGGCATAGACCGGTTCACCGTCCTGCACGACCAGCAAGCCGGCCGGCGCGGCGTCGAGCAGCGTCGCTGCCGCCGCCTGCAACGGGTCAGGCAAGGAGTCAGACCTGCCCTGGCGCTCGCGCCGCGCCCGCTCCAGATCGACCGGCGCGGCTGCCTCGGCTGGCTGCGCCAGGCGCACGATGTCGCGCTTGAGGATTTCGAGCGGCCGCACGTCGCGCGCCGCAGCGCCGGCGTCGCGCGGCGCCGGCCGGCCGAGATTTTCGGTCATGGCGCCGAGCGCCCGCGCGATCTCGCGGAAGGCCTCGCGCTCCGCTGCGGAGAGCGGCGAGACCGCTTCCGCCGCGGCAGGCGACGATGGCGTCTCCGCGGCCGCCGGCGGCGGCTCGAACAACGGCAGCGCCGGCTCAAGCGGCTCCATCGCGGCGGCCGGTTCGGTCTGTGGCTCGATCAGCGGCAGCGGCTTGGGGCGATGCGCCGGCTCGGCATGCTCTGCCGTGGTGTCAGCCTGAGCGGAGGGCGGGGCGGCTTTCCGCAGATCGCGCGGTCCCGCGGCCGGCGGCGCCGGCTCTGACGCATCAGGAGGCGAAGCCGGGGCCTCGGGCTCAGCCATCGCCGCGACGGCTACGGGTTCGACGTCGCTCTCACCGGTCGCTTCGGCGTCGTCGGCGGCCTCATCGTCCGATGCCTGCTCCTCATCGGCGTGATCCACGACATGGAGCGTCTCGCGAGCTGCAACAGGCTCCGCCTCCGGCGCGGGCTCGCTCCCCGGCGCGGCAGGCCCGGGCACGGGCGGATGCACGTCCGGCGCGGCCTCGGCCAGAAGAGCGGCCTGCGCTTCGGGCTCGACGGCGGCCTCAGGGGCCGGCTCCTCGGGCGAAATCCCGGCCTCGGCGTCATCGGCGCTTGGTTCGTCGGCTTCGGCTTCGTCCGCGCTTGCCTCGTCGGCAAGAGCCTCGGCGGCGGTCGAGACCATCGGCACGGCGCGCTCGATGCGGGCGATGCCGTAGCCGCGGAAGCCGTCGAAGCGGCCGGCCTCCAGCACCTTGAGCCCGGCCATCTCGACCGGCACGCCCAGCGCTGCGCCTTCCACGGGCCACAGCGCGGCGGCCGCCGTCCAGGTATCGCCGGATCGGAATCCGGCGGCGACGGAGGCCGCCTCGGCGATGCCGATCTCGGCCGCGAAGTCCTCCCAGCTCCGGCCGAGCAGCATGGCGCGACCGGGACCAACCGCCGCGGCCAGCTCCCGCGAGATGTGGATGAAGCGGCCGGCGACATCGGTTTGCCAGACGAACCGGAGCGGGCTGCGGTCGGCGGGTTCGTCCGCCGTCCAGGCGGGGGCAGGCGGCGGCTGCGCGGCGGCCGGCTCGGGGGCGACCGGCTCGGGAGCAGCGGGCTCCGGCGGAGGTTCCGGCGCGGAATGCGGCTCAGCGGGGGGCTCCGCCACGGCAAGCGCCTCGGCCTTGTCGTCCTCCACCGACGCCACGGCGGCGGTCGACGGCTCTGGCTCGATCGCCTCGGTCCCGGCCATGACGGCAGCGACCTCTTCCGCATCCTCGCCGCCGAGTTCGGAGGCAAGACCCTCTGGCATGACATGCGCCGGGCTCTCGTCCGGCGACCCTTCGGCCAAGACAGTCTCGGTCACGCGATCGGCCGCCGCTGGCTCGGCGGGCGCAAGGTCGGCTGCCACGGGTTCGCCAGGGACGGGCGCGAGCTCAGCAGGAGGCGGCGCTTCCTGGGGCGGAGCCTCCGGTTCGACGGCCGACGGCAGCACCTCCTTCGGCGCCTGCGCCTCATCCGTCGCGATCTCCTCCAGGCTGCGGGCCGGCGCGCCGATCGCCACCGCCAGCAGGCCGAAGCCGCCGTCGCGCAGCGGAACATGGCGGCAGAGGCAGGTTTGGACGGGGGTCCTTGCGCCGCCGGGCGCCAGCTGATGCACGCGGATCGGCTCGCGATGCGGCTCGGCGAGCGCCAGCAGCGGCGCGAAGCTGCGCACCAGCGCAGCGTCGGCCGCCCCGCCGGCGGAAGGCGTCTCCGCGCGGGCCGCCGGCGAGGCCCACAGCAGCCGGTCGCCGCCGCCCGACCAGAGCCAGGCCTTGCCCGCATCCGGGTTCAGCGGAAAATCGCCGAGCGATGTCACCAATGCGGCGATAGCGTCGATCAACGGAACTTGTCCTCGCTTGCCGGTTTGTTGCCGGCGGCCGCGCCTCGGCCAATGGCTAACAGATCGTGAATATATCGGTTCGAAGGCCTGATGTAAGCTGCGCGGCGCGTCAAAATACGTTAACCTTCGGTTAGCGTTAATCAGCGTCGGCCGGCGATGCCGGCCGCAAGCACAGGAGATTTTCATGGCTGACCCCTTCAACGCACCGAAGTTCGAGGTGCCGGCGGAGATGCGCGATCTCGCGAGCAAGAGCGTTGAGCAGACGCGGCGCGCCTTCGACAGCTTCATGGGCGCGACGCATCAGGCGGCCGGCTCGCTCGAGAGCTCGACCCAGACGATGCAGAACAGCGCGCGCAGCGCCGGCCGCCAGATGGCCGAATACGCCGAGCAGAACGTCAAGGCGGCGCTCGACCACGCCCAGGCGCTGGTGCAGGCCAAGGGCCTTGAAGAGGTGATGAAGCTGCAGCAGGAGTTCATGCGCAGCCAGATGAGCGCGCTGCAGGAGCAGATGCGCTCCATGGGCAGCATGGCCCAGGCGATGGGCGCCACCGCCCAGGAGGCGATGAAGCCCAAGAAGTGATGCCTCGGCGCCTCGCCGCGACGGCGCGGAGAGGCTCTCCCCCTGTTCGGCCGATCTCCGCCATCACGATTGAGCGGCCGACCAGGCACCGCCTGCACGAGAATCTCGATCGTCTCGCGCCAGGTGGGCATCATCACCATCCAGGATTGCGAAGAGATCCGCGGATCACTTTTGAGGGATGCAATTAGCGAAGGAACCCCATAAGGGAGCTGGTGTTTGACCTCAGGCCGCGTGCCGGCCGCAGAGACGACGCATGGCCCCTCCCGTGGTTTCCCCGTTTCCGGAACAGCTGACCAACGGCTACCGTGCGTTCCTCGACGAGCGTTTGCCCAAGGAGCAGAGCCGCTTCGAGGAGTTGGCGCGCTCCGGCCAGAATCCGGAGGTGATGATCGTCGGCTGCTGCGACAGCCGCGTCTCGCCGGAGGTGATCTTCAACGCCCGCCCCGGCGAGATGTTCGTGGTGCGCAACGTCGCCAACCTCGTGCCGCCCTTCGCGCCCGACGGCGAGTGGCACGGCACCTCGGCGGCGCTGGAATACGCGGTGCAGGCGCTCAAGGTGAAGCATATCGTGGTGATGGGCCATGCCAGCTGCGGCGGCATCCGCGCCTTCGCCGATGACCAGCAGGGGCCGCTCTCGCCGGGCGATTTCATCGGCAAATGGATCAGGCTGCTGAATCCGGCGGCCGAGCGCACGGGCGGCCGCGGCTTCGGCGAATCCCTTGCCGACTTCATCGAGCGCATGGCGCTGGAGAGCGTGAAGAATTCGCTCGCCAACCTGCGCAGCTTCCCCTGCGTGCAGATCCTGGAGCAGAAGGGCCGGCTGCATCTGCACGGCGCCTATTTCGCGGTGTCGACCGGCGTGCTCATGCTCCTCGATCCGGAGAGCGGCCAGTTCCGCCCCGCCGTCGGCCAGATGCCGAAGCGGGTGCAGACCATCCGCTGCGTGGAAGCGCCTGACGCGGCATGAGCGCCGCCTCCGTGGCGCCCGGCCGCCGCTTCCTGAACGGCTTCGCCGCCGCCGCCCTGGTTGCCCTGGCGCTATGGATGGCGATCGTGCTCGCCTTCGATCCCTATCTCGCGTTCGGCACGCGCCTCGTGCCAAGGGCGGTGATCCAGCCCGACTCCAGGATGCTGGGCGACGAGCAGCTGATCAAGGACCACCTGTTCCGCCGCCTGCGGCCGGAGACCGTGATCATCGGTTCCTCGCGCTCGGTCTACGGTCTCGACCCGGACGGACCGGCGCTGGCCGGCGCCAGGGCCTTCAACCTCTCGATGCTGGGCGCCGGCGTCTCCGACCTGGACGGCCTCGCGGCTCAGGTCCGCAACGCCCGCCCCCATGTCCGGCGGCTGGTGATGGGCGTCGATTACTTCATGTTCTTCCAGCCCGAGCCCGAAGGACCGGTCAGGACGGCGGTGGAGCTGCGCCGCCGCCGCATGGAGGTGGGGCGCGGCCCGCTGCCGATCCCGCTCGCCCATGTGCAGAGCTTCCTGATCTCGACCAAGCTCGGCCGCGTGATCGAGGACATCCTCGCGAACTGGCGGCGCAAGGATAATCTCGGCGAGGCCGCCCTCAACGGCCTGATGCACGGCACCTACCGCTTCCGCATCGCGGACCGGTCCCGCACGTTCGAGGTCACGCTGCGCTCGCTCTTCGAGCAGAACTGGTACGCGCCGCCCGACGAGGCGCGGATCCGCGCCCGCCTGCAGCGCATCGCCGGCATCCTCAGGCGCAGCTGCGAGGCCGGCATCAAGGTGGACGTCATCCTCTCGCCCGAGCATGCGATGCTGCATGAGGCGGCGCTCCTTACCGGCCAGCGCGAGCGGCGCGAGCAATTGCGCCGCGACATGGCGCGGCTGATCGACCTCATGCGGCGCGAGCAGCCGGACTGCCTGCGCTACCGCGACGCCTCCGGCCTCTCGGAGCCGGCCATGGAGCCGCTGCGCCTGCCCCAGGGCGCCGCGCCCCAGTTCATCGAGGTCTCGCATTACGCGCCGGCGGTGGGCGAGCGGGTGCTTCGGGGCTTCGCGAGGGCGGACGACCCGCAAGCGATCGGCCTCGATCCGGCGGGCGGCGGTCTGGAGGCCGACATTGCCGCCACGCGTACGAAGCTGGAGGAGTGGCGGCGCGCCAATCCGGATGACGCGGCTTTCGTCCGGCGCATCCACGACGGCGCGATGAGGGTCCGGCCGAACCAGCCCTAGATCACGTTCCGCTCGATCACCGGCGCGTTGCGCGCGATCCGGCCGGGATCGAGCGGCGAGAGGTCGAGGCTCGCGTAGCGGCCGCTGGTGATAAGCTCCGCCAGGCCCCGCCCCACGGCCGGCGATTGCTGCAGGCCATGGCCGGAGAATCCCGCCGCAAGCCAGCCGCCCTGCAGGCCAGGGATGGGCCCCACCAGCGCGTTGTGATCGAACAGGCACATATCGTAATGCCCCGCCCAGGCGCGGCCCTGCCTAACCGTTTCGAAGGCAGGCACCCTCGCCGCCAGCGCAGGCCAGACCACCTCCTCGAACAGCCCCCAGTCCACTTCGAAATCATGGCCATGGTCGGCCTCGTCGAGATCGTCAGGCGAATAGCCGGCGATGTAGCCCTGCCCCTCGGGCCGCGCCCAGACGCCGCTGGTGTCGATCAGCAGCGGGAAGCCCGGCAGCGGCTCCGGGCAGTGGAACTGGAAAACGCAGCGCTTCTTGGCGAAGACCGGGATCGGGAAGCCCATCGCCGCCGAGAGCACCCGCGCGCCCGAGGCCCCGGCGGCGTTGACGAGATGACCGCAGGCGATCTCCGCGCCGTCGTCGAGCCGGACGCCGGCGACGCGACCGCCCTCCATCTTCACCTCCGTCACCCGCGCCTGCCGGTAGGCGACGCCGAGCGAGCGCGCCTTCCGGCGGAAGGCCTGCATCAGGCCGTAGCCGTCGAACCAGCCTTCGCCGCTCCGCCCGAAGTTGGCCGCCGCGACATCGTCGGCGGCGAGCCAGGGAAAGCGCAGGCGCAAGGCCGTGGCGTCGAGCAGCGCGATATCGGCGCCGCGCCCGTTCTGGATCTGGTTCAGCTCGGCCAGCAGCGCCGAGCCCGCCTCGGTCGCCAGATAGAGATAGCCGCGCTCATGCAGGCCGATGTCGACCGTCTCGCCGTCGACGGAAAGATGCTGCCCGATCTCGCGCAGGAAGCCGATGCCGTAGAGCGAGATGTCGATGTTCACGGCGCTCGAGAATTGCTGGCGGATCGAGCTGGCGGAAAGCGCCGAGGCGGAGCGCTGATAGCTCGGGTCCGGCTCCACCACGAGGATCCGCAGCCTGCCCTCGGAGAGACTGGCCAGATGATAGGCGGTGGAGGAGCCCATCACCGCGCCGCCGGCGATGACGACATCGAAGCTTTCGGTCATGGACGCTGCCATAGGCGAGTGCGGCGTGGTGGGGAAGCCGGTCTTCCGCGCGCGGCAGCCTTGTCGGACTTCACATTTGAGGTGGGAGAAGACCTTGGCGGCTGCGGGCGCGAGGCGCTAAGCGGAAGCCATGAACATCAAGCGCTCCGCGAAACCGAAACCCTTCCCCTCCGCCGCCCGCGAGACGGCCGCCTTGCTGAAGCGCCTCGGCGTGCCGAAGACGGCCTTCGTCAAGGAAGGCGGGCTTCCGGCGCGCTCGCCGATCACCGGCGAGACCTTGCTGCGCGTCGCAGCCACGACGCCGGACCAGGCTGCCGCGGCGATAGCGACAGCGCAGGAGGCCTTCCTCGCCTGGCGGCAGGTGCCGCCGCCCCGGCGCGGCGAACTGGTGCGGCTGCTCGGCGAGGAGCTGCGCGCCCGCAAGGCGGAGCTCGGCCGGCTCGTTACCATCGAGGCCGGCAAGATCCTTTCCGAGGGCCTCGGCGAGGTGCAGGAGATGATCGACATCTGCGACTTCGCGGTCGGCCTGTCGCGCCAGCTCCATGGATTTACGATCGCCACCGAGCGGCCCATGCACCGCATGATGGAGACCTGGCATCCGCTCGGAATCTGCGGCGTGATCAGCGCCTTCAACTTCCCCGTCGCGGTCTGGTCGTGGAACGCGGCGCTCGCGCTGGTCTGCGGCGACCCGGTCGTCTGGAAGCCCTCCGAGAAGACGCCGCTGACCGCGCTCGCCGTGCAGGCGCTGGTCGACAGGGCGCTGGCCCGCTTCGGTGATGCTCCCGCCGGCCTGTCGCAGGTGCTGATCGGCGGCCCCGAGATCGGCGCTGCGCTGGTCGAGGACCGGCGCGTCGCGATCCTCTCCGCCACCGGCTCCACGGCCATGGGCCGCAAGGTCGGGCCCAAGCTGGCCGAGCGCTTCGCTCGCGCCATCCTGGAGCTCGGCGGCAACAACGCCGCCATCGTCTGCCCCTCGGCCGATCTCGGCCAGGCTCTGCGCGCCATCGCCTTCGCCGCCATGGGCACGGCGGGCCAGCGCTGCACCACCTTGCGTCGGCTCTTCGTGCATGAGGATGTCTACGAGGCGCTCGTGCCGAAGCTGCGCAAGGCCTATGCCTCGGTGACGATTGGCGACCCCCGCCAAGCCGGCACGCTGATCGGCCCGCTCATCGATGGCGCCGCCCACGACGGCATGCAGAAGGCGCTGTTCGAGGCCCGCCGTCACGGCGGCGTTGTGCAGGGCGGCGCCCGCGTGCTGGACAAGGCCAATCCGAACGCCTTCTACGTCGAGCCGGCCCTGGTCGAGATGCCCAGGCACGACGGCCCCGTGCCGCACGAGACCTTCGCGCCGATCCTGTACGTGATGCGCTACCGCACGATCGAGGAGGCGATCGCGCTCAACAACGCGGTCGGCGCCGGCCTCTCCTCCTCGATCTTCACCCGCGACATGCGCGAGGCGGAACTGTTCATGTCGGCGTCGGGCTCGGATTGCGGCATCGCCAACGTCAACATCGGACCCTCCGGCGCGGAGATCGGCGGAGCCTTCGGCGGCGAGAAGGAGACGGGCGGCGGCCGCGAGGCGGGCTCCGACAGCTGGAAGGCCTATATGCGCCGGGCCACCAACACGGTGAACTACGGCGCGGCGCTGCCGCTGGCGCAGGGCGTGACGTTCGACGTGGGGGAATGAAGCCTCATCTGCCACTGAATTTTTCTCAGCCGCCCGGCTCTTGACCTGAACCGTCATCCATCGTCCATTGCGCCTCCCCACGGCACCCGCCGTGCAACGAGAACAAATGCGCCCGCCGATGATGCGTGGCGCGAAAGGATGGAAACGATGGCGTCTGTCGACGTGCGCGGCGTTCACAAGGCCTATGGCGCGACCAAGGTGATCCACGGCGTGGACATCGGCATCAGGGATGGGGAATTCGTGATCCTGGTCGGCCCTTCGGGCTGCGGGAAATCGACGCTTCTGCGCATGATCGCCGGCCTGGAGAACATCACGGGCGGCGAGATCGCCATCGGCGACCGCGTCGTCAACAACGTCCCGCCCAAGGAACGGGACATCGCCATGGTGTTCCAGAACTATGCGCTCTATCCGCACATGACGGTGGCGGACAACATGGCCTTCTCGCTGAAGCTCAGGAAGGCGCCGCAGAGCGAGATCAAGGAGCGCGTCGACAAGGCGGCGAAGATCCTCGGTCTCGAGAAGCTGCTGGACCGCTATCCGCGCCAGCTCTCCGGCGGCCAGCGCCAGCGCGTCGCCATGGGCCGCGCCATCGTGCGCGATCCCCAGGTCTTCCTGTTCGACGAACCCTTGTCCAACCTCGACGCCAAGCTGCGCGTGCAGATGCGCACCGAGATCAAGGAACTGCACCAGCGCCTCAAGACCACCACGGTCTACGTCACGCATGACCAGATCGAGGCCATGACCATGGCCGACAAGATCGTGGTGATGCATGACGGCATCGTCGAGCAGATGGGCGCGCCGCTGGAGCTCTACGACCGGCCGGCCAACCTCTTCGTGGCGGGCTTCATCGGCTCCCCGGCGATGAATTTCGTCAAGGGCACGATCGAGGCTGGCGGCTTCAAGGACGAGAAGGGCAACCTCTGGGCCATCGGCCAGGCGCCTGCTGCCTCGGCTGGAAAGCCGGCCGTGATGGGCATCCGGCCCGAGCATATCCGCCTCGATCCGCAGGGCGTCGAGGCCAAGGTGCATGTGGTCGAGCCGACCGGCTCGGAGACGCAGATCGTCGCCGACGTGGCCGGACAGCC
>JAESFG010000272.1_pt1 | contig 109176 bp, 96 predicted proteins | sample 9269371 | NCBI WGS metagenome assembly JAESFG01 (sample SAMN14506227, study PRJNA617093) | algae metagenome | isolation source: Aetokthonos hydrillicola CCALA 1050 (B3-Florida) and co-occurring... | place: USA: South Carolina | collected 2013-01-01
ATGCACTATGATCTGGGATACATCGACCTGGAACAGAGGACCTTGCAGACCATCGACAACCCGTTCGGCACGAGGTTGTCACCCATGTCTTAGGTACAAACTGTCACCTATGTCTCCGGGCCGTACATATAAGCCGATGGCTGGGGCGCCAGGATTCGAACCTGGGAATGGCGGTACCAAAAACCGCTGCCTTACCGCTTGGCGACGCCCCAATCTGCCGGCCGTGGCGGACAAGGGCGGCTTATAGTGAGCCGCGCACCAAAGCACAATCGCCGTCGTCGGCCCACTATTGGCAATTCGACGCCACGCTCGAGCCGCCACCAGTCCGACGGCGCGAATTTCTGTTTGGCCATGATCGTCATCCCCTCGGTCGCTTGCGGCGCCGTCTGCGCGATCCCGCACTTCCCTTCGTGCCTCACTCACCCCATACGGCGAGTTCGTTTCCAGCCGGATCGATAAAGTGAAACCGCCGCCCGCCGGGAAAGGCAAAGATCGGCCTCACGATCGTGCCGCCCGCGTCGCTCACGATGCGCGCCGACTCCTCGAGATCTTCCGAATAGAGAACGGGTAAAGGGCGTTCGGACGCTTCTGAGCCGTCCGCCTGGAACCCGCCCTCCAGCCCCTCGTCGAACGCGGCATAGGTCGGGCCATAGTCAGTGAACGACCACCCGAACGCTCGGCTATAGAACGCCTTGGCGCCATCGAGAGTCGAACCTCTCGCGGGCATTTCCAGATAGTCCAGTTTGCCGGTCCGTTTCACGCGTACCACCCATTGTTGTTCATGGTATGTTCTAGCTCATCGAGCAAAATGAATCAAGGGTGCGGCAACGGTGACGCTAATCGATTCAGTTTGCCTACCCGAGTTCCGCCCGGTTGCCTTTCGCAATGCAGCATGCATATCGGTACCGTGGGGGCGACGCGAACGAGGTCGGACGAATGCCCAAGTGGGTCTACACTTTCGGTGATGGCGCTGCGGAGGGACGGGCTTCGGACCGCGCGCTCCTCGGTGGCAAGGGCGCGAACCTGGCAGAAATGTGCAGTCTCGGCCTGCCGGTGCCGCCGGGCTTCACCATCACCACCGAGGCCTGCAACTGGTACTACGCAAACGGAAATTCCTATCCGGCCACGCTGAAATCCGATGTCGAGGCGGCGCTGGAGCAGGTAGCGAGACTGAGCGGCCGGCGCTTCGGCGACCCGGAGAGTTTGCTGCTGGTTTCGGTGCGTTCGGGAGCGCGCGCTTCGATGCCGGGCATGATGGACACGGTGCTCAACCTCGGTCTCAACGACCGGACGGTCGAGGCGCTCGCGGCGGAGTCGGGGGACGACCGCTTCGCCTATGACAGCTACCGGCGCTTCATACAGATGTATTCGGACGTCGTGATGGGGCTGGACCACGAGGTGTTCGAGGAGATCCTGGAGGATGAGAAGGCGCGCCTCGGCCACGAACTGGACACCGAGCTTTCCGCCGATGAGTGGCGCCGTGTCGTGGCGCTCTACAAGGCGAAGGTCGAGGAGGAACTCGGCAAGCCCTTTCCGCAGGACGTGGACGAGCAGCTTTGGGGGGCGATCGGCGCGGTATTTTCGAGCTGGATGAATCCACGCGCCATTACCTACCGGCGGCTGCACGACATCCCCGAAAGCTGGGGCACGGCCGTCAACGTGCAGGCCATGGTTTTCGGCAACATGGGCGAAACATCGGCTACCGGGGTCGCGTTCACCCGCAATCCCTCAACCGGCGAAAAGGCGCTTTACGGCGAGTTCCTGGTGAACGCGCAGGGCGAGGACGTGGTGGCCGGCATCCGCACGCCGCAGAACATCACCGAGGCGGCGCGCATCGCGGCCGGATCGGACCGCCCGTCGCTGCAGAAACTGATGCCGGATGCCTTCGCTGCCTTCACCGCGATCGCGGATCGGCTCGAGCGCCATTGCCGCGACATGCAGGATCTCGAGTTCACCATCGAGCGCGGCAAGCTTTGGATGCTGCAGACCCGTACGGGCAAGCGCACCGCCAAGGCCGCGCTGCGGATCGCCGTCGAGATGGCCGGCGAAGGGCTGATCTCGCGGGAAGAGGCGGTCCTGCGCATCGATCCGGCCTCGCTCGACCAACTGCTCCATCCGACCATCGATCCCAGGGCGGAGCGCAAGGTCATCGCAAGCGGCCTGCCTGCCTCGCCGGGGGCGGCGACCGGCGAGATCGTATTCTCCTCCGACGCCGCCGAGGAGGCGCGCGGGCAGGGCCGCAAGACCATCCTCGTGCGCGTCGAGACCAGCCCCGAGGACATCCACGGGATGCACGCCGCCGAGGGCATCCTGACCACGCGCGGCGGCATGACCAGCCACGCCGCCGTGGTGGCGCGCGGCATGGGCAAGCCGTGCGTGTCCGGTGCCGGCGGGCTTCGTATCGACTATCGCGCCGGCACGTTGATGGCGATGGGCGTGACGCTCAAGGCCGGCGACGTCGTCACCATCGACGGCGCGACCGGCCAAGTGCTGCGCGGCGCCGTACCCATGCTGCAGCCGGAGCTTTCGGGCGATTTCGCCACCGTCATGGCGTGGGCCGACAAGGCACGCCGCATGAAGGTTCGAGCCAATGCGGAGACACCGGCGGATGCGCGCATGGCGCATTCCTTTGGGGCCGAGGGCATCGGGCTTTGCCGCACCGAGCATATGTTCTTCGAGGATGAGCGCATCGTGGCGATGCGCGAGATGATTCTCGCCGACGCCGAGAAGGATCGCCGTACCGCGCTGGCCAAGCTGCTTCCCATGCAACGCTCGGATTTCGTCGAACTGTTCGAGATCATGGCTGGCCTGCCGGTGACGATCAGGCTGCTGGATCCGCCGCTGCACGAATTCCTGCCAAAGACGGAGTCCGAGATTGCCGAAGTCGCCGCCGTCATGAAGGTGCCGGCGGAGAAGCTGCGCCAGCGCACGGAGGCGTTGCACGAGTTTAACCCTATGCTCGGCCATCGGGGCTGCCGACTGGCCGTGTCCTATCCCGAGATCGCCGAGATGCAGGTGCGCGCGATCTTCGAGGCGGCGGTCGAAGCCGCGGAAAAAACCGGGGCGCCGGTGGTGCCCGAGGTGATGGTGCCGTTGGTCGGCCTGCGCAAGGAGCTGGATTTCGTCAAGGCGCGCATCGACGCCGTCGCCCAGTCGGTGATGTCGGAAAGCGGGACCAGGATAGACTATCTGGTCGGGACGATGATCGAGTTGCCGCGTGCGGCCATCCGGGCGCATGTGATCGCCGAGACCGCCGAATTCTTTTCGTTCGGCACCAATGACCTCACCCAGACGACGTTCGGCATATCGCGCGACGATGCATCCAGTTTCCTCGAAACCTACCGGCAAAAGGGCGTCATAGACCAGGATCCGTTCGTCTCGCTGGATATCGACGGCGTCGGTGAACTGGTGCGCATGGCGGCGGACAAGGGGCGCGCGGCGCGCCCCGACCTGAAGCTCGGCATCTGCGGCGAACATGGCGGCGATCCGGCGTCGATCCGGTTCTGCGAGGAGGTCGGCCTCGACTATGTGTCGTGCTCGCCGTACCGCGTGCCGATCGCGCGGCTCGCCGCCGCGCAGGCCGCGATTGCCGGGCGCACGGGCGGCGTCGGCTGATCAACTGACGACCGCCCGGTCGGTCACTCGGCGCCAACTGGTGCCGTCGGAAAAGGCCAGCACCGCGCCGCCGGCTTCGTCGCTGACATAGGCGATCGCGCCGGCACCGCTGGTCGAGGCCGAAGGCAGCGCGGCCTTGGCATACTGGCCGACACGGATCGGGCCATCTGCGTGGATGCGTACGGTCGGGGCATTGACGCCGACGCCGAGATCGCCGTTGGGCGTCAATCGCATCTTTTCGCCATAGACGCCGGCGGCGGAAAAGGTCCAGAACTCGAGCCGCGTCGGCAGAAGGCCGGTCGACACCGAACCGTCGATCACCCAGCGAAGGTTGGCGCAGGCGAGGTAGGCGGAACCGTCAAAGCCCTGACCAAAGAAGGATTGGATGACGTCGCCCGAGGTGACTGCATTCTTGCTCGACGGGGTACCGCGCGCCTTGCGGGCCGCGAAGGAAGGCCCGTTGGCGGTGCTGTCCACGCGTTCGTGCACCGGGTTGGATGTCGTGCGCACGATGTGCAGGGGTCCTTCGGGCGCATCGGTGCCGATTCCCACGTTGCCCGTCGCGGGGTCGACGCTGACCGCGGTGCGCCATGTCGAACCGTCGCTGCTCACCTTGATGCGGAAATGATCGTCGCCGGCCGTTCCAAGCTCCGCACGTCCGGAATAGCCGGTCTGGAACAGCAGCGAAGCCGTGTGGCCGGCGGAGGCCTTGTTGATCTTCAGGCGGTGGTCGTCGCCCTCGTTGTCGAACAGGGAGGCGTCGCTCTTCAAGCTCAGCCGGTTGGTGGCATCGGCGGTCGTATTGATGCCCACCATCTCGACCGGATTGACCGAAGCGACCGCGGCTTCTGTCCAGTCGGCGCCGTCGAATACGACAAGCAGAGTCTCGTCCTCGATCCAGGCGAGCCAACCGGCCAGTGGCAGTGCGAATGCCCAGGCCCCATCCTGCCACATGGCGATATGGCCGCCGTGGCCGCTCCAACCGGCGGACGCGGGAGCCGCGACTATATAGCGGTCGCCGTCAACCGGCGAACCGGGCGGCGAGCCAAGGTCGCGGTCGCGGACGGAAAGTTGCACGACCCCGTCGAGCATGCGGATCGCCTCGTTGTGGGTCACATGCTTCTGGGCCTGCGAAGGGAGGATGTAGGGCAGGTGCAGGTTGGGGCTTTCGTCGCTCATCGGGGCCTCGGCCGGTTTCGTCGAGGCAAGTCTGCAGGAGTCCGGGACAAGGTGGACATATACGCGGTGTTTTCATCACAAGTTGGCCGGGCTCGTCGGGTCAACACCCTGCGAGAACAGGGGAAATCGGAATTGGAGCCGAGTGCGCGCCCATTTCAGACGCAAAATCGATCCACCTGTCGCGCGACGAAAAAAGGCCGGGCGCGATGCCCCGGCCTGTCTCGCAAAAGACGTCAATGACCGATCAGCTCTTCTTCGGCAGTAGCGCCCAGACGGCGGGTACCAGCGCCGAGGCGAGCGCGACCTTGATCAGGTCGGGGATGATGAAGGGCGCCACGCCGAAGGTCCACGCCTTGTCGGCGCCAATCAGGTGGGCGAGCCAGGCAAAGCCGAGCACCAGCATCACGATCTCGCCGACCAGCAGGGCGGAAAACATCTTGAACGGGTTCTGGCTCCAGCCGCGATCCGCGGCCCAGCCCGCGATCGCCGCCAGCGCGACGAAGCCGATCAGATAGCCACCCGTCGAACCGAGCATGTAGGCGATGCCAATACCCTTTTCCGGCGTGCTCTGGAACACCGGATAGCCCATGGCGCCTTCGGCGAGGTAGAGCAGAACGGTCGCCACGCCGAGGCGCAGACCGAACGCGGCGCCGATCAGCATGACGGCCAGGGTCTGCAGCGACAAGTCGACCGGCCCGATCACCACCTTTGCCTTGGCCGAAACGGTGAGAATCAGAGTGCCGGCGATTGCCAGCAGCACCTGAATGGCGAGCCGCGCCGACCGGCTTTCCGGCAATGTCATCGGGATAAGAGCGTTCGAAGTCCTTGTGGCTGCAGCCATGCCGAAATTTCCTTCACCAATTGCCCGCGCGGCAAGAATATGACTGCTTTTTCGTATATTGGCTTCCGTGCCGGGCGGCAATCGGTTTTGCTGCACTGCCACAGCAAAGGAAGCCCGATGGCGCTTGAATTCAATACGAGCTTCGAACCGTCCTATGGAACGGCGATCGAGGTGGCCCCCGGCATAAGCCGGCTTACCGTCAACAACCCAAGCCCGTTCACCTTCCACGGTACCAATACCTATCTGGTCGGTGAGCGCGAACTGGCGGTCATCGATCCCGGTCCGGACGACGACGCCCATCTGGCCGCGCTCCTGGCCGCCATAGGCGGCCGCAAGGTCAGCCATATTCTCGTCAGTCATACGCATCGCGATCACTCGCCCCTGGCAAGGCGCCTGCAAGCCGCCACCGGCGCGCCCACGCTTGGCAATGGGCCGCACCGGCCGGCGCGTCCGCTGCGGATTGGCGAGACGAATCCGCTCGACGCAGGCGGCGACCGAAGTTTCGTGCCCGACCGGCTGCTCGCCCATGGCGATGCGGTGGAGGGCGATGGCTGGACGCTGGAGGCGCTGCACACGCCGGGCCATGCCGCCAACCATCTTTGCTTTTCGCTGGCGGGCACCGGCATCCTGTTCTCGGCCGACCACGTGATGGCGTGGTCGACTTCGGTGGTAGGGCCGCCGGACGGCGCCATGGCCGACTACATGGCCTCGCTCGACCTCCTGCTCGGCCGCGGCGACCGCGCCTATCTTCCCGGCCATGGCGGGCCGGTCACGTCGCCTGACGCCTTCGTGCGCGGCCTGAGGGCGCATCGCAAGATGCGCGAGCGTGCGATCATCGAGCGCCTTCGCGCCGGCGATCGCACGATCCCCGAAATGGTCGCGGCGATCTACCGCGACACCGATCCGCGCCTTCATTCCGCAGCCGGTCTTTCGGTCCTGGCGCATCTGGAGGACCTGGCGGCACGGGGAGTCGTGATTGCCGACGGCGAGGTATCGCTAGACGGCAACTACCGGCCGGGATGATCATTCAGCCGCGGTTCCCGCGGTGTCGGCAGCGAGCGCTTGGTCAAGATCGGCCAGAAAGGCAGTGATACGCTCGGCATTGTCGCCCAGGTCGTGCGGGCCGTAGCGCCAGGCCGAGCGCATGTCGACATAAGTGCCGGTTCCGTCGTCGGTGAGCCGTATCGCCACATCGACGGGCATCGAGAGCAAGGTGGTGCGGGCCACGGCCTGGATAAGCGTGTCGCCGTCGATCACCGCCTCCGGCGCGGGCCCGGCAAGGCGCCAGCCGCGAGCCTGCACGAGCACCAGCGTGGCGTCCAGCACGCGCTCCACCGGCAGGGCGTAACGCCGGCCGTTCAGATCGGGATAGGCGTCAAGCTGCTCCGCTTTGGCCTCGGCTGTCTGGACCACCAGCGGGTTCATGGGCGGCGCGCGCACCATCGTCGCAGCGAATGCGGGCGGATCGTCGGGATCGGTCGAGATGTCGAGGAATGCCGGATTGGTCGCGGCGCGGTAGGCAACGAAGGCGAGCGGCGAAAGCAGGGTGACGAGGACCAGCATGGCGCCAACCAGGCTGCCCGCACCGCGGTCGCCGCGATACCAGACGGCGCGGAAGCCGATCGCCGAGGCGACCAGGGCCGCGGCCGCGATGGCGAGCACGACGGCCAGCACTGCGATGAACGGCACGGTTTCCAGCAGGCCGAGGCGGTGTGCGAGCCACGCGACCGCCGCAAGCACGGCGTCGAAAACGGCAAGCCGCCGCGCGACGATCGCCGCCCGCGAAGTCCCAGGCTCGATGCGGGCGATCACCCGACGCCGCGTTCCGACGACATCAGCCGGGCTCCCATGGCCATTCGGTCCATGACCGGTCCGGCAGACTCAGCGCGCCGGCAGCACATGCGTCCTGAACTTTTCGCGCAGCGCCGATTTCAGAATTTTGCCTGTCGCCGTATGGGGGATCTCGTCGACGAAGACGAGATCGTCGGGCAGCCACCATTTCGCGACCTTGCCGGTCAGATAGTCGAGGATCTCGCCCTTCGTCGGCTCGGCACCCTTGCGCTTCACCACGATCAGCAGCGGCCGTTCGTCCCATTTGAGGTGAGGAACTCCGATGACCGCGGCTTCCGCCACGGCCGGATGGCCAACCGCGATGTTCTCGATCTCGATCGAGGAGATCCATTCGCCGCCGGATTTGATGACGTCCTTGGCGCGGTCGGTGATCTGCATGTAGCCGAGCGGGTCGATATGGGCCACGTCACCGGTGTCGAACCACCCTTCGGCGTCGAATTGTTCCTTGCCTGCGCCGCCGTAATACCCACCCGCCACCGCCGGGCCGCGGACCTTCAGGCGTCCGAACGTCTTCCCATCCCAGGGCAGGTCCTTGTTGGCGTCATCGGTAATGCGCATTTCGACGCCGAAAGGCGTAAAACCCTGCTTGTCCTTCAGCACGAGCTGGTCTTCGCGAGACAGCCCATCGCAGTCGGGCTTCATCGTGCACAGCGTGCCGAGCGGCGACATCTCGGTCATGCCCCAGGCATGAATGACCTCGACGCCGTATATGTCCTCGAACTTCTGCACGATGACGCGCGGGCATGCCGAACCGCCGATGACCACCTTTTTCAAATGCGGCAGCGCCTTGCCGTACTCCTCCAGGTGCTGCAGGAGCATCATCCACACCGTTGGCACGGCCGCCGAAAACGTGACTTTTTCGGCGTCGAGCAGTTCGAAGATCGACGCGCCGTCCATCTTGCCGCCAGGCATCACCATCTTGGCACCGGTCATCGGCCCGGACTGGGCGAGGCCCCAGGCATTGGCGTGAAACATCGGGACGACCGGCATGATGACGTCGCGCGAGCCAATGCCCATGGCATCGGGCAGGCAGGCGATCATGGCGTGGAGCACGTTGGAACGATGGCTGTAGACGACGCCCTTGGGGTCGCCCGTGGTGCCGGAAGTGTAGCACATGCCGGCTGCCTCGTTCTCGTCGGGCTCGACCCAGGCGAAATCGCCGTCGGCTGCCTCCAGCCACTCCTCATAGGCCACCGCTCCGGGCAGGGTCGTCTGCGGCAGGTGGGCGGCATCGGTCAACACGACCACCTTCTCGACCGACTTAAGCGCCGGCGCGATCTTCTCAAGCAGCGGCACGAAAGTGAGGTCGACGAAGATCAGCCGGTCGCCGGCGTGATTGATGATCCAGGCGATCTGGTCGGGGAACAGCCGCGGGTTGAGCGTGTGGTAGACGGCACCCATTCCCATGATGCCGTACCACGCCTCTATGTGCCGGCCGGTGTTCCAGGCAAGCGTGCCGACCCGGTCGCCGCGGCCGATTTTTTCGCGCAAAAGGCTCTGTGCGACTTTTCGCGCACGCACGTGGATGCCGGCCCAGGTGGTGCGCACGATCGGGCCTTCGACGGAGCGCGACACCACCTCGCGCGCGCCGTGCTGGCGCGCCGCATGGTCGATGATCTTGTGGCAGAGCAACGGCCACTGCTGCATCAGTCCGAGCATTTTTTCCTCCCCTCGTTCGCCTCGCCGCCTAATACAGGATTGCGGGGGGAAAATGTCCAGTGGGATGGCTGACCGGATGCTTCTGGCCGAAAATGTGGTGCTAGCTGAATGCCGCGCACTATGGACCTCGATCGCGGTTACCGTCCAGAACTTCCAACTGGCTGCGGAGCCGATGGGCCATCTCGGCGACGTGTCCTCCCTCGGAACAAAGGGTCTCGAGCGCAAGATGGCATTGCCGCAAGTCGCCCGGATCCGGACCGATGCTGTCGGCGTAGATGCGCAACATCGTATGCCGGGAATTGATTGCCCTATGAAGCGACCCGAGCAGTATCGAGCGGCTACTAGCCTGAAGTTCCAGGCGGTTGACGGCAATAACGAAGTCAATCGTTTGGTCCGACACGGACTCGTTTTTCGTCGGCAGTTGAGCATCTGGTTCCGGCCAACCGACAAGCTCGCACCAGTCTGCGAACCAAGAGCCTTCATAGTTTGCACACATGACCTCCTCGGCACCGAAAGCGGCGGAAAGAAGCCTTGTCTGGTGCGGCAGGCCGTGCAGAAAGCGGACACGCTCGACCTGCGAGAAATCCGGGAGCGCGAGCTTCGTCGCGTATGGATATCCCGGCACGGGCGGATTTATCACGCATTGCTTGTAGTAGGACTTTAGCCAAGCTTCCCTTTCGCGCGTGACGACGAAGACCTTCACCTCGAAGCCCGTCAGGACTGACCGGAACTGGGCAAGCTGGCCTTCGGAGACGTCCCAGAACTGGTTTGCGAGACCTTCGGTCGATAACGCGATCGTGCGGCCTTCGCCGGCACGCAAGATCGCCCGAAGGCGAGTGTTCGTCGATGTGCGAAGTTCATCGATGATATACTGATGCTTCGGAACCGGGTCGGAAGGCACGGTATCCGGATATACTATGCCGGCTCTCGCCAAGTCGGAGCGCATGCCGGCGCACCAGCTCTGTAGCGCTGTGGTGCCAGTTTTCGGCAACCCGATATGCAAGACTACTTTGCCTTTGGCGCTCACGGTCGGATCCACCCGGGGTTCATGAATGTTTGCTCCGACTCCCTCAGCGAGGGCATGCCTCGCATCGCAGCCAAGGCCTCGTCTATGCACTCGTTCAAACGTTGCACGCCCTCCTCGGCGAGGTCGCTTAGGCCCTCCGTCGTTAAATGGCGATCCTGGAACCGATTGGCAAAGGAGGGAACATGGGCGCTGCTGATGTGCAGCGCATAGATCGTCTCCACATAGGGAAGCAGGTGCAGGACGAGGTTCGTCTGCGCAGGCAGGAAGACGACGTCCTCGCCGACGTCCTCGCAGGCGAGTGCGAAAGCGGCCTGGTCAATGTGGCCTGACCATTTTTCGAGAAGATAGCGGCGTTCCGAAAGCCAGCCGGCCCAGCGCCTCCATGCCATAGCGAAATCCTTGCAACGAGCGCGCGGAAGGGCGACGATTCCCGCGCTGATATTGTTGATGTGAGTCTCCCGCGACCCGGCCGCAGAAGCCATCAATGTCATGGTCGGCCGGAACCGCCAGCCGCGGCCGATCTCGGTGAAGATCCGGCGAAAGATATGTGCAGGCGGGTTGCACGCATTGTTTGGCGCAGCCTTGATGTGATCCTTGCGATCGAACAGGTCCGCCGGGTTCCGCACCACGAAGAGGTCCGCATCAGTGGCGATAATGTATTCCACATCCGCGGGATCGAGAAACGCGGCGAGGCGATTGCAGTGGGGCACCCCCGGAACCGGCATGGGCGCTCGTCTTACGGCAATGCCAAGGCTGGCCAGCCAGTCCGCAAGCTCGCTCGGAAGCGAGGTTTCCACGACATGGACAAACGGCGCGAACTGATCGCGGGGTAGGTGGCGCGTGACGCAGACTGCCCAAAGCACGAGTTCGCCCAGCAGGCGAACCGATCCATCTACCGCGGTGGAGATGGCAAACGTGGCTGGTGGGATTGTCGGCATCGAAGGGCGCCGCCTCAGGTGATGCGCGGTGTGGCATTGATATCGAATAAGCCGGTCGCGGTCAGGGCGCCCTCGGTCGCGACGCGCATGCAGACGGCGTCAAGTATACGATGGAGCAGCCGCTCTTCGGCATCGACGTGCCCTCGGGCCGCGCAACTCACGAAATAGATGCCAGGTAGGAATGCGCAGACGAACTCGAACGAAACGACTTTGGTCGAATTGGCAGCGACACGCGCTATTCGGGCGGCAGGCACGAGGAAAGTTGAGGCGCCTGCCAGCAAGGCCCCCGTGGTCGTGCGCAGTCCGAACGCGAAGCCTACGCCTGTCGCCTCGGCTAAGAAAACGACACTGTACTCGAAGACGTACCGGCGTCCGGTGCGCAGCACGTTGACCGGCTTGCCGTCCAGCATGGTGATGCGTGCGCCGCTGATTCGAGCTCCGCGCTCTTCGAGCACGACTGTGGATTTGGGCGTGAGCGCGGGATCGAAATAGTCGGCCAGCCCGGAAGCGCCGCCGCTTGCGAAAGGCGGCGGAAGCAATACCGTCGAATCGGGAAAATCCGCATTTGCGGGTCTTGGCGCATCCCTGTTGTTCTCGCTCGAGGCTGCTCGCCCCTGCGCCGCAACCTCGGGTTCAGGGCCTTGCGCCGCCATCGCGCAGATGGCGGCCCTGATTTCCGCCGCGGCTTCCGGGCTGGCGTTGATTAGCCGCTGATACTGCGCCACCACCGTCTTCGGTCGGCCCTCCAGCAAAAGCTCGCCACGGTCGAAAAGCATCGCCCGCGAGCAGAGTTGCACGATCGTTTGTCCGGCGTGGCTGACGAACAGGATGGTGCCGCCCCTGTCCTTGATTTGCTCGATGCGTGCGAAGCACTTGCGCTGGAACGCCTCGTCGCCGACGGCGAGCGCCTCGTCGACGACCAGAATGTCGGGGTCGACATTGATCGCGGTGGCGAAGGCGAGACGCACATACATGCCCGACGAATAGGTTTTCACGGGCTGCTCGATGAACGGCCCGATATCGGCGAAGCGTGCGATGTCGTCGAAACGCCATTCCATCTCGCGGCGCGGCACGCCGAGGATGGCGGCGTTGAGGAAAACGTTCTCGCGGCCGGTGAATTCCGGATTGAAGCCGGCGCCGAGCTCCAGCAGCGCGGCGATGCGGCCGTTGACCTCGACGCTGCCGGAGGTGGGCCGCAGCGTGCCGCAGACGATCTGCAAAAGCGTCGACTTGCCCGAACCGTTGCGGCCGATGACGCCGACGGTCTCGCCGCGCCGGATGTCGAAGCTGACGCCAGTAAGCGCGGCGAAGTCGGTAAAATAGCGTTTTGGCGGGCGGCCTACGAGGCGCTGCAGGCGCGGCACCACCATCTGCTTGAAACGGTCCTCCGGTCGCTGGAACATGAGGTAGTGCTTGGACACGTCGCGCACGCGGATGGCCACGTCGCCGGATGTGGCCGCCGGGTCGAGGCCGGGCGGATCAGAGGACATCCGCGAAGCCCCGGCGCGTCGCCTGGAAAAACGCCTCGCCGGCGAAGGCCACCACGATCGCCGCGAGCGTGTAGAGGCCGAGCGCAGTCCAATCGGGTGCCGTGCCGAACAGCGCCGCGTTTCGGACCGCCTCGACCGGGACGGTGAGCGGGTTGAAGATCAGCCAGGGCTGTAGCCAGTCCGGCATCGCCGCACGCTGGAGCAGCGCTTCGAGGCCGGGCAGATCAGAGAACATCCGCAAAGCCCCGCCGCGTTGCCCGGAAGAAAGAGTAGCCCAGTACGACGACCACGGATGCACCGCCCGTGTAGATGCCTAACCCAAGCCAGTCCGGCATTTCACCGTATATCAACACCTGTCGCACTTCCTCGATCGGGAGCACTAAGGGATTGCCCCAAAGCAGGATTCGCTGCGCCAGTGGCGGTAACGCGGCGAGGGGATAGAAGATGGCGCTCAGGAACATGGTAGCGCTGAGCAGGGCCGGAACGACTTGGCCGATATCGCGTAGGTAGACTCCGAGAGCGGAGAGGAGCCAGGCAATTCCGAGTGTTAGCAGAAGCAAGGGTATTAAGACCAGGGGCAGCAATATCACGGTCCATGGTAGGCCGCCATTGGCGATGGTCAGAAAAAAAAATAGGACGCTAAAACTAACAGCGGCTTGAACCGACGCTGATCCGAGCGAGACAACAGGCAGTAGTTCGATGGGGAAGACAAGCTTCTTTACATAATTGCGGTTACTTACGATTAAGTCGGGCGCCCTGCCGACGACTTCCGCAAACAGCATGAACGGAATAAGTCCTGAAAAAATGACAAGCGCGAAGGACGTGGTAGATAAGGCCCTCCCTTCCACCTCCCAATGTCGCGAATGGAATATGGTGCCAAACACAAAAGTATAAACCGAGAGCATCAAGGCAGGAGTGATTAAACTCCAAAATATACCGAGCGCAGATCCTCGATATCGTTGAATAACTTCTCTTCGGATCAATTGTACCGCAATTGAATGATAATTATCCACGTAAAAGCCTAAAGCGCAATATTATTAAGAGCCATAGAATTCGGGCCACTTTTTTATGATTTCATGTCGCATACCTTGGAGATGCGGGTTGATCTCCATAAACTCCACAGAGGATCTGATTCGCCGAGCTCCATACCGCGCAACGAGCTGGTCCATACCGCTCTTCATAAAAGCGGTGCGTTCACTTGGCAAATAGCTCCTGGACTTCGCATGATACACGAAGGCGTCAAGCGCCAATGCGAGCAAAAATCCATCATCGCTGGCGCGAAAGCAATAGTCGGTCTCCTCACCGTAGCCGTTTGGAAACGCAGCCTCGTCAAGATGGCCTATTTTATCGACGACGCTTCTACGGACGGACATGCAGAAGCCGTGGATTAGCGGCACGATTGGCGTGACTCGATCCTTCGCGGACTCCGAGACGCGGGCAGCGAATTCGTCGACGCTGACGCCCGGTGGGAGCGAGTTCACGGCGGTTTGGCTCCGTGTGCCGTTTATGAACGGAAGAGATTGCGTACTGGCGGCATTTGAAAGCGGACCCACGATCCCAATTTGATCGCTTTCGCTAAAGACACGCTGCATGCGCTGCCACCAGCGCGGTGTCACTATCGTGTCGCTGTTCAGCAATGTGACAAAATCAGCGTTGCTGGCACGTAGCCCCACGTTTGCCGCCTTGGTATAATAGTGCCTTGAATTTAGAGTGATTATCTCGATAAATTTGAATTTCTCGGCGGCCTGTTTCAGAAACGCCTTTGCTTCATGGTCAGAGCAGTCGTCGACGAAGACGATCCTTCCGTTTTCGGAAGGGTCGCGATGAAGCAACAAACTCGCCAGACACGCGCGGAGGTCCTCGAGCGCGTTGTGCGTACAAAGCACTATATCATGCGAAAATCGAGTTCCGTCTTTAAACTCGGAGGTCACAATCGCCACCGCTTCTAAACCAGTCGATCACGATTTCGCGTTCAGTGAATTTATGAGAGAAATGAATAAAGTCGGGATGATCCCGAGTCGAACGACCCGGTTCAATAATGCCTTTCCAGCTAGCGCCCGATTTGTTTAAAGCATAGCCAACACTGATCTGATCTCTATGCGAAAAATTATTTATCTCAGACCACCAAATATTAAAAAAATCTCTCGTTGTTTTCGAATTCAGACGGCAAATAAAGAAGTTAGTTTCTATGAGGGGCACTTGGAAATTCGAAAAATCATTTGAATATCGATCCAGTTGCGCGTTTAGAACATCCGTATCGACGCCATCTGTACCGAATAAAATCTCGCCCTCTTCCCGAAAATTATCTCGTATTGGATGTAATATAAAGCCAAGGTCGACACCAGACTCATCTAAAGTCTGTATGTACTGATTGATATCACCTAGAAAGTGAACGTTTGAATCAATCCAGCATGCGTAGTCGGTATCCGGAAACCAGAAATGGGGGTGCGTCTTAACAAAACGCGCGGTGCGGACTGGTATAGGGTCTATATAGTTCGATAGCCGGTACTCGGCGGGACTCTTCTTGGCGAGATCGGGACTATCAGTAAAAACGATACATCACGCGCCTTGGAGGTTGCTCACTAAAGGCATGGAGGGTTCATAGTTCCCGGAAAGGCAGCTATAAAACTGAACCTTTCGTTCCGATTTTCTGTTTGTCAAAACGCCTGGCGCCTGCCGGCTGTGCTTTATCGCGCGACTGTAAGCTCGTCGATTGGTGTTTACATATCGGCGTAGGTCGTACGGCACGTCGACTGTCACCATATGGAAACGACGACCCGAGAGGCCCGGAAGCATCCCCAGAACTCGCTCTACGCCATGTGCCATCGTGCCATCAACCTGAGCGGTCTCCGGTCCAAAGTCTGACTTAACAATTCCGGCCTCGAGCAGCGGCTTCAACACTTCCGTCCGTGCCCAGAAAAATGATCCGGCCGGGTAGTTCGGACATTGATCGGGCACTGGCTTGTCGGCAATGCGGCGGAGCAGATCTCCGCAGACCGTCTTGTTGCGGCCATAGTTAGGTTGACTTGCGAGTGACCAGAAGTAACACGGTGATACGATGCCGACTATTGGATCGTTGTGAAAAATGTCCAGAATTTGATCGGTGACGGCGAGCGAACCAAGGATAGAGTGATATAAAAAACGCCGCCAACCGGCGTGAGAATTATTATGAGAAGAGCGCTTTGTGTGGATATGACAAAAAATATCGCTATTAAGAATGTAATCTTTGAATTCAACGACCCAAGGGTAGACATCGCGACCAATATTATCAACATTTTTTATAATAACTTTTTTCGCAGAAGGTATAGATGCGGCGAAGAATGCCTCCCAGCTATCGGCTGGCTCGTGCAGTTGAATTGATACCAGAAGCGTGAATTGGTCGCTGATATTCTGCAAATATTCAACGGCTTCTCCAGCAAGTTCGGTGTGATAGAGGTGCAAATGTACAACGATCCGGCCCAGCGCTCCTACGGGTGCGGTGCGCTCGTAGGCATCCAATGTCAGAACCGAATCCGGCTCGCCACCCTCATGTGGAGAGAACCTGAACAGATTGAGAGCGTTTCGGCGCGTTGGCGGCTTCGCTTGTCGCCCCTCCTTTGCGCCGAAGCTTATATAATGGTAGAGCGGGTTTACACCTGCCGCTTTAATATCACGATAGAAATCTATGTAGGCGCGGCTGTCGAATCGGGGGCCTGGATTTAAGCCGAGTTTGTAACCAAGCTCCAAATAATGTACAGCAGGATCCGTATCAGGCGTCAAGTAGGAGGAATATTGCTGACTGTACCAGTTGGCGTCAAAGTAATCTGACCGCCGGATCGCGTCCAGCTCCTTAAGAGATCGTATCTCTGCAGCGTGTATTGGCCGAGTGCTTTTGGCAGGTGATTGCGCACCGAATTGCGCTGGCGGGATTTTGGATTTGGATTTGAGCTTCTTTGCGAAGAAATCCAAGAAACTATCGGGCTGCATCCACGCCTGCTTTGCCAACCGGAGCGGTTTGGTGATCTGCCACGATGTAGACGCGCGCAAGGCGTCGGCCTGACGCTGGGAGCGCGCCAGCAATTGCCGCGTTACCGCGTCAGCCGCCTTGGCATTATCGATTTCCTGTCTCGCAAGTGCGAGCGCGTCGTTCGAGGCTTGCAGTTGGCCTGAGAGGTCGGTGAGGTGCTGCTGGAGTTCTGACCGGAGTACTTCCCGATCAGCGATTTCTCGGCGAAGGGCCAACTCCGTTGCGGCGGACGCGTCCCGGGCTTCCCGCGCGCCTTCTTCTGCCACTTCCAGCGCCGAGGAGAGCCGCTCCAATTCGGCTTGGCTGCGGCTGACCAGGTCATCCCGTTCCGCAGTCAGGTCCGCGATGCGGCGGCTCTCCGCCTCGAGTTCACTGCCTCGCTCCTCAACCATGCGCTGCAGTTCGGCGCGGTCCGCCTGGAGAGCGCGGAGGGCTTGCTCGCCGCCTCCAAGCCGCCGGCCCAGTTCTTCAATCTGCCGCGCGAATTCGTCGCGCTCGCGGGCAATTTCAGCCTCACGCGCTGCGCCGGCCGCGCGGAGATCTTCGATATCCCGGACGTGCGCCGCAATGCTGTCATCGCGATTGGCGATTTGCCGCCACAGTTCGGAGCGCTCGCGCCGATGCCGGTCGGCTAACTCGACCGCCTGCGCCAACCGGTCGGCGTAGCGTTCCACCTCCCCGGCGAGTTCGCCGAGCCTGGCGTCGCGCTCAGCGAGTCGTCGGGCCAGGTGCTCGCGCTCTCGAGTGCCTTCCTCGACCAATGCCGCGGCATTCGCAATCTCTCGCCTGGTGTGGTCGACGACTCGCGCCAGTTCGTCGGCTTGTCGACCTGCAGTCTCGCGCCAGTGCCGTTCCTTGTTGGCGAGCGTCGATTGCCGCTGGGCCAGTTCGCTATAAAACGCGTCACCTAACATTTTCGTCGACGCGTTGAACTCGGCGCCGATGCGCTCCAGTACCAGTGCGGCCTCGGCGTCGTCCGCATTCGCGGCAAGGGCGCTGAGCGCTGCATATGCGTCCTTGACCCAGTGGCTGATTCTCCCATCGGCACGCAGGCGTGCCTCGCTCGACGCATGGTGCTGGTGTTCGCGCGACAGGTAGGTACCGATCTCCGCCGCCGCCTCGGCGGGGGGCCGCGGCCAGTCGATGCCCAGCGCAGCATCGACCATTCGAAAAGTCTCCGTCCAGTCCGCGATCAAACCTTCGTAGGTGACGAAGACCCGCTTGCTGCCGCGTGTTGCCCGTTCTGCCTCCACTTCGTGCCGTAGCCAGAGCAGAGCCGCGAACGGATCGGTGAAACCATCCCGGCGCGCGAGCGAAGCAATCACTGCAAGCGGGTTGCGGCAGATATGGACGATGCGCAAGGCGACGCCCATGGATTTAAGAATCTCGATATAGAGCGGCACGAAACGCGACAGGCGCGGCTCCTTGAGAACGAAAAGCGGTGCCTTGCCATATTCCTCGTCGAGGATTTGCGCGATCTCGGCGCGGTAGAAGTGGAGGCGCGAACGGGCAAGGTCGGTCGGCTCGAAGGCACGCCAGTCGTCCCAGCTGCTGCCCGCCTCGGCCAGCATGCGCTCGTGCAGATCGATCAGCCGCTGCGGTTCCCAGTGGCCGGTCGGATTGGAGGGGTTGGCACCCAGCATCTCCTTCGGCAGTTCCGCCCCGAGCAGGCTGATGACGCGGGTCAGCGCGCTGGTGCCGGAGCGGTGCATGCCGAGCACCAGTATACAGGTGCGGCGAGCGGCAGCCTTTTGCGGCTGGCCGGTTGGAGTTTCAGAGTTTGGGTGTTGCTCGGTCTTGCCGGCCGGGCGCCCGCCGTGGGCAGAGGCCGAGACCGCCGAGCGTTCGATCGCCGAACTGGGTGCGATCGGCAGGTTCATGCCGCACGCGCTCCGGAGCGCTCGGCTTCCAGCAGGCGGCGCACGACGAACTCGACGCTCTCCTGCCAGCGCGGCGCGCGCCAGCCGAAGGCGGCGGTGAATTTCTCGCTGGAGAGCCGCGAGTTCGCCGGCCGGCCCGCCTTCGTCGGATAGTCGCTTGTGGCTATGTCGCGCACAGACGCATGCGGACCGCCGAGCGCCCGGCTCGTCTCCAGCACATGGCGCGCGAAGCCGGCCCAGTTGGCGTCGCCCGTGCCGGCGAGGTGGTAGACGCCAAACTGCGCGGGCCAATCTTCATGCGACAGCATAATTGATGAGTGGATGATTCCCGCGGCGATATCCAGAGCCGAGGTCGGGTTTCCCCACTGGTCGGCAACGACGCCGATCTCGTCGCGGTCGGCGGCCAGCCGCAGCATCGTGCGCACGAAATTCCTGCCGAACGGGCTGTAGACCCAGGCCGTGCGCAAAATCAGGTGGCGCGGATTGGCCGCCGCGACTGCCGTTTCGCCGGCGAGCTTCGTGCGCCCGTAGACGCCCTGCGGGCCGGTCGGATCGCTCTCGACGCGGGCGCCGGAGCTCTGGCCGTCGAAGACATAGTCGGTCGAGAGATGGATAACCGGCACGCCCATCGTCGCGGCTGCTTGCGCCACCGCGCCGGCTCCGGCGGCATTGATGGCCTCGGCAAGGGCCGCCTCGTCCTCGGCCTGGTCGACCGCCGTGTAGGCTGCGGCCGACACCACGATGTCTGCCCCGGTCGCGGCAAGCGCCGGGCCGATCGTCTCCGGCCGCGCGAGGTCGAGGACGGGGCGCCCAACCGCAACGATCTCGACATCCCGCGCCGGGCCAACCTCGGCTAGCGCCCGGACAACTTGGCCCTCTGCCCCGGTGACCGCGATCCTCATGCCGCGCCCTTTTTCTCGCCGGCGCCGAGCCGCTGGCCGGCATAGCGTTCCTCGCGCAGCGGGCGCCACCACCATTCATTGTCGAGATACCAGTCGACGGTGCGCGCCAGGCCGGTTTCGAAACTCTCCTTGGGAGTCCAGCCGAGCTCGCGCTCGATCTTCTCGGCGTTGATGGCGTAGCGGCGGTCGTGACCGGGGCGGTCGGTGACGAAGGTGATCAGTTCGCGATGGCTGCCTGACCGCTTGCGGCGGCGGTCGACAAGATCGCAGATCGCTTCCACTACCTGAAGATTGGTGCGCTCGGAGCGGCCGCCGATGTTGTAGCTCTCGCCGAGCTTGCCGGTGGTGGCGACCAGCTCAAGCGCCCGGGCATGATCGTCCACGAACAGCCAGTCGCGCACATTGGCGCCCGTGCCGTAGACGGGCAGGGGCTTGCCTTCGAGCGCATTGAGGATTGCGAGCGGGATCAGCTTTTCCGGGAAGTGGAACGGCCCGTAATTGTTCGAGCAGTTGGAGAGCACGACGGGAAGGCCGTAGGTGGCGTGCCAAGCGCGAACCAGGTGGTCCGACGCCGCCTTGGAGGCTGAATAGGGCGAGGAGGGCGCGTAGGGCGTCTCCTCGACAAACTGCCCGCCGTCGAAGGGCAGGTCGCCGAAGACCTCGTCGGTGGAGACGTGGTGGAAGCGGAAGCGCTCGCGCCGGCCGGCCGGCAGTTCGCGCCAGTAGGTCAGCGCAGCATTGAGCAGGCGGAATGTGCCCAGAATGTTGGTCTCGATGAAGGCGGCGGGACCGTCGATCGAGCGGTCGACGTGGCTCTCGGCAGCGAGATGCATCACGATATCGATTTCGCGCCGGCGCAGCAGGTCGAGGATGCGCGCCTCCTCGTTGATGTCCGCCCGCACGAAGAGGTAATTGTGCGCATTCTCGATCTGGCGCAGCGAGGCGAGGTTGCCGGCATAGGTGAGCTTGTCGACATTGGTGACGTGGTTGGCCGGGTCGCCGGCAAGCCTGCGGCAGAGCGCCGATCCGATGAAGCCGGCGCCGCCGGTGACCAGGAAATTGGTGGGCCGGTTCGTCATCGCCTCAACCGAACACCTCCGCATTGGCCAGCAGCGGCGCCCTGCGGTCCTTTTCGGAAAGCTGGAAACCGCCGGCTATATCGGGCCATGCGATGCCGATCGCAGGATCGTCGTAGCGCAGCGAGCGGTCGTGGTCCGGCGAATAGTATTCGCTGACCTTGTAGACGACCTCGGTGTGCTCGACCAGCGTGACGAAGCCGTGGGCGTAGCCTGCAGGCACCAGGATCTGGTTCCAGCGCTCCGCCGACACCTCGAGCGAGGTCCAGCGGCCGAAATTCGGCGATGAGCGCCTGATGTCGACCGCGACATCGAAGATCGCGCCGCGCACTACCCGCACAAGCTTGGCCTGCGCCTTCGACGGCAGCTGGTAATGCAGGCCGCGTAGCACGCCCCGCGCAGCGGAATAGGAGTGGTTGTCCTGGACGAAGGCAATTTGGATGCCGGCATCCGCCATTCTGCGGGCATTGTAGGTCTCGGAAAAGAAGCCGCGATCGTCACCGATTCGTTTCGGAAGGAGTTCGACGACGCCTTCAAGGCCGAGTGGATTGACTTCGAGCATCAGCCGTCCTCGAGTTCCGCCATCCGACGTCGAAGATACGCGGAATACTCGTTGGTGCCGAGCCTCGCGGCGCGGTCGAGCACGCGGGCCGGCGAAACCCAGCCCATCTGCGCGCCGATCTCCTCGGGGCAGGCGATCTTGATGCCCTGCCGGTGCTCGATCGTGCGCACGAAGGAGGAGGCCTCGTGCAAGCTGTCATGGGTGCCGGTGTCGAGCCATGCATAGCCGCGACCGAGTTGGTGCACGTGCAGTTCGCCGCGCTCGAGATAGACGTTGTTGACGGTCGTGATTTCCAGTTCGCCGCGCGCCGACGGAGTGATCGAGGCGGCGATGTCGAGTACCGAATTGTCGTAGAAATAGAGACCGGTCACCGCCCATCCCGACTTCGGCTTCTTCGGCTTTTCCTCGATGGTCAGCGCGCGGCCGGTCGCCTTGTCGAACGAGACCACGCCGTAGCGCTGCGGGTCGTCGACACGGTACGCAAAGACCGACGCGCCGGCGGTGCGCGCGGAGGCCTCCTGGCAGAGCTCGGACAGCCCCTGGCCGAAGAAGATGTTGTCGCCGAGAATCATGGCGACGTTGTCGGCGCCGACAAAATCGCGCCCGATGATGAAGGCTTCGGCGAGCCCGTTGGGTTGGGGCTGGACGGCGTAGGTGAGATGCAGCCCGAAATCGTCGCCGGCGCCGAGCAGCGCTTGGAAGCTCGGCAGGTCGCGCGGGGTGGAAATGATGAGGATTTCGCGGATGCCCGCCAGCATCAGCACACTCAGCGGGTAGTAGATCATCGGCTTGTCGTAGATCGGCAGGATCTGCTTGGAAACCGCGAGCGTCAAAGGATAGAGCCGGCTACCGCTGCCGCCGGCGAGTACGATGCCCTTCATTGCTCTCCCCGTCGCAGTCCGCGGGAGCTAATAGAGGACGGACGGGATGGTGACACAACCCCTTCAATCACGAATTGGTTCATATTCCAGTGAAGATTTTTTTCATGGCTGTAGTCATCAATAGCGCCGAACGCCAATGCGGCGCAAGTTCTGACGCCGAGTTGGACACACAAGGTGTTGCTAATGCACGGAGAGGCGTTCGCGTCACATCCCGTTCTACAGCGTGCTGCCTGTTTCCGTCGACGGTTGGCCAACAACTGGTGCAAAACAGGTAGAATACATCAGTGAGCAACAATCGGCCATGTTGTTTTTGCATGCGCGCCATCGTTGCAACTGCTTGCTGACGAGGTCGTGGCTGTGGCCGGCCGAACCCGCCGGTTTGCCCGCCGCCTGTGGGAATGCGGCGACGATTCGCGGGATCGCGCTGCCAACCTTCGGGCGGCTTGAGCGATCCCGCCAGGTCGCTGGCTGATCAGGACGGACGGGATTCGTCTGCTGACCCTGCGGCAGGGAGGTTCGCGGGATTGGAACTGGATTTCGCCATGAGGTTGCCGGAGATCCGCTAGGGATGGCACCGCGAATCTGATTGACTTGTCATCCCCGAGACCGCACGAGCGTCGCGCTGCCCGGAGGGGCGGAGCCGCCAGCCAGGAACCGCGAGCCCAAGATCGAGCATGTTTTTTGCCCAGCTACGCGAGTGGGTTTCCGGCATGCCCCGCCGCCGCAAGCAGATGGTGCTCGTGGCGTTCGACACGGCTGTGCTTGCCCTGGTCGCTTGGTTCGCATTCTCTCTGCGCTTCAACCGGTTTTTCGAGCCGAACGCCAACCAGATGGCGCTGATCCTGGCGGCACCGCTGATCGCTGTGCCGATCTTCGTCCGGCTGGGGCTCTACCGTGCCGTCATCCGCTATCTGCCGGAGCGCGCGCTGTGGACAATCATCCAGGCGTTGAGCATCGCCACGCTGATCTGGGTAAGCCTTGCGTTCCTCACCCAGATGACGGGCGCCAGCGGCATTCCGCGCAGCATTCCCGTGGTCTATTGGTCACTCTCCATCGCGGTGGTCGCGGGTAGCCGCTTCGGGGCGAAGTGGCTTCTCGGGCGCAGCAGCGAGCCTCGCGGCAAGGTGACGCTGATCCACGGAACCGGCGAGGCCGCGCTCCAGCTCGCCCAGGCCCTGAAGGGCAGCGCCGACACCAAGGTGGCGGGTTTCGTCAGCGACGACCCGAACATGCGCGGCATGGATATCCTCGGCATCCGCGTCTATCCGGAATCTGCGGTCGAGCGCCTCATTGCGAATGTCGGCGTCACCGAACTCATCATCACCGGCACGGGCGGTGGCGACAGCACGCGCCGCGACATGATAGCCCGCCTGAGCCGACTACCGGTCAAGGTGCGCATTCTTCCCGCGATCGCCGACCTTGCAGCCGGGAAATACCTGGTCAGCCACATCCGCGACATCGACATCGACGATCTGCTGGGGCGCTCGCCGGTGCCAGCCGACGGCGAATTGCTGCGCCGCATGGGCGAGGCAAAGGCGATCCTGGTTACGGGCGCAGCGGGTTCGATCGGTTCGGAACTCTGCCGCACCATCGCCGGGCTGCGCCCTGGGGTGCTGGTGGCGCTCGACTTAAACGAGTTCGGCCTTTACCGGCTGGAGCGCGAACTCGCCGGCATTTCCGACGCCCGCTTCGTGCCGCTGCTCGGATCGGTGACGGACGCGGCCCTGGTCGAGGCGGCGATCCGCAACCACCAGATCGACACCATCTTCCACTGCGCCGCCTACAAGCACGTGCCGCTGGTCGAGCAGAACGTGCTGGAGGGCGTGCGCAACAATGTCCTTGGCGCCAAGACCGTGGCCGAAGTCGCCGCGGCCGAGGGTGTCGCCAACCTGATCCTGATCTCGTCGGACAAGGCGGTTCGCCCGTCGAGCGTGATGGGCGCAACCAAGCGCTGGGCCGAACTGATCGTGCGCTACTACGGGTTCGATCGCGAGCAGCGCGACCGTCGGCGAAACTTCGCGGCGGTGCGCTTTGGCAACGTTCTCGGCTCCAGCGGCTCGGTCGTGCCCCTGTTCAAGGAGCAGATCGCCGCGGGCGGGCCGGTGACGCTCACCGACGAAAACATGACGCGCTACTTCATGTCGATCCGGGAAGCTGCGGAATTGATTGTTCAAGCGGCTGGCCTCTCCGAGAGCGGCGACATCCTGATGCTCGACATGGGCAACCCGGTGAGGATACGCGACCTCGCCGAGGATATGATCCTGCTGGCGGGACTGACGCCGAAGGGACCGGCCAACCCCGAAGGCGACATCGAGATCGTAACCATCGGCGCGCGCGAGGGCGAAAAGCTCTACGAGGAGCTATTCTACGATCCGCAGGGCGTCACCGCCACGTCACATCCGAAGGTCCTGCGCGCCAAGCGGATGAACGGCAAGGCCGACGAGGTGCCGGCAGCGCTGGATCGGCTGAGCGAGGCTCTCGCCGCGCGCGATGAAGGCCGGGTTCGTGAAGAACTCTTTGAGTTCATAAGGACCTGAGCCGCCGCCGATGACCAGCCGCCGCCGAGTCAGCAGCAAGCGCCGAACGAGAACGAGCAGCTGATGCCCGGTGAAACCAGCGGCACCGCCGCGGGCAAGGACGATGGCCGCGTTGCCGTCCTTCTTGGGACCAGGAACGGCGACAGATATCTCGGCGAGCAGCTGCAGTCGTTGCTCGAACAGACGCATGGGCAAATCGACGTCTGGGCGTCCGACGACGCTTCCGACGACGCAACGCCGGCACTTCTCAGGGACTGGGCGGCGCGCTGGCCGAAAGGACGCTTCGAGATCCTTGCCGGCCCGGGGCGCGGCTTTGCAGAGAATTTTCGCGCGCTACTCATCAACGGCGCCATCGAGGGTGATTATTTCGCCTTCTGCGACCAGGACGACATCTGGGAGCCGGCGAAGCTGGAGACGGCGCTCGCTAAGCTGGGCAGACCCGACGAGCCGACGCCAAAGCTTTTCTGCTCGCGCACGCTGTCGATTGCCGAGGATGGCCGACCGATCGGCCAGTCGCCGCTGCCCCGACGCGAGCCGTCCTTCCGCAATGCGCTGGTGCAGAGTCTTGCCGGCGGCAACACCATGGTGCTCAACCGCTCGGCGCGCGCACTCATCGCTCGCTCGGCGGCCCGCACGTCCTTTGTAAGCCACGACTGGTGGAGCTACCAGATGGTCACCGGGGCCGGCGGGGTGGTGCACTACGACGCCGTGCCGCACGTCCGCTACCGCCAGCACGGCGGCAATCAGATCGGCGCCAACGACACCTGGGCGGCGCGCATGGTACGACTGCGGCGGCTTTTTGCAGGCCAGTTCTACGACTGGACGAACATCAACCTGGCCGGCCTTGATGCGAACCGCGATCTGTTGAGCGCGGACGCCCTTGGCGTGATCGAGGCGTTCCGCAGCGCCCGCGGCGGGTCCGTCGGCGCGCGCTTTGCGCATCTCAAGCGCTCCGGGGTCTACCGGCAATCGATCTACGGCAATCTCGGCCTCTGCCTTGCCATCGCGATCGGGAGGATCTGACAATCGCCAAGCGTTTTCTGGATCTCTTGATCGCCGTGCCGGGCATGGTGGTCGCTGCGCCCATCATCTTGGTCGCGATGGCGGCGATCCGGCTGGATACGCCCGGCTCGCCGATGTTTTCCCAGACGCGCGTCGGCAAAGAAGGTGCGCTGTTCCGCTGCCACAAGCTACGGACCATGCGGCAGGGCACCCCATCGGTGCCGACCCACGAGGCCGCGGCGAGCCAGGTCACCGGCGTCGGCCGCTTCCTGCGCCGCTCGAAACTCGATGAACTGCCGCAACTCTGGAACGTGCTGGTGGGCGAGATGAGTCTCGTCGGGCCACGGCCCTGCCTGCCGACGCAGGAGCGCCTGATCGAAGAACGCCGCCGGCTCGGCGTGCTTTCGATGCTGCCTGGCGTTTCCGGGCTGGCTCAGGTCAACGGCATCGACATGTCGGACCCGGTCGCCTGCGCCGCCAAGGACGCCGAATACATGCGCACGCGCTCGCTGCGACTCGACCTCGCGATCCTGTTCAGGACCGTCTTTCCGCGCCGCTGAGCCGGGCCACGCGCTGCAGGCCGGTAACGCTTTCGGCGCGCTGCGGCAGGCCGTCGGCAGCAAGTGCTGAGGTGTCGCAGACCTGGCTCACCGAAAGTGCGCGGAAGGTTTCGCGCTTTCCGGCCGCACCCGCAATCGCGCTCAACAGCGTCGGCGGGACTCTGAGCAATCGGCGCGGTCGATCCAACCCCTGCCGGAAGGCAGTGATGATATTGGGCAAGGTCGCGGGCTGCCGGTCGCCGACGAGATAGCGCCTTTGCAGCGGCCTAGGCGACACCAGGGCCGCGTAGATGAGGTCCCCGACCGCCTCGACGGCCACCAGCGTTCTCGCCGCGGAAAAACTGCCGAACGGCAGCGGCAGACCGCTGTCGGACAGACGCAGCAGGCGTCCGAGGTTTCCGCCCATTCCGACGCCGTAGACGGGCGCCAGGCGCAGGATCGTCAGCCGCTCCGACTGGTCGGCGAAGGCGGCTTCGGCGGCTTTCTCGGCGGCCAGTTTCGAGCAGCCGTACGCGTCGGTCGGCGCAGGCAGCGTCGCGCGGGTGATGGTGCCGTCGAAAGTGGCGCCCACGATCGCGCGAATTGACGACAGGACCATGAAACGCTGCACGCCGACCGATCGCGCGGCGGACGCGAGGCGCGCCGTGAGTTCCGCATTGGCGGCGAAATAGGCACTTTCCGGCGTGTCGGGCGCCGCGTTTGTCAGCCCGGCTGCGTGCACGATGTGGGTTACGCCAGTCAATGCGGATGCGAATTCCGGTTCAGGCGCGTCGGGCGCGGGCAGGCGCCGCGTCTCGACATGGGCATTCGCGGATGGGGCGCGCGAAATCGCAATTGCCGGCACCTCCGCAGCGCCCAGGCGCGCCAGCACCGCGCGCCCGACGAAGCCGCCGGCGCCGGTGACGGCGACCTTCATATGAGGCCGAGCCGGGCGACCTCGACCGGGTCTTCAGCAAGTTGCGTCCAGTAGCGGCAGCAGAAGCCGAACGCGCCGACGAACAGGAAGAACGATTCGCCGATGGCGAGCCGGTTGTTGGAGTTGGTGAGCAGCGACAGCAGGAAGAAGGCCAGGCTGAAGACGAAGCACAGGTACGCCGGGCCGCTGATCAGGCCGATCGCAGTCGCGCGCCGCACCCATTGCAGGCTGAGCACCAGCATGGTGCCAAGGAAGACGAGGCCGAACACGCCGTAGCGGATCGCCACCTCCAGATAGCCGTTGTGGAAAATGTTGAACGGCTGGTCGTGATACTGGGTCTGCGGCAGCAGCCTTTCCCACATTACGCCGTTGCCGAACCAGAAGCTGTGCCGCCAGATCTCGATGGCGTTCATCCATAGCTGCAGGCGGATGCTCAGCGTTTCCGGGATGCCGCCCTCGGCTATCACCTTGCGGACCTCGTCCAGCGAGAAACCGGAGGAGACGTAGCGTTCCATCGTGTCGAGCGAGGCGACAGCCACCGGTCCGGCCACCGCCCAGTACTTGTCGCTGAAAAAGCTCGCGAATGCGATTGCGAGCAGCGCGGCGACGGCCGATATCGCGAAGGTTAACCGGCTGCGCGTGCGCCAGGCCATCGCGAAAAGCTGCAGGGGCAGGATGACCAGAAGCGACATCCAGGTGCCTTTCGATTTGGCGCCGAAGATGTTCATGAAACAGAGCGCCATCACGGCGAAGGCCAGCGCCCCCCCGAAAATCCGGTGAGCCATCGGCCGGTAAGTGTCGATCGCGAGTTGCTGGATCCAGGCCAGCCCGCAAATCAGGATCAGGCCGACCGCCACCGATGCATGGATGGTGTTGTTGTGGAACAGCACCTGCACCGGCTGCCCGGTGAGGATCGCGTGCTCGTTGGTCGATACCAACAGCCAGAATAGGGAGAGGCTGAAGAACAGCCAGATCATGAAGTCAGCGCGCGCGCGTAGAAGGAAGAGCGCGTAGCCCAGCATGGGAAAAAGCGCCGGGTAAAGATATATGCCCTCGGATGAGCCGTTCTGGCCGAAATCCGTGGCGAAAAGCTCGTAAAGGTACCAGGTCGCAACCAGAGCGCCCCACAGCACGCAGGCGAGTTCGGGCCAGCCCAGCCGCGGCCGGTATTCGCGCAGGATGACGCCGAACATCGCGACGCCACCAAGAATGATGATGCCGTAGCGGTAGGCGTCGCGCTCGAACCACACCACCGAAAGGAATAGGAAAACGGCCGAGACGCCGAACAGCGGCCGCGACCACAATACCCAGGGATCGCGATTGGGCGGGCGACGGGAGCCGTGCCGCGCTGCAGTTTCGGCATACTGCTCCCGGGATGGGCCGACGTTGGCGAGTTCAGCCAAGCCGCAGGCACCCGCGCCGGAGGGCGTCGCGCCTGCGGGTGCAACGAGGTTTTTGCTGTCCATCGGGCCTGTACATCCGCTTTCAGCCACCCCACATCAACACCCGACCGCCGCAACCTTGGCGGTCATCCCACGAGCCCATAGTTCATTCGCCGCAAATAGTCGATGGCCCGGAAGGCGAGCGTCGGCAGCCGCTGCAGCGGCGCCGGCTTCGTTTTCGCGTAGCGCCGGCTGTCGGCGATCAGGCTGGGGCCATGCCTGTCGGGGAAGCTCACCAGCGGATTTCGCGTGGTGTAGGTCGGCACTCGCGTGTCCCATCCGCGTTCAAGCGCGATGTCCCAAGGCAACCACATGGTCGCGAGCGCCTGGCGCAGATCCTTGGCCGCCTGGCGGGTCACGGCATAGGCGGCGGCGGAACCCTGGGGTCCGTGCAGGCAGCGTCCGTATTCGTCGCCGCGGGCCGATTTGCCGTATGACCGGAACGCCGTCGTGCGGTGGTTGACCAGCTTGAGCAGGCGGATGCCGGGCGCGGCGGAAAACAGCGCCCCAGCCCGCACCGCAAGGTCGGCCGGCAGCGTGACATCGTCCTCGGTGATGATCGCAATCGGCTCCGGGCCGGCCGCGGCGGCCTCCAGGGCCTTCAAATGGCTGCGGTAGCAGCCATATTCGCCGGGCAGGATCTCGCGCCCGTGGCAGCGGCGGAATTTTTGCGCGTCGGTGTCGATCCACTGCTCGGGCGGAATCTCGCGCCCGTCCACGCCCGGGACGCGGCGGATGTCGAAGCCGAACCCGCGCGACTGCTCGATCGCCGACCACCGGTCGGCGGAGCGGTCGAGGTTGATAACGTAGACGGGCAGCATGGCGGGCGGGAACCGAGGGTCGGAGCGAGCCCTCCTAACAGCACGAACACGGCCTCACAATGGCGGGCCGCCAAGCCGGTCCGCGAGACATTTCACGAAATAGCCCTTTTGCGAAAACTGTTTCCCGCAATGCGGCTTGTGGAGAATTTTCTTGCGTTGTCTGACGGGCTAGGTCGGTCTAGAAGCCTGCAAATGTGCCGCTCCGGCGGCTACATCTTTGTGCCGACGGACCGCTCCCATGCCGGGGCGGCCGGCGACTGTTTCTGCCCGCACTGGGCGTCAGGTAGCAGCAATGACGGTCGGCCTCACCCATCTCCAGCGCCTCGAGGCCGAGGCGATCCATATCTTTCGCGAAGTCGCGGCCACCTTCTCCAAGCCGGTGATGCTCTATTCGATCGGCAAGGATTCGTCCGTGCTGCTCCATCTGGCAATGAAAGCCTTCTACCCGGCCAAGCCGCCGTTTCCCTTCCTACACGTCGACACCACCTGGAAGTTCAAGGAGATGATCTCCTTCCGCGACGAGACGGCGCGCCGCCACGGCATCGACCTTCTGGTCCACATCAACCAGGACGGCGTGCGCGACGGCATCAACCCGTTCGACCACGGCTCGAACGTCCACACTCATGTCATGAAGACCGTGGCGCTGCGGCAGGCGTTGGACAAATACGGCTTCGACGCGGCCTTCGGCGGCGCCCGGCGCGACGAGGAAAAGTCGCGCGCCAAGGAGCGCGTTTTCTCCTTCCGCAATGCCCAGCACGCCTGGGACCCGAAGAACCAGCGTCCGGAAATGTGGAAGATCTACAACACCCGGGTTTCACCGGGCGAGTCCATCCGAGTCTTCCCGCTGTCCAACTGGACCGAACTCGACATCTGGCAATACATCATGGTGGAGCAGATTCCGATCGTGCCGCTCTACTTCGCCAAGGAGCGCCCCGTGGTCGAGCGCGACGGCATGCTGGTGATGCGCGACGACGGGCGCATGGTTTTGCGACCGGACGAGGCGGTGGAGAAACGGTTGGTGCGCTTCCGCACGCTGGGCTGCTATCCGCTCACCGGCGCCATTGAATCTGACGCGACGACGCTGGAAGACATCGTCGGCGAGATGCTGACCGCCCGCACCTCCGAGCGCCAGGGGCGCCTCATCGACCGCGACGAAGCAGGGTCGATGGAAAAGAAGAAGCGCGAAGGGTATTTCTGAGTCATGCGCCACGCCACCGCGGAGCCGATCGCCATCGCCGGCAGCATTTCCGACTACCTCCATGGCCAGGAGCACAAGTCGCTGCTGCGCTTCCTGACCTGCGGTTCGGTCGACGACGGCAAGTCGACGCTGATCGGCCGCCTGCTCTACGACACCAAGTTGATCTTCGAAGACCAGCTTGCCGCGCTGGAAAACGATTCCCGCAAGCACGGCACCAATGGCGACGATATCGACCTCGCGCTGCTTGTCGATGGGTTGGAGGCCGAGCGCGAGCAGGGCATCACCATCGACGTCGCCTACCGCTTCTTCGCCACGCCGAAGCGCAAGTTCATCGTTGCCGACACCCCCGGTCACGAGCAGTATACCCGCAACATGGCGACCGGCGCCTCCACCGCGGACCTCGCGGTGGTGTTGATCGATGCGCGCCGCGGCGTACTGAAGCAGACGCGCCGCCACTCCATCATCGCCTCGCTGCTCGGCATCCGCCACGTCATCCTGGCGGTGAACAAGATCGACCTCGTCGGCTATGATCATGCGACGTTCGAAGCAATCAGCAGCGACTATGCCGAGTTCGCCCGCACCCTCGGCTTTGTCAGCGTGGTGCCGATCCCGATCTCGGCGCGCTTCGGTGACAATATCATCAGCCGTTCCGCCAAGATGCCCTGGTACTCCGGGCCGACACTGCTCGGCCATCTGGAGAACGTCGACGTCGAGAGCGCGGCGTCCGAGCGCCCGTTCCGGTTCCCGGTGCAGTACGTCAACCGCCCCAATCTCGATTTCCGCGGCTTCGCCGGCACGGTTGCGTCCGGCTCGATCGCCGTCGGCAGCGAGGTCGTGGTCGCGAAGTCGGGCAAGCCCTCGCGCGTGAAGCGTATCGTCACGCAGGACGGCGACCTGCCGCGGGCCATCGAAGGCCAGGCGGTGACGCTGGTCCTGGAAGACGAGGTGGAGGTGTCGCGCGGCAACATGCTGGTGGCGCCGCAGGCGCGGCCGCATGTTGCCGACCAGTTCGCCGCCGACATCGTCTGGTTCGGCGAGCAGCCGATGCTGCCGGGCCGCGCCTACGTCCTGCGCACCGAGACCGACCAGGTCAACGCCACGGTCACCGACCTCAGTCACCGGCTCGACGTCAACAATTTCGCCGAAGTGGCGGCGAAGTCGCTGGAGATGAACGAGGTCGGCGTCTGCAACCTCGCGACCCAGGCGCCACTGGCTTTCGATTCCTTCGCCGAAAACCGCGCCACCGGCGCTTTCGTGCTGATCGACCGGCTGACCAATGCGACGGTCGGCGCGGGCATGATCCTCAATCCGCTGCGCCGTGCCGACAATATTCACTGGCAGGATCTGGCGGTCGACCGCAATGCGCGGGCAGCGCTCAAACTGCAGCATCCGCACGTCTTCTGGTTCACCGGGCTTTCCGGGTCCGGCAAGTCGACTATCGCCAACCTCTTTGAAAAGAAGCTGTTTTCGGCGAACAAGCACACCTACTTGCTCGACGGCGACAACATCCGCCACGGCCTCAACCGCGACCTCGGCTTCACCGACGAGGATCGTGTCGAAAACATCCGCCGGGTGGCCGAGGTGGCGAAGCTGATGGCCGATGCCGGGCTGATCGTCATCGTCTCGTTCATCTCGCCCTTCCGGGCCGAGCGCCAGATGGCCCGCGACCTCATGCCTGCGGGCGAGTTCGTCGAAGTGTTCGTCGACACGCCGTTCGATGTCTGCGCCGCCCGCGACCGCAAGGGGCTCTATGCGAAAGCACTGCGCGGCGAGATCAAGAACTTCACCGGCGTCGACTCGCCCTATGAAGCGCCCGAAAATCCGGAAGTGCATCTCGAGACGGTCGGCCGCACGCCTAGCGAAATGGTCGACGCGCTGATGCGCTGGATCGAAGGGGCCGGCGACGAACAATATGACGATGGCGGCGGCATCTGACGCAGCCGCGGTCGTCGCGGTCTTCGAGAGGCTAGCGCTGGCCGCCGGCCGCAAGGTGATGGAAGTGTTCCACAAGCCAATGCGGGTGGAACGCAAGGCCGACGAATCGCCCGTCACCGAGGCGGACCGCGACAGCGAACTCATAATTCTCGCCGGCCTGCGTGCCGAATTCCCGGATGTGCCGTGTGTCGCGGAAGAGCAATGCTCCGCCGGGATCGCGCCCAAAAGCCTCGGCGAAGCCTTTTTCCTGATCGATCCGCTCGACGGCACGAAGGAGTTCGTCAACCGCCGCACCGATTTCACCGTCAACATCGCGCTGGTGCGCGACGGCGTGCCGGAAGTCGGCGTGGTGTTTGCCCCTTGCAGCCGTCGGTTCTTTTCCGGCCGCCCGGGCTGCGCGGAGGCGATCGAGGTCGGCGAAGACTTCGAGATCGTCGCGCGCCGGCAGGTTCACACCCGCGAGGCGGTTCCGCCGCTGGCGATCGTGGCCAGCCGCTCGCATCTGACCGCCGAGACGGAGACTTTCATTCGCGCGATGAAGGCAGCCGAAATCGTCTCGGTCGGCTCGTCGCTGAAATTCTGCCTCATCGCCGCCGGCGAGGCTGATGTCTATCCTCGCTTCGGACCGACGATGGAGTGGGACACCGCCGCCGGCGACGCCGTGCTCCGCGCCGCCGGCGGGGTAACCGTCGCGCCGGGCGGTGCGCCGCTAACCTACGGCAAGCGGGGCAGGGCAGGCGTGGCCGACTACCTCAATCCGAGTTTTGTCGCGCGCGGCCGCGTCGACGCGGCGTGTCTGCCCGCGTTTTAGAGCAGGTCGCGGCATGCTTGAGCCGCGTGGCTCGCGCGCTGCCGCCTACTCGGCGGCCACGGCGGAAGAGTTGCGCCCCACGAAGTTGCGGATGGTGTCGATGATGCGATCCTGGTCGGCCTTGCCGAGATATGGGTGCATCGGCAGGCAGAGGATGCGGTCCGGCAGTTCCTCCGAGATCTTCAGCCCCCCGGGCGCGACCGGGAAATGCCGGTAGGCGACCTGCTGGTGCAGCGGCTTCACATAGTAGATCACCGAGGGGATCGCCTTCTCCTGCAGGTGCACCTTGAGCGCGTCGCGCTCCGGCGTCTCGATGGCATACTGCGCCCAGGCGGACCGGGATCCCGCTGGCACCTGCGCGACCTTGACGACGTCGCCCAGCCCCGCGGCATAGCGGCGCGCCACCACGTCGCGCGCCTCCATCTCGTCCTCGAGGATTGCCAGCTTCTCGATGAGGATCGCCGCCTGCAGCGTGTCGAGGCGCGAATTCAGGCCGACACGCACGTTGTCGTACTGGGTCTGGCCCTTGCCGTGGAAGGCGAGCGAGCGAAGCGTCTCGGCGAGCGCGCCGTCATTGGTGAACATGGCGCCGCCGTCGCCGTAGCAGCCGAGCGGCTTCGCCGGGTAGAAGCTGGTGGCGCCGACCTCGCCGAAGGCGCCGCACATGCGGCTGCCGGCCTTGCCGCCGATCGCCTGGGCGGCATCCTCCACGACCAGCAGCTTTTCCCGGCGCGCGATCGGCAGGATCGCATCGTAGTCGGCGGCTATTCCGAACAGGTCAACCGGGATGATGGCGCGGGGCTTCAGCCGGCCTTCGGACTTGACCATGGCGATGGCGGCCTCGAGGCTCGCCGGGTCCATGTTGTAGCTGTCGGGATCGATCTCCACGAACACCGGTTCGGCGTGCGCCAGCGCCACGACCTCGGCCGTCGCGGCGAAGGTGAAGCTCGGCACGAACACGGCGTCGCCCGGGCCGATCCCGTGCGCCATCAGCGGCAGCAGCAAGGCATCCGTGCCGTTGGCGCAGGCAACGACATGGTCCACGCCGACATAGCCGGCAAGCCGCTTCTCAAATTCGCCGACCTGCGGCCCAAGGATGTAGCGGCCGTCGTCGATCACCCGGTCGATGGCAACCCGAAGCCGCTCGCGAATGCGTTCGCGCTGGGCTCCGAGATCGATGAACTGCATGGGACTGCGCTTTCTGCTGTCTGTTTGCCGGCGCCTTACCAGAGTTCGCCGCATCGCAAAAGCCGGCGTGCCGTCGCATGGCCACCTTGGCCGCCAGCCATCGATCAAGCCGTCCGGCGCCCCGTCATCAAGCGTGAGCGCGGCTCAGGCGATCTCGTTCGCCCACGGCGGGTTGGCGCCGGCCCGCGAAACCGTCACCGCCGCTGCCTTTGCCCCGAGTTCCAGCGCCTTCGCAACATTGGCCTCCGAGAGGTCGGCGAGCGCCGCCTTGGTCAACGCGCCTTGCTGGTAAAGCGACGCCAGGATGCCGGCGTTGAAGGTGTCGCCCGCGCCGACCGTGTCGACCACTTCGACGCGGCGCGCCGCCACTTCGATGGCCAGCCGGCGCGTGTGGCCGACGGCTCCCTTGCCACCGCGTGTGATCACCACGAGCTGCGGGCCGGCGTCGAGCCAGCGCCGGGCGATCTCGGCATGCGAACCCGTCTCGCCGAACCAGGCGAGGTCGTCATCGGACAGCTTTACGATATCCGCCATCGCCATCATGCGACGCATGCGCGCCACATGCTTTTCCTTGTCCTGGATGAAGCCCGGCCGGATGTTGGGGTCGAGCATGGTGACGCGGTGACCGTGGTCGCGCCGCATCAGCGCCTCGTAGGCGGAGCCGCACGGCTCCGGGATCAGGCTGATCGCGCCGAACAGCATGGCGGACACGTTGTCGTCGAACACCGGCAGGTCTGCTTCGGTCAGCAGCCGCCCAGCGGTGTTCTCGTCGTAGAAGGTATAGGTCGCGTGGCCATCGACCAGCCGCACAAAGGCGAGCGTTGTCGGCCGCGCCGAGACGTTGGCGTAGCGCGAGCCGGCATTGCTGGAGGCGAGCACCGCGCGGATCTGCTGCCCGAAAAGGTCGGAGGAAAGGCCGGAGAAAAATTCCACCGGCACGCCGAGCCGGCCAAGCGCGATCGCCGAGTTGAAGACGGCGCCGCCCGCATAGGGCGCGAAGGCCGGCTCGCCGGCGGTCGACTGCCGCGGCAACATGTCGATCAGGGCTTCGCCGCAACAGACGATCATCGGGTCTTCGCCCCCTCGGGATAGATCACGCCCTTGCGCAGGATCATGTTTCCATAGAGCCTCGGCTCGGACGTCGCCACGATGGTGTGCGCGCGGCGCACCCTTTCGTAGAACTTATCCCCGACAAGCGGCACGACCGCATGGTCGGGCGCCCATTTTGCGCACACCGCTATCATCTCGCTGTGCACCGGATCCACCAAGGCAGGATCGCCGCGCACCGTGGCGCGGAACAGCGCCTCCGGCACGAAGTCGTCGACCGGCATCACCTGCAGGATGGCGTCTATGACGGCTACGGCACCGTGGCCGTCGGCGCGCACCAGCCGCCGGGCGTGCTCCTGCGCCGGATAGTTGCCGTCGACCACAGCAATCTCGTCGCCGTGGCCCATGGCGCGCAGCGTTGAAAGTAACTCGGGGCCGAGCAGCGGCGGAATTCCGATCAGCATGTTACTTCGCCTTTCCGGGTGCGCCGGCGCCGACAAGAAAACGCTCGGACAGCGGCAGGCTGGCGCCGCCCAGCGCACGCGCATGAATGCCGACGGTGCCTTCGCGCACCTCCGGGACGGTGACGCCCTCGACGTCGATGCGGCCGATCGAGCGGCGTACGGCCTCCACCAGGCGCGTGCGGATCGCCGCCGGCATCCAGCCGTCGATCACCGCCGCCTCGAAGTCGATCACCGAGGAGCCCGCGACGATGGCGTAGGCGAGCGCCTCGCCCGCCGACTCGATCCAGCTGTCGAGGTCGGGGCCGATGTCGCCCCAGTCCTCCGGAGAGGTCCAAAGATGCGAGCCGTCAATGCCGTGCGAACTCAGCGCCCGCTCCAGCGTGGCGATCGAGGCGATATCGATCAGCTGCACTCCGCGACCCTTCGGGCCGGGCACCGGCATCGAACCCAGCGCACCGGCATTGCCGGTCGAGCCGCTGTACAGGCGGCCGTTGAGCACGACACCGCCGCCGGCGAAGGCGCCGATATAGAAGTAGAGAAAATCGCGCAGGCCGGCGATACGGCCGAACACCAGTTCGGCCCCGCACGCGGAAGTGGCGTCGTTCTGCAGATAAACCGGAAACGGCAGTTCGGCCTGCAGGTCGGCGCGGATGTCGCGGCTGCGCCACTCGTCCATGATCTCGCACGGCGCGCCGACGGAATCTGCCCAATTCCACAGTTCGAACGGCATCGCGATGCCGAGGCCGGCGATTCGCTTTTCCTGCCCGGCGGTCAGCGTCGCGCACACCTTCGTCACGCTCTCGCGGGCAAAGGCGATCGTCTCGCTGGGTGCCGGGTAGCGATAGGAGAGTTGCTGCATCGCCCTGACGCTGCCCAGGAAATCGATCAGGACGAGTTCGGCGCTGCGGCGGCCGATCTTCAGGCCGATGAAATAGGCGCCGTCGGGATTGAGTGCCATCGGGATCGACGGCTGTCCGACCTTGCCGCGCTGCGGCGCCTGGCGCAGCAGCAATCCCTCGGCCTCGAGCTCGCGCATGATGACGGAAACCGTCTGCGCCGACAGCCCGGTCATGCGCGCGATGTCGGTCTTTGCCAGGCTGCCATGCTCGCGCACGAGGGTGAGAACGACGCGCTCATTGTAGTCGCGCATGCCGCTCTGGTTGGTGCCCCGGTGAAATGGGCTTTCGACCGGCTCGCGAGGCACCGGCCGGAGGCGGTTTTGATCCACCTCATTCCTCCCGTATTTTGCGGAAGAATGCGGCGCACAGGAACATCTGTCAATAATAAATAAGAGTGATTTAATTATTGACGCGGTCGGAGTTTCGTGGTTTTTGATGAGCCAAGCACCCGGAGGAGGGTGCGGAACGACGACCGGGTGAGCCGGCGTTGCAAAATACTGGGAGGTATTTCGATGAAAACTGCTTCTGCCTTGAAGATCAGCGTGTTCGGCGCGGCCGCGGCGGCGATGATGGCGCTTGCGTCTCCTGCGTCGGCGCAGGGCGTCAGCGCCTGCCTGATCACCAAGACCGACACCAATCCGTTCTTCGTGAAGATGAAGGAAGGCGCAACCGCCAAGGCCGCCGAACTCGGCATCGATCTCAAGGCCTATGCCGGCAAGATCGACGGCGACAACGAGAGCCAGGTTGCGGCGATCGAATCCTGCATCGCCGACGGCGCCAAGGGCATCTTGCTGGTGCCGTCCGACTCGAAGGCAATCGTGGACTCGGTCAAGAAGGCGCGGGACGCCGGCATCCTGGTGATTGCGCTCGATACTCCGCTCGATCCGATCGACGCGGCCGACTCCACCTTCGCCACCGACAACTTCAAGGCCGGCCAGCTGATCGGCGCCTGGGCCAAGGCCCAGCTCGGCGACGCCGCCAAGGACGCCAAGATCGCATACATGGATCTCAACCCCAGCCAGCCGACCGTCGACGTGCTGCGCGACCAGGGCTTCATGACCGGCTTCGGCATCGATACCAAGGACGTCAACAAGATCGGCGACGAGGACGATCCGCGCAACGTCTGCCACGACGTCACCAACGGTAACGAGGAAGGCGGCCGCAAGGCGATGGAGAACTGCCTGACCAAGGATCCCGGCATCAACGTCGTCTACACGATCAACGAGCCGGCTGCCGCCGGCGCCTATGAGGCGCTGAAGGCGATGGGTTCGGAAGGCAAGGTGCTGATCGTGTCGGTCGACGGCGGCTGCCCGGGCGTCAAGAACGTGGCCGAGGGCGTCATCGGCGCTACCTCGCAGCAGTATCCGCTGCTGATGGCCTCGATGGGCATCGAGGCGATCGCCGCTTTCGCCAAGGACGGCACCAAGCCGGCCAACACCGAAGGCAAGGCCTTTTTCGACACCGGCGCGACCCTCATCACCGACAAGCCGGCTAACGGCGTCGAGTCGATCGACACCAAGAAGGGCCTGGAGCTCTGCTGGGGTTAAGAGCCTCAAAAACTTAGCTGCTGACAATGTTGGGGGCAGTCGATAGGCTGCCCCCAACAGCCAAGAGGCGCGAAAGGCGTCCGGCAAACTGGGAGGAGAAGCGGTTCCATGTCCACGGCACAGGAATTCGAAAAGGTCCTCGACAAGAGCGATACGACCGTCGCTTCCTTCGAAAAGGAACGCACCCCGGTCGAGCGCGCCCAGCACTTCCTTCACGCAAACCCCGCTGCCGTGCCGCTGATCGTGCTGGTCCTGTCGGTAGCGCTTTTCGGGCTCGTCCTGGGCTCGAAGTTCTTCGTCGCGCTGCCGCTCATCCTGCAGCAGGTGGCGATTTCCGCCATCATCGGCGCGGCTCAGACACTGGTCATCCTGACCGCCGGCATCGATCTTTCGGTCGGTGCGATCATGGTCCTGTCGTCCGTGGTAATGGGCCAGTTTACCTTCAGATACGGAATACCTGCGCCGCTTTCCATCGTTTGCGGCTTTGCGGTCGGCGCTATCTGCGGCTGGATCAACGGCTACTTGATCGCCCACATGAAGCTGCCGCCGTTCATCGTCACGCTGGGAACGTGGCAGGTCTTCCTGGCAACCAACTTCCTCTATTCGGCGAACGAGACGATCCGCAGCCAGGATATCCAGCAGATCGCTCCGCTTCTGCAGCTTATCTCCGGCAACAAGATCATCGTGGTGATGTTCCTGCTGGTGGGGTTGCTTTGGTATGTGCTCAACCATACCGCCTGGGGTCGATACCTCTATGCGATCGGCGACGATCCCGACGCGGCCGAACTGTCGGGCGTGCGGACCAAGCGCATGCTGGTCCAGGTCTACGTTCTTTCCGGCCTGATCTGCGCGCTGGCGGGATGGGTGCTGATTGGCCGCCTGGGCTCCGTTTCGCCGACTTCGGGCCAGTTCGCCAATATCGAATCCATCACCGCGGTGGTGATCGGCGGCATCTCGCTGTTCGGGGGGCGCGGCTCTATTCTCGGCATGATCTTCGGTGCGCTGATCGTTGGCGTCTTCCAGCTTGGCCTGCGCATGATCGGCACAGATCCGCAATGGACCTATTTCCTAATCGGCGTGCTGATCATCGCCGCTGTTGCCATAGATCAGTGGATTAGAAAGGTGTCAGGCTAATGGAACGCGAACCCCTTCTCACCGCGCGTGGCCTGGTCAAGAGGTACGGTCGCGTGACGGCGCTCAACAATGCCGATTTCGATCTCTATCCGGGCGAAATCCTGGCCGTGATCGGCGACAACGGCGCCGGAAAGTCTTCGCTGATCAAGGCGATCTGCGGCGCGATCACGCCCGACGAGGGCGAGATCAAGCTCGAGGGCAAAGTTCTGAAGTTTCGCTCGCCGATGGAGGCGCGCGACGCCGGCATCGAGACGGTGTACCAGAACCTCGCCCTGTCGCCTGCGCTCTCGATCACGGACAACATGTTTCTCGGCCGCGAGATCCGGAAGCCAGGTCCGCTCGGCCAGTATCTGCGCATGCTCGACCGTCCGGCGATGGCGAAGGTTGCGCGCGCGAAGCTGTCCGAACTCGGCCTGATGACTATCCAGAACATCAACCAGGCGGTGGAAACACTGTCCGGGGGCCAGCGCCAGGGCGTGGCGGTCGCGCGAGCGGCGGCTTTCGGCTCGAAGGTCATCATCATGGATGAGCCGACAGCCGCGTTGGGCGTCAAGGAATCCCGCCGCGTGCTGGAGTTGATCCTCGACGTCAGGCGACGCGGCATTCCGATCGTGCTGATCTCGCACAACATGCCGCATGTGTTCGAGGTGGCGGACCGTATTCACATTCATCGCCTCGGGCGGCGGCTGACGGTCATCAATCCGAAAGATTACACGATGTCGGATGCTGTGGCTTTCATGACCGGGGCCAAGCCCGCGCCCGAACTGGCGCAGGCGGCATGACGGGCGCAGCGGCGCCGGTCTCGACCAGACTACGAAAGCGCACGCGCGGGCACTAAACGGATTGAGAAAATCGCGGGATGGGATAGCATCTTGCCGGGAGGTTCCGGCAGGCGACCCTGACCGCGTCGCCGTACACTGACAGGGCGAAGAGGCGACATGACGGATGCAATGACGGGCGAACTTCCCAAGCTCCACCTGGATGATATCGACGCGCCAACGCTGGCGGCGGAGATCCTGCGAAGCCTGCGCTATCGTACAGGCAAGGATCCGACCGTTGCGACTAAGCATGACTGGCTGAACGCGGCCACGCAGGTGATCCGCGACCGCATGATCGACCGTTGGATGGAATCCACCAAGCAGGCGTATCAAGAGAAGGCCAAGCGCGTTTACTACCTGTCGCTCGAGTTCCTGATCGGACGACTGCTTCGCGACGCGCTCTCCAATCTCGGCATGCTCGAACGCATGAAGGCGGCGCTGGCCTCGCTTGGGGTCGACCTTGACGCGGTCGCCGCGTTGGAGCCCGACGCCGCGCTGGGCAATGGCGGCCTGGGGCGGCTGGCGGCCTGCTTCATGGAGAGCATGGCGACCGTCAATGTTCCGGCGCACGGCTACGGCATACGCTACGTCAACGGCCTGTTCCGCCAGGAAATCTCCGACGGCTGGCAGGTCGAACTGCCGGAAACCTGGCTCGACCATGGCAACCCCTGGGAGTTCGAGCGCCGTGAGCGATCCTTTGAGGTCGGCTTCGGCGGCACCGTGGAATCCGTCACCGCCCGCGACGGTCACCTTGAGCGCCACGTCTGGAAGCCGGCCGAGCGCGTGCTGGCGGTCGCCTTTGACACGCCGGTCGTGGGCTGGCGCGGCAATCGCGTCAACACGCTGCGGCTCTGGTCGGCGATGTCGGTCGACCCAATCCTGCTCGACAAGTTCAATGCCGGCGACCACATTGGCGCGCTGCAGGAGAGCAACAAGGCCGAGGCGCTGACCCGGGTGCTCTACCCGGCCGATGCCCACCAGGCCGGCCAGGAACTGCGTCTGCGGCAGGAGTATTTCTTCTCTGCCGCCTCGCTGCAGGACATCGTGCAGCGCCATCTCAGCCAGTATGGCGAGTTGATGTCGCTACCGGACAAGGCTGCGATCCATCTCAACGACACGCATCCGGCGGTGGCCGTCACCGAACTGATGCGAATCCTGCTCGACATCCACCAGATCGACTTCGACACTGCCTGGGACATAACCAAGCGGACATTCGCCTACACCAACCACACCCTCCTGCCGGAGGCGTTGGAAAGCTGGCAGATCACGCTGTTCGAGCGGCTGCTGCCGCGCCACATGCAGATCATATACGCCATCAATGCCGAGGTGCTGCTCGAAGCCCGCATCATCAAGACCTTCGACGAGTCGGCGATCCGTCGCGTGTCGCTGATCCAGGAGGAGGGTGATCGCCGCGTGCGGATGGGCAACCTCGCCTTTGTCGGTTCCCACAGCGTGAACGGTGTCTCGGCACTGCACACCGAACTGATGAAGCAGACGGTTTTTGCTGACCTTCACCGCCTCTATCCGCTCCGCATCAACAACAAGACCAACGGCATAACGCCCCGGCGTTGGCTGATGGAGTGCAACCCGGGCCTGACGGACCTCGTCCGCGAGGCGATCGGCGATCGCTTCCTCGACAATATTGACCATTTGAAGGAACTGGATCGCTTCGCTGAGGACGCATCGTTTCGCGAGAAGTTCGTCGGCGTCAAGCGACGCAACAAGGAGCGGCTGGCCCAGCTTGTGATGGAACGTCTGGGGGTTCGCCTCGACCCGTCGGCGCTGTTCGACATCCAGATCAAGCGCATCCACGAGTACAAGCGCCAACTGCTCAACATCGTCGAGGCGGTCGCGCTTTACGACCAGATCCGCTCGCACCCCGAACGCGACTGGATGCCGCGCGTGAAGTTCTTCGGGGGCAAGGCGGCGCCCAGCTATCACAACGCCAAGCTGATCATCAAGCTCGCCAACGACGTCGCCAAGGTGATCAACCGCGATCCAGCCGTGCGCGGCCTGCTGAAGATCGTGTTCATGCCGAACTACAATGTCAGCCTTGCGGAAATCATGATCCCGGCAGCCGACCTGTCGGAACAGATTTCGACGGCCGGCATGGAGGCGTCTGGCACCGGCAACATGAAGTTCGCGCTCAACGGCGCTCTCACCATAGGCACGCTCGATGGCGCCAATGTCGAGATCAAGCAATGCGTCGGCGACGACAACATCTTCATCTTCGGCCTCACGGCCGAGGAGGTGAACAGCAAGCGGACCAACGGCTACGCGCCGCGCCCAATCATCGAGAGCACGCCCGAACTCTCGCAGGCCCTTTCAGCGATAACCTCGGGCGTGTTTTCTCCGCACGAGCCGGACCGCTACAAGGATCTCACCAAGGGTCTCTACGATCACGACTGGTTCATGGTCGCAGCTGATTTCGAGGCCTATGCCGACACCCAGCGCCATGTCGACGCCGTCTGGCGCAACAGCCCCGACTGGATGGCCAAGGCGGTGCGCAACGTCGCTCGGGTCGGCTGGTTCTCCTCCGACCGGACGATCCGGGAATATGCAAAAGACATCTGGGATGTGAAGACGAACTGACAACGGTCTGAAAGAGCTGGATCCAGCCGCCTAGGGAGGGGCGCTTACCGATGAAGAAAGCGCGGGCCGGACCTCCGGCTGATGCGGGTCCAATTGCGGCCGTGTCGGATGTCGAAGCAATCATCGCCGGGCGTCATGGAAATCCGTTCGGCGTGCTCGGCCTGCAGCAGGCAGGCGCCGGCTTCGTGGCCCGATGCTTCATCCCGCATGCTGAGTTCGTTACCGCCTACACGCTTGACGGCAAACCTGCCGGAGAGCTTGCGCGGACGAACGACGCCGGCTTCTTCGAGGGCGCGCTGTCGATCCGCAAGCGACAGCCGATTAAGTACCACGTCGGCAATGCCGCCGCGGATTGGTGGCTGACCGACGCGTATTCCTTCGGCCCTGTGCTAGGTCCGATGGACGACTACTATATCGCCGAAGGCTCGCATCTGCGCCTGTTCGACAAGCTCGGCGCGCACCTCATCGACCATGAGGGTGCAAGCGGCGTGCACTTCGCGGTATGGGCGCCGAATGCCAGGCGCGTATCCGTGGTTGCCGAATTCAACGAATGGGACGGCCGCCGCAACCCGATGCGCCTGCGCGCCGATACGGGCATTTGGGAGATCTTCATTCCCGACGTCGGCGCCGGCCTTGGCTACAAGTTCGAGATTATGGCCAGCGATGGGCGGCTGATGCCGCTGAAGGCCGATCCTTTTGCCTTCCGGTCTGAGTTGCGGCCCGCCACGGCCTCCTTGACCATGCCGCCGATGGCCCATGAGTGGCGCGACCAGGCGCACCGGGATTTCTGGAGCAAGGTGGAGCATCGGCGACAGCCGATTTCCATCTACGAGGTTCACGCCGGCTCCTGGCAGCGCCATGACGACGGGCGGTTCCTCTCGTGGGACGAACTCGGCGACCGCCTGATCCCCTACGTGGTCGACACGGGCTTCACGCACATAGAATTCCTGCCGATCAGCGAACATCCCTATGACCCGTCCTGGGGATACCAGACGACGGGCCTCTACGCCCCGACAGCGCGCTTCGGCGACCCGGAAGGATTTGCCCGTTTCATCGACGGCGCGCACAGGGCCGGTGTCGGCGTCATCCTCGACTGGGTGCCGGCCCATTTCCCGACCGACGCGCATGGCCTCGCCTGGTTCGATGGCACCGCGCTCTATGAGCACGCCGACCCTCGGAAAGGGTTCCACCCTGACTGGAACACGGCAATCTACAATTTTGGCCGCCGCGAGGTGGTTTCCTTCCTGGTCAACAATGCCCTGTTCTGGGCGGAAAAATACCACCTTGACGGCCTGCGCGTGGATGCCGTCGCCTCCATGCTCTACCTCGACTATTCCCGCAAACAGGGTGAGTGGATTCCCAACGAATTCGGCGGCCGAGAGAACCTTGAGGCAGTAGAGTTCCTGCGCAAGGTCAATGCAACCGTCTACGGCACGCAGCCCGGCTTCATGACGATTGCGGAGGAATCGACGTCGTGGCCGAAGGTCTCGCAGCCTGTCCACGAGGGCGGGCTCGGGTTCGGCTTCAAGTGGAACATGGGCTTCATGCACGACACGCTGGAGTACCTGAAGCGCGAGCCGGTGCACCGCAAGTACCACCACAATGAGATTACCTTCGGCCTGCTTTACGCTTTCAGCGAGAACTTCGTGCTGCCGCTCAGCCATGACGAGGTGGTGCACGGAAAGGGTACGTTGCTCAACAAGATGGCCGGCGACGATTGGCAGAAGTTCGCGACGTTGCGCGCCTATTACGCCTTCATGTGGGGGTATCCGGGCAAGAAGCTGCTGTTCATGGGGCAGGAGTTTGCCCAGCGCGCCGAATGGAGCGAGGGCCGGGCGCTCGACTGGCACCTGCTGCAGTACATGCTGCACCGGGGGATGCGCGACCTGGTACGTGATCTCAACGGCGCCTATCGCGGCAAGCCGGCGCTGCACGCCCGCGACTGCGAGGGCGAGGGCTTCGCCTGGCTGATCACCGACGACAGCGCGAACTCGGTGTTTGCCTGGGTGCGCAAGGCGCCCGGCGCGAACCCGGTCGCCGTCGTCAGCAACTTCACGCCGGCACCGCGCGACTTCTATCGCGTGCCCTTGCCGCTGGCCGGCAAATGGCGTGAGATCATCAACACCGACGCCGCCGAGTATGGCGGTTCCGGACTGGGGAACAACGGCGAGGTCGAGGCGCGGACGGACGAGGCGGGCGGCGGTATCCACGCCGAAATGCTGTTGCCTCCGCTGGCCACGATCATGCTGGAATACGCAGGCGAATGATCAGTCGGGAGGCAATCTATGGATGTTAAGCGGACCCAGCCCCTGGCGCGCGACGCCATGGCCTACGTGCTGGCCGGTGGGCGCGGCAGTCGGTTGAAGGAGCTGACGGATTTCCGCGCCAAGCCTGCCGTCTATTTCGGCGGCAAGACCCGCATCATCGACTTCGCACTGTCCAACGCGCTGAACTCCGGCATCCGCCGCATGGGCGTCGCCACCCAGTACAAGGCGCATTCGCTGATCCGCCACCTGCAGCGGGGCTGGAACTTCCTGCGACCAGAGCGAAACGAAAGCTTCGACATCCTGCCGGCGAGCCAGCGCGTATCGGAGACGCAGTGGTATGAGGGTACCGCGGACGCGGTCTACCAGAACATCGACATCATCGAGGCCTACGGGCCGGAATACATGGTCATCCTCGCCGGCGACCATATCTACAAGATGGACTACGAGCTGATGCTGCGCCAGCACGTCGACCAGTCGGCCGACGTTACCGTCGGTTGCCTCGAAGTGCCGCGCATGGAAGCCACTGGCTTCGGCGTCATGCATGTCGACAAGAAGGACCAAATCATCTCCTTCATCGAGAAGCCGGCCGACCCGCCCGGCATTCCCGACAAGCCCGAGTTCGCGCTGGCCTCGATGGGGATCTACGTCTTCAAGACGAAGTTTCTGATGGACCAGTTGCGCCGCGACGCCGCCGCCCCCGACTCCAGCCGCGACTTCGGCAAGGACATCATTCCCTGGATCGTCAAGAACGGCAAAGCCGTGGCCCACCGCTTCGCCAAGTCCTGCGTGCGCTCGAGCTTCGAGCGCGAAGCCTACTGGCGCGACGTCGGAACCGTCGACGCCTACTGGGAAGCCAACATCGACCTCACCGACATTACTCCCGAACTCGACCTGTATGACCGCGACTGGCCGATCTGGACATACGCCGAGATCAAGCCGCCGGCAAAGTTCGTGCATGACGAGGAAGGGCGGCGCGGGTCGGCTGTGTCGTCCCTGGTCTCGGGCGACTGCATCATTTCCGGTGCCGCCCTGAAGCGCAGTCTGATCTTCACCGGCGCGCGCATCAACTCCTTCTCCTCGCTGGAGGAGGCGGTGGTGCTGCCGGACTGCTTCATCGGCCGCAACTCGCGGCTGAAGCGCGTGGTGATCGACCGCGGCGTGAAAATCCCGGAAGGGCTGGTGGTGGGCGAAGACCCCGTCGCCGATGCCAAGCGTTTCCGCGTTTCCGAGAAGGGCATCTGCCTGATCACGCAGCCAATGATCGACCGCCTGGAGGGCTGAACCGATGAAGGTGCTCGCGGTCACGCCGGAGATCTACCCGCTGGTCAAGACGGGTGGGCTTGCCGACGTGACCGGCGCCTTGCCGCTCGCGATGGCCGGGCAGGGGGTTGCGATGCGCACCCTCCTGCCGGGATTTCCAGCGGTCATGAAGCGGATTCGCCGGAAAAAGCCCCTTCACCAGTTCGCGGAACTGCAAGGCGGCAGCGCGGCGCTGCATGCGGCGAGCGTCGACGGGCTCGACCTGCTGGTGCTTGACGCACCACATCTCTTCGACCGGACTGGCGGGCCCTATGGCGACGCCACCGGCGCGGACTGGCCGGACAACTGGCGCCGCTTCGCCGCCCTCAGCAAGGCCGGCGCCGATGTCGCGGCCGGCGTGGTCGCAGGCTATGTACCTGACCTGGTGCACGTGCACGACTGGCAGGCGGCGTTGACGCTTGCCTACATGCGCTATGGTGGCACTGGCGGGACGCCGAGCATCATCACCGTGCACAACCTTGCCTTCCAGGGCCAGTTCGGCTCCGACATCTTCGGTGGGCTCGGCCTGCCTGCCTCGGCGATGGCCTTGGACGGCGTCGAATATTACGGCGGCGTCGGCTATCTGAAGGCCGGGCTGCAGGCCGCCTGGGCCATAACAACGGTCAGCCCGACCTACGCCCAGGAGATCCGCACGCCGCAGTTCGGCATGGGGCTGGACGGCCTGATCAATTCGCGCGCGGCCGACCTTCATGGAATCGTCAACGGCATCGACGTCGATACCTGGGACCCGCAGACCGACGCCAACCTTGTCCGTACCTTCTCGGCGAAGACCCTAAGGAGCCGGCAGGCCAACAAGCGGGCGGTCGAGCAGCGTTTTGGCCTGGCGGCGGAGGATGGTCCGCTGCTTTGCGTCGTGAGCCGCCTCACCTGGCAGAAGGGCATGGATATCCTGGCCTCCGCACTCGACGACATCGTCGGCATGGGCGTGCGGCTGGCGATCCTGGGTTCGGGCGACCGCGGCCTGGAAGGCGCCATGCTTGCCGCCGCGGCGCGCCATCGCGGCCGGGTCGGCGTCGTCGTCGGCTATGACGAGGCACTCTCGCATGTCATGCAGGGCGGCTGCGATGCCATCGTCATCCCGTCGCGCTTCGAGCCCTGCGGGCTGACGCAACTCTACGGCCTGCGCTACGGCACCGTGCCGATCGTGGCACGCACCGGTGGTCTGGCCGATACCGTCATCGACGCCAACGAGGCGGCGGTCGCGGCCGGCGTCGCCACCGGCTTCCAGTTCGCGCCGGAAAATCTCGATGCCTTCCGCGTCGCAATCAAGCGCGTCGCCGACCTTTTTGCCGACGCTGCCACCTGGGCGTCGCTGCAGAAGCAGGGCATGAAGGCGGACGTTTCGTGGGATCGCAGCGCCGCCAAATACGTCGCGCTCTATCGCTCCCTGCTTGCAAGAAGAGGTGCCTGAAACATGAAGCAGACGGTCGCGACCACGCCCTATGGCGACCAGAAGCCCGGCACGTCGGGCCTGCGCAAGAAGGTGCCTGTCTTCCAGCAGAAGAACTACGCCGAGAACTTCATCCAGTCGGTTTTCGACTCGCTGGAGGGTTTTGCCGGCAAGGCGCTGGTGATCGGCGGCGACGGCCGCTTCTACAATCGCGAGGTGATCCAGAAGGCGATCGCGATGGCCGCGGCCAACGGCTTCGGCAAGGTGATTGTCGGGCAGGGCGGTATCTTGTCGACCCCGGCCGCCTCTAACATTATCCGCAAGTACAAAGCTTTCGGCGGCATCATCCTGTCGGCCAGCCATAATCCCGGCGGGCCGCACGAGGATTTCGGCATCAAGTACAACATCGGCAACGGCGGCCCGGCGCCGGAGAAGATCACCGAGGCGATCTTCGAGCGCTCGAAGGCGATCTCGCAGTATTTCATCGACGACATGGGGCCGGTCGACCTCGACAAGGTCGGCCCGCTGCAGGCCGGCGGCATAACCATCGAGGTCATCGACCCGGTCGCAGACTACGCCGCTCTGATGGAGAGCCTGTTCGACTTCGAGGCGATCGCAAGGATGTTCAAGGGCGGCTTTCGCATGCGCTTCGATGCCATGCACGCCGTGACCGGTCCCTATGCGAAGGAGATTCTGGAGCGCCGGCTAGGCGCGCCCGACCATACCGCGCGCAACTTCCACCCGCTGCCCGATTTCGGCGGCCACCACCCCGATCCGAACCTCGTCCACGCCAAGCACCTCTACGACGAGATGATGGGTCCGGACGCACCGGATTTCGGCGCCGCTTCCGACGGCGACGGCGACCGCAACCTGATCATCGGCCGGGGCATCTTCGTGACGCCGTCGGACTCGCTGGCGCTGCTGGCCGCCAATGCGCATCTGGCGCCGGGCTACAAGGCCGGGCTGAAGGGCATTGCCCGCTCCATGCCTACCAGTGCCGCGGCCGACCGGGTTGCCGAAAAGCTCGGCGTCGGCATGTACGAGACGCCCACCGGCTGGAAATTCTTCGGTAATCTGCTCGATGCCGGCCGCGCCACCATCTGCGGTGAGGAGAGCGCCGGAACCGGCTCCGATCACGTGCGCGAGAAGGACGGGCTGTGGGCGGTGTTGCTCTGGCTCAACGTGCTCGCGGTGCGCAAGGAAAGTGTCAAGGCGATCGTGCAAAAGCACTGGGCCGTGTACGGCCGCAACTACTATTCGCGCCACGACTACGAGGAGGTCGAGACCGCCCGTGCCAACGCGCTGGTCGAAGGGCTGCGCGGCAGGCTGGGCTCGCTGCCGGGCACTTCTGTCAACGGCATGCGCATCGCCGCGGCGGACGATTTCGCCTATCACGACCCGGTCGACGGTTCGGTGAGCCGCAACCAGGGCATCCGCGTGATGTTCGAGGGCGGCTCGCGCATCGTCTACCGCCTGTCCGGCACCGGCACGTCGGGTGCGACGCTGCGCGTCTATATCGAGCGCTACGAATCGGACCCGAAAAAGCACGATGTCGAGACGCAGGTCGCGCTTGCCGACCTGATCAAGGCGGCGGATGATCTTGCCGGGATTCGCAGCCATACCGGCCGCGACAAGCCAACCGTCATTACGTGATACCGACCGGGCCGATCGACAACCGCGTTTCTTCGCACCCCCCTCTGGCCTGCCGGCCATCTCCCCCGCAAGGGGGGAGATCGGCTTTCATCACGGCCTTTGCCAACCTTCGACGTAACAGCAAAAGCGGCAGGGCTAACGCTGCGAATCTCGCTCCTTGCGGGGGAGATGTCCGGCAGGCCAGAGGGGGGAGTGACGGAGCGCGTCGCCTGTGGGTAAGGCGGCAGCGCTGGGGCGTTGCGCAGTGACCGTCCACCCCAAAAAACTCGGCGCCACGGTCGAGCCGGGCGGCATCCGCTTCGCCGTCCGCTCGAGTTCGGCGAGCCGCATCGACGTCGCGCTGTTTGACGACAACGGAGAAATCGAGATCGGGCGCGCGCCGCTCGAGCGCCGCGAGGGCGGGCTGTTTTCGCGTTTCCTGCCGGGCCTGAAAGCAGGCACGCGGTACGGCTACCGCGCCGACGGCGTGTATTCGCCGGATCACGGCCTGTGGTTCGATCCGGACAAGCTGCTGGTCGATCCCTACGCGATCGCAATCGATCGGCCTTATCGCTACGATCCTCAACTCGCCGCGCGACGCGGCACCGGCGTTGACACGGCCGCGCTGATGCCGAAATCGGTGGCTCTGGCCGATCCGCCGCGGGTGCCGCTTGCGCCGCCTCTCTACAACCCGGGCGGTCCGATCTACGAAGTCCAGGTGCGTGGTTTTTCCATGCGCCATCCCGACGTCCCGGCGAAAAAACGCGGCACCGTGGCCGCGCTCGCCGAGTCCGCCGTGCTCGCCCACCTCAAAAAGCTTGGCGTCTCGGCGGTCGAACTGATGCCGGTGGTCGCCTGGATCGACGAGCGGCATCTTCCGCCGCTCGGGCTGGGCAACGCGTGGGGCTACAACCCGGTGACGTTCATGCCGCTCGATCCGCGCCTCGCGCCGGGCGGCCTCGCCGAATTGCGCGATACGGTGGCGGCGCTGCATGCGAACGGTATCGGCGTCATCCTGGATCTAGTCTTCAACCATACCGGCGAGAGCGACGAGTTCGGCCCGACGCTATCGCTGCGCGGGCTGGATGCCCAGACCTACTTCCGCCACCTGCCGGGGCAGCCGGCGCGGCTGGTGAACGACACCGGTACCGGCAACACGATCGACTGCCAGCAGCCGGCGATGCGCGCCATGATCCTCGATACGCTCCGCCATTTCATCCGCCATGCCGGCATCGACGGTTTTCGCTTCGACCTCGCCACGATTCTCGCGCGCACCGAGGCTGGCTTCGACGCGCAAGCACCGCTGATCGGCGAAATGGTTGCCGATCCGGAAATTTCGAGCCGGGTGCTGATTGCTGAGCCGTGGGACATCGGGACGGACGGCTATCGCCTCGGCGGTTTTCCGCCGCCGTTCCTGGAGTGGAACGACCGCTACCGCGACGATGTGCGCCGTTTCTGGCGCGGCGATGCCGGTATGGTCGGCGCTTTGGCAACCCGGCTTGCCGGTTCGTTCGACATCTACACCGACCAGGCCGCGACCCGTACCGTGAACTTCATTGCGGCGCATGACGGCATGACGCTGGCCGACATCACCAGCTATGAGCGCAAGCACAACGAAGCCAACGGCGAGAGCAACCGCGATGGCCACGACATTAATTGTTCCTGGAACAACGGCGTCGAAGGGCAAAGCGACAATGCCTCGGTTGCTGCGCGGCGTAAGAGCGACGCCGAGGCGCTGCTTTCCACCCTGTTTGCCTCGCGGGGCACCATCCAGATCACTGCCGGCGACGAGTTCGGCCGCGGCCAGGGCGGCAACAACAACGCCTACGCGCAGGACAACGAGACGACCTGGCTCGACTGGGTCAACCGCGATCGCGCGCTGGAGGCGAGGGCATTTGCACTGGCTGCGCTGCGGCGCGCATCGCCGGCGCTGACGGCGATAGGCAGGCTCAAGGGGACCGGGGACCCGCCGGATGTCGCATGGCTGACCGAGACCGGCGCTCCGATGCGCGTCGGCGACTGGGAAGCGCCGGATCGGCAACGCCTGACGATGCTGCTTGGACCCGTGCTTGGAGAGACTGGCCGGCTGGCCGTCATCATGAACGGCGATGCCCAGGAATGCCAGTTCTACCTGCCCGGACGCGAGGGGTTTGCCTGGTTCGACGCGCTTTCGGGCGAGCCGCGCGGCCTGATCTGCGACCCCGTGCCCGGGCGGACAGTGGTTTTCGTGCGCGAGAAGGAGACCGGCGCTTGAGCGAGCGGGTTTCGGTGTCGTTCTGCGGCGCGGGCGCTGAATGGTGGCGCGGCTGCGTCATCTACCAGGTCTATCCGCGCTCCTTCCAGGACACGACCGGCGACGGCGTCGGCGACCTCAACGGCGTCACCCGGCGCATGCCCTATCTCGCCTCGCTCGGCGTCGACGCGATCTGGCTGTCGCCGTTCTTCAAGTCGCCGATGGCCGACATGGGCTACGACGTGTCCGACTATTGCGACGTCGATCCGCTGTTCGGCACTCTGGCAGACTTCGATGCACTCGTTGCAGAAGCCCATCGCCACGGGCTGAAGATCATCATCGACCAGGTAATATCGCATACCTCGGACCGCCATCCCTGGTTCGTCGAGAGCCGGCGCTCGCGGCTGTCGCCCAGGTCCGACTGGTATGTGTGGGCCGAACCGAAACCGGACGGCAGTGCGCCGAACAACTGGCTCTCCGTGTTCGGCGGGCCGGCCTGGGAATGGGACGCCGGCCGGCGGCAATACTACATGCACAATTTCCTCGCCGCGCAGCCGGACCTCAACTTCCACAATCCGGAAGTCCAGGACGCGCTGCTTGACACGCTGCGCTTCTGGCTCGAGCGCGGCGTCGACGGTTTTCGGCTCGACACCGTGAATTACTATTTTCACGACCAGACGCTGGCCGATAATCCGCCGCGGCCGGAAAGCCTCGACGGCACGATCGACGAGACCGGCACCTACCTCTACCAACTGCACCTGCACGACAAGACGCAGCCCGAAAACCTCGATTTCCTGGCGCGCATGCGCGCGCTGCTCGACGCCTATGGCCACCGCGCGATGGTCGGCGAGGTCGGCGACGAGAGCCGCTCGCTCGAGACGGTCGCGGCTTATACTTCGGGCAGCGAGCGGCTGCACATGTGCTACACCTTCGACCTCCTGGGGCCGCAATTCTCCGCCGCGCACGTTGCGAAGTGCATCGACGCCTTCGAGACCGAGGTGGCCGACGGCTGGATCTGCTGGGCGTTTTCCAACCACGACGTGGTGCGGCACGTCACGCGCTGGTCGCTGCCGGGCGACGCGCCCGACGCGGTGGCGAAGTTTTCGATCGCGCTGATTGCCTGCCTGCGCGGCTCGATCTGCCTCTACCAGGGCGAGGAACTCGGGTTGGAGGAAGCCGAGCTTGCCTTCGAGGACCTGCGCGATCCCTACGGCATCCGCTTCTGGCCGGCCTTCAAGGGACGCGACGGCGCCCGCACGCCGATGGTGTGGGACGCCAACGCGGCTAATGGTGGCTTTTCGACGGCCAGGCCGTGGCTGCCAATACCGGCGGCGCACCTTGCGCGGTCCGTCGATGCCGAGGAAGCCGACCCGCAGTCCGTGCTGACGCGCTACCTGAAGGTGCTGGCGTTCCGGCGAGGGGAGCCGGCGCTGCATGACGGCGGCATTGAGCGGCTCGACGCCGACGCCGACGTACTGGCCTTTGTGCGAGAGGCGGAGGGGCACAGGCTGCTGTGCCTGTTCAATTTCGCCAGGGAACGCGCGGTGTACGAACTTCCGGAGGGTGAAACGCTGGCTGGCGAGCCGGGATTTCCGGGCAGTAGCTCCGCGACCGCCGACGGCGTCGTGTTGCCGCCGCTTGGCTATGCGGTCCTGGCGCTCGGTTGAAGCTCGCCGAAACCCAGCTCATCCCCACAGCCAGGCGATACCGGCAAGCGCCAGCACGCCAAGCATGATCACGGAGGCAAGAGCCACCAGTAGGCCGAGCGTCTCAAATTCGTCGAAGTCATGCGGCCCCAAGCATCTGCCTCGAAGCAGTGTCGTTGTCAGCTCCTGACGCTTTTCAGCCAAGTTGTCCAGAAACAAATGGCTCGAAGCGGAACAGTTTCGCCATATCTCCAATCTTAGGTCGCGCAATTTCAACTCAAGATCGAGGTCGATACAATCTTGGATTTTTAGCAGGTTGCAGGGAAAAAGCGAAAGATTGCGCAGCCAATAGTTCCGTTCTTCCGTTTTTATTATGGCCAATTTATTGTCTGCGAGAGGCAGCGCGTGCAGCGGCTGCTACCGAGTGGTTCCCTTCTCCCCCAGGGTGACCATCGTCGCAGTTGTGTTCGCCAATCGCGATGGATAGTCTCGGCAGCCAGTCTGGCATCATCAACAAAGGCCGGCCCGCATCGAAGCCGGAAGGACCCGGTCTTCGGGCGTCAATGTGAGTGCAGCCACGCCTGAGGGAGCATGGCTTCAACCGGGAGAATGAATATGCTGAAAAAGCTCTTAAGGGCGGCCGCGATCTCGACCAGCCTGGTCATGGTCAGCGGCGCAATGATTGCGCCCGCCCTTGCCGAAGCCGTGTACAACCGCGGCAATTCCGCCGATCCGGAATCGCTTGACCCGCACAAGACCTCGACGACGTACGAGGCGCACATCCTGCGCGACCTGTTCGAGGGTCTGGTCATGCAGGACCAGAATGCCGCGCTCATTCCGGGTGTCGCCGAAAGCTGGACGATCTCCGATGACGGCACAGTGTACACGTTCAAGCTGCGCTCCGACGCCGTCTGGTCGGACGGCTCGCCGGTGACGGCCGACGATTTCGTCTATTCGTTCCGGCGCCTGGAAGACCCGGCCACCGGGGCCGAGTATGCCTCGATGCTCTATGTCGTGAAGAACGGCGAGGAAGTGAATACCGGCAAGGCGAAGCCCGAGGAACTGGGCGTCCGCGCGATCGATCCTTCCACCTTCGAGGTCACGCTGAAATCGCCGACGCCGTACTTCCTGGAGATGCTCACCCACCAATCGGCCTACCCGGTCAGCAAGGCTTCCATCGACAAGCTGGGCGCGGACTGGATCAAGCCGGGCAACCTCGTGTCGAACGGGGCTTTCACCCTCGCCGAGTTCGTGCCTAACGACCACATCAAGCTGGTCAAGAATCCGAAGTTCCACGATGCGGCGAACGTCAAGCTCGACGTCGTCAACTATATTCCGACCGAGGACCGCTCGACAGCCATCAAGCGGTTCGAGGCCGGCGAACTGGATTCCAACGACGACCTGCCTACCGAGCAGCTTGCCGATCTCAAGTCCAAGTTCGGCGACCAGCTTCACATCGGGCCCTATCTCGGCACCTACTACTACGCGATCAAGACCGACAAGGAGCCATGGAGCAATCCGCAGCTGCGTCGCGCGATCTCGATGGCGATCGACCGCGACTTCCTCGCTGAGAAGGTTTGGCAGAACTCCATGATCCCCGGCTACTCGATGGTTCCTCCCGGCATTGAAGGATACACCTCGGCCATGGCCGACTTTGCCGACATGCCGCAGATCGATCGCGAGGACGAGGCCAAGAAGATCCTTGAGGGTCTTGGCTATACCCCTGAGAAGCCGCTCAAGCTCGAGATCCGCTATAACACCTCTGAGAACCACAAGAACACCGCCGTCGCTATCCAGGAACAGTTGCGGCCGCTGGGTATCGAAGTGTCGATGGTCAACACCGACACCAAGACCCACTACGCCCACCTCGAGCAGAAGGGCGATTTCGACGTCGCGCGCGCAGGCTGGATTGCCGACTACAAGGATCCAGAGACCTTCCTCGGCATTTCCCGCAAGGCGTCGGGCAACAACTATTCCAATTTCGACAACGCCAAGTTCGAGGAGCTCATGAACAAGGCGGCCGCCGACGGCGGTGAGCCCGAGAAGCGGATGAAGGACCTTTCCGAAGCCGAGAAGGTCCTCATCGACGAGGTCGGCCAGATCCCGCTGCTTTACTACAGCTACCACAATATCGTGTCGCCGAAGGTGCACGGCTTCGAGGACAACGTGATGGACGTACATCCCTCGCGCTTCATCAGCATCAACTGATCGCTACGGGCCGCCGCTCACCCGGGCGGCGGCCCCTCGATCAAGGCAATCGCGATGCTGGTCTATGTGGTCCGACGGCTTCTGACGGCAATTCCGACGCTGTTCGTCATCGTGACGCTGTCCTTCTTCCTGATCCGTGTGGCGCCCGGCGGCCCCTTCAACCAGGAGCGCGGGCTGCTGCCTGAGATTCGGGCTAACCTGGAAGCCCAGTTCGGTCTGGACCAGCCGATCTGGGCGCAATATCTCAACTATCTCAACAACCTGCTGCACGGCAATTTCGGCCCGAGCTACAACCTTCCCGATTTCACCGTTGGCGAACTTTTCGCCGCCGGCTTGCCGATTTCGATCCAACTCGGCAGTGCTGCGCTGGCGTTAGCGTTGGTTGTCGGCACCTTCCTGGGCGTCGTTGCAGCGCTCAACCAGAACCGCGGCACGGACTACGCCGTCATCGCCGTGGCTACCGCCGGCAGCACGGTGCCGACATTCGTCGTCGCGCCGCTGATCCAGCTAAGCTTCGGGCTGACCTGGATGCTGTTGCCGATCGGCGGCTGGGGCGATGGCGCGTTCATCAACAAGATCGGACCCGTCCTGACCCTATCGCTTCCGCAGATCGCCATCGTGGCGCGACTGATGCGCGGCTCGATGATCGAATCGCTGCGGTCCCATCACATCCGCACGGCGCGTTCGCTAGGCCTTTCGCGCTGGACGGTGGTTGTGACCCACGCGCTGCGCGGCGCGCTGCTGCCGATCATTTCCTATGCCGGGCCGGCCGCGGCGGCGCTGCTCACCGGCTCCATCATCGTCGAAACCATTTTCGCCATCCCGGGTGTCGGGCGCTACTTCGTCGACGCTGCGCTCAACCGCGACTACACGCTGGTCATGGGCACGGTGGTCGTTATCGCGATCTTCACGATCCTCTTCAACCTCCTCGTCGACATCCTCTACGTGTTCGTCGATCCGCGGGTCCGCTATGACTGACGCCGCGCTCGCCACCGCTGCTCCCGGCCGATCTTTCTGGGGCGACGCCTGGGCCAGGCTGAGAGCCAACCGCGCGGCCATGGCGAGCCTTTTCTATCTCGTCGCGATGACGCTCGCCTGTACCTTCGGCCCGCTGTTCAGCCCGCACGACTTCACCACGATCTATGCCGACTACGTTCGCACGCCACCGAGCCTCAGCCCCTATCCGAAAGCCGATCTCATCGAGGCGCCGCTTCAGGACGCTGTGAAGCGCATGCGCCTGGACCTCAAGGAATGGCACCAGGACGGGAACCGCGTGCTGCTCACCGTCACTTCGTCCTCGCGACCGATCGACGAGCGCAACACCCGCTATTTGGACCGCTCCTCGGCTTTCACCGATGCGAAGGTGGAGGAGAAATCGGCGGACGGCCTGACCATGGTGATGAGTGCCGGGGTAAAGCAGGAATACTTTTTCTTCGGGACCGACAATACCGGACGCGACCTGTTCACCCGGACCATGGTGGCCGGTCGCGTGTCGCTGGCGATCGGCTTGCTCGCCGGACTTGTGGCAGTCGTTATCGGCGTGATCTACGGCGCCACGGCGGGTTTCATCGGCGGCAGGACCGACGAACTGATGATGCGCATCGTCGACGTGCTCTATTCGCTCCCCTTCATTTTCTTCGTCATCATGCTGGTGGTTTTCTTCGGCCGCAACTTCATCCTGATGTTCCTGGCCGTCGGCGCGGTCCTGTGGTTGGACATGGCCCGCATCGTGCGCGGCCAGGCGCTGTCGATCCGGCGGCAGGAATACGTCCAGGCGGCCGAGGCGCTTGGCGTGCCGCGGACCGGCATCCTGATGCGCCATATCGTCCCGAACCTGCTCGGCGTCGTGGTGATCTACATGACGCTTCTGGTGCCGCAGGTCATTATCCTGGAGAGCTTCCTCTCCTTCCTCGGCCTCGGCGTACAGGAGCCGATGACCAGCTGGGGCGTGCTGATCTCGGTCGGCGCCAAGAACATCGGCACGGCCAACTGGCTACTGTTCTTCCCGGCGATCTTCCTGGTCTCGACACTGTTTGCGCTGAATTTCCTCGGCGACGGCCTGCGCGACGCCCTCGACCCCAAGGACCGTTGAGATGCCAGCCAGCGATGCCACGGTCCTGAAGCTGCGCGGCCTGAAGGTCGACTTCGAAACCCAGGACGGCGTGATCAACGCAGTCAAGGGCATCGACATCGACGTAAATGCCGGTGAGACGGTGGCGATCGTCGGCGAGTCCGGCTCGGGCAAGAGCCAGGCGATGATGGCGCTAATGGGCCTGCTCGCATCCAACGGGCGCGCCAGCGGCTCGGCCAGATACCGCGACAAGGAACTGATTGGCCTGCCGGAGCGCGCGCTCAACAAGGTGCGCGGCGCCAAGATCACCATGATCTTCCAGGAGCCGATGACCTCGCTCGACCCGCTCTACCGCATCGGGCGGCAGATGGCCGAGCCGCTGATGCAGCACAAGGGCATGAGCGCCAGGCAGGCGCGGCCGCGCGTGCTGGAGCTGCTGCGCCTCGTCGGCATTCCCGATCCGGAGCGACGTATCGATTCCTATCCGCACGAGTTGTCGGGAGGCCAGCGACAGCGCGTCATGATCGGCATGGCGCTGGCCAACGACCCCGACATTCTGATCGCCGACGAACCCACGACGGCTCTCGATGTCACCATCCAGGCGCAAATCCTGACGCTGCTGGCCGACCTGCAGCGCAAGCTCGGAATGGCGATCGTATTCATCACCCACGATCTCGGCATCGTGCGGCGCTTCGCGGACCGCGTCTACGTCATGCGGCGGGGCGAGGTGGTCGAGCACAACGCCACGGAAATGCTGTTTGCCGATCCGCGCCATGACTACACGCGCATGCTGCTGGCGGCCGAGCCCACGGGCCGCAAGGCGCCGCCCCCGGCAGGCGCCCCTGTTCTGCTCCAGGGCCGCGGCGTCGAGGTCACGTTCAAGATCGGAGGAGGGCTCCTGGAAGGCGAGCCACTGGTCATACGTGCAGTGGACGATATTTCCGTGGCCCTGCGACGCGGCCAGACAATCGGGATCGTTGGCGAGTCCGGCTCCGGGAAATCCACGCTGGGACGCGCGCTGCTGAGGCTGCTGCCCAGCGAAGGCGCCATCGAATTCGCCGGTCGGGATATTTCACATGCCGACCGTCAGGCGATGCGGCCGCTGCGGCGCGAACTGCAACTCGTCTTCCAGGACCCCTTCGGATCGCTTTCGCCGCGCATGACCGTCGGCCAGGTGGTGACGGAAGGCTTGCTGGTTCACGAACCCGGCTTGACCGGGGCCGAGCGCGACCGCCGGGCTATCGAGGCTCTGAATGAAGTCGGGCTCGATCCTTCCATGCGCAACCGTTATCCGCACGAGTTTTCGGGTGGGCAGCGCCAGCGCATAGCCATCGCGCGTGCCATTATCCTGAAACCCAAGGTGGTCGTGCTCGATGAGCCGACCTCGGCACTCGACCGCTCGGTGCAGAAGCAGATCGTGGAACTGCTGCGCCAACTGCAGTCCGACCACGACCTATCCTACCTGTTCATCAGCCACGACCTTGCGGTCGTGAGGGCCATGTCGGACCACATCGTGGTCATGAAACAGGGCAAGATCGTCGAGGAAGGCCCGACGGAGAACATTTTCGGCGATCCGCAACAGCTCTACACGCGCAGTCTGATGGCGGCCGCGATTGATACGAAGCGGTTCCGCGCCAGCGCCTGACGCCCTGCGCGGCTCAGTTTTTGTGCATCAGCTGGCCGACGCCGAACAGGTCGCCGAAGAAATAGGGACCGACCGTCCACACCAGGGCCCAGGCTGCCGCGCCGGCCGCGTTGGCGGCGAGGAACTTCGGGAAAGGCATATTCATCGAGCCCGCGATGAGGCCGTTGAGCTGGCGCAGCACGACCACGAAGCGGGCGCCGAGCACGATGTAGGCGCCCTTGCGCTGGAACATCTCCTCGAATTTCTCCAGCCGCTCGGGCGTCAGCTTCACGATCCAGCCGAAGCGATGCAGCAGCCGCCGGCCACCGAGCCTGCCGATCAGGTAGCCGGTACTGTCGCCGAGCACGCCCGCCACCCAGACGCTGAAGAATACCGCAACGATCGAGAGGTCGCCGCCGGTCGCAATTACCGAAGCGGTGACCAGTGCGCTTTCGCCGGGCAGGGGCGCGCCGAGCGATTCGAGGTAGACGATGACGAAAAGCGCGGTGACGCCGTATTGCCGGATATAGGGCTCGATGAGCGCCAGGCCTTCGTGAATGAACTGCATGTCGTTTTGTCGTCCGGGTTTCGCGCGGCACTCGGCTCTTTTGCCGACGTAGCAGCATCGTGCGCCTGCCGGCAATGGCAACTGCCTGTCGAGGCGGCGTTGTCAATCCACGCCCGGCGACTATAGATTTCCTTGCGGGGAGAAGGCGCCAGGGGAGGAGACCGGACGCCGGTACCGGAATGTTTGCTGGGCACAACCCATACCTGGTCGCGCTGTCGCTTACCGTGGCGATATTGGGCGGCTATACCGGTTTCGGGCTGGCGGGCCGCATCCGCGTCGCGCCGGGCGCCGATCCGCGTCTGCTGCTGGCCGGCGCTGCGATGTTTCTGGCGCTGGGCATCTGGACCATGCACTTCATCGGCATGCTGGCCGCGCCATTGCCGCCCGACGCAACCTATTTGGTTCTGCCGACGGTCGTCTCTTTTCTGATTTGCGCGCTGGTGGTGGGTGTCTCGCTCTTCTTCGTCAGCCTCGGCGAGGCGTCGGACCTGCGCGTCGCCGCCTCCGCGGTGCTGCTCGGGGCCGGCATCGTCTCGATGCACTATGTCGGCATCCACGGCCTCGCGGGGGATTTCCATATTGAGCACGATCTCTGGATGGTGGTGCTCGCGGGGGGCATTGCCGTCGGCGCGGCCTATGGCGGCCTGCGCATCTTCCTCGCGCGCCATGACGGCATGCGGCTCGCGCTGAGTGCCGTCGCATTCGGCTTCGCGGTTTCCGGCATGCATTACACCGCCATGTACGGCATGCGCTTCGCTGCCGGCGGGCACGGCGAGGGGCACCTGGCGATGGGCAGCTTCCAGGCCTCGCAGCAGATGCTCTCGCTGGTGGTGGCGCTGCTTTGCTTCGTAATCGCCGCCGGCTTCCTGCTCTACCTCGTGCCGGAACCGAGGCGCCGCGCGGCACCCGTCGCGGTGGCCGCTGTCGGTCCCGCGCCCGCGGACGCCGAGACTGCGGAGTGGGCGGCGACGACCGCCAGCCGCGTGCCGCCCGCCGGCCGGCCCTCCGCCGCGCCGCTGCGCGGCCTCGGCCAGCCGCGAGCGCAGCCCGCGCAGCGGCTGCCGGTGGAGGGGGCCGACGGCTTGCATTTCATCGACGCCGCCGAGGTGCGCGGCGTGAAGGCCGACGCCCACTATACGCTGGTGCATGACGGCACGCGCGAGCGCATGTGCCCGTGGTCGATCTCCGAGGCCGAAGGCCAGCTCGACCCATCGAGCTTCATGCGCGTCCACCGCAGCCATATCGTCGCGATCCCGCACGTGACCTTCCTGCGCAAGGAGGGCGACGGCGCCGTGGTCGAGCTCGACGGGCCTGCCCCGCATCTCGTTCCGGTCAGCCGCGCCAGGATCGCCGAGCTGAAAGCCCGGCTGGGACTCGCACGCCGCAGCGCCTGATTCCCCGGCGAAAAAGGTCGGCAGGGCTGACGCAATTCGTGCGCCGGCAGCCGCATTTCGTGCGAAATCGCGCCCCTCGTGCCTGCCTTCGGCCGACCGGCTTGCGCGTGCGCGGCGTGCGTAACAGCCTGCGACCCAAGCGTTCGCATGTTGGCGAAACGCGGGAGGAAACGATGATCCCAGGTAATTTCAGTTACCACCGGCCGGGGTCGGTGGCTGATGCAGTCAAGCTTCTTGCCGACCTCGGCGACGAGGCAAGGCCGCTGGCCGGCGGGCACAGCCTGATCCCGATGATGAAGCTGCGGCTTGCCACGCCCGACCACCTTGTCGACCTGCACGGCATCGGCGAGCTCAAGGGCATCTGCCACGACGGCGACCGGCTGGTGATCGGCGCCATGACCACGCAGCACGAACTGCTGGGCTCGGAAATTGTCGCGAAGGCCGTGCCCATTCTGCACGAGGCGGCAGCTCAGATTGCCGACCCGCAGGTGCGCTATCGTGGCACGGTCGGCGGCAACGTTGCCAACGGCGATCCCGGCAACGACATGCCGGCGCTGATGCTGGCGCTGGGCGCGACCTACCGGCTGCAGGGCGCCAGCGGCGCTCGGGAGGTGGCCGCGGGAGATTTCTACCAGGGCGCCTATTTCACCGCCCTGGAGCCGGGCGAACTGCTCACGGCAGTTGCAATTCCGGTGCCGCCGGCCGGCCACGGCTGGGCCTACGAAAAGCTGAAGCGCAAGGTTGGCGACTACGCCACCGCCGCGGCCGGCGTGGTGCTGACCATGGCCGGGGGCAAGGTCGCGACCTGCGCGATCGGTCTCACCAACCTGTCCGAGACGCCGCTGCTTGCCGACGATGCCGCCCGCGCAGTGATCGGCACCGGGCTCGACGAGGCATCGCTGAAGGCCGCGGCGGCCGCTGCGGAAAAGATCATGTCGCCGGCCGCCGACGGCCGCGGCCCGGTCGAGTACCGAAAACATGTCGGCGGCGTCATGGTCGCGCGGGCGCTGAAGCGGGCCGCCGGGCGCGCCGGCTAGGGGAGGGAGAAAAATGGCCCAGGCAAAGAAGACCCAGGTATCGATGACGGTGAACGGTCAGGCGATCGACGGCCTTGTCGAACCGCGCACGCTGCTCGTGCACTTCATTCGCGAAAACCTGCAACTCACCGGCACCCATATCGGCTGCGAGACGACGCATTGCGGCGCCTGTACTGTCGATATCGACGGCATGTCGGTGAAGTCGTGCACCATGTTCGCGGTGCAGGCGGATGGCTCCGACATCACTACGATCGAGGGCATGGCCAATGCCGACGGCACGCTCTCCGCGCTGCAGGAAGGTTTTCGCCAGATGCACGGGCTGCAATGCGGCTTCTGCACGCCAGGCATGATCCTGCGGGCGCATCGTCTGCTCAAGGAGAACCCGAGCCCGACCGAAGCGGAGATACGCATGGGCATCTCCGGCAACATCTGCCGCTGCACCGGCTATCAGAACATCGTCAAGGCGATCCAGTACGCCGCCGCCAAGCTTGCCGGCGCCGAATTCAAGGAGGCCGCGGAATGAACGACATGACTCCCACGCGGGAAGAACGCGAGGCGCGGCTCGAAGGCATGGGCTGCAAGCGCAAGCGCGTCGAGGACGTGCGCTTCACTCAAGGGAAAGGCAACTATGTCGACGACCTGAAGTTGCCCGGCATGCTGCATGGCGACTTCGTCCGCTCGCCTTATGCCCACGCTCGGGTGAAGTCGATCAATGCCGAGGCGGCGCTGAAAATTCCGGGCGTGCTGGCAGTCATCACCGCCGAGACGCTTAAGACGGTCAACCTCGCCTGGATGCCGACGCTGGCCGGCGACGTGCAGATGGTGCTGGCCGATGGCAAGGTGCTGTTCCAGAATCAGGAGGTAGCCTTCGTCGTAGCCACCGACCGTTACGCGGCCGACGACGGCATCAACGCCGTCGAGGTGGAATACGAGCCGCTCGACGTGCTGGTCGACCCGTTCCACGCCATGGACGCGGACGCGCCGGTGCTGCGCGAGGACCTCGCAGGCAAGACCACGGGCGCCCACGGGCCGCGCAAGCACCACAACCACGTCTTCGAATGGACCGTCGGCGACAAGGACCTCACCGACGCGGCCTTTCGCAAGGCGGACGTGACGATCAAGGAACTAATCTCCTACCAGCGCGTGCACCCGTCGCCGCTTGAAACCTGCCAGTGCGTCTGCTCCTTCGACAAGATCAAGGGCGAGCTGACCATCTGGGGCACCTTCCAGGCGCCGCATGTCATCCGCACCGTGGTGGCGCTGATCGCCAAGCTGCCCGAGCAGAAGATCCACGTCATCTCGCCCGATATCGGCGGCGGCTTCGGCAACAAGGTCGGCGCCTATCCGGGCTACATCTGCGCGGCGGTGGCCTCGATCGTCACCGGCAAGCCGGTGAAGTGGGTGGAGGACCGCATCGAGAACCTGACCTCGACGTCTTTCGCGCGCGACTATCACATGACCACCGAGATTGCGGCGACGAAGGAAGGCAAGGTGACCGGCCTGCGCGTGCACGTGCTTGCCGACCACGGCGCCTTCGACGCCTGCGCCGATCCGTCGAAATGGCCGGCCGGCTTCTTCAACATCGTCACCGGCTCGTATGATTTCCCGGTCGCGCACCTTTCGGTCGACGGTATCTACACCAACAAGGCGCCGGGCGGCGTCGCCTACCGCTGCTCCTTCCGGGTGACGGAGGCGGCCTACTGCATCGAGCGCGCCATGGACATTCTCGCCCAGAAGCTCGGCATGGACCCGGCGGAACTGCGGCTCAAGAACTTCGTCCGTCCGGAGCAGTTCCCGTACCACTCGGCGCTCGGCTGGGAATATGATTCCGGTGACTACCACACCGCAATGAAGAAGATGATGGAGAGCACCGACTACGCCGCCCTGCGCAGTGAGCAGGCGGCGAAGCGCGAGGCCTTCAAGCGAGGTGAGACCCGCGAGATCATGGGGCTCGGCGTTTCATTCTTCACCGAAATCGTCGGCGCCGGGCCGTCGAAGAACTGCGACATCCTCGGAATCGCGATGTTCGACAGTTGCGAGATCCGTATGCACCCGACCGGTGCCGGCATCGCCCGCATGGGCTCGAAGAGCCAGGGGCAGGGGCACGAGACGACCTGGGCGCAGATCATCGCAACCGAGATCGGCATTCCTGCCGACAACATCATGGTGGAGGAGGGCAACACCGACACCGCGCCCTACGGACTCGGCACCTACGGCTCGCGTTCGACGCCGGTGGCGGGCGCCGCGATCGCCATGGCGGCGCGCAAGATCAGGGCCAAGGCGCAGATGATCGCCGCCTACAAGCTCGAAGTCCACGAGGACGACCTCGAATGGGACATCGACGGCTTCCGGGTGAAAGGCCTGCCCGAAAAGGCGATGTCGATGAAGGACATCTGCTGGGCAGCCTACAATTCGGTGCCGCCGGGCATGGAGCCGGGGCTTGAAGCCGTCTCCTACTACGACCCGCCGAACATGACCTATCCGTTCGGCGCCTATCTCTGCGTGATGGACATCGACGTCGACACCGGAGTCTACAAGGTGCGGCGCTTCTACGCGCTCGACGACTGCGGCACCCGCATCAATCCGATGATTATCGAGGGGCAGGTGCATGGCGGCCTGACCGAGGCCTTCGCCATCGCGATGGGCCAGGAGATCCGCTACGACGACAGCGGCAATTGCGTGACCGGTTCGTTCATGGACTTCTTCATGCCGACCGCCGTCGAGACGCCGCACTGGGAGACGGATTTCACCGTGACGCCGTCGCCGCACCATCCGATCGGCGCCAAGGGCGTTGGCGAGAGCCCGAATGTCGGCGGCGTGCCGGCCTTCTCCAACGCCGTCAATGATGCGTTCTCGTTCCTCGGCTCGACGCACATCCAGATGCCGCACGACTTCTGGCGCAACTGGCAAGCGGCGAAGGGCCTGGGGGTGGTGTAGGCGGCTGGCCAGAGGGGGGTGCGAAGGGGCGAGACATGCCAATGACCGCGCTCTCCCGCGACGCCATCGCCGCGCGGCTTGCCGAGGCCGGCTATATCGCGGATGGCGAATTGGCGACCGCTGTCGCCATCATGCAGCTGCTGAAGCGTCCGCTGCTGATCGAAGGCGAGGCCGGCGTCGGCAAGACCGAGGTGGCGAAGGCGCTTGCCGCGGTTCACGCGACCGAGTTGATCCGCCTCCAATGCTACGAGGGGCTCGACCAGGCCGCAGCACTCTACGAGTGGAACTACCAGCGGCAGCTGCTGGCTATCGAGGCGCACAAGGTCGGCGACGGGCTCGACGCCGGCGAGATCGAGGAGCGCATCTTCTCCGAAAAATACCTGCTGGAGCGGCCGCTGCTGGCCGCGATCCGGCGCCAACGGCCGCCGGTGCTGCTGATCGACGAGGTCGACCGCGCCGACGAGGAGTTCGAGGCATTTCTGCTCGAACTTCTGTCTGACTGGCAGGTGTCCATCCCGGAACTCGGAACGATTTCAGCCACGTCCGTCCCGCATGTGATTCTGACCTCGAACGGCACCCGCGAACTCTCCGACGCGCTCCGCCGCCGCTGCCTTTACCATTGGCTGGACTATCCCGACGTCGACCGCGAAGCGCGCATCATCCTGGCGCGGGTGCCGGGTGCCGGAGCCTCGCTGTCGCTGCAGGTGGCCCGCATGGTCGAAAAGATCCGCAAGGAGGATTTGCGCAAGGTGCCGGGCGTGGCCGAGACGCTCGACTGGGCGGCGGCCCTTGTGGGAATCGAGATTACCGACCTGCGCGACCGGCCCGAGGCCGTGCACGAGACGCTGATGTGCCTCTTGAAGACGCGCGAGGATTCCTCCCGGATGACGCGCGAAGTGACCGAGCGACTGTTGGGCAAGGTGGCGTGATGACCTGCTGCGGCGCGCCTCCGCCTGCAGCTGAACTCGATGCCGTCGGCGGCATGCTGTCGGGGAGGCTGGTCGCGTTCCTGAGGACCCTGCGGGACGCGGCCTTCACCGTCGGGCTTGGGGAGGCGCGGGATGCCGCCGCGCTTCTTGCCGCCGGCTATGCGGACCGGCCGACACTGCTGCGCTCGGCGTTCAAACACCTGTTCTCGGCGAAAAAGGCCGAATGGGAAAAGTTCGACGGCATCTTCGACGCCTTCTGGCTGGGCAGGCGGGTGCGCTCGCGCCAGATGGTTTCGGGCAGCGCCGCCAATGCCAACAACCCAAGCCTGAAGTCGCTGGCGGAACCCCAGCCAACCGCGCCGGGCGGCGCGACCGACCAGGTATCCACCGGCGAGGGCGGAGCCGGCGAAAGCACCGGCGAGGGGCGGGCCGAAGGTGCCTCGGCGGCCGAAAACATTGCCGAGGTGGATTTCCGCAAGCTCGCCGACCCGCATGCGGTCGCCGCCGCCCATGACGCGGCTGAAAGGCTGGCGCGGGCCATGCGCACGCGGCTGACCCGCCGCGATCGTGCGCGCCGGCGCGGCTACCGCCTCGACCTCCGGCGCACGATCCACCGGAACATCAGCCATGGCGGCGTGCCGGTCGCCCGCGTCATGCGCGCGCGCAAGCAGAAGCCGCTGCGGCTCGTCGTGCTGCTCGACGCCTCCGGCTCGATGAGCATGTACACCGGCGTGTTCCTGCGCTTCATCCACGGCGTGCTCGACGAATTCCGCGAGGCGGAAGCGTTCCTGTTTCACACGCGGCTGGCGCATGTGTCGGATGCGATGCGGGAGCGCGATGCCGCCCGCGCGCTCGACCGGCTGTCGATGATGGCGCAAGGCACCGGTGGTGGCACGAAGATCGGTGAGAGCCTGCAGACTTTCAACCGCTGGCATGCGGCGCGCGTCATCAACTCGCGCACCTGCGTGATGATCGTGTCGGACGGCTACGAGACCGGCGATGCGGCTCTCCTCGGCCAGGAGATGGCGAGGCTCGGCCGCCGCTGCCGCCGCATCGTCTGGCTGAACCCGATGCTGGGCTGGGATGGCTATGCGCCGGAGGCTGCCGGCATGAAGGCCGCGCTGCCGCATGTCGACCTGTTTGCGCCGGCACATTCGCTGGCAAGTCTCGCAGCGCTCGAACCCTATCTCGAAAAGCTGTGACGGAGGCGAGGATGACCGCCCATGTCGATGTCCTGGAAATCGTGTCCCGCCTGAAGGCGGCGGAGGAGCCGTTCGCGCTCGCCACCGTCGTGCGTACGGTGTCGGTGACCGCCGCCAAGGCCGGCGCCAAGGCGGTCATCCGCCCGGACGGGCGCATCGAGGCCGGCTGGATCGGTGGCGGCTGTGCGCGCGGCGCCACGCTGAAGGCCGCGCGCGAGGCGCTGGCCGACGGACGCTCGCGGTTGGTCTCGATCCAGCCTGAAAATCTCCTGGAGGAACTCGGGGTCAAGGCGGGCGAGGACCGCGACGGCGTAAAATTCGCGAGCAACTTCTGTCCGAGCCGGGGCACCATGGACATTTTCGTTGAGCCGGTGCTGCCGCGGCCGTCGCTGGTGGTGTTCGGCGCGAGCCCGGTGGCACTGGCGCTCGCGGAGCAGGCGCGGCCGCTCGGCTATCACGTCACTGTCGCTGCGCCCGCGGCCGACGTGACCGGCGGAGTGGATGCCGACCGGCTGGTCGACGGCTTCGACATTGGAGAACAGCCGGCGAGCGGGCGGCGGTTCGTGGTGGTGTCGACGCAAGGGAAGGGCGACGAGGCCGCGCTGAAGGCAGCACTCGCCCTCCCGGCAGAGTATCGCGGCTTTGTCGGCAGCGGTCGCAAGATCGCCGCGCTGCGGGCCAAGCTGTCTGGGCAGGGTGCCGAAGTCGCAGCGCTCGAGGCGGTGAAGGCGCCGGCGGGCCTCGACCTCGGTGCGATCACGCCGGAGGAGATCGCGCTCTCGATCCTGGCCGAGGTCATGCAGGTCCGCCGCAAGGGGCAGCGCGACGCCCCGGCGTAGCGGGTTCGGGTTCCGCCCGGCGAACGCGGCGCTTTCTTTCGATGCCCCGCCGCCGAAACGGCGAGGCACTTGTTTGGCGGGCGATCCCGGCTGTCCTCGAGGGACTCAGCCGGCGGGCTTGTAGGCCTTCGCAACTTCCCCGGCCTTCTTCTGGGCCGCAAGGAATTCGGCGCTCGTATACGCTCGGACCGTCTTGAGGTTCGAAGCGGATCCGGAAGCACCGGCGACGATCAGCGGCGCGATCATGTCGGCGTCGTTAGCGGCTTGAACCACCATCAGAAAGTCGTTGTCGCCGGTTGTGAGAAAATAGGAAATCAGCTTTCCGCCCGTCGACTCCACAAGCGCCTTGACGGCCGTTTCCCGATCGGACGGATTTGCGATCATGCCCTTCATTGCGGCAGCGGTATAATTTCCGGTGATGATGAAAGTTGCCATGTCTTCCTCCCTCAACGTCCGCGCAGGATCGCGTGGACGTCTGCAAGCTAGCACCGAAAAAAAGCGCGAGATTCGAAAAAAATGCAGGATCCGCCACGCGAAAGGAACTTGAGCCTGCCGAGGTCGGGCTGGTGAAGCAGCAGGCACCTGCGGACGGAGCCGATCAAGGCCGAGGTGCTTTCCCGGCACCTCGAGCCCATCACCCGGAGGGCGACGAAGGTCGACGAAAAGCGCGCATAGCCGAGTCAGGTTTCTGCGGACGATCGTTCGGCTTCGCGGTCACACGCGCCGCTGGCCTCTCCGTCTATCGGCTCATCTACCAGATACTCCAATCCCCGTTGTAGCCGCCGAGGCCGGCTCCGTTGAATACCGCCAACGCAGCGGGATCTGCCGTCATCACGATGCCGGCGGAACAATGTGCGTCATTGCCGTTGGTGTCGAACACATGCCAACCAACCTGCGGGTGAAGGGAAGCGCGGCCGCGATACGTACCTTGGTGATCGCCAGCTTCGAGCACTTGGAGGACGCCGACGAGCTTCTCCATGTATTTGCCGTATGTGTTGCGGTCCAGATTGTCCTCAAACACCCCGCCGGTGGTCATGGCTTCGACCTGGCCTTTCAACATCGGCGACAGGAAAAACCTCCGGCACCGCCCTTGGAAGATCAGTTGCTCGCCTTGGCGGTGCCCGCGGCGAAAGCGGCCGCGGTTCCCGTACATATCCTGAAAATACAACGTCGAAGGGCGCCCGGCCTCGTTGGTCGAGAACCGATAGTGCGCCTGAACAAAAAGCGGCATGAGCGGACTCATGCTCGGGTCCGGCAAACCATTGCCTCCGTATCTCGGCATTGATCCCCCCAATCGAGCATCGCACGGCAGCTGTCCGACGGCTGTGTTCGCGCAGCGACCTTCGTCTGCCTGCCTACGGCCGGAAATTACATCTTTTTGGCCATGATGGCGTCCGCGCCACGGTCGTCAATGGCTGTTCGCACGGGCCGGAGCAGTCGCGGGGACCCAAGCGGCGACGCGGCCTACAGCGTGTTGCGTGAAGGGCTTCACGCAACATGCCGTAGGTTCCTGACTTTATGCATGTCTTAGTCCCGAAATCGGCTCCCACAATTTTGAGAGGCATGCATTGAGAACGCACCGGACGTGGGGTTTTCGTGATCCCTACAGGGTCGTCAGGTCGACCCCATTGCCAACGTGGTCTGCTGGCAACGACCGCGGTTGAAAAGGTACGGGACCGCGCCGCCCTGATCGGGCCGCAAGAGGATTGATTCTATTAGGACAACTGGTCGGAGTGGCAGGATTTGAACCTGCGACCCCATCGTCCCGAACGATGTGCGCTACCAGACTGCGCTACACTCCGCGACCAGACGCGGGCTTATAGCCGCCGCCCATTCATCCTGCAACACCATAAATGGGTTTTGCCGGCCGCGGATTCGAGGGGTCGAAAGGTCAAGGGCGGCTAGCGCACATCGTTCGCAGGTCAAGCAGTCGAGCGGTATGGCCCGACGCAGCTGACGAGCACGGTGGCTTTCAGGGGGGCGCTGCGCCATGGGTCGAGATGGACGCCTGACCCGCGCCGAAATATCACCGGTCGCTTTCGCGCCAGCGCGGGTTGATCCACGGTTCCTGATTGGACGGGGCAAGCGGTGCGCGGCCAAGGATATGGTCGGAGGCTTTTTCGCCGGTCATGATGGACGGCGCGTTGAGATTGCCGTTGGTGACTCGTGGGAAAATCGAGGAATCGGCCACGCGCAATCCCTCGACTCCGATCACCCGACACTCCGGATCGACCACGCTCATGGGATCATCGGCGTGGCCCATGCGACAGCTTCCGCACGGGTGGTACGCGCTCTCGACATGGGCGCGGATGAAATCGTCGAGCCGGTCGTCGGTCTGCACGTCCTTGCCCGGCGAGATCTCGCGGCCCCGATAGGGTTCGAAGGCCGGCTGGCCGAAAATCTCGCGCGTCAGCCGGATGCAGTGGCGGAAGTCGGACCAGTCGTCCGGGTGCGACATGTAGTTGAAGCGGATCACCGGCTTGGCGGCCGGATCGGGCGATCGCAGCGTGATCGCGCCGCGCGATTTCGAGCGCATAGGCCCGACATGCGCCTGGAAGCCGTGCGAGGCGGCCGCGGCTTTGCCGTCGTAGCGCACGGCGGCGGGAATGAAATGGTACTGGATGTCGGGGTAGTCGACGCCCGGCTTCGAGCGCACGAAGGCGGCGGCCTCGAAATGGTTGGTGGCGCCGAGCCCGGTCTTGAAGAATAGCCAGCGCGCGCCGATCAGCGCCTTGGAAACCGGGTTCAGCACCGAATAGAGCGTGATCGGCTGGATCGACTCCTGCTGGATGTAGAGCTCGAGATGGTCCTGCAGGTTCTGTCCGACGCCCGGCCGGTCGGCGACGACCTCGATGCCGTGCTCCCTGAGGTGAGCGGCCGGCCCGATACCGGAGAGCATCAGCAGCTTTGGCGAATTGATCGATGAGGCGGCGAGGATCACCTCGCGCTTTGCCCTGACGAGCTCGACCTTGCCGCGCGTTTCGATCTCCACGCCGACCGCGCGTTGATTCTCGATGACCACACGTCGCGCCAAGCCCTTGACCAGACTGACATTTCTGCGTCGCAGCGCCGGCTTCATGTAGGCGTTGGCGGCCGACCAGCGGCGGCCGTGATGGATGGTCTGCTCCATCGGCCCGAAACCTTCCTGCTTCGAGCCGTTGTAGTCGTGGGTCAGCTCGAAACCGGCCTCGTTGCCGGCCTGGATGAAGGCGTCGTAGAGCGGATTGTGTCGGCGGCCGCGCTGGACATGCAACGGGCCGGATGTGCCCCGCCAGCCCTCCTCGCCGCCCTTTGAATGCTCCATGCGCTTGAAGTAGGGCAGCACGTCCGCATAGGACCAGCCGGTGGCGCCGGACTCGGCCCAGTGGTCGAAGTCGCGGGCGTGGCCGCGCACATAGACCATGCCGTTGATGGACGAGGAGCCGCCAAGCACCTTTCCACGCGGCGTTGCCAGCACCCGGCCGCCCAGATGCGGCTCCGGCTCGCTGGAAAAGCCCCAGTCGTAGAGGCTGAGGTTCATGGGGATGGACAGCGCCGACGGCATCTGGATCAGCGGGCCGGCATCGCTGCCGCCATATTCGATGACGATCACGGAATGCTTGTCGTCCTCGGACAGGCGATAGGCCATGGCCGAGCCGGCCGATCCAGATCCGACGATGACGAAGTCGGCTTCACGCATCGGCGACATGCCGTGAAAAATCGGCAAGCGATACGTTGCCGCCCGAGGCGATGAGCACCACGGTCTTGCCGGCCGCATCGACCTTGCCGGCGAGCAGTGCGGCGAGCGTGGCCGCACCGGACGGCTCCAGCACCAGCTTCAGGCGCTCGAACGCAACCTTCATGGCGCGGCGCACTGCGGGATCGTCGATAGCTTGGCCTGTGACGCCCGCTGCCCGCACCGCGGCCCACGGCGCCTCGCCGGGACGGCGCGCCATCAGCCCGTCGCAGATCGACGGGGCGACGAGCGGCACGGTTTCGATTGCGCCGCCGGCGATCGACCTGCGCATGCCGTCGAAACCTTCGGGTTCCACGCCGATCATCTTCGTTGCCGGCGACAGATAATGGAAGGCCAGCGAGACGCCGCCGATCAGGCCGCCCCCACCGATCGGGCAAAGCAGGAGATCGGCGTTGGCGCCGACCGCGCGAAGCTGGTCGATCGTCTCCAGCCCGGCGCCGGCCTGGCCGGTGACGATTTCGGGATCGTCGAACGGGTGCAGCAGCACCAGGCCTTCCTCGACGGCTATGTCTCTCGCCTTCGCGGCGGCGACTTCCTCGCGGGGACGATCGCCGTGGTCGGTCTGAACCACGCGTGCGCCGTAACCTGCGGTGGCGTCGCGCTTGGCTGCCGGCGCGTCGATCGGCATCACGATGGTGACGGGGATGCCGAGCGCCTCGCCGGCCGCCGCCAGCCCCTGGGCGAAGTTGCCGGACGAATAGGCGACCACGCCGCGCCTGGCTTCGGCCGACGAGAGGCAGGTCAGCCGCCAGTAGGCCCCGCGCACCTTGAAAGAGCCGCCCCACTGCAGCGATTCCGCCTTCACCAGGACGCTGGCCGCACCCGTCATCTTCGCCAGCGCAGGCGAATTGAGCAGCGGGGTCACCTGGGTCGCGCGCGATGTCGTGGCATAGGCACGGCGCAGGTGGTCGAGGTCGGGGATCATGACTGGCGGAGAGTTTCGTAGGAGACGACGACGTGCTGGCGATAGGCGGGCCGTTCCGCCAGTCGCCGGTAGTAAGTGAGAAGCCGGGGCGTCTCGGCCCGATCGAAGGGCAGTTCGAAGTAGCGGTAGAGGTAGGTGCCGACCATGATGTCGGCGAAGGCCGGCGCATTGCCGCCGAAATAGCCCTGCCCGGGCACGCCACCGTCCAGTATGCCGGCAACCTGCTTCATCCGGGCGACCGCCTTGTTCATGGCGGCCGGATCCGCGGTGATCTTCGCGGCCTGCATGGCGGGCCAGAAGATGCCGGTGAGGAAGGCCGGGACGAAGGTCGTCTTCATCCATTCGGCCCATTTGTCGATGCCGGCGCGGACCGCCGGGTCGGTTGGCCAGAAGGACGCGTCGGCGTAGCGTGCGCCGAGATAGCGCACGATCGCGCCGCTCTCCCACAGCGTCAGGTCGCCATCGATCAGCACCGGGACCAGCCGGTTGGGGTTCATCACGGCAAATTCGGGGGTATCGAGACGCCCGTACATTCCGCCGGCGTCTATCCGCTCGAACGGAAGGCCGATTTCGGCCAGCGCCCACAGCACGGCCTGCGTGTTAGACGAAGTGGCGCGACCCCAGACGGTGATCATCTCATTCACCCCGCGGAAAGCGCTTGCGCTCTTCGAGCACGTTAAGGTCCATGTGGTTGCGCATGTAGCGCTCGGCCGCCTTCTGCAGCGGCTGGAATTCCCACGGGAAATAGGCGCCGTTGCGCAGCGCTGGATAGACGACCCAGCGCCTCGCCTGGCTTTCGCGCACCGCCGCGTCAAAGGCTATCATGTCCCAGCGGGCTTGCACCTTGGCCATGAAGGCATCGACCAGATCCCGATTGGCCGGGTCGGCGGCCAGATTGGTGAGTTCCAGCGGATCCGATTCCAGATCAAAGAGTTGCGGCGGGTCGATCTCGCAGTGCACGAACTTGTGGCTGCCCTTGCGGATCGCCACCAGCGGCGCATAGGAGCCTTCGGCGGCATACTCCATGAACACCGGGAAGGAGTGCTCCTCGCCGCGGATCGCCGGCAGCAGCGAATGGCCGTCGGTCCATGGCGCGATCCAGCTCATGTCGACGCCGGCGAGGTCGCAGAGCGTCGGGCAGACGTCGATGGTCGACACCGGCGCGTCCAGCAGTCCGGGCGCGATGCCCTTGCCGGCGATCATCAGCGGAACGCGCGACGAGCCCTCGTAGAAGCACATCTTGAACCACAGGCCGCGCTCGCCCAGCATGTCGCCGTGGTCCGAGCAGAACAGCACGATCGTGTCGTCGGCCATGCGGGTCGCATCGAGCACACCAAGCAGTTCGCCGACCTTGTCATCGACGTAGGAGATCGAGGCGAAGTAGCCGCGACGGGCGCGCTTTATGTCGTCCTGCGTGATTTCGAACGCGTCGTAGTCGCTGGCCTTGTAGAGGCGTTGGGAGTGCGGGTCCTGCTCGCCTGCGGGGATGAACGGAACCTGCGGGTCGAGCGCCGCGCAGCCCTCGTAAAGATCCCAGTACTTGCGCCGCGCGACATAAGGGTCGTGTGGGTGAGTCAGCGAGACGGTCAGGCACCAGGGCCGGCGGTCCGGATCGTCGGAGCTTCGCGACAGATCGTAGAGCTTCTGGACGGCGAGGAAGGTGACCTCGTCGTCGTATTCCATCTGGTTGGTGATCGCGGCCACTCCGGCGCCCTTCACCGAGCCGAGATTGTGGTACCACCAGTCGATGCGCTCACCGGGCTTGCGGTAATCCGGCGTCCAGCCGAAATCGGCCGGATAGATGTCGGTCGTGAGCCGCTCCTCGAAGCCGTGAAGCTGGTCCGGCCCGACGAAGTGCATCTTGCCGGAAAGGCAGGTCTGGTAGCCGGCCGCGCGCAGATGATGCGCGAAGGTCGGGATCGACGAGACGAACTCGGCGGCGTTGTCGTAGACGCCGGTGCGCGACGGCAGCTGCCCGGTCATGAAGGAAGCGCGGGCAGGCGCGCAAAGCGGCGACGCGGTATATGCGTTGCGGAAACGCGCAGAGCGCTGCGCCAGCGCCTTGAGATTGGGCGCGTGCAGGAAGTCGGCGGGGCCGTCGGGAAACAGCGTCCCGTTCTGCTGATCGACCATGATGATCAGGATGTTCGGCCGGCGGCTCATCAATTCTTGTCTCGGAAGGCGAGGCGGATTTCGACGAAGTCCTCAATGAGCGCCGTTGCTCCAGCGGCGTTGGGCGTGCCGTCGCGCAGCGCGCGGCGAATGTAGAAGCCGTCGATCATGGCGGCGATGGTCTCGGCCGCGTGCTCCGCTTCCGCGGGCGGCAGCAGCGGCTTCAACCCGCTCATCAGGTTGGAGTGCAGGCGCCGTGCGTAGACGCGCAGCAGCCGGCGCAGCTGCGGCGATTGCTGCGCCTCGACGTAGAAGGCAAGCCAGGCGGCGATCGTCTGGGGCTGGAACTGCTTGGGAGAGAAGTTGACCGCGATGATGGCCGAAACGCGCTGGCGCGGCGTAGCGCAACCCTTAAGCGCGGCGCAGGCGTCGGCTCCGAGCTCGGTCAGCAGATGCCGCATGGTCGCCTGGATGAGGTCGTCCTTGGCGCCGAAATAGTGATGGGCGAGCGCGGAGGACACGCCGGCGCGACCGGCGATCTCGGCCATGGTGACGCCGAGCGAGCCGCGCTCGCCGATCACGGCAATCGCGGCATCGATGAGCGCCTTCCGGCGCATCGGCTCCATTCCGATCTTCGGCATGACATCCTCGGGCGCGCAGGCACCGTATTTTTTATTGATGCGTCAATCAAGAAAATTTCGGTATCCGACGCAAAAGGCACCGGACCACGAATCCGGTTCAACGGAGTGGTTGCTCGGAAGGGATGGCTGCCAACCGGCTCCGGAAAGACACTGCCGCCGGCAATCGACGAGACTATTGCTTCAGGAAGTCGTCGATCAGCTGTGCAGCCTTCTGCGGCTGCTCCCAGAACATGTTGTGACCGGCGCCCGCGAAGGTCTCGTAGCGAGCCTTCGGAAAGGCCTGCTTCAGCATGTCCTGGTGGGTGGCATCGAAAAGCTGGTCCTGGTCGCCCCAGAAGATCATCAGCGGCGCCTTCACCTCGGAGGATATCCGGGCAAGCGTGCCGGTGGTGAGGCCCCAGAGCACGCCCTTCCAGACGTGCATCGGCACGGCCGCGCTTTCCTGGCGTTCGGGCACGATGAAGCTGTCGTCTACGGGGGTGGGATTCCAGTACCAGTCCATCATGAACTGGCTGTTGGGATCGAGCGGCGGCTGCAACGGCATGATGTTGTCCCACAGCCAAGTGCCGGGGCCGCCGCCGGCGTCGACGGTCGACGAGATCAGCACGACCTTTTCGACCTTCTCCGGATGCTCGGCGGCAAACAACTGTGCGGTCAGCGAGCCGAGCGAATGACCGGCGACGTTGGCCTTTTCGATTTTCAGCGCGTCGAGGAAAAGGGCGGTATCGGAGGCGAAGTCCGAATAGGTGTAGCAGCAATCCGGCGCGCTGGACTTGCCGTGACCCCGCAGGTCGATGGCGTAGAGGTGATAGTCCGTAAGATACGGCGCGACGAGCGACCAGCTGCGGCTGTTGTCCGTGTAACCATGGATCAATACCAGCGGCTTGCCTTCGGTGTTGCCCATCTCCGAATAGGCGAGGCGCACGCCGTTGGGCAGGTCGACGGATTTCTTGGCGGCTGCCCATTCGGCCTGGCTCGGCACGGGAATTTCTTCCGCCGAAGCGCCCGACAACGCCGACAGCACCACAGCCGCTGCTGCCAACCAGATTCGCATTTCAGGCATCTCCGTTCCGAAGCCCCACGCACCGGGGGGTGCACAATCGTCGATGTATACTCGAAGTGGTATCGCAGATTGTCAACCAGCGCGGGAACCAGCCTCGGCTGTTCGGTTCAATCTTGAACGATCCCATCGCGCGTGCCACATTTGGGCGAGCGACCTCCTCATGTGCTGGAGATTCTCAGATGACCGCGTGCATCGTCGGCTGGGCCCATTCGAAGTTCGGCAAGCTTGAGGGCGAGACGCTTGAGGGCCTCATTACTGGCGTCGCGCGGCAGGCGCTCGACCATGCCGGCATCGGTCCCGAGGACGTCGACGAGATCGTGCTCGGCCACTTCAACGCCGGCTTCTCCGCACAGGATTTCACCGCCAGCCTGGTGCTGCAGACCGACGACCGGCTGCGCTTCAAGCCGGCGACACGGGTGGAGAATGCCTGCGCGACCGGTTCGGCGGCGGTGCGCCAGGGCATCCGCGCCATCGACGCGCAGGCGGCGCGCATCGTGCTGGTGGTGGGTGCGGAGCAGATGACCACCACGCCCGGCCCGGAGGTCGGCAAGAACCTGCTCAGGGCATCCTATCTGCCGGAGCACGGCGATACGCCGGCCGGCTTCGCTGGCGTTTTCGGCAAGATCGCGTCGGCCTATTTCCAGCGCTACGGCGACCAGTCCGACGCGTTGGCGGCCATCGCGGCGAAGAACCATCGCAACGGCGTCGAAAACCCCTACGCCCAGATGCGCAAGGATCTCGGCTACGAGTTCTGCCGGCAGGAGAGCGAAAAGAACCCGTTCGTGGCCGGCCCGCTGAAGCGGACCGACTGCTCCCTGGTTTCGGATGGAGCGGCCGCGATCGTGCTGGCCGACAGCGATACCGCCTTGAAGATGCGCCGAGCCGTGGCCTTCCGCGCCAACGAGCACGTGCAGGATTTCCTGCCGATGTCGAAGCGCGACATTCTACAGTTCGAGGGCTGCGACGTTGCCTGGACGCGGGCGCTGGAGAAGGCCGGCGTAACGCTCGACGATCTGTCCTTCGTCGAGACGCATGACTGCTTCACCATCGCCGAGCTGATCGAATACGAGGCGATGGGCCTGGTGCCGCGGGGGCAGGGGGCTGTCGCCGCGCTCGACGGCACCACGGCGAAGGACGGCCGGCTGCCGGTCAACCCGTCCGGCGGACTGAAGGCGAAGGGGCATCCGATCGGCGCGACCGGCGTCTCGATGCACGTGCTGACGTCGATGCAGCTTGCCGGCGAGGCGGGCGGAATGCAGATACCGGGCGCGACGCTGGGCGGCATCTTCAACATGGGTGGCGCGGCCGTTGCCAACTATGTCTCCATCCTCGACAGAATCCGCTAAGCTCGCCTTGCCGGCCTGACTGCAACAGCGTCGCCGGCAAGATCGGAGGCGCGCGTGGAAAATCCGGTGCTGGTCGAGGTCTTGCGGGGCGACACCGTCGAAAGCCGTCACAGGGGCGCGGTGGTCGTCGTCGATGGCGACGGCAAGACGGTTTTGGCGTTCGGCGACGTCGAGCGACCGGTCTATCCGCGCTCGGCAGTCAAGGTGATCCAGGCGCTGCCTCTGGTGGAAAGCGGCGCGGCGGATGCCTATGGTTTCGCGGACGCCGAGCTGGCGCTCGCCTGCGCCTCGCACCGGGGCGAGCCGGCGCATGTAGCGCTCGCGGCCTCGATGCTCGCTAGGGCCGGACTGGACGGAAACGCGCTCGAATGCGGCTCGCACTGGCCGGGCGACCACGCTGCGGCGATCGAACTCGCGCGCGGCGGCGGATCGCCGAACCCACTGCACAACAACTGCTCGGGCAAGCATTCGGGCTTCATTTGCACCTGCCGCCACCTGGGCATCGACCATCGCAGCTATGTCGGCGCCGACCATCCCGAGCAGCAATTGGTGCGGGCGGCTATGGAGGAGGTGACCGGCGCCTCGCACGGGCCGGAAAACCGCGGTGTCAACGGCTGCTCGATCCCAACCTTTGCGATCCCGCTGAAGAACATGGCGCTAGGCTTTGCGCGCTTGGCATCGGGCGTAGGGCTGTCAGCCGCCCGGCTGGCGGCGGGGCGGCGGCTGTTCGCGGCCTGCATGGCCGAGCCGTTTTTTGTCGCCGGCACCGGGCAGCCGGACACGGATATCATGCGCGCCGGCAAGGGCCGCATCTTCATGAAGGCGGGAGCCGAGGGCGTGCACTGCGCGGCGCTGCCGGAACTCGGGCTCGGCATCGCCATCAAATGCGACGACGGCGCGGGGCGCGCGGCGGACAGCGCGATCGCCGCCGTGCTCGCGCGCTACCTGACCGACGATCCGGAGATCTCCGGCGCGCTGCTCGATGTCTGCAAGCCGCCGGTCACCAACCGCAACGGCGCGATCGTCGGCCGCGTGCGGCCGTCGGCCGAACTGCTCGGATAGGCTCGGCAGCCGCGTCAGCTGACGTGGTTGCGCTCCACGATGAGGTGCGGAAAATCGGCGCTGCCGTCGACGGCAAGGTCTCCGGTCACGGGCTCGGCAAGGCGCTGACCGACGATCGCGCCATGGATCGCGCCGTCGATGACGTTGTCCGAGACGACCGCCGAGCCCGCGCCTTCGACGACGCTGATGACGATGCCGGTGCCCGCCTTGCGCACCACGTTGCCGGTGGCGACGATGTTTCGGAGGTAGCTGCCCCAGCCCAGGCACATGCCGTAGAGCGGCGCGTTCTCGATGACATTGCCGGTGATCGCCGTATCGGCTTCCGCGGCGATGCCGCAGCCGAAGCCGGGCGGGCCGGGATCGTAGGGGCCGGTGGTCGAGAGATTGCGAACGAGATTGCCGGAGCAGACGGCCATGCGCCCGCCCTCGTTGAAGTTGACGATCGAGATGCCGTTGGCGGCGCCGTCGATGATGTTGTTCGAGATCACCGCGCCTTCGAATGCGAACTCCTGGTAGATGCCTGTCTCGCCCGACCGCAGGCAGGTGTTGCCGGAGACCTGCGCGTTGCTGGCGCTGTTGGCGCGGATCGCCGAGAAGGCGCAGTCGGTGACGCTGTTGCCGCTGACGATGGCGTTGCCGGCGCGGAACAGGTTTATGCCGTTGCCGAACTGGCCGGTGCCGCCCGCGCGCGCGGCGATGCGGAAGACGCGGTTGCCGGCAATCACGGTGCCGTCTTCGGCGGACTGCCAGCGATGCGCAAGGATGCCGCCATTGGCGCAGTCGCTGACGGTGTTGCCGGCAAAGGTGAGGCCGGCGCCCTCGACCGAATAGATGCCTGCGTCCGCCGCACCCGAGATGGTCGTGCGCTCGACGCGGCCGGCGACCCGCTCCAGCGCGATACCGTGGCGGCCGCTGCCAAGGATCTCGCAATTGTCGATGGCGAGGCTAGCGACGCGGCGCAGGTCGAGCAGGCCCTGAGCCTGCTCCCCGATCCACCGGTTGGCGCCGTCGAAGGTCAGGCCGGTGAGGTCGATGCGCACTGCCTCCTCGGCGATCGCGAGATGACCGTCGCCGCCATAGACGATGCGCGTCGCGCCGGGCACGCCCGAGAGGCGCAGGTGTTTGGGCAGCGAGAGGTTGGAGACGACATAGACGCCGGGCGGCAGGAAGATCGGCGTGTCCGTCTCGCCGGCGCGTTTAAGCAGCTTCGCGAAGGCGCGGCTCTGGTCGTCCAACGCACCGGGGCGCACGCCGAGTTCGGTGGCGTCGATCGAGCCGCGCATCGCGGTCAGCTCGATCCCGGAGAGGTCGGCGGCAAGTGTCGGGCCGGCCAGCCCCAGCACCGCCAGCCCGGGTGTGGCCCGGAGCAGCGAGCGCCTGTTCAGAACTGGCACAGTTTTGCGGCTCATGCCGCTGGCGCTGCAGGATGCATGCCAGCGCACGGTAGGAGAGCCGGCAAACTTGCAGGCGTGCGCGCTCAAGGCTACCGTGGCGGCATGAGCCGGGCATTCACGCGCGAAGACGACAACGAGGCCATCGCCGACATCGGCGAGCGGCCGGTCAGCACCTTCCGCAATCTCGTGACTGAGCACGGACTGCGCAAGATCGAAAAGTTGCTGGCCGAACTGCACGAGGAACTGGCGCAGGCGGAGCGTCGCGGCGAGCGCGAACGCATCGCAACGATTTCGCGCGACCTTCGCTACTGGACCGCGCGGCGCGAGAATGCCGAACTGTCGGTGCCGGAAGCGGACAGCGCGGTGGTACGCTTCGGAATGCGGGTGAAGCTGGAAGCCGAGGATGGCACGCACCGCAGCTGGACCATCGTCGGTGAGGACGAGGCCGAGGCCTCCAAGGGCACGATCTCGCATGCATCGCCAATGGCGCAGGCGCTGTTCGGCAAGGCGGTCGGCGAGGTTGTCAGCGTCGCCGGCAAGGAGTGGCAGATCGCGGCGCTCGCCGTGCCTGCGCCCGACGAGGATCTCCGCTAAAGGATTTCCTCGACCCGTACCGGATCCAGCCGTTCGCAGGAAATCACGCCGTCGTCGGCCGGTGATTGCCTGGGCGCATCGATCAACTCGCTCGCTGCGTCGCGGCTGCCCCTTCCGCCGCTGGCAAGCCGGCGCGTGCCGGAGCCGTACTGCGCCGCAAGCTCTGTCCTTGCCTCCGCGATGCGCGCCTGGACACGACCCGCCGCGATGGAGCGAAGAGCGCCGCCCTCGGCTTCGATCCGACGGAATTCCGACCAGGCCGCCTCGCAAAGCATGTCGACGATGTCGCCGAGTTCCACCGATGGGCGGCCGGCCGAGCGGACCCGCTCGGCGCCTGTCTCGTGCACGGCGACGAGATGCGCCTCGAGCGCCTGTCGGCGGGGCAGGGCGCCGCCCAGTCCGCGTGCGACGGTGTCGGGGAGCACGCTGACGCTGTCGGCGCCGGCGGCACCGGCGGCGGCTGCCGCGAACGCCGTGCGGATGCGGTTCACCTCCCCGCCATTGCCCGCGAGCATGCGGTAGGAGGTCTCTGCGTGGATCTTCACGCGCGTCGGCACAAGCAGCGAGCGGCGCTGCACCTCGGTCCAAAGCTTGCGCAGGGCGAGAACCTTGGCAGTGGTCTCCACCTGGTCCTGCTCGGCGGCCAGCGCGAAGCCGATATGCGGCACGGCATAGACCAGGGCCTGGCGGGCCTCTTCGAACAGGCGCAGGTGGGAAACCGCCGAGGCGACCATGATGCCGAGTTCCTGCGCGGCGCTGGCGCCGGCATTGTGGAAGACGCGGCCGTCTGCTTCGAGCAGCACGCCGGGAACGCCGATGGCGAAGAAATGCGCCATCGACTGCGGCAACGAGGCCTGCAGCGCCTCGACGGACATGCGCAGGCGCCCGGTGCCGGCAAAGATCGCCGCCGGGTCGATGCCGAAGGACAGGCTGATGCGCGACGGGTCGGCCCGCCGGCTGGCGATCAGGGCGGCCAGCCAATCGGCGCTCGCACGGCTCGACGGGTGTACGTCGATGCGCAGGTGAACGCGGTCGAAGTCGATGCCGGCGAGGGCCGCGGCAAGAGCGTCCTGCCTGGCGGGAAGGCCGTAGCCGAAAGCGTTCGGCGCGCCTTCGAACACCAGCGAGAGACCGGTCGCACCATTCGCGACGTCGTCGCGCGCCTGCTTGTTGGCGCGTGCAGGATCGGGATCGTCGACGCGCTGCACCACCGTCCATGGCCCATCGGACACGCCGACGGACGGAGCCTCGACGTCGGCCACGCGCGCCCAGGCACCGCGGTCCATCGCCGGGAAGGTGTTTTCGCCGATCAAGCCCGCCGTTGTCATTCCGATCCTCGCCCACAAGCACATGCCAAGCAGCGCCGGCAGACGCAACCCTCTAACGCTCGAAACCTGCGAATCCCATTGTCGCGGTGCAGCGGCGTCACTATACCTCGCCTCTGGCGGAGGGTGCCAAGGCCTTCGCACGGCAATTTCGCGGGAGGCCGCAGTCGATGGGTCAGGACGAGATTTTCGTCGGCGCGAGCCGCAAGCCGGACGACAGCTACCAGCAGCCCGAAAATCTGCTGCTTCAGTATGGCAACCGGCACGGCCTGGTCACCGGCGCGACCGGCACGGGCAAGACCATCACTCTGCAGATACTGGCCGAAGGCTTTTCCAACGCCGGCGTGCCGGTGTTCTGCGCCGACGTGAAGGGAGACCTTTCCGGCATCTCGATGATGGGCTCGACGAAGGATTTCCTGGTCAAGCGGGCCGAAGCGGTGAAGCTCGACCCCTACGAGTTCCAGGAGTTCCCGGTGATCTTCTGGGATCTCTTCGGCGAGCAGGGGCATCCGATCCGAGCCACGGTTTCGGAGATGGGCCCGCTGCTGCTGTCGCGGCTGATGAACCTTACCGAGGCGCAGGAAGGCATCATCAACATCGCCTTCCGGCTGGCCGACGAGGAAGGCCTTCTGCTTCTCGACATGAAGGACCTTCAGGCGCTGCTTGCCAACATCGCCGAGCGGGCCGACGAGATTGGCACCCGCTACGGCAACGTCACCAAGGCGTCGGTCGGCGCCATCCAGCGTACGCTGCTCATTCTCGACCAGCAGGGCGCGTCGCACTTCTTCGGCGAGCCGGCGCTGAAGATCTCCGACCTCATGCGCACGACCCGCGACGGGCGCGGCGCCATCAACGTGCTTGCCGCCGACAAGCTGATGATGAACCCGCGGCTCTACGCGACCTTCCTGCTGTGGCTGCTGTCGGAACTGTTCGAGGTGCTCCCCGAGGTCGGCGACCCCGACAAGCCGAAGCTGGTGTTCTTCTTCGACGAGGCGCACCTGCTGTTCGACCAGGCGCCGAAGGTCCTGACGGACCGGGTCGAGCAGGTGGTGCGGCTGATCCGCTCGAAGGGCGTCGGGGTGTATTTCGTGACGCAGAACCCGCTCGACATACCCGAAACAGTGCTGGCGCAGCTCGGCAACCGCGTGCAGCACGCGCTGCGTGCCTATACGCCGCGCGAACAGAAGGCGGTGAAGACGGCGGCCGAGACCTTCCGGCCGAATCCGGACTTCGATTGTGCCACGGCGATCACCCAGCTGGGCGTGGGCGAGGCGCTGGTGTCGATGCTGGAGGCGAAGGCAGTGCCGTCGATGGTGCAGCGCACGCTGATCCGCCCGCCCGCCTCGCGTGTCGGCCCGATCACGCCGCAGGAGCGCCAGCAGATCATGGCGATCAGCCCGGTGGCCGGCCAGTACGACCAGCCGGTCGATCGCGAGTCGGCCTTCGAAATGCTGCAGAAGCGGGCGGCCAAGGGCGCCGACGCGGAGGCGCAGGCACAGGAGCGCGAAGCCGCCACGCCCGCCGGCCGTACGCAATGGACGCTGCCGGACTTCGACAATCCGCCGGCGGCCGACAATCGCAGCGGCGGCGACGGCTATCGCCAGCCGACCCAGCGGCCGCGAGCGCCAGCGACACCGCGCCCGTCCAACCGGCAGACGGTGACGGAGGCGGCGGTCAAGTCGGTCGTGCGCTCGATGGGCTCGTCGCTCGGCCGGGCGCTGGTGCGCGGCATTCTCGGCGGCCTGAAGAAGGGGTTTTGAGCTTTTTCGCGCCTATCAAGTTGAAATTATGAAGTTTTCCACCTCTTCGACCAAATCGCGCCAGGTCAGTGGAAAAGAGGACCGCCTCAGCCGGCGGCGAAGGCTGCGATAGCCCTGTCGACCATATCGCCCGGAAGATACCGCAGCTGATCCGCTTCCAGGGGGAGATGGGGCAGGAACAGGCGGAGCAGGCGTGCCACGATCCGGGCCTGCTCCTCGTCCCGCCGCTTCTTGATCGGGTTGCGCTCGGCACGAGTCGAGATCCAGTGCTTGTGGATGGCGAAGGCGCGCGGGTCCGGCGCAACGATGCGCAACGGCGCGCCGCGCTCGTCGATGGCGACCTGCTCGAATGCCGGGGCATTTTCGAGCCAGGTCAGTCCTTCGATCTCCGCTGCCTCCAGATCGTCGTCGCCCGCGCTGATCCTGCCCCGGCCGGCGCGCCAAGGGGGATTTGCCTGCGGCTTGATCAGGTCGACGAGGTAACCCTCGTCATTTTCCGCCCGGAACGCCTGCCGGGTGCGCCTGAAACTGCGGTCCACCTGCTTCAGGATTTGCAGCAAGCCTTCCGGCGGCAGTTCGTCCTCGCCAACGAGATGCAGGCGCGCGCGTGCGTCGAACAGAAGGTCGATGTCCTCGGTCGTGGTGAGGCTTGAATCCAGGAACACGCCGCACGCGGCTTCATAGGCGTAGAGCGCATTGGTGCCCACGACGCGCAGGCCGCGCCCGACAAGCCCACGCCGGTCCAGTTGCCGTAGAATGCGCGCGGTGAGGATCGGCACGCGGCCCAGTCCGACCGCCCGGTTGATCGCGGCCTGGCGGTCAAGGACCGTGTCGAGGTTTGTGCGGCTTGCGATCGCCTCCTGCCGCGATGCCTCGTATTCGCTCTTGATCCGCTCCGTTTCGGACGTCTTTCGTCCGAGGGACTTTTGGCGCCGGCGGCCGTGCTCGTCATAGTAGGAGCGCAGGAGATAATGTTCGCCGGCGGTTTCCCCCCAGGTCATCGACCCCCGGTAGCCGTTTTCGCGCTGTATCGCATTGCGCCAGGCCTGGAAGCGCTGGCGGGTGTTGACCGTCTCGCGCCGCTGGTCGCCGTTGAGTTCCACGAACGCTTCCATTCCAACACTTCCAGCCGAAAAATGCCTCAGCTGTTGGAATATCCGAAAAATATAATGGAATCAATAATTCCAACACTTGATAGCGGAATGCGGCCAAAGTGTTGGAACTGAGTGGGATCAGCTTTTCGCGCGTCGGGCGGGCAGCATCGCCACGAGCAGGCCGGCCACAATGAGCGCTCCGCCGGCGAGATCGAAGACGCGGAGGCTTTCGCCGAGAAAGATGTAGGCCAGGATCGCGACAAACCCGGCCTGAAGGTAGAGCATCATTCCCGCGCGGCTCGCGCCGAGCGCGTCGACGCTGCGGTTGTAGAGATAGTACATCAGCGCGCCGCCGGGGATGGCGACGTAGGCAAGCGAGAGCATGCCGCCGACATCGAGCGATGAGTGGCGGCCGGACGCGATCTCCCAGATGAACAGGGGAGCCGCGCCGATCGCTCCCATTCCGAGCAGCAGGACGAGCAGCGGCAGCCGTTCGATGTCGAATTTCTTTCGGCGCAGGAGCACCGTGTAGAGCGCCCAGGCGAGCGCGGCGCAGATGAGGAACAACTCGCCAATATTCACGTCGAGCCGCAGCAGCGCCGAGATGTCGCCGCGCGCAACGATCACCACCATGCCGAGCATCGAAAGCAGGGCGCCGATGCCCTGTCGAGGTGACATCCTCTCGGCGAGGAAGAAATGCGCGAGCACCATGGTGATCATTGGCGAGAGCGCCATGATGATGCCCGCGGTGGTGGCATTGGTGTATTGCAGGCCGACATAGATGAGGCCCTGGCAGACGGTCAGGCCGAGAACCCCGACGACAAAAAGCTCGAGCGGGCGGGCGCTAAGCAGCGCCCACATGGCCGGGAAATGATGCCGCACGATCGGCAACAGGATCGCGCCGGCGATCGCCAGGCGCCAGAAGCAGATGGTCCACGGCGGCATTTCTCCGGCGGTCCACCGCGCGGCAATATAGACGCCGGCCGACAGCAGCCAGCCGAAGATCGCCATCGCATATGCGACAGGCAGGGACGAGGCGACCGTGCCGCGCTCGGAGCCGTGATCTATCGCTGCGATGTGAAGCGCCATGCCGTCCCCGTCGCCCGCCGACCTTGCAGCCAACGTGACGCAACGGCACAGGCCGCGCAAGGTCAGGGGGTCACACCTGGTAAGCCGCCAAGTTTGTGGACAGCCGGCCGGTCCGTTCTGGAATTCAGACCGGCCCGAGCAGCACGGCGCCCGACGGCACGCCGCCGTCGATCCGTTCACCTTGCCCGAAGCCGCCCTGCGCAACCGGCACGCCGACATTGCTGGTGACCACGATCGGCGTCTGGTTGGGCACGCGGTCGTAGAGGTCGATGACGTCCTGGTTCATCATGCGAACGCAACCCGACGAAACCGACTTGCCGATCGACCACCATTCCGGCGAGCCATGGACCCTGTAGAGCGTGTCCTCCTCGCCCTGGAAGATGTAGAGCGCCCGCGCGCCGAGCGGATTGGTGAGCCCGCCCGGCATGCCGCCATTGTCGACGGAATACTTCGCGAGTTCCGGCTGCCGCGCGATCATTTCGGCCGGCGGCGTCCATTTCGGCCACTTCTGCTTCCAGCGGATTTCTGCCCGGCCGGCCCATTCGAAGCCGGCACGACCGAGGCCGACGCCGTAGCGGATCGCCTGGCCGCCCTCGCGCACGAGATAGAGATGGTGGGACGACGTGTCGACCACGACAGTGCCTGGCCGCTCACCCGTCGGATCGGGAACGATCTGGCGCAGAAACTGTCTGTCGACTTTTTCGATCGGTACCGCCGGTACCTCGAAGCCTTCGTCGAAGACAGGGCCATACATCATGGCGTAGTCGCCGAAACCCGGTTCCATCGACGGCTGCGGCTCGCCCGGCGCGTAGCTCATACGCGGCACCGACGCGCAGGCCGAAAGAGCCGCCCCGGCGAAGGCAACGGAACCAGCGCCGAGGAAGCGGCGGCGGGTCAGTGCGAGGCGATTTTCTGGAACGGACATAATGCCTCGTAAGCTCAAATAACCTGGGCCTGGAGCGAATCGCGAGCCGATGCTTCCTCCACAATGCGAGGCCGCGATAGGCGTTCCAAAAAGGGCGTGAGGGTGGGCGCAATGCGGCGGTGTTGTGGCCGCGCCACTTTTGTTGCCATGCAGCAACAGTCAGGCTTTCAACCTGACGTGAGCAGGCCTTCCAGCGAGGGCAGGATGAGCGCCGGCGGCAGGTCGCGATATTCGTCGGGCTGGCCGGCGCGGTTGACCCACACCGTGCGGAAGCCGAATTTCGCCGCTCCCGCCACGTCCCAGCGGTTGGAGGACTGGAACGAGATCGACGAGGGATAAAGCCGCCAGTTGGTGGTGACGAGGTCGTAGACGGCGGGGTCGGTCTTGAAGCGGCGGATCGGGTCGACCGAGAATACATCGTCGATGACGTGGTCGATCGCGGCCGAGCGCACCGCCGATTCCAGCATGGCGGGCGACCCGTTGGAGAGAATGCCGAGGCGCGCACCGCCGGCCTTCAGCGACCGCAGGACGTGCGGCACTTCGGAATAGCAGTCGAGCCGCCAGTAGGCGTCGAGCAAATCGTTGCGCAGGCGCGGGTCGGCGGACGGCACCTTGCGCAGCGCGAAATCAAGGGCCTCCTCGGTGAGTTTCCAGAAATCCGAATAGGCGCCCATCAGTGTGCGCACCCAGGAATATTCGAGTTGCTTGGCGCGCCATATGTCGGACAGTACCTGGCCATCCGGCCCAATGGCCGCCGCGTGCCGGCGTACCGCGGCGTGGACGTCGAACAATGTCCCGTACGCGTCGAATATATATGCCGAATGCTGCATGACCTTTGGTGAACCTTCGCCGGAGCCATTGCAAGGGCGACGCGGTGGCGGCGGGGCCGGCTTTTCGGCCCACGCGCGGGTTGACGGCGCCGCCGCAAAGGTATTTTGCATAAGGCCCGCAAGTGCAATCAGGAACCGTCAGAAATGCCAACAGTCCCGGCCAAGAGCCAGACCTGGACCTTCGTCGATGGCGACTGGCATGAGGGCAACGTAGCGATTGTAGGACCACGCTCGCACGCGATGTGGCTGGGATCGTCGGTATTCGACGGGGCGCGCTGGTTCGAGGGCGTGGCGCCGGACCTCGACCTTCACTCGCAACGCGTCAACGCTTCCGCCACCGCGCTGGGCCTGAAGCCGCTGCTGTCGTCCGAGGAGATCGTTGGCCTGACCTTTGAGGGTTTGAAGAAGTTCGACGGGAAGACGGCCGTCTACATCCGGCCGATGTACTGGGCCGAGGACGGCGGATATATGGGCGTGCCGGCGGACCCGGACTCGACCCGCTTCTGCCTCTGCCTTTACGAATCGCCGATGATCGCGCCCAGCGGCTTCTCGCTGACTGTGTCGCCGTTCCGCCGGCCCACACTGGAGACGATGCCGACCAACGCAAAGGCCGGCTGCCTCTATCCCAACAACGGCCGGGCGATCACGGAGGCGCGCAATCGCGGCTTCGACAATGCGCTGGTGATGGACATGCTGGGCAACGTGGCCGAGACCGCGTCGTCCAACATCTTCATCGTCAAGGACGGGCACGTGATGACGCCGGCGGCCAACGGCACCTTCCTTTCCGGCATCACCCGCGCCCGCACGATCCAGCTTCTCGGCGACTACGGCTTCAGGACCACCGAGAAGGCGCTGACGGTGAAGGATTTTCTGGATGCCGATGAGGTTTTCTCCACCGGCAACCACTCCAAGGTGGTGCCGGTTACCCGCATCGAGGATCGGCACATGCAGCCGGGGCCGGTGGCGAAGAAGGCACGTGATCTCTACTGGGAGTATGCGCACTCGGGCTCATAGTCTCGAAGCGCGGCCGCCCGGCCGGTTGTCGCGGCGTTTGCCTGACCTATCTCTTCTGGGCACGCTAGGTGCCCGGTTTTTCAAACGAGGGAGTATGATCCATGGCTTTTGAACTTCCCGCATTGCCCTACGACTACGAGGCCCTGCAGCCCTACATGTCGAAGGAGACGCTGGAGTACCACCACGACAAGCACCACAAGGCCTATGTGGACAACGGCAACAAGCTCGCCGCCGAGGCCGGCATGGACAAGCTCTCCCTCGAGGAGATCGTGAAGCAGTCCTATGGCAAGAATCCCGGCCTCTTCAACAATGCCGGCCAGCACTACAACCACATCCACTTCTGGAAGTGGCTGAAGAAGGGCGGCGGCGGCAAGAGCCTGCCGGCCAAGCTGCAGAAGGCGGTCGACAGCGACCTTGGCGGCTACGACAAATTCAAGGCGGACTTCATCGCCGCCGGCACCACGCAGTTCGGCTCCGGCTGGGCTTGGGTATCGGTGAAGGACGGCAAACTCGCCATCTCCAAGACCCCGAACGGCGAGAATCCGCTGGTGCACGGCGCGACCCCGATTTTGGGCGTCGACGTGTGGGAGCACTCCTACTACATCGACTACCGCAATGCGCGGCCGAAATATCTCGAGGCATTCGTCGACAGCCTGATCAACTGGGACTACGTGCTCGAGCTCTACGAAAAGGCCTGAGTGCGACGTCATCGGCCATTCGGCAAAAGCCCCGGCTTCCGGGGCTTTTTTATTGCGTTAGCGGCCGCTCACGAAACCGTGAAGATTGCGTGCGGACGATTTGCGCCATTGTCGACGTTGGGTTCCCAGGCAGCCAACCAGCAACCGGAGGATTTCATGAAGAAGTTGATCATTGCCCTGTCGTGTCTCGTGTTCGCCGGCACCGTCGCATTCGCCGATCCGCACGAGGATCGCGAGGCGCTGATGAAGTCCTTCGGAAAGGCGCTGGGCGGCGTGGTGCCGATGGTGCAGGGCAAGGAGGCGTTCGACGCCGAAAAGGTGAAGGCGTCTTTGGCCGAACTGAACACCCAGGTACAGAAGTTCGATGTCGCGGCGCTCTTCCCAGAGGGAAGCGCGTCAAAGGCGACGTCGCCGAAAATCTGGGAGAACATGGACGACTTCAAGGCTCGCGTTGCCAAGTTGCAGGCCGATGTCGGCGCAGCCGCCGCGGCGCCCGCAGCCGATCTCGACGCACTTAAGAACCAGGTTGGGCTCATTGGTGGGAATTGTGGCGGCTGCCACGAGACCTACCGCCTGAAGGAATGACCAGGTCTTCGTGAGCACGGCGCGCAAGCTGATTGGCACGGTCGTGGTGCTCGGCATCGCGGCCGCCGCGGTCGGCTGGGTCCTGAGCGCGCCGGTGCGACTCGGTGCCCAGGAAGTCGCAGCACTCGGCACCGGCGACGCCGCGCGCGGCGAACGCATCTTCTACGCCGGCGGCTGCGAGTCCTGTCATGCGCGCCCCGGAGCTACCGGCGATGCCTTGCTGGAACTCGCCGGCGGCCTCGAACTGAAGACACCGTTCGGCACCTTTGTGGCACCCAACATCTCCAGCGACCCGCAATCGGGGATCGGCGGCTGGTCGGTCGAGCAGTTCGCCAATGCGCTGATGCGCGGCGTCTCGCCGGACGGATCGCACTACTATCCGGCTTTCCCCTATACGTCGTATGCCCGTATGAATCCGGCCGATGTCGCCGACCTCTTTGCTTTCATGAAGACGGTGCCGGCGGTGGCGGGCGACGCGCCGGACCACAAGCTAAGCTTCCCGTTCAATATCCGCCGCGGCATCGGGCTGTGGAAACGGCTGTTCCTGCACCCCGATCCGGTGATCGTGCTGCCCGCCGACGCTCCCGAACCGGTGAAGCTTGGGCGATACCTCGTCGAAGGTCCGGGACACTGCGGCGAGTGCCACACGCCGCGCAATTTTGCCGGCGGTACCGAACGTCCGCTCTGGCTTTCCGGCGCGGTGGCGGCCGAGGGCGAGGGGACGGTGCCCAACATCACGCCGACCGGCCTCAGCTGGTCGGAAGACGAGATCGCCACCTACCTGGAAAGCGGCTTCACGCCCGATTTCGATTCGGTCGGCGGGGCAATGGCGGCGGTCCAGCGCAACACCGCCCGGCTCCGGCCGGAGGATCGGGCAGCTATCGCTGCCTACCTCAAGGTCGTGCCCGCGCTTCCGAACGGGTATCCGGCCCGGAAGCCTGCGAGCCAGTAGGTGCCGAAGCAGGTGCCGGGGACAGTTTACTTTTTCCGCTCGCACTAACCCTCGGGCCGCAGCGCGTTTCTGCTGAAAGAAAGTAAACAGTCCCCCCGTGCTTCCTTGCCCACGCCGACCTACCGGTCGCCGAGGAAATCAAAACCGTCCTCGAAGAAGGCATTGTAGTCGCAGGTGAGTTCTTCGCCTGCCGCGATATCCCGCAGCGCGTACGCCCGGTCGCCGGGCGAGACGTCGCAGTTCGGCTTATCGGCATGGTTCATGTAACGCGCGTCGTCGCCCTCGAAGACGATGAAGCGCGGGTCGCTGCGGTGCGGATAGGCGTAGCGGTCGAGATAGTCCTTCACCGCGCCGGTCTCGGCCTCCCACTGCTCGACCGGGATCAGCAGGTCGTAGCGCGGATCGAGACGCCAGATCTCGGTGCCGGCCGCGATCGCATTCTTCGCGAAGACGCCGATGCCCTCGATGGACGATTTCGCGAGATAGACGTGGACGAGCAGCATTTTCGGGTCGATCCTGTTCGATTTTTTCAGGCCGCGGGCTCGGCGTGGTCCTTGCCCACGACCTTGAGCGCGAAGGCATAGGTGTAGGCGATTTCCTCGAGCCGTGAGAAGCGGCCGGAGGCACCGGCATGGCCGGCATCCATGTTGATCTTGAACAGCACCGGGTTGGTGCCGCTCTTCAGCCGGCGCAGGCGCGCGACCCATTTTGCCGGCTCCCAGTAGGTGACGCGCGGGTCGGTGAGGCCCGCGACCGCCAGGATCGGCGGATAGTCGCGCTGGCCGACATTGTCGTAGGGCGAGTATGACGCGATCGTCCGGTAGTCGGCCTCCGAGGCCAGCGGATTTCCCCATTCCGGCCATTCGGGCGGGGTGAGCGGTAGCGTGGCGTCGAGCATCGTGGTGAGCACGTCGACGAACGGAACCTCCGCGACGATGCCGCCGAAGGCTTCGGGCGCCATGTTCGCCACCGCGCCCATCAGCATGCCGCCGGCCGAGCCGCCCTGCGCGACGATGCGGTCGTGCGACGTAAAGCCCTCGGCGACGAGATGGCGGGCGACGGCGATGAAGTCGGTAAAGGTGTTTCTTTTCCTCTCCCGCTTGCCGTCCTCATACCAGCCGAACCCCTTGTCCTTGCCGCCGCGGACATGGGCGATGGCAAAGACCAGGCCGCGGTCGACCAGCGACAGCCAGTTGGTGTTGAAGGCGGCCGGCACCGTGATGCCGTAGGAGCCGTAGCCGTAGAGCAGCGCGGGTGCGGTGCCGTCGAGCGGCGTGTCGCGGTGGTAGAGGATCGAGACCGGCACCAGTTCGCCGTCGGCCGCCGGCGCCATCAGGCGGCGCGTGACATAGTGGTCCGGATCGTGTCCGGAGGGCACCTCCTGCGTCTTCAGCAGGGTGCGCTCGCGCGTGCGCATGTCATAGTCGAACACCTGTGCCGGCGTGGTCATCGACGAATAGCTGAAGCGCATGACATCGGTGTCGTATTCGTAGGAGCCCGACAGTCCGAGCGAATAGGCCTCCTCGTCGAAGGCGATCGCATGCTCATCGCCGGTTGCGCGCTCGCGCACGACAATGCGCGGCAGCCCGTCCTTGCGCTCCAGCCGGACAAGGAAATCGCGAAAACCGAGGACTGACAGGATAAGGCGCCCGGGTTCGTGGGGTACGAGGTCGCTCCAGTTGGCGCGCGACGGGTCCGCCACCGGGGCGGTCATGACCTTGAAGTCCCTGGCGCCGTCGGCATTGGTGAGGATGAAGAAGACGTCGCCGCCTTCCTCGAGGTCGTATTCCAGCCCGGTCTCGCGCGCGGCCACCAGCTTCGGCTCGGCCGACGGGTCACCGGCCGGCAGGATGCGATACTCCGATGTCTCGTGGTCGTTGATGCTGACAAAAACCCATTGGCCGTCGCGCGTGCCGCCTACGCTCATGAAGAAGCCCGGATCGGTCTCCTCGTAGACCAGGCGGTCGGTGGCTGGATCGCTGCCGAGGCGATGGTGGAAGATACGCGACGGCCGGTGGTTCTCGTCGAGCCTTGTGTAGACGAAGCTCTGGCCGCAGGCATCCCAAACGCCCGATCCGGCGGTGTCGCCGATGCGCTCGTCGAGATCCGTGCCGGAGGCGAGGTCGCGGACCCGCAGGGTGTAGAACTCCGAGCCTTTGTCATCGAAACCCCAAAGCAGGCGGCTGTGGTCGTTGGAATGGTCGAGACCACCGAGGCGGAAATAGGCCTTGCCCGCGGCCTCGCGGTCGCCGTCGAGCAGCACCTCCTCGGTGCCGCCGTCGCGCGGGGTGCGGAAATAGCGCGGCTGCTCGCCGCCGATGCGGTAGGCCGAGCCATAGGCATAGGCGCCGTCCTTCATAGGGACGCTGGAATCGTCCTCCTTGATGCGGCCCTTCATCTCGGCGAAGAGATGCGTCCGCAGCAGCGCCGTGCCGGCCATCTGCGCTTCCTGATAGGCGTTTTCGGTCTCGAGGTGGGCGCGGATCGCCGGATCGAGCACGCTCGGATCCTTGAACACCTCCTGCCAGTTTTCCGCCCGCAACCAGGCATATTCATCAGTGCGGCGGATGCCATGATGGACATGCGCGACCGGCTTTTCGGCTGGAAGGGGAGGCGTCAATTCGGCAAAGTGCTTGCTCTTCATGTCGTTGCTTGCCGGGAGGTGTCGTGAATGACCTGTGAACGCGGCGGTCAGTCGGTGTTCAACCGCAGGCGCCCATGTAGCGTCTGAAAGCGCCTGCGCCAACCCGGAGAACAGCATGATTAGGATGAGCAAAGCAGCCGTGATCGCCGTTGCGGCGTTTCTTGGCGCCATGCCGGCGGAAGCTTCGGTCTTTGCGGCATGGAAGGTGGTCGACTTGCCGTTCGGCGATACGCTGAACGTGCGCAAATATCCCGCCAGCACCTCGCAGAAGCAGGCAGCCTACCCTAACGGCACGGTGCTGCAGATGACCGGCCGCTGCACCGGCGGGGTCAACCTGCTCGACATCGCCGCCCAGCCAGCGGCGAAGCAGCGGCAGGTTGTGCGGTACCGGTGGTGCGAGGTTTGGCACGACCCCGCCCACAACGAGCAGTTCACAACCGGCTGGGTTTACGGCAAGTACATCGCGCCGATGTGAGCGGCGGGCTGCGGATATTCGAGGAATCTCCGGACCGAAAAGACGGGCCAAGATGTTTTGACGCGAAGTTTGCGGCGGGTCGGCGGTGCGTGACGCAAGGGCAGCCGCCATGCTTTGCGCCCGGCCGGGATTTGCGGGTTCCACTTGGGCTGAGGTCGGCGGCTCCTCGCTCGACTTGGGATTTTGTTCGGCTGCCACGCGGATGCCGTGTTTGCCCGCTACTTTGAACGAGGATCGAACACAACGGCATCGCGTGCGCGGCCACGACAAGTGGAGCGGCCAGTGTTGTTGACCCAAGGTAACGCTGCTTCATGGCCGACTGCAAGCAGCCGGCAAGAGATCGACTGGATTAACAACTATAGCCACGCTGCGCCAAATTCCCGCAGCTTTCACCATTCACCGATATTTGTCTTGTTTATTTCGACAAACCAAGTATAGGCGTGCAACGGGAAATGCCAGCGGGAATCATCGCTCGCATCTGACGAATCGTGTTCGAATTGAGCAAGTGCAGCCCGATCAAATAGCACCAGGACAGAGATATGAACAATTCATATGACGACGGCCCGCAGGCCGAAAACATGATTGAGCTGACGGCTGACGTCGTCGCTGCCTATGTGAGCAAGAATTCGCTGCCGGCCGGCGAACTGCCGAACCTGATAGCCGAAGTGCATGCCGCGCTGAACCGCATCGGCGGCACGGCGGAGCCGGCGGAAGCCGACAAGCCTAAGCCGGCGGTTAACCCTAGGCGCTCCGTCCATGACGAGTACATCATATGCCTGGAGGACGGAAAGAAGTTCAAGTCGCTCAAACGGCACCTTGCGACCCACTACAACATGACCCCCGAAGCGTATCGCGAGAAGTGGGGCCTCGACGCCACCTATCCGATGGTCGCGCCGAGCTATGCCGCCGCCCGCTCGAACCTTGCGAAGAAGATGGGCCTCGGGCGCAAGCGCAAGGGCTGATCCGGACGAGCCAAATCCTGGCCTAAGAGGTACGGCGGCGCCTTCGCGGCGCCGTATTTGTTTCTGCTGATGCGTCTTCTCGCTGTGCCTGTGCGGAGGGGCGCATGCGCGCCAAAAGGCCGTCCCGGGCCTGCTTCAGCGCGATGTGGCGGTTGAGGTCGTAGGACCAGTGCCGTCGCAGGCCCTTCTGCCGCTCCCGCTCGATCACGCGGTCGAGCCGAGCGGCGACCCGAGCGGCGGCCTCCGGCGACAGGTCGCGCAGCGTTTCCATGTCGATGCCGCAGGCAAGCTGCAGCGCCGCGCGCTGGCGCGCTTCCTCCACCGCGCCGGTCCGTTCCGCCAGAAAGCGCTCCATCTCGACTTTCAGTGCATGCATTGCTGCAATCCCGCTGGTGTTTCTCAGGACGCCAACTATCGGGAGGGTCGCGGCCCACGAGGACAAACGCTGCTGCCAACTTTGCGGGCCGAAACAGCGATGCCGCTGAATCCAATGCGGTATTTCGTTCAGGCCGAAAAATCTTGTTCCGCTTTTGTTCACAACCTGCGGTGAGATCGGTTATAAGAACATATTCCTACAACGGGGAGATGTTCAGTGCAGGCAGCCTCGGCCCTTCAAAAGATCAAGGAAAACGGTATCCGGAACGACCCGGACCTCGCAGTCGCGGTAGCCGGACTGGACACGATGCGGCGCGAAGAGCGCACGTTGGAGTTGTGCGAGGCGATGATCGATATTGCGGCCGCCCTGTTCAATGTGTCCGGCCGGGAGATGCGGCGGGGCGGGCGCACCACGCTGGGCGTCTCGCGCGTGCGGCAGATCGCCATGTATGTCGCGCACACGGCGCTGGGGCTCACCATGAGCGAGGTGGGGCGCGGCTTCGCGCGGGATCGCACCACCGTGCTGCACGCCTGCCATCTGGTTGAGGACCTTCGCGACGACGTCGAGTTCGACCGCCATGTCGTGCTGACCGAGCGCATCGCGATGGCGGCGTTTCGTGACCGGTCGAGGGTCTGAACCATGGATGCGGACATCGGCATGACACGCGAGCGGGCCCGTATCCTCGGGTTTCTGGCCGGCGGCGCGGCTGCGCCCTTGCCGGCATCAAACGACAGGATGCTGCTGCTCGACGGTGGCGAGCGCGGTACTATCGCCGCTAGCATGGCCGCCCTGAGCGCGCTCTGCAGCGAGGGTCTGGTGCGGCGCGAGAACGGCAAGGTGTGCGCCGCGCGGCCCGAGGAGGGGGCACGGGCCGAGCTCAGGGCAGGCGGACGCGTGCTGGACGTTGCGCCGGTAGTGATCGACGGAGTCGCGGCGACCGCGCTGGTCAACGCGGCTGAATCGCCGCTCTCGCTGCTGGCAAGGCGGCGCGACCGCGACGGCAAGCTTTTTCTCGGCACGGCGGAGTATGCGGCGGGCGAGCGGCTGCGTAGCGACTATACGCGCGGTCAAATCATGCCGCGGCTGGGCGCGAACTGGGTGGCGAGCGTCTCTTCCGGGCGTCGCGACGGGGGTGCCGGCGGCGTTGCCGAGTTGACGGACGCGGCACTTGCGGCCCGCCAGCGGGTCGAGCGGGCGCTGGATGCCGTCGGTCCCGAACTATCGGGGCTGCTGGTCGACATATGCTGCTTCCTGAAGGGACTGGAGACGGTCGAGATGGAACGCGGCTGGCCGGTACGCTCGGCCAAGGTGGTGCTGAAGACGGCACTCAGCGCACTGGTGCGCCACTACGATCCGAAGAGCCGAAGCGCCAGCGCGCCGCGAACCCTGCACTGGGGTGCGGAGGATTTTCGACCGACGATGACGTGATGGCCGCGGGCCGCCGGCTAAGCAGTTGCGACGGACGTGCACCGCCGAGCGCGAAAGGTTCAGGCGGGGTGGGCGAGCGCGGCCTCGGCCTCGTGCTTCATGCGGCGGATCATCGAGCGCAAGCCGTTGGCACGCTGCGGCGAAAGATGCTCCACAAGCCCCAGTCCGCGCAAGGCGGCTTCCGGATCCGCCGTGGCGATTTCACTGGCGCGCCGTCCGGACAGGAGCGCGATCATGATGGCTACCAGCCCGCGCACGATGTGCGCGTCCGAATCGCCGAAGAAGCGAATCACCGGGTCGGGCTCGTCGCCGCGCTCGGTGAGCAGCCAGACCTGGCTGACGCAGCCCTGAACCTTGTGCGCGGCATCGCGCGCCTCGTCGGGGAAAGGCGGCATCGCCTCGCCGAGGTCGATGACGTAGCGATAGCGATCCTCCCAGTCGTCGAGGAGAGCGAAATCGTCGCGAATATGTTCGAACGGGTTCATTGCCGCAGCATATAGGCCGCAGCACCGGCAAAATCAAAAGTGCCGCTATTCCGCCGGAGGAACGCTGCCGGTCACGGTTTCGGTGTCGGTCTCGGCAGCCGACTCCTCGTCGACATAGCGCAGCACCAGGCGGGTGCCCTCGCGAGCGCGGCCGGCGATCGTGTGGAAGGCGGAAGCGCCGACCTCGCAGACCTCGGGCTTGCGGTCGCAGATGCCGGCGATGTCGCCCACCGCCTCGCGCGCTGCGAGGAGGGCCTGGATCGGGCCGACCGCCGGCTCGTTCCTGCCCGCGCCCGTGTCGAGCGGCAGGAACAGGAGCACCAGCGAAAACCAGAACGTCATGCGGATGAGAAAACCCACGTCTGTCCCCTTCCGACGGCATCGGGAATCGCGATGCCACAGGTCATTCGCGATGCATATTGCCCGCCCGCTGCAAAGGCCGGCTTGCCCGCCGCCGGTGGTTTTTAGGAAAAGTCGCATCAAATTCGAGAGGCCGGCATTTGATGCTCGTTTTATTCAAACCTTAGCGGTCGGCTTTACGATTTGCTAACCATATAAGCCGTTGAAAGCACGCCGGAAAAATTCCGGTTTCGCTGAAATTGCGAGCCAATCGGGTGGCAGGCGCGGGTCGCTGCGGACTAACTGCGCATTTACCATGGGTTCAAACGGCGCCATTACCAACACGCGCCTGCCCAAATATTCGGCTTGGCTGGGGCCTGTCGGACCAACTGCCTTATCCATTCCTTAAACGCTCAATGCGAGTTTGAACGAAACGAAGAATGCCAGACCCCGGGGCGGGGCCAGTGCGAGTGCGTAAGCGTGACCATCACAGTTTCCAGCGACCACGGTTCGGCCGGCTATTTGTCCGTCGGCTGCCTGCGGCTGGTGCACCCGTCGGTTGTCGACGCGGCTGACCGGCTGCGCCAGTCGCGCCTGCTTGCCGTGCTTCTCGCCGGCTCGCTGCTGGTCGCGGCGGCCTATGCGGTGATGCTGCCCGGCCTGTTGGGCAGCACCGGCACGGTCAGCGCCATATGGGCGGCCCTCGGCGCGGCCTGGCTGATGGCACTGGGCGTCGCCGCCAGCGGCGAGGACCGCCACGCCCAGGTGGTGGCGCTGGCTCTGTCGACGATGCTGGTCGGCTTTCTGGTCACCGTGTCCGGCGGGCTGGCTTCGCCGGCCTCGCTCCTGCTGCTGGCGCTGCCATTCGAGGCATGGTGGGTCCGCCGCTCGCGCAACGCGGTGATAAGCGGGGCGGTCTGCGCGCTTGTAGCCTCTCTGTTGCCGGCGATATCGAACGGCATGGTGCCGGCGACGTCCGAACCGGCCGCCTGGCACTGGATCCTGCCGCTGGTCTACGGGGCGACGGTTGGCCTGCGCGCGCCGACGCTGGCCGGCGAATATCTTGCAGCCCGCAAGGCGCCGATACGCCGGCCCGTCGAGGAACTGATGCAGGCCGTCGTCTTCCGATTGGGGCAGAACGGCGAAGTCACCGACGCCTCGGCAAAGGCGCGCAGCCTGATGGGGATTGCGCCGGAACTGATGCTGGGCAACGGCCTTTTCGACCGCATCCATGTCGGCGACCGCGTTGCCTTCCTCTGCACGGTATCGGAACTGCGCGAGGGCGCGGGCACGCGCACCGCCGAGGTGAGGCTGCGCCTACCGCGCGAGGCGGACCAGCCGGCTGCCGACAACTATCGCCCGTTCTCGCTGGAGTGCTTCGTCGACGATGCCGGCGCCATCGTTGCGCTGGCGCGGCCGAACGACGACGTCGCCGCGCTGCGGCGCAAGCTTCAGTCGGCGCTCGAGGCGGCCGAGAGCACCGACATTGCCAAGGCACGCTTCCTCGGCGCGGTCAGCCATGAACTGCGCACCCCGCTCAACGCCATCATCGGCTTCTCCGACATGCTGATGCACGAGATGTTCGGGCGCTTCCAGGACCCGCGCCAGAAGGAATATGTCGGGCTGATCCTGGAGTCGGGGCACCATTTGCTCTCGGTGGTGAATGCCATCCTCGACGTGTCCAAGATCGAATCGGGCGCCTACCACATCCAGCCCGAACCGTTCCTCTTCGCCGAGGCAGTAGGCATGTGTCGCTCGATGATGGGTCTGCAGGCGGCCGAGAAGTCGATCTGCCTGGAGGAATGCATCTCGCCTTCGGTCGGCACGGTCCACGCTGACCGGCGGGCTGTACAGCAGATGCTGATCAACCTGGTAGCGAACGCCATCAAGTTCACGCCTGCCAACGGCAAGGTGACGATCGGCGCAAACCGGGTCGGCTCGAAGGTCAATTTCTGGGTGGCCGATACCGGCATCGGCATTGCCGCCGACGACCTCAAGCGCATCGGCGAGCCGTTCATGCAGCTCGACAACGACTATACGCGGCGGTTCGAGGGCACCGGCCTCGGGCTGTCGCTGGTCAAGGGGCTGGTCGGGCTGCACCGAGGCACGATGTCGATCGAGAGCGCGCCGGGCGAGGGCACCGTGGTGTCGATCAGCCTGCCGACGGACGGCCCGGCAAGCCTTGACGACCGCGCCGATCGCACGCCGCAGGCGATGAGCCGCGTGGGCAAGACGGAGAACGACCATGGCCCGCTCCGTAAGGCCGGCTGAACCCGACGAGGTCGAGGATGAAGGCCTCATGCGGCAGGCGCTGGCCCGGCTGGGCGGCGCGGTCGTCCGCAATCCGTCGCTGGTCGGCGCCACCACTGCCTTCGCGGTGACGCTGTCTTTCGTCTCGGCCAATGCGCTCTGGTACCAGCCGCACGCGCATCTCGGCGCGCTGTTTCCGACGCGCGGGTTCGGCTCGGCGATGGTGCCCAAGCCCAGCATCGGCGACCCTACGACGACGATCCGCATCGAGCGGCCGGAGGCGGCCAATATCCCGACCGTCGATCCGCAGGTCGAGCATGTCCAAAAAATCCTGGCGATGCTGAACCTCTACCAAGGCAAGGCGGACGGCATCTCTGGTCCCAACACACGCAGGGCGATAGCCGACTACCAGAAGCTGATGGGACTGAAGGTCGACGGCGAGGTCGACGACGGCCTGCTCAGGCTGCTGGCGGCGGAAGAGCGCGCGATCAAATTGCCTGCCGACGCCAGGACTTCGGCAGCGCCGGCGGAGGACGAGGCCCCCTCCGGACCGCAGACCGGCTCGATCGTGCCGCAGCCGGCGCCGCGCCCTATCGTGACGAAGGACGAGCCGAAACCGGCTCCTGACCCGCGGATCGCGAAGATCCAGGCAGGGCTGCGCGCCTTCGGCAATCCCGGCCTTGAACTCGACGGGGTGGCGGGCGCACGCACCCGCGCGGCGATCAAGGAGTTCCAGGCGCTGTTCGGACTACCGGAAACCGGCGAGCCCGACGATGCGGTCTATGCCAAGATGCACGCCGAGGGCTACATCAACTGAGGAACGCGTCGGCGCCGTTCCTGCGATAGGAGCGGAACGGCCAGGCATGCGGCTCACCAGCGAGTTCTACACATCCGCGCTGCTGCGCCGCGTGTTCGGGGCAGGCGGTTTCGGCGCCGTGGTCAAGCGAGGGGCGACCGAAGCCGGCAGCATCTTCGTGCTCTCCCGCAAGGGGTTCGGTACGGTGTCGCTCTACGGGCCGGCCGCGCAGGCGAGCTACGATTCGGCAAGGCCCGACGATCGGCTGTTCACGCTGCTCGCCGAGGACGCGCCGGAGGACGAGGTGCTGAGGCGGCTGGAGCGCGAGCAGAAATTCGATCCCGACATCTGGATCGTCGAGATCGAACCGGCCGCGCAGCCGATCGAGGACCTTTTGCGGATCAGCCCGCCTTGACTTCGCGCGGGGTGGACTGATTGGCGGCCGTCACCGGCGTTTGCGACACCGGCGCCGGGCCGCGAACCGGTGCGCGCAGCGAGGATGCCAGGGTTTCGGCGCGCCAGCCGCGCACCCGCTCGATCGCCGCTTCCGGGTGCAGCAGGCGGAAGCGTTCGAGGAAGAGGCGGATGCCTTCCGGATGCGCGAAGCTGGCAGGGAAGATGCCGGCGGCAATGACGAAGGCTTCCTCGGCGGTGAGGTCGAGCGCCCGCAGCGCAGCCAGCAGGCCGGAATAGTTCGAGGCTTCGGTGAGCCTGCGCGCCTGCCGGAACTCGATCTCCAGCACGTCGGCCAGCACCGTTTGGAAGAATGCTGCGTGTCCGGTCAACGCACTCTCGCGCAGCTTGGCGTAGACCGACACCGCCGGTTCGGGCGCGTCCTCAGTCATCGGCTCGGTGCTGCCCTGCATCATCGAGCGCAGTCGCCGGCGCGCGTTTTCGGCGAACACGCCCGGGTAGGGGTTCGGCATGGCAGGCTCCTTCCTTGATGGTTCCGTCGCGGCGTCGGCATCGGCCTGCGCGTCGGTCCGGGCGGCGACGGCCTCCAGCGCCCGGATGAGTTCGGCAACGGTTGGATTGAGTTCGGAGCGCTTGGCGATGGCGCGCGCGTGCGGCAGGCCGTGCCTGCCGATGATGGCTATGAGGTCGATATCGGTAAGCGCGCTCGATCGGATCAGCAGCGGCGCCGACGTCTCGACCGGGTCGTCGCTGAGCAGCCGGACGAGTGCTGCGGGCGGATAGGCGCATTCGGACAGTGCGGCAGCCACGAACCGGCGCGACTCGGTCGAAACCTCGGGAAACAGCGGCAGGGTAAGATCTTCGAGCTGGCCGATCTCACGCCGGCTCGGACGCGTCAGCGAGCAGAACGCGGTCACGGCGGCGCGAAAGAGTCGCTCGGCCTTCCCGGCGTCTCGCCTCAATGCGATCTGGCGGAAGTCGAACGAGGACACGCTTCACCACGACTGACTGCGACGCATTTTCGCCGGCGCGGGCTACGGGACTCGAGCGTCAGCCCTGCCAATTTACGCCTCAGGAGTTAGCAAGCTGTTAACTGCACAAATCCGTTAACCATTTCGGATCAGGTGGTTACAAGGCGAGGCGGACCAAGCTCTTCGTCGGCCAGTCGCCACCGGCAAGCGCAGACCCTCAGCCTTAACGGTTCGTTAAGAAAATGCCTGCAAGCGTACTTTAGCGAGGGCTCAAACAGAGGCGTACCAGCGTCCATGCCCGCCTCAGCGTCCGAGCATCGAAACCGAGAGCACCGCCCGCGCGTGCTCAAGGGCGCGACGATAATCTCAGGTGCGAAGCTCTCCGAAATCAGTTGCGTGGTACGCAATCAACATTGCGACGGCGCCGAACTGAAGGTGCCGCTCGAAGCACCGGTGCCCGAGACGTTTCTCCTTTATGTTCCGATCGACGGGGTTGCCTACCGGGCGATCCTGCGCTGGCGGCGCAACGACCGGGTTGGCGTCCAGTTCACCGGCACCGAGCCGAAGCCGCGCCTGCACTACGGCTATTGACCGGAAGACTGCTGCAGCCAGGCCGCCCGCCCGGCGGTCAATGCCATCCCGTTTGCCGGTTAAGAGGCTGTTAACCCTATGATGGCCAAATGCCGCGTGGAGGTGTTGCGTGACTGCTCCGATCGCAGGAGATCGCGTGAGATGGCAAAGATTCTGAGTTTCGAGCGGCGTTCGCAGATAGGCAGCCGCGCCACGACGCCGACGGGCATGCCCGCCATCGTGGTCATCTTTCCCGGCGTGCGTTACGAGAAGACAGCGGCGCGAGAACCCGAGGTCGAAAAGCGGCCGAACGATACGGACGCCGGTCCGGCGGGCACGCTCCAGTAGATCAGCGCAGATCGCAGGTGGCGTTTGAAACGAAAGCGCCCACCAGCGGACGCCAACTGGCATCGGGCGCGAAGGCGCGGATGACGACGATCCCCTCGTCGATTTCGGTTTCCACGAAAAGCAGGTTCTGATCGGCCTCGCTGGGCTGCTTGCGCAATTCCAACATCTGCGCGTGGTTGAGCACAACGAAATCCATGTTGCCAGCAGGCGCCGCGTGATCGTTGAAGGAATAGACGTTGCGGCCGGCGCGGTCATAGACCGAGGCGGACCAGAATGGCACGTGGCCTTCGCTCGCGATCTGGACGACGCCGTCGCCGAGGTCGAAACGGCAGGCAGCGACGGCAAACATCGGATCCATGGCGCCAAGTAGGGGTTCGCCGCTATCGGACGCGTCGATACGCGTCATACGGTAGGGGCCGGAGTTTTCCGCCAGCCGCGACCAGGCATCGCGATCCGAAAAAGCCGGTACTAGGAGCACCACTACGATATGGACGATGCCGGCGCCGACGAGGCCGAGCACAACTGCGTAGAGCAACCTAGACATCGCAGCCGACCCGCCGAACCTGCGGCATTTCCAGGCCGGCAAAGCCGGTACCGCCCGAGATCGGCGTGTCATAGAGCGTGAGCACCAGCGCCATCGGGCCGGAGCCGCTGACATGGAGCCAGTTGCCGGGGCGCGGACGAGGTCCGATCGCGATACTGACCGCGTCGTCTGGCGCCCTGTCGAGGCCAAGCGACTGAATGGCGGCGAAGCGGTCGGAGCCGGGCTCGAGGCGGTGCTGGCTGCCATCGACCGCAAACAGCGTCCAGAAGCGGGTCGGCGGCACGTGGCCCTCGACGGCGTAGGCGCATTCGGCCCGGAGCGGGGCGCCGCCGGAGTCGCGCTCGGTGACGAAGGCGACACCCTCGGCCCGGCCGAGCGCCAAGATGCCTTCGCGCGCGATGCGGGCTTTGGTATAGGGATCGGCGTCGGGCGTGCCGACGTCGGGATGCGCGATCCAGCCACCGACCGCCACCGCGCCGACCCCGCGCCGCGCCTCCAGCGCGTACCAGACGCTACCCGCGCCACCGCCGATCGCGATGACCAGCGTCAATAAGGTGAGAAGGGCAGTCCTGAGCATGGGCGGCAAAAGTTCCGGCGGGGATTTTCAGGCGCGGACCATACCGAGTGGGACGCGACGGAGAAAGCCCGCCGGCAAGGTCCCCGCCGGCAAGGTCAGGCAGTGCGGGTTCAAAGCGCCGACAGCGTTTCCGGCTCCGCCGGGCCGGCGATCACCGGGGCGGAGCGGAAGAGGTCGGCGAGGTCGCGCAGGTACCGCGTGCTAGCGCTCGAGAGCGTGGGCGGTCTCGCCGCTGCTGCCGCGGCCTCGGCATCCGCCTCGCGCTTCTTCTCCGCTTCCTCCGCCTTGGCCGCGACTTCGGCATCGACGAACGGGTTCTCGATGCCGGGGATCGGCTTCAGGTCGATGTTCTGGTGCGCATAGGCCATGAAGCGCTGCCACACCATGGCCGGCAACGAACCGCCGGTCATGTTGCGCGTGGCGGTGAAATCGTCATTCCCGAGCCAGACGGCGGCCGTGTAGTTGCCGGTGAAGCCGACATACCAGGCATCGCGATAGGACTGCGTCGTGCCAGTCTTGCCGGCGGAGCGGATGCCGGGGAGCGCCGCGCGGCGCGCCGTGCCGCGCTCCGGTACCTGCACCAGCATCGTGTTCATTTCGGAGGCGGCGAGTTCGCTCAGCACCCGGTGCGGCGGCGGCGCGTCGCGGTCGTGGTCGTAGACCACCTCGCCGCCGTGGGTGATGAGCTGGCTGATGCCGTAGCGCATGCCGGCCATGCCGTTTTCGGCAAACACGCTGTAGCCGGTCGCCTGGTCCATCACCGTCATGCCCGACGTTCCGAGCACCGACGTCTTGAACTTTTCGATCTCGGACTCCACGCCCATCGCCTTGGCGAGATCGACGATCGGCGTGATCGACAGATGATCCTTGGCGAGCCGGACCGGCACCGTGTTGATTGAGCGCACCAGTGCGTCGGTGAGCGTGACGCGGCCGGAAAAGCTGCGGCCGTAGTTCTTCGGCGACCAGCCGCCCCATGAGATCGGGCCGTCGGAGATGACGGATTTCGGCGTGAAGCCGGCCTCCATGGCGGCGGCGTAGACATAGGGCTTGAACGACGAGCCGGTCTGGCGCAGCGCCTTGGTGGCGCGGTTGAACTGGCTGGCGCCGTAGTCGCGGCCGCCGACGATGGCGCGCACGGCGCCGTTGGTCTCGATCATGACGATGGCGCCTTCGCTGACGCCATATTCCTTGCCGTACTGGCGAAGGTGGAATTCGAGCGATTCCTCCGCCGCCTGCTCGAGGTTCGGGTCGAAGGTGGTGCGGGCGACCATGGAGCGCACGCCGGGCGGCGCGATCTTCTTGGCCTCGTCAAAAGCCCAGTCGAGGAAATAGTCGGGCGTCTTCTGCTTGCCGCGGTCGACGATGTCGGCCGGCGCCATGCGCGCCGAGAGCACCTGGCCCTCGGTCATGAAGCCGGCGTCGACGAGGTTGGTCAGCACCTGGTTGGCGCGGGCGCGGGCCGCCGGCAGGTTGACGTGCGGCGCGTATTTCGCCGGCGCCTTGAACAGGCCGGCCAGCATGGCCGCCTCGGCGAGGTTGAGGTCCTTCACTGTCTTGCCGAAATAGAAATCGGCGGCCGCCGCGATGCCGAACGTGCCGCCGCCCATATAGGCCCGGTCGAGGTAGAGCTGGAGAATCTCTTTCTTCGAGAGGTTCATCTCCAGCCATACGGCCAGAAAGGCTTCCTTGACCTTGCGCTCGACGGTCCGCTCGTTGGTGAGGAACAGATTCTTGGCCAACTGCTGGGTGATCGAGGAGCCGCCCTGGACGACCGAATTGGCGCGCACGTTCTCGGTCATGGCGCGCATCAGGCCGGCAAGGTCGATGCCGTAATGCTCGAAGAAACGGCGGTCCTCGGTGGCGAGCACGGCCTTGATGACGTGGTCCGGCATCTCGTCGACGGGGATGGAGTCGCGCTGGATGATGCCGCGCTGGCCGATCTGGTTGCCGTAGCGGTCGAGGAAGGTGACGGCGAAATCGTCCTGGGTGCGCCAGTCGCCGGCGGTTTCCTCGAAGGCCGGCATGGCGAGCGCCAGGAGCACGACGGAACCCGCCGCGCCCATCGTAAAACCTTCGCTCAACACCTCGAAGACGCCGCGCTTGAAGCCGCGGACGCGAAACCGGCGGAAGAAGATGGTTATCGACTCCCATGCCTGGCCGGCCTTGTGGCCCGCCTCGTAGAGGCTGGAATCGATCCAGGCATCGAGCGCCAGGAAGATGGTCGCGCGGGGCGCTTTCGGCTTCTGTTTTTCGGGCGGTACTTTCATGCGACCCGGCAGGCTGCGGCTTGCTGCGGCGGCATCGCCGCGTTGGACTCATGGGAGGCGACACTCGCGCTCCCCCATCCGACTGTTTGCCCATTTTGGCACGCCGGGCAAGGCATTTTGCGCTGCCGGGTGATCACTTTACTGGAGAGGGTGAACGGGGTGGGGGCATTCGCTTCCGGTGGGCGTCAGCGTCGGCGAACCCCTCCCCCTTGTGGGGAGGGATAGAGGGTGGGGGTACAAGTTGCACCACCGTCCCGTGCAGGACCTGTTTCGTGCAGAAATCCGGCCGGCTGAAGGCTTCAGGACCCCCCACCCTGTATCCCTCCCCACAAGGGGGAGGGAGGCGCCGGCGTTGCGGCCGGCGATCTTCTCCCCGTTTTACGGGAGAAGTGCCCGGCAGGGCGATGAGGGGCAGGGCCAGGTCTCGAATGTCTGGCGCTGCCCCTAACCCTTACCCTCTCCCCGCGAGCGGGGAGAGGGGGGGGCGCCGGCGTTGCGGCTCAGGTGCGCACCTTGCAGGGAAGGGCCCAATGCTTGACGCACGCCGACTATCGTCGAATGGTTCACAACCAGGAGCAAGCGATGACCGAGACGGCCAATTTCCGCCTGAAGAACCCGCCGCATCCGGGGGGCTTCGTGCGGACAGAAATCCTCAAGGCGGCCGGGCTGTCGGTCACGACGGCAGCCGGCCTTCTCGGCGTGACGCGACCGGCTCTGTCGACGTTTCTCAACGAGCGTTCCGCGCTTTCCCCCGAAATGGCGCTTCGCCTCGAAAAGGCGTTCGGAGTGAGCATGGACACCCTGATGCGGATGCAGAACAGTTTCGACATCGCACAGGCACGGAAGCGGGAGGGCGAGATCAAGGTCGAGCGCTATCCTCCAGGCAGCGAGGGAAGTGCTGTTTGATGACCCAGCTGGTTTTGTTTAGCTTTAGTCGCCCAGTCGAAATGAGTCCGCCCGGACGAGGCATTGCGCCAAGATACTAGGCGAAACTGATATTGAAGGTCGTGACATCGTAGGGTGTCACATCAGCCGTAATAACTATGTGAACCTGCCTGTTGTCGAGATCGTTTTTCCCGTTCGGTGGCTTGAGAAATCGGTCGCTTTCGATCGCAAGTGACCTGCCACTGAACTGTCATCCAGCGGCGATTAGAGCCTCGACCGTTTCTGTTACGCCGTGGGGCGCGGGTTGAGCAACCGGTGTAGATGCGAAGCCCCTATCGAGCGAAGCGTCGAAGCCGGTTGCGGCAAGGGTTCCGGCGAAGGCCGCCGGGGTCTGGTATCCGAGCGAGGAATGCGGTCTCGCGGTGTTGAAGTCCTGCCTCCATTCGGCGATGGCGCTGCGGGCGTGATTGAGGCCGAAGAACAGGCTCTCGTTCAGGAGTTCATCGCGCATCCGGCCGTTGAAGGATTCGACGTAACCGTTTTGCATCGGCTTTCCCGGCGCAATGTAGTGCCATTCGACGCGATGGTCCTTCGACCAGGCGAGGATCGCGTTCGAGGTGAACTCCGTCCCGTGGTCGGAAACGATCATGTCCGGCTTGCCGCGTCGGGAGATCAGGTCCGTCAGCTCACGAGCGACGCGGCGGCCTGAGATCGACGTGTCCGGGACCGCGGCTAGGCATTCGCGCGTCACGTCGTCGACGATGTTGAGCACGCGGAAGCGCCGCCCGCAGACGAACTGGTCGTGCACGAAGTCGAGCGACCAGCGCGCGTTTGCCCTTGCTTCGACCAGGATCGGCGCGCGCGTGCCAACCGCGCGTCGCCGCGCCCGCCGCTTGCGCACCGTCAGGCCCTCCTCGCGGTAGAGCCGGTAGATGCGGTTGATCCCCGACGGCTCGCCCTCACGCCGCAGCAGGATGAACAGGCGCCGGTATCCGAAACGTCGGCGCTCGTTGGCGAGGTCGCGCAGCTTGCCGCGCAGCCCGGTCTCCGGCGGACGGCACGACCGGTAGCGGATCATCTTGCGATCGGCACCGACGAAGGAACAGGCCCGACGCTCCGACAGGCCCATGGCGGCCTGCAGATGCGCGACGGCTTCGCGCTGGGCGGCGGGCCCTACCATTTTTTTGACAGAAGCTCGCGAAGTGCCGAGGCTTCCAGCATCTGGTCGGCCAGCAGCTTCTTCAGCTTCGCGTTCTCGTCTTCCAGGGCCTTCAGGCGCTTGGCGTCGGACACGTCCATGCCGCCATACTTCGCCTTCCAGTTATACAGCGTCGCCTCCGAAACCCCGTGCTTGCGGGCCACGTCGCCCGCCTTCGCACCCGCCTCGTGCTCGCGCAGAACCGCGATGATCTGCTCTTCCGTGAACCGCTTCCGCTTCATCTGTCCGTCCTTCAATCGTGCTCTGATCCCTGAAAACTGGATCGTTCGAAACTGGAGTTTTCCGCGCTAACATCCCCTGGCTGGGAGGAGCGGAAGACGATGAAGGCATCGAAGTTTTCGGACGCGCAGAAGGCGTTCATTCTGA